>Ga0164243_10014669_pt1 | contig 10899 bp, 9 predicted proteins | sample OricompcompostOP_FD_108781 | JGI IMG/M metagenome (GOLD analysis project Ga0164243, IMG submission 108781) | Organic Plus compost microbial communities from Emeryville, California, USA - Original compost - Organic plus compost (OP) | ecosystem: Engineered > Solid waste > Mixed feedstock >...
CGGTGGCCTGACCACCCTCGAGAACGGTCAAGGGCTCTGCAAGAAGTCCCATCAGATCAAAAGCCAACCCGGATGGAAAGTCACACCAGACACCACCGGACTCCGATGGCAAACCCCCACCGGACACACCTACCACTCACCCACACCCCCAGCCCTACCCAAAGACCAAGCCTGAGGTCTCGCACCGCTGCCACAACGAAGAAACCCGTCGTGCACTGGAACTCAGTGCACGACGGGCAACTTGGCTTGCTCCCCCGCTTGGACTCGAACCAAGAACCTGCCGATTAACAGTCGGCTGCTCTGCCAATTGAGCTACAGGGGATCGGCTCCACGTCGCCGTGGAGCACGGTGTACTACTTTAGCAAGCCCTTCGCGTAACTGCGCCATCGCCCGGCCCTCCATCGTGCGTACCTGACTGACCGTCAGGCCAAGACGCGCGGCCACCTCATGACGAGGCACCGGAGGACCCGCATCACCGCCCAATCGGTACCGCACTGCCAACACCTCAGCCAGGTCCGCGGCAAGGCCCGTCAGCAGGTCGTCACCCAGGACAGGACCCAGATCGACGGTCGGCCCACCCTCCTCAGGCAGCTGCTCCGGGGACGGCCCCGCCCATCCCATCGCCGCTCCGATGTGGTGCCAGGCGAACGTCGACAGCCGGGTTCCGCGGTCCGGGTCGAAGCGGTCGATCGCCTCGATCAGACCGATCGTGCCGGCCTGCACCGCCTCGTCGAGCTGCTCACCGCGCCACCCACGCAGGCGTGCCCGCATCGCGACAAGACGCAAGCTGCCCACGATGAGCTCCGCCCGAGCTGCCGCATCTCCCCCACATGCCCGCACCGCGAGCTCGTGCTCACGCTCGGCATCAAGAGGTGGCCGGCGGAGGATGTCGCGCACGTAGGAGTCCATGGCGCCAGCCTGCCGACGTCGCGCCCCTCACGGGGACATCGCCGACCGCTGCTGTGGACCAGCCACGCGCCGCGTCCTACCTGGGGACATCAGGCCCCGATGGCACGCTCCCGCAGCGTCCGACGCTGCTGCTCGAGGGCGACCAGCTCACCGAACATCCGGTTGTAGACGTCGGCCTCCTCGATCGGGTTCGTGCGCTGCAGCTTCGACTTCACCTCGACGATGCGTCGCGCCGTGGTGAGCTCCTGCAGGCGGGCGATCACCGAGGCAACCACCGCCGAGGCCGATGTCGCCGACGCCCTGAACGGCTCGACCGCAGCCACGGCCAGCACTCGCCGCAGGTCGTCGTTCGGCAGCGAGTCGGTCAGCCGCGAGACCCATGACGGATCTTCCTTCTCGGGCCAGGTCGAGGCCGAGAGGTGCTGCCAGAGCTCGCGCGAGACCGGATGCGTGAAGTCGTTGTCGTCGAGGTCGTCGGCGAACGGACGTGCCACGTGCGGGTACTGCACGATCGCCTTCAGTGCCTCCCGCTCATCGGTGAACTGGGGCGCCCCAAAGCTGATGACCTCGGCCGACGGCTGCTGCGGTGCCGCCGCAGAGGCAGCAGAAGCCACCACCGGAGTCGGCCGGTTGCCCCGAGCCGCTGGGCTGCGCCGGTGCTCGGTGCGCACCTGGTCGACGTCGGCACCCACACGGGTGGCGATCTCGCGCAGGAACCCCTCGACCTTGGACGTGTCGCGGATCGCGGTGACCAGGCCCACGGCCTCGCGGATGGCATCGACCCGCTGGTCGGCCCGATCGAGGTCGTAGCGCGCGAGCATGTTGTCGAGCACGAACCGGTACAGCGGGATGCGTGACGCCACGAGCTCGCGAACAGAGGCATCACCGTCGGCCAGACGCAGGTCGCACGGATCCATGCCCCGCGGCTCGACCGCGACATACGTCTGCGCGACGAACTGCTGGTCACCCTCGAAGGCCTTCATGGCGGCGCGCTGACCGGCCTCGTCGCCATCGAAGGTGAAGATGATCTCGCCGTGGAAGGCATCGTGGTCGAGCAGGATGCGCCGCAGCATGCGGGCGTGGTCTTCGCCGAAGGCCGTGCCACACGTGGCCACGGCCGTGGTGACACCTGCCTGGTGGCAGGCCATCACGTCGGTGTAGCCCTCAACGACGACCGCCTGGCTGGTCGAGGAGATCTGCCGACGGGCGAGGTCGATGCCGTAGAGCACCTGACTCTTCTTGTAGATCGGGGTCTCGGAGGTGTTGAGGTATTTAGCCTCGACCCGGTCGTCGTCGAACATCCGGCGCGCCCCGAACCCGATGACCTCACCGGTCATCTCACGGATGGGCCACAGCAGCCGGCCACGGAAACGGTCGTAGAGCCCGCGCGAGCCACGGGACGCCAATCCTCCGGTGACCAGCTCGTCGTCGGTGAACCCCTGGCCCTTGAGATGCCCCACCAGTGCCTCGCCACCGCGCGGCGCGAACCCCATGCCGAAGAGCTCGGCCGCCGCCTGGTCGAAACCACGGTCCTTCACGAACTGGCGGCCGGCCTGCCCATCCGGAGACGTCGACAACACCGTCGCGTAGAACTCCGACGCGAGCCGGTGTGCCTCGAGCAGGCGGTTGCGCAGCTGCGGATCGCGACGCGGACCGCTGAAGCCCGACTCGTCATAACGCAGCTGGATGCCGTACTTGGTGGCCAGACGCTCGACCGACTCGACGAACGAGAGGCCCTCGATCTCGCGCAGGAAGGTGAACACGTCGCCACTCGCCCCGCACCCGAAGCAGTGGTAGAAACCCTGGGCGGGCCGGACGTTGAACGACGGCGACTTCTCGTCGTGGAACGGGCACAGGCCCTTGCGCGAGCCACCGCCGGCGTTGCGGAGCGTGACGTACTGCTCGATGACCTCGTCGATGCGGGCACGTTCACGGACGATCTGGATGTCCTCGTCCTTGATACGTCCGGCCATGAGGTGATCCTAAGGCGTCGGGCCTAGTCGAGGAGCCGCGATGCCCAGGCTTCGGCCGAGGCGTCGGTGAGGCTCGCCACCTGGTCGACGACGACCCGCAGACGATCGTGGTCGTCGACCGCCGCGACGAGGTCGGCAGCGAACTCCGGCTCGAGCTCACGGCCCTCGGACGCCACCAGGACCTCGACCAGACCGGTGAGCATCGAGCGCTGCTCGCGCAGCTGCGCCGCACGGTCGTCGGCACGCATGACGTAGTGCGCCGCGATCGACTTCAGCACCGTGATCTCGTCACGAGCGTCCTGCGGGACCTCCAGGTCGGCCTCGTAGCGCACGAGCGGGCCGTCACCCCAGACGTCCACGGTCAACCCCCGCGCCGCGGAAACGAACCGACCGATCAGCGCGCTCGTGAGGCTCTTGAGCACGGCCCTCGACTCACGGCTGCCGTCGTAGGACGTGCGCGGCCACTCCCGCAGCGCCCGCAGGCGCCCCAAGGCCCCGGCGAACCGATCGGCATCGAGACCAGGCTCGTACCAGTCGCGGGCGACCGCATGGACGCCCTCGTCGTCGAGCGGGCCCGGGCCGAGTGAGAACCAGCCCCCGACCACTCCGTCCTCGACGTCGTGCACCGAGTACGCGATGTCGTCAGCGAGGTCCATGACCTGTGCCTCGATCGGACGACGGAGGGACGGCGCTCCGTCACGCAACCAGTCGAACACCGCACGGTCGTCGGCGTAGACACCGAACTTCAGGCTTCCGTCAGGCGCCTCGCCCCGCGCCCACGGGTACTTGACGCAGGCCGACAGCGTCGCACGAGTGAGGTTCAGGCCCACGCTGCGGCCAGCCGCATCGACCGTCTTCGACTCCAGGCGGGTCAGGATGCGCAGCGTCTGGGCGTTGCCCTCGAAGCCGCCGCACGAACGGGCCGCCTCGTCGAGGGCGACCTCGCCGTTGTGCCCGAAGGGCGGGTGCCCGAGGTCGTGCGCGAGCGCCGCCGAGTCGACGACGTCGGGGTCGCAGCCCAACGACTTGCCAAGCTCGCGAGCCACCTGTGCCACCTCGAGGGAGTGGGTGAGCCGGTTGCGGACGAAGTCATCGAATCCCGCGCCCATCACCTGCGTCTTGGCCGAGAGCCTGCGCAGGGCCGCGGAGTGGACGACACGCGCGCGGTCACGCTCGAAGGGCGTGCGGTCGGGGCGCTTGGGCGCCTCGAGGACCACCCGGGCCCGGGCCTCGTCACCGTACAGATCGTCCATCGACCGCAGGCTATCGCGGACAGGCCGCGAGGCGGGCACCATCACCATCTGCCCTGTCGGGGCCGAGGCTGACAGGTCGGGCACCAGTAGGACGAGCGGTTCATGAACGGATCACGCCGGATGGGAGTGCCGCAGCGCGGGCAGGGCAGACCCTCCTGCCCGTAGGCGTTGAGCGAGCGGTCGAAGTAGCCGCTCTGCCCGTTGATGTTGACGTAGAGAGCATCGAAGGACGTGCCGCCCTGCGCGAGTGCGTCACGCATCACGTCGGCCACGTGCCCCAGGAGCTCGAGCACCTCACGCGTGCGCAGATGCCGGGTGTTGCGCGCGTAGTGCAGCGGCGTGCGCCACAGCGCCTCGTCCGCGTAGATGTTGCCGATGCCCGAGACAAGCGTCTGGTCGAGCATCGCCCGCTTGACGCCGGTCTGCCGCTTGCGGAGGCGTAGGAGGACGTCAGCGGGGTCGAAGAGCGGGTCGAGCGGGTCGCGTCCGATGTGGGCGACCTCGGCCGGGAGCACCGAACCCTCGTCGCTGATCGACATGCCGCCGAAGAGGCGTTGGTCGGCGAAGAGCAGCTGGCGTCCGTCGTCGAGGTCGAGGGTGACCCGCAGGTGCCGCGGAGCGGGACGCCCACGGTCCGCGACCAGCATCTGCCCGCTCATGCCCAGATGGCACAGCAAGGCGTCGCCGTCGTCGAGCGGCAGCCAGAGGTACTTGCCCCGGCGCTCGGCCGACACGATCGTGCGACCGGCCAGCCGATCGCTGAAGTCGGTGGGCCCGCCGAGATGGCGCCGCACGGCACGGACGTCCATCACCTCGACCTGCTCGATGGTGCGCCCGATCACATGGTCGGTCAGCCCGCGCCGGACGACCTCGACTTCAGGGAGCTCAGGCACCGGAGAGTTCGGCCGACAGGGCGAGCCAGGCGATCTCGGCGACCTCCTGCTCGGCCTCCTTCTTGGAGCGGCCGGTGCCACCGGTGAAGGTGCGCTGACCGAGATGCACCTCGGCGGTGAAGGACTTGTCGTGGTCGGGGCCGGTGCCCTCGAGCGAGTAGTGCGGCACACCCAGGTCATGCTGAGCGGCGATCTCCTGCAAGGACGTCTTCCAGTCCAGCCCCGCGCCGAGCACGGCGGCATTGGCCATCACAGGGTCGAAGATCCGGTGGATGACGTCGGAGGCGCGCTCGATGCCGAACTGCACATAGACCGCGCCGATCACGGCCTCGACGGTGTCGGACAGGATCGAGGCCTTGTCGCGACCGCCCGTGGACTCCTCACCACGGCCGAGTCGCAGATGCTCGCCGAGACCGAGAGTGCGTGCCACCTGGGCGAGCGCCTTGGCGCTGACCACGGCGGCCCTCAGCTTCGCGAGCTGGCCCTCGGGCAGCTCGGGGTGTGACGTGAAGAGCGTGTCAGTGACCACGAGCCCCAACACCGAGTCGCCGAGGAACTCGAGGCGCTCGTTGTTGGGAACCTGGCCGTTCTCGTACGCGAACGACCGGTGCGTCAGGGCATGCTGCAGCAGGTCGGAGTCGAGATCGGTGACTCCGAGAACCTGCCGCAGCGAGTCCACTGGACTCAGAGAACCTGGCGACGCTCGCCGCGTGCTCCGTACTGACCGCACTCGCGGCAAGCGTGGTGCGGAACAACCTTCGAGTCACAGGCGGGGTTCGGGCAATCGACGATCTGGGTCGCCGTCGCCTTCCACTGCGAACGACGGTGACGCGTGTTGCTGCGCGACATCTTCCGCTTCGGGACAGCCACGATCTACTCCTTGCTGTTGTCGGACGGGAGTTCGTCCGACCTGGTCTGGTCATGTAGCTGGCTCAGCGACGCCCACCGGGGGTCGATCACTTCGCCATGTGTGTGGTCTGGGTCATCCGCGAGGCGCGCCCCACATTCGGGGCACAGTCCCGGACAATCCGGACCACACAACGGGTTGAGCGGCAATGCGAGCACCAGCGCGTCCCGCAAGGCGGGTTCGAGGTCGATGAAATCGTCCTCGACGCCGTAGTCCTCCTCGGTCGCTCCGTCGTAGAGGAACAGCTCCTGGAAGCCGACGACGAACTGCTCGTCAACTGGTTCCAGGCACCGCACACACTCGCCGGTGGCATGCACCGAGGCGGACCCTGTTGCCAGGTAGCCCTCCATGATGGCCTCGAGCCGAAGCTCCAGGTCGATCGTGGATCCCTCAGGCACTCCGAAGACGTCGTAGCCCAGATCTGCTGGCGCCCCGACGCTGAGCTCGGACGTACGTTCGGTGCCGGGTCGACGACCCAGCTCACGGGTATCTACTACCAGTGGTCCCGACAGCACGCTCTTGCCCATCTGACGAAGCAGCACAACACATCAACGGCCTGCAAGCAGGCCACGGACCATCTTAGCCTGACCGGACGCCGCGAGGCGAATCGACTCTCAGGCGCCGAAAGCGGCGTTCAGCCTCTTCAACACGGCCGGGGGCACGAGGCCCGAGACGTCGCCGCCGCCCTTCGCGACCTCCTTGACGAGGCTCGAGGCCACGAAGGAGTACTCAGGGGTCGTAGGCACGAAAACCGTGTCGACATCGGCGATGGTGGCGTTCATGTGCGCCATCTGCAGCTCGTAGTCGAAGTCGGAGACGGCACGCAGTCCCTTGACGATCGCCGAGACCCCGTTGCTGGTGCAGAAGTCCACCAGCAGGCCCTTGAACGACGTGAACGTCACGTTGGGCAGGTCGGCCGTGGTCTCGGCCAGCAGCTCGAGCCGCTCGTCGAGCGTGAACAGGCCCTTCTTGGACTCGTTGATCAGCACCGCGACGACGACCTCGTCGAAGAGCCTCGAAGCCCGGTAGATGATGTCGAGATGCCCGTTGGTCACGGGATCGAACGAACCGGGGCACACGACCTTCGTCATGTCAGCGACCGTACCAAAGCGTCGTCTCGCCGTACGCCCGGTCCCGGAGAGCCTCGACGCCGGCGGGCCACACCCAGCCGTCGCGGGTCGCCCGCTCGACCACCACGAGCGAATCGTCGGTGCGCCATCCAGGCGCGCTGACGGCCGCGACGAGGGCCGCCACCTCGTCACCGGGCAGCGCATAGGGCGGGTCGAGCATCACCAGGTCATACGGGGCCGAGGGGCGCGCACGCACGAAGCGCTCGACCGTGGTCTGGTGCACCCTCGCCCCCTCGCAGCCGAGGTCGGCGACGTTGCGGCGGATGACCTGGACCGTGCGACGGTCGGACTCGACGAGGTCCGCCGCGACCGCCCCTCGCGAGATGGCCTCGAGGCCCAGCGCGCCCGATCCCGCGAACAGGTCAAGAACCCGCAGACCGTCAAGCCCGCCGAGCTCGGAGGCGATCGAGGAGAACATCGCCTCACGCACCCGGTCGGACGTTGGCCGGGTGGAGTCGCCCGGCGGGGTCTGCAGCCGGCGTCCGCCGTAGGTTCCGGCGACGATGCGGGTCATGTGCGCTCCAGGTAGTCGGCGTGCTCGGAGTCCTCGAGGTCGCGCACCGCGGCCGCGAGCGGCGGGTGCGAGGAAAGGGTGGGGTCGGCCTCGACGACCCGTACGGCGACCTCGCGCGCCTGCTCGATGACCTCGCCGTGACGCACGACCGAGAGCAGCCGCAGGCTCGAGCGCACACCGGACTGGCGCGCGCCGAGCACGTCGCCCTCGTGCCGCAGCTCGACGTCGAGCCGCGAGAGGGCGAAGCCGTCGTTGGTCGCGGCGACCGCGTCGAGGCGCTCGCGGGCGTCGGTTCCCTGCTCGCTCGTGGTGACGAGCAGGCACAGGCCCGCCTCGGTGCCACGACCGACACGACCGCGCAGCTGGTGCAGCTGCGAGACGCCGAAGCGGTCGGCGTCCATGACCACCATGACCGTGGCGTTGGGCACGTCGACACCCACCTCGACCACGGTCGTGGCCACCAGGACGTCGAGCTCGCCGGCGCCGAACGCGTTCATGACGGCGTCCTTCTCGTCGGCGGCCATCCGTCCGTGCAGGCTGCCGACCCGCAGGCCCCCGAGCGTCCCGCCCGACAGCTCGGCGTAGAGGTCGACGAGCGAGTGGGTGTCCAGCTCGGAGGCCTCCCCCGCCTCGCCGATGCGTGACACCACGACGTAGGCCTGGCGCCCCCGCTCGACCTCTTCTCGAACACGCTGCCAGGCCCGCTCGAGCCAGGCCGGACGCTCGGCGGCCGGCACCACCGTGGTCTGGATCGGCTGGCGCCCGGCGGGCAGCTCGGTGAGCGTGGACGTCTCGAGGTCGCCGAAGACCGTCATGGCGATCGTGCGCGGGATCGGGGTGGCCGTCATGACGAGCACATGCGGCTTGACCTCGTGGCGGTCGACGAGCGCCGCCCGCTGCTCGACCCCGAACCGGTGCTGCTCGTCGACGACCAGCAGCCCGAGCTCGGCGAACTGGACGTGCTCCTGGATCAGGGCATGGGTGCCGATGACGAGACCGGCCGCCCCGGACGCGGCGTCCAGCAGCGCCGCCCGCCGGGCCGCGGCGCTCAGCGAGCCGGTGAGGAGCTGCACCCTCGTGGCATGGTCGGCGCCGCCGAGCATCCCCCCGAGCGCCAGGTCGCCCAGCAGCCGGGTGATGGAGCGGTGGTGCTGGGATGCCAGCACCTCGGTGGGCGCAAGCAGCGCGGCCTGACCGCCGGAGTCGACCACCTGGAGCATCGCCAGCAGCGCCACGATCGTCTTGCCCGAGCCGACCTCGCCCTGCAGCAGCCGGTGCATCGGGTGTGCCTGGGCGAGGTCGTCGGTGATCTCGCCCACGACCTCACGCTGGCCGGCAGTCAGCTCGAAGGGCAGGCGGGCCTCGAAGCGGACGCGCAGGCCATCGGCGACGCCCGGCCGGGCCGTCGCGCGGTCACGCTCGAGGGCGTGCCGCCGCTGCGCGAAGACCGTTTGCAGGACGAAGGCCTCCTCGAATCGGAGCCGGTCCTGCGCCTCGTGCCAGTCGGCCGCCGTGTGCGGACGGTGCAGCGCCTCGAGGGTGGCACGCAGCTCGGGGTAGCCACGCTCGGCCCGAACCTGCGGCGGGAGCGGGTCCTCGACCTCGTCGAGGGAGTCGAGGCACAGCTCCACGCAGTCCGCGATCTTCCAGGTCGGGAGCTTGCGGGTGGCGCGATAGATCGGGACGATCCCGCGCGTCAGCCGCGAGTCCTCGGCGGCGTCGCCGTCGGTCTCGTAGGTCTCGAAGTCGGGGTGCGTGAGCTGCAAGGACTCGCGGAACACTCCGACCTCCCCGGCGAACAGACCGCGCACGCCCGGCTTCAGGGCCTTGACCCGCCAGGTCGCCTGGAAGAACGTGAGGGTGAGTCGGCCCGTTCCGTCGGTGACGATCACCTCGGTGCGGACACGTCGCTTGCCGGTGCCGCTCGCCCCGAAGCTGCGCTCGGTCACGCTCACCACCTCGGCCAGGATCGTCACGTGCTGGCCCGGCACGAGCTCCGCGAGGTCGGTGAGCGCGCCGAGCTCGACGTAGCGACGTGGGTGGTGCCGCAGCAGGTCGCCCACCGTCTGGATGCCGAAGGTGTCCGCGAGCGGCTTGGCGGACTTGTCGCCGATGACGCCGCCGAGGCGGCTCCGCAGCGACACCATCACTCGGCCGCGACGAACAGGAGGTAGTTCTCCTGCTCGCCGGAGTACACGAGGGTGTCGACGTCGGGACGTTCGCGGGCGAGGTGCGTCGAGAGCGCCGCCGCGAGCCCGTCGTCGGCACCACGTCCGACCACGAGCGTCACGAGCTCGGTGGCCGGCGCGAGCAGCCGCGAGACGACCTCGATGCCGACCTCGCGCTGCGTCGTGCCGATCACAGCGAAGTCACCACCGACCACACCGAGGACGTCCCCGGTGCGGCACGGGCCCACCATGGTCATCCCGGGCGAGGTCGCCACCGTGAGGGCGCCGTGCCGCGTGTACGCCGCCGCGCTCGACATGGCGATGACGTCGTCGTCGAAGGCTGCCGTGGGGTCGTGCACCGCCAGCGCGGCGAGTCCCTGGACCTGGGCGTACGTGGGGATGACCGCCACGCGGACCCCTGCGTCGCGGGCCTTCCTTGCCGCCGCCTCGAAGAGGCCGACGAAGCGACCGTTGTTCGGCAGCACCACGACCTCGTCGGCATCGGCAGCCAGGAGCGCCTCCTCCATGGTGTCGACAGTCAGCGGGTGCTCACGGTCGAAGGCCAACGGCACCCCGCCGGCATCGCGGCACAAGGACGTCAGACCGTCACCCGTGGTCGCGGCGATGACGACCCGGCCGGCGTGCGGTCCGGGCCGAGCGATCACCTGATCGGCGAAGTGGGTGACGGCGATGCGATAGGGCCGACCGGCCGCGATGCCCGCCTCGACGGCAGCCCCGACGTCGTCGACGTGCGCGTGGACGTTCCAGAGCCTGCCGCCGCCGACCACCACCACGGAGTCACCGAGGGAGGCGAGCGTCGTCCGCAGCCCTGGGATGTGCTCCTCGTCGGCGTCGAGCAAGTACATGACCTCGTACGCAGGACCGCTCGCGGCGAGGTCGTCGACGGCGGCCGGGGCCGGACGCGTATCGGTCGCCGAGCGCACGATGCGCCTGCCGGTGAGCGCGTGCTCGGTGGCGTCGAGGACGACGACGAGAGCGAGCCCGCCTGCGTCGACGACACCCGCGCGGGCGAGCACCTCGAGCGCCTCAGGAGTGCGGGCCAGACCGACACGAGCCGCCTCGGCGGCGGCCGCGAACGTCTCGCGCGCGCCGACCCCGGACTCCGCCGCTCTCGCCGCGCCGTCGGCGGCC
>Ga0164243_10014670_pt1 | contig 10899 bp, 11 predicted proteins | sample OricompcompostOP_FD_108781 | JGI IMG/M metagenome (GOLD analysis project Ga0164243, IMG submission 108781) | Organic Plus compost microbial communities from Emeryville, California, USA - Original compost - Organic plus compost (OP) | ecosystem: Engineered > Solid waste > Mixed feedstock >...
CGCGATCGTTTGATCTTTCATCGTTTTGACAGCATCCCAGGAAGCAGCGGATACATAAATTTGTTGTGTAATGTTATGTTCAAACTCGGTTTTAATCGTATGCACTAATACTTGGTGCATATCATTCACCGTCATGCCACTTGTGTATAAGCGGCTGATTAAATTTTGAGGTGTTAAGCGGTCTACTAAGAGTACCATCCGCTCGTATGCCTGCAACTTTAACGATAATACTTGGCTGTGGCTGCCAGCCGAAGCTTTTGCCGTATCAGCGTCTTTATCTACCAGGTTTTTAGGTTTCTTAATTAGATCCTTCACGGTAATAAAGATTAAGAATGCTGCCCCGACCCCGAGAACGATGTATAATAATTTTTCCTGGCTCACAGTTTGACTACTTTATTGATTTAGACTACAAATATAGTAGTTAATTTATATGTTTATCTGTAAATTTATCTATCTGCCGCGGTAATTCTAACATTCCGGTAAACTGATCGGTATGTTGACAGCTAACCCGCCATCGGAAGTTTCCTTGTATTTAGAGTTCATGTCTAGCGCGGTATCCCACATGGTTTTCACCACGGCGTCGAGAGATACTTTTGCTAGTTCAGGGTTACTTTGTAATGCCAGTTGCGAAGCGGTGATAGCCTTGATAGCGCCCATGGTATTCCTTTCAATGCATGGCACTTGAACCAAGCCGCCAATCGGGTCGCAAGTAAGGCCGAGGTGGTGTTCCATGGCTATTTCAGCTGCCATTAAAGCTTGTCTTTGCGTGCCTCCAAGCGCTTCGGTAAGCGCAGCGGCAGCCATGGCTGATGATACGCCGATCTCGGCTTGGCAACCACCCATCGCGGCGGAGATCGTAGAACGTTTTTTAAAGATACTACCGATTTCAGAAGCGGTTAATATAAATTGGATAATTTTCTGATCATCATGCCCGTCACAGAAAACGATGAAATATTGTAATACTGCTGGTATTACACCGGCAGCACCATTGGTCGGCGCTGTAACTACCCGCCCGAATGAAGCATTTTCCTCGTTAACAGCCAAGGCGAAGCAACTGACCCAATCAAGGGTATACCCGAAATGGTTGCCTCCGGCACGGATTGCTTCGATCCAACTGGAAAAGTCCGTGTAAGTTCTTCCCTTTAGCAACTTTTTATTAAGTGCCGCAGCCCTGCGTGCAACTTTCAACCCGCCGGGTAGTTCCCCGGTAGTATGACAACCCCGGTAAATGCAGGATTGCATCACGTTCCAGGTATTCAGTACACCTTCTTTCGTAGCAGTTTCCTGGCGCCAAGCGCTTTCATTTTCCAGCACCAATTCCGAGATGGAATAGCCTGTTTTAATACACCATTGCAACAATTGTTGGGCCGTGTCAATAGGGAAGGGAAGATCTACTTGATTGCCGGTACCCGTATGGTCACCTTCTTTAACAACAAACCCGCCACCGATAGAGTAATAAGTTTCAGCAATTTGTTCTTCATTGGAGAATGATACCAGCAAAGTCATGGCATTCGGATGGAAAGGGAGTGATTCATCGTAAAGAAATTCAAGATCCATCAAGGGATCAAAATCAATCTCCATTTCACTGCCGAGTTTCAACTTTTTGTGCCGGCGAATATCATCGATCTTTGAATCCAGCAAGTTAACATCGCAAGTTACGGGATCTTCACCGCTTAAGCCCATCAAAACGGCAATATCGGTACCGTGCCCATGCCCGGTTTTTGCAAGGGAGCCGTATAGCAAAACTTTTAGCTGTATCGTATCTTGTAAACGCCCCTTTTCTTTTAACTCCTCTACGAAACGTAAAGCTGCCCTCCATGGGCCTAATGTATGCGAGCTGGAAGGCCCTACCCCGATTTTGAATATGTCGAAAACAGAAATGCACTCGTGTGCCACGGTAATAGATTTTATTGTTTAACCAATGATTGCATCAAAAAATGGTATCCCATTTGTAAATCTTCTAAATAAGTACAAGCAGGTATCTTTGACAAATTTACTATGTAAAAATGACAATTTACTGTCATGTTTCTCGATGTCTTCATTTATGAAAAGTACTATTGATGGGTTGGGGCTTCCTAGTTGTTGTTCGTTTTTTGAATTGCCTACATGATTAGAACCCTTGCTGGTTATTATTGATAAAATTGCAAAGCAATCAAAATACGAAAGCCCGCCACATGGGCAGGCTTTCGTATTTATTTCAAACAAACTTGTAATTGACTATTGGATTTTTTCTAATACTTCTACATCGAAGAATAATATGGAGTGTGCTTGAACCTGGCCGGAGCTCATATCATCGTAAGCCAAGGTAGAAGGAATGATCAGCTTGATCTTACCGCCAACTTTTACCTTTGGTACCCCGATTTGCCAGCCCTTGATCAGGGATGTCAATTTAGCGGTGTAACCCGCGTTTTGATCGAATACCGTTCCGTTCATCAAGGTGCCTTTGTAGGCTACTTTTACGGTAGCCTCGCTAGTGAAAGAATCACCGGTTCCCGGTTCTTCAATTTTATAATATACACCGGAAGGATCTTTCTCGTATTCCAGGTTGCTGGTATCAAGGTAATGCTCAATTTTTTCTGTTTCTAATTCCAGTTCAACGGAGTTGCTCAGTGAAGCAACGAGTTCTTTGGCTTCGATTTGGAAATAAACCGGGGTGTTTTTGCTGATGGATCCATTACCGGATTGCCCGAAAGCATAAGGGGAGGGCAAGTATAAATCAATTTTACCGCCTTCTTTTACCTTGGGAATACCATATCTCAAGCCACGGATAATGCCAATCAGGTAACTGGTAGCGCTGTCGTTCATCACAACGGGTCCACCCAGGGTAGAAGCTTTATATGTGAATTTTACCATGCTGGAATCATCGAAGGAACGGCCGCTGCCTTCATCGATGACCTTGTAATAGAAATTATATTGTTGATCTTCTTGCGCATCGATGCTATTCTCCGCGAGGTAAGCCTCAATCTTTTGATTTTCAATTCGAATTTGATCAAATTCATTGTAATCATTCTTATTACATGCAGCCAGTACAGTTGCGACAGCCAAGCCCGTCATCCAAAGAAATTGCTTCATACAGATATGTCAGTTTTATTAATAGGTATTAAATTAAAAGTCTATCAATTTTAATTCGCTGAAAAGGGCTGTATTTGCAGGCACCAAACCTGAAATACCGGCATCTCCGAAGGCGTATTGCGGCGGTATAAACAGCCAGATGATACCACCTTTTTTAATTTTCCTGAGCCCCAATTGCCATCCGGCAATATGATCTTTCAATGGGCGGCCATTGAAGTTCGTCGGGATACCGTTGCTGGAATTCAACACTTTTTCCCCGTCGAGCGAGGTTAAAGTAAAATTGATCGTCGGGATATCATCGGGGCCAATTACTTCGGCATCCTGCCCCGTACCCGGGTTAATGATTTTATAATAAATCCCCGAGGGATCTCTTTCTACATCCTTGATATCATGCTTGGCTATGTAAGCCTTGATTTCGGCCTCGTAATCAGAAGCCTGGGCGGGACTATCATAGAGCCCGGACTCTTCCTTTTTACAAGCCGTGGCGCATAAGCATACCGTAAGCAACAAATATACAAATCGTTTCATTCCCATCACTTGTTAATTCAGTGCTGATAATTTGATGGCACTATAATAGTAAAAACGGTCATCCTTTCAAAAAGTTACACGGGGCGGGGGCTTTTTCATAAAAAAGCTCCAAGGCAAGAAACCTTGGAGCTTATATAAAGTGCTACTAATTTTTGATTAGTAATCCATACCCATACCTGGGCCGCCTGGCATTGCAGGGGCAGCAGATTTAGGTTCCGGTTTGTCAGCGATCACGCATTCAGTAGTCAACAACATACCCGCGATAGAGGCAGCGTTTTCCAAGGCGATACGGCTCACTTTAGTTGGGTCGATTACACCTGCGGATAACATTTTTTCATATTTCTCTGTACGGGCGTTGAAACCGAAGTCAGCTTTACCTTCTTTAACTTTCTGAACAACGATAGAGCCTTCGATACCAGCGTTCGCGGTAATTTGACGAAGAGGTTCTTCGATAGCGCGTTTCACGATAGCGATACCAGTTTGTTCGTCATCGTTATCACCTTTTAATTTATCTAAAGAATCAACAGCGCGGATGTAAGCCACACCACCACCGGGAACGATACCTTCTTCAACGGCAGCGCGGGTAGCGTGCAATGCATCGTCAACACGATCTTTCTTCTCTTTCATTTCCACTTCAGTAGCAGCACCTACGTAAAGAACGGCAACACCACCGCTTAATTTAGCTAAGCGCTCTTGCAATTTTTCTTTATCATAATCGGAAGTGCTCACCTCGATTTGGCTCTTGATCTGGTTGATACGTGCCGCGATATCTTTCTTAGCACCTTTACCGCCAACGATCGTAGTATTGTCTTTATCAATAGTTACGGATTCTGCACGGCCCAAGTAAGTCAGGTCGGCATTCTCCAATTTGTAACCTTGTTCTTCGCTGATCACTACACCGGCAGTCAGGGTAGCGATATCTTGCAACATTTCTTTTCTCCTGTCACCGAAGCCTGGAGCTTTTACGGCAGCTACTTTCAAAGTACCGCGTAATTTGTTCACAACCAGGGTAGCTAATGCTTCACCTTCAAGATCTTCACTGATAATCAACAGTGGAGCGCCTTGTTGGGCAACTTTTTCCAAGATATGCAAGATATCCTTCATAGTGCTGATCTTCTTGTCGTAGATCAGGATGTAAGGATTTTGCATTTCCACTTGCATTTTTTCGCTGTTGGTGATGAAGTAAGGGGAGAGGTAACCGCGGTCGAACTGCATACCTTCAACTACTTCTACAGTAGTGTCTGTACCTTTTGCTTCTTCAACGGTGATAACGCCATCTTTGGTCACTTTCTGCATAGCTTCAGCGATCAATTTACCGATTTCGTTATCGTTGTTAGCGGAGATCGTCGCAACTTGTTCGATCTTCTTATTATCGCTACCTACTTTTTCAGATTGTTTAGCGAGGCTGGCAACTACAGCTTTTACAGCTTTGTCGATACCGCGTTTCAAATCCATCGGGTTAGCGCCGGCAGCTACGTTTTTCAAACCTTCGCCGATAATTGACTGGGCCAAAACGGTAGCGGTAGTAGTACCATCACCAGCGATATCCGCTGTTTTAGAAGCTACTTCTTTCACCATTTGGGCGCCCATATTTTCGATAGCGTCTTCCAATTCGATTTCTTTAGCAACCGTAACACCATCTTTAGTAACAGATGGAGCACCGAATTTTTTCTCGATAACTACGTTACGACCTTTAGGACCGAGGGTCACTTTTACGGCGTCAGCCAAAGTGTCCACGCCTTTTTTCATCTTGTTGCGGGCCTCGATATTGAAGAATATTTGTTTTGCCATGATGTGTAATAAATTTTAAATAAGTTGTGTGTGGAGTTCAGTTTAATTTTTGACGACGTTGATTAAACGATAGCCAAAATATCGGATTCACGCATGATTAAGTAATCAGTGCCTTCGAGGCTGATCTCTGTGCCGGAATATTTACCGTACAAAACGGTATCACCAACCTTAACGGTAACCGGCTCATCTTTTTTACCAGGACCAGCAGCGACTACAGTACCTTTTTGCGGCTTCTCTTTTGCGGTATCCGGAATGATAATGCCACCAGCGGTTTTTTCTTCTGCTGCTGCAGGTTTTACAATTACCCTGTCAGCTAAAGGTTTAATACTTAATTTCTTAGCCATATAAATGTTGTTTTTTTAAACAGGTTTTTATGGAAATTTTTGGAAAATTTAATGCTTGCATCTCTCTCTAACATTGTGCCAATGGCAGGAGCTAGTCAAAATTGCAGGTTGTAAAGATAGTTAAATGAAATTATGTCTGTGATAATTGTCATTTTTTCATCTAAAAAATGTCAGTTACCTTCGTAACCGGTCGGATTTACATTTTTAGCTGGATTTCAATTATTTAGATAATTGCGTGAAAAGCAAATTTTTGCAAATGCATATTTAAACGTAGATTTGCGGCCATTTTCCTATAAGAGTTCATGATTAGTAGAAGAAACATCAGGGTCAAAGTTATGCAAACCTTGTACGCCATTGATACAATGGATGCGGAAACCCTTAGACCGGGTACCGCCACGGGTTTGCTCAACGAGAAATTAGATCAGACATGCCAGGTATTTACATACCTGCTATATTCCGTGACCAACGTGGCTTTATATGCCGAAACGGATGCCATCGCCCGCTCTTCAAAGCACCTTCCCAGCGAGGCAGATCTAAATGTAAATACCAAGATTGCCGGTAACGAATATGTTTACCAGCTCTTGAATGACAGGGGCTTCCAGGTCAACCTCGACCAGTGGAAACTCAAGAATTTACCGGATACTGAAATTACCCGGAAACTCTATACCCAGTTGGTGGCTTCCGAAATTTACCAGGAATATATCCAGGAAGAGGGCCGCCAAAAGAATAAGGAAAAGCAAATCGTTGAATATATCTATAAAGAGATATTGATGAAAAGCGAGCTTTTCTTACAACATCTTGAAGATACCTTCCTCCATTGGGGTGATGACGCCAGCATGATGGATGTATTGGTCTCTAACTATTTCAATAAACCGCAACTATTTAATTTCCTACAGCTTATCAGCAAAGAAAAGATTGATTACGCTAGGGAGTTATTATTAACGGTGATCGATAAAAAGGAATATTGCCTAGAATTGATTAAACCGAAGTTGCAGAACTGGGATCCCGAAAGAATCGCTGCCGTGGATATGCTGCTGATGGAAATGGGGGTTTGTGAATTTTTATACTTCCCGACCATCCCTACCAAGGTGACTATCAACGAGTATATCGATTTGGCTAAGGCTTACAGCACACCGCAGAGCGGCCAGTTTGTAAACGGTATCCTTGATAACATCCTCAAAGACCTGGAAGCGAATAAACTCGTTAACAAGGTGGACCGGGCAAAAAAATAGGCGTTTTTTTAGCAAACATCTGTCTAGAAACTTATTTTTACGCAAATTACACCCGATGAAAACGATTTTATATACAGTTTTTGCAGCAGCAGTGCTTATGGCAACTGCCTGTAATCAATCTCCGAAAGAAGGGAACAATGATAGCAAGGCAGTAACCACCCAGGATACTACCGGTGGTTTCCCCGAAATGACCTTCGAGCAGCCAGAGCATGATTTCGGTGAGATCGAGCAGGGGGCTATCATGGAATATAATTTCAAGTTTACCAACACGGGCACGAAAGATTTAATTATCCAAGATGCCATTACCAGCTGTGGATGCACCGTGCCAGAATGGCCTAAAGAACCGATCAAACCGGGCGCTACAGGCTTTATGAAGGTAGTATTTAACAGTAAAGGTAAGTTTGGTTATCAAGAAAAGGAGATCACCATCAAGGCGAATACTGAAGATCCATTATTTCCGGGGCCCAGGATTCGTTGTGTAATCAAATCAGAATAGGAATTTCTCCTGTAAATAGTTAATATTTAATCAACATAATTTATTCATTCTATCAAATACTATTTCGATGTACATCAACATGCTTAATTTATTAATGGCAGCGCCTTCAGGAAGTGGCGGTAGCGGTGGCGGTATGGGTATCCAGTCTTTACTGTTTTTAGGTGGTATGTTCTTAGTAATGTGGCTCTTCATGATCCGCCCTCAAACTAAGAAAGCCAAGCAACAAAAACAATTTATCGACAATCTCCAAGAAGGTGACAAAATTGTAACTATCGCTGGTATTCACGGTAAAGTGAAAAGAATCAATGATGACAATACATTGGTGATCGAAGTTGGTCCCGGTACCACTTTGACAATCGAGCGCGTAGCGGTGAGCATGGAATATACTACCCAGAATAAAGCTGCTGCCGAGAAGAAATAAGAAAATTTAATACAAGTATTTTCAATAAAAAATCCATTTACCGTTATTGGTAACTGGATTTTTTTTATTTTGCTTATTCCTTTCGATTTACAACCATTATTATGCGTATTATTGGAATAACGGGCGGAATTGGCTCTGGCAAAACTACGGTCGCGAAAATATTTGAAGTGCTGGGGATTCCTGTATATTATGCGGATGATGCAGCGAAGAGCATCATGGAAAAGGATCCATTGTTGATAGATCAAATATCCTCGCATTTCGGGAAAGAATCTTATAATACGGAAGGTAAATTGAACCGGAAGTTCATAGCAAACATCGTATTTAATAATAATGAGCAGCTGGAAAAATTAAATTCCTTCGTTCACCCGGCAACGATCAGGGATGCCGATCGTTGGGCTTCCGAACAAAATGCCCCTTATGTTCTTAAAGAAGCTGCGTTAATGTTCGAGACGGAATCTTTCCACCATACTTACAAGATCATTACCGTGTTTGCTCCCCAAGCCATGCGCGTGCAAAGGGTAATGCGCCGCGACGGCCTAAGCGCCGATGAGGTATATGCCCGTATCCATAAACAGATGGACGAAAACATCAAGAAAAAGCTCGCTGATTACGTTATTTATAATGATGAACAGCAGATGGTCATCCCGCAAGTACTCCGCATCCACGAAGAACTCCTACAATCGGTTTAACATTGATTTAAGATATGAACAATTAGTTTTACCGGGTGCCCGGTATGATGAAAATATTACGCTTGTATACATGTTTCTTTTGCTTGGTCTTACCCATGGTAGCTAAGGCGCAGCAAACAATTTTCGGAATGATTTCCGGGAAATACGGTACCCGTATCGATGCCGCCGAAGTTAGAAACCTGCGAACCGGCGAAATAATTGCCGCCGGCAAAACCGGTAATTTTAAAATCAACGTGGAGCTTGGTGACAGGTTAACATGTACAGCACCGGGTTTCCTGGATACCCTGGTTATTGTAAAGAACTTCCAACCTTTAATCATTACGATGAACGCGAGCGGTATCAGCTTAAAGACTTTTACGCGGAAGGACTATAAAACGGATTCCCTGGCGCTACGGGCTACTTACGGCAGGAATATGGAATTTAAGCTTCCGCCCTGGTATAAGGTGGTAAATGTTTTTCCCCCGGCCGTGCAGCTAAATAATCTCCAGAAAGTGCTATCGTTCAAAGGCAATAAACGCCGCTTTGAATTTAAAAAACGCTTGCTCGATCATGAGCGGGAAGCATACCTGGAAGAAACGTATAATAGCCCCCTGGTAGAACAATACTCCGGTTTCCGGGGAGATACATTGGAATGGTTCATGCATCAATATCGCCCCAGCTATGAATTCTTACAAAATGCTACGGCTTATGACCTGGCTTTATTTATCAAAAGCTCTAAAGAGCGATTTCTCGATAGCCTATCCAGGCAAAAAAATCCTCCCGATAGTGTTCTAAGGGGAGGATCTTGAATTTTTATAGCAATTGCTTATTGCGAAAGCATGTGCAACTATTATTGCAATTTGGCTAACCAGGTGCGTAACCTTTCGGCGGCTAATTTCAATTTCTCAGTGCTGGTTGCATAAGACATCCTGATGCAATTAGGCTCTTCGAAAGCGTCGCCGGAAACGGTAGTTACGTGTGCCCTGTGCAGCAGGTACGCACATAAATCACTGGAATCCTTGATGACTTGGCCTTCGTATGATTTTCCGAAGAATGAGCTGATATCCGGGAAGAGATAGAATGCGCCTTCCGGTTTGTTGATTTTCAACCCGGGGATATCTTTCAACAAGTCGAAGAACAAATCCCTTCTTTCCCTGAAAGCTTTCACCATTTCAACGGCAGTGCTTGTATCATTTATCAAGGCGGCTACGGCAGCATATTGTGTGATGGAAGAAGTGCCGGAAGTAAATTGACCTTGCAATTTCTCGGTAGCTTTCGCGATTTCCAAGGGCGCTACGATATAGCCTAAGCGCCAGCCGGTCATGGCGAACCCTTTACTTAAACCGTTCACGATGATCGTTCTTTCCGGCATGCTTTCAAATTGAGCGATGCTTGCATGTTGACCATCGTAATTGATGTATTCATATATTTCATCGGAAATAACGAATACTTCGGGGTGTTTGCTGAATACGGCAGCCAAAGCCTCCAGTTCATCCTTGGTATAAACCGCGCCACTTGGATTACAAGGGGAAGAGAACATGAACAACTTTGTTTTTGGCGTGATAGCAGCTTCCAATTGCTCCGGCGTGATCTTGAAATCATGTTCGAAAGAGCCCTTGATCGTCACGATCTTACCTTGGCATAAATTTACTAATGCCGCGTAAGTTACCCAGTAAGGGGTAGGTATAATCACTTCATCACCCGGATCTACCAAGCTCAATACCACGTTTGCCAAGCTTTGCTTCGCACCTGTAGAAACCACTACTTGCTCGGGGCTGTAGTCGAGATTATTGTCCCGCTTTAGCTTATGAACAACGGCCTTTTTAAGATCAGCAATACCAGCTACGGGTGTGTAATGCGTGTGCCCGTCATCAATGGCCGACTTAGCGGCGGCACGGATGTGGTTGGGAGTGTCAAAGTCAGGTTCACCAAGGCTTAAATCTACAACATCGATGCCTTGTGCCTTTAGTTCCCGGCTCAACTTGGCCATCATGATGGTCTGAGGCTCGGAGATACGTGAAAGTCTTTCTGCCAGTTTCATGTTTGAAAATTTGTTTTATTGGGTTGACCGGGCGCAAACCTACTACAAAAAAATGGATTGCCACAACACATTTTTTAAAAATCACAACATTTTGACCGATTTGTTGGAAATAATCTTGAAAATTGGCAAATGGCTTGGTTGTCATCAAAAGAAAAGTAAAAAGACCGGGCTGATTTACAACCCGGTCTTTTTAAAAATATAAAATTATTAATATGATAATGCTTAGTTGGAATACGACATGTTGTATAATTTCACTGCCGTGTTACCTGTACCGCCAACTTTTCCTGTCAGGATAATATTGGATAC
>Ga0164243_10014671_pt1 | contig 10897 bp, 9 predicted proteins | sample OricompcompostOP_FD_108781 | JGI IMG/M metagenome (GOLD analysis project Ga0164243, IMG submission 108781) | Organic Plus compost microbial communities from Emeryville, California, USA - Original compost - Organic plus compost (OP) | ecosystem: Engineered > Solid waste > Mixed feedstock >...
GGCCCGGCGAGCACCGAGACCGGGTCGCCGGGCACCAGCCGGATCAGCGCGAAGATGCCGATCGAGGCCAGCGCGGTCACCAGCACGGCGGAGCCGAGCCGGCTGAGCAGATAGCGGGTCATGAGGTCGGGTCTCCCTCTCCCTACTTGGTCAGGTAGGCGTCGTAGAAGAGCGGCTCGCCACGCTTGGTCTCGCCGATGCCCTGCACGCGGGTGCTGGCGGCGTCCTGCGGGAGGGTGATCGCGATCTCGAGCAGGAAGGAGCCGTCGAGCAGCGCGCGGTTCAGGTCGGCGTACTCATCGGGGTCGTCGGGCTCGCCAGGCTCGTGGGGCTTCTGCCTCCACACGCTCTCGGCGGCCTTCTTGTACGCCGGGTCGACGTAGAGCGACGCGTTGTGGTCGGCGTTGAACGGGTAGGCCGAGACCGCGAGCGTCGACGGCGTGTAGTGCGCGTACGCGTGGTTGAGGATCCACAGCCCTTCGAACTTGGCGCCGATGAGCTGCTGGATGACCTGGGCCTGCTCGTGCGGGTCGAGCTCCACCTCGATGCCGATCTTGGCGAGGTCGGCCTGGGCGATCTGTGCGACGGCGCCATAGCTCGGATTCTCCGCCGGATAGGTGAGGGGCAGCTTCGGGATGGTGACGCCGTCGGCCTTCGCCTCGTCGACCAGCCTCTTGGCCTTCTTCAGGTCGTAGGAGTACTTCGCGTTCGCGTCCGCGTCGTACGCCGGGGAGTAGTCGGGCCACGGCAGGCTGATCGGTACCCCGGCGCCACGGAAGACCTCGTCGACGACGCGCTTGCGGTCCAGCGCGTAGCCGATGGCCTGACGCACCCGCACGTCGGAGAGCGCCGGGTTGGTCACGTTGGTGCCGAGGTAGATCTGGCCCTCGGCGCCTTTCCACTGGTTGACGTGGAAGCGCTTGTCCTTGCCGAGGCTCTCGAAGTCGCGGTACGACGCGCCGAGGATGACGTCGAGCTGCTGGGAGCGCAGCTGTGCCACCTGGGCCTGGGGGTCGGGGATGATGCTGACGTCGATGCCGTCGAGGGCCGGCTTGCCGCGCCAGTAGTCGTCATTGCGGGTGAAGGTGATCTTCGAGCCCGGGCTCCAGCTCTCGAACTCGAACGGCCCGGTGCCGACGAAGGCCTTGCCGGCGCGGAGCTGGTCGATCGACTCGGAGTCGATGATCGGCAGCATGTCGAGCAGGTCGTAGATGTTGCTCAACGGGTGCGCGAAGGTCAGCGTGATCGCGTGCTCGTCGGAGGTGTCGAAGTCGGTGATCGCGGCCGCGGTGCGCTGCAGCTGCACGGTCCAGGCCGGGTCGGCCCAGGTCTTGATGCTGAACTCGACGTCCTTGCTGGTGAAGGGACGACCCGAGTGGAAGGTCACGTCGTCGCGCAGCTGGAGCGTCAGCTTCAGCCCGTCGTCGGAGAGCTTCCACGACGTCGCGAGGGACGGCTCCGGCTTCAGCTCGTCGAGCGGATAGTCGATGAGGGAGTCGTAGACGCTGCCGATGAGCAGGTTGATCGCGTCGCTGGAGTTGGTGAAGATCCGCGCCGGGATGATGTCGTTCAGGGCGCCGACCCGCAGCACGCCGCCCTCCTGGCGCTCGCCCGAGGTGTTGCGCAGCTCGTTGACCGCCGACGAGCAGGCCGTCGCGACGACGAGGGTGAGGGCGGCCACGATGGTCAGCAGCAGGTGGCGGGGACGTCGGGCCGGGTGTCGTCGGCGGGCGGTGGGTGCTGCAGGGGACACGGGTGTTCCTTTCGGTGGACGGGAGGGTCCGAGAGGGAGGGCGGAGGTCAGGCGCCGCGGCGACATGCCTGGCCCTCGACGACTGCGATCGGGTCGTCGAAGACCGGGCCCAGCGCGACCGTGCAGGCGCTGATCGCCTGGATGTCGCTGCCGAAGCGGGTGAAGGACACCGGCACCACATGGCCGAGCGCGCTGTGGGCGTCGTACGCCGCCACGACGTCGTCCAGCGTCGCCGGCACGCCGGTGAAGGCCTGGCCGACGAGCACCACCTGGTCGGGCGAGAGCATGTCACGGATGGTGGCGGCCACCTCGCCGAGCAGGCGGGCCCGGTCGGTGTCGTCGAGCGTGGCGACGGTGGCGGCGAGGCAGCCCTGCCGGCCGCACGGGCAGGAGACGTGGGAACCGGTGGGGAAGTGGGTCAGGCTCGCGGCGCGGGTGACGTCGGTCTGGCCGTTCCGGTCGACGGCGACCGACCAGCCGATCGTGTCGCGGGCATAGAGGTACAGGGTCATCCCGCGGGTCCCGTGTCGCCGGTGCAGGAACTCCGCGGCCGCGATCGCGGAGATGTGATCGCCCGTGCGCACCGGCAGCGCGGTCAGCTCGTGCCAGGCGGCCTCGAGCTCGGTGGGCACCAGGCCGAGGTCGCGCCAGGGGGCGACCAGGCCGGCCGCGAGCGGCACCTGCCCGGGCCGCCCGCCGAGCAGCCCGGCAGCCAGCCGGCTGAGTCGGTCGAGGTCCGGGGCGGCGCCGAGCGGGCGTCGTACGGTCGTGGAGTCGAGGACGCGCCCGGTCAGGTCGCCCACGGCGACCGTCGCGATCCGGCGGCCGATGTGGACGCCGATGGTCAGGTAGCGGTCGCGGTCGATCTCGACGGGTACGCCGGGGCGGCCGGTGACGCCGGTGCGAGCGAGATCGGGCCGCTCCCGCAGCAGGCCGTGACCGACGAGCGCGGCAGTGGCGCGCCCCACGGTGGCCACGCTCAGGCCGCTGGCCGCCGCGATCTCGTCACGCGAGGCGCGGCCGGCGGCCCTGGCCTGCTCGAGCACTTGGGCAGCGGTCGAGCCGAAGCGCCCACGAGAGATCATGATGCTCGGCGAGCGGACCACGCCGTACCTCCTGTGGATGGGGCCGTCGGGATCGGCCGGGATCTCAAAAACTACTAAACGACTCGACTAACTCTAGAACACGGGATCGGTCGTGCCGCAAATCGGCTCGCGGAACGGACGGGGGTTCGACGCACGGTGAGCGAAAGCCTTGTGGCAGGCGGGATCGCGGCCCACCGTTGTCGCCGTTCATCTCTCGAATCCCAGCGAAGGACCTCCCATGACCATCAGCCTCGACCGCGAGACCACCGGCCAGGACACGGCGGCCGGCGTCGGCGTCCACAAGCTCGGCAGCCGGATCGGTGCCCGCATCGACGGCGTACGGCTCGGCGGCGACCTCGACGGCGAGGTGGTCGCCCGGATCCGTGCCGCCCTGCTCGAGCACAAGGTCGTCTTCTTCCGCGGCCAGGACCACCTCGACGACGAGGCCCAGATCGCCTTCGGCGAGCTGCTCGGCCCGCTGACCACCGCGCACCCGACGGTCAACACCGGTAGCGCGCGGGTGCTCGCGCTCAAGGCCACCAAGGGCATGGCCGCGAACTCCTGGCACACCGACGTCACCTTCGTCGACCGCGTGCCGGCCTTCTCGATCCTGCGCGGGGTGACCATCCCCGAGTACGGCGGCAGCACGGTGTGGGCGAACACCGTCACCGCCTACGAGACGCTTCCGCCGCAGCTCAAGGCGCTGGTCGACGACCTGTGGGCGATCCACAGCAACGACTACGACTACGCGCAGAGCTACGGCGAGGACGGCGCGTCCAACGCCCAGTTCACCCGCGAGGACTTCGCATCGACCGTCTACCAGACCGAGCACCCGGTCGTGCGCATCCACCCGGAGACCGGCGAGCGGTCGCTGCTCCTGGGCCACTTCGTGAAGAGCTTCGTCGGCTTCAACAGCAAGGAGTCCGCCACCCTGTACAACCTGCTGCAGGAGCGGGTCACCAAGCTGGAGAACACGGTCCGCTGGGCCTGGCAGGCGGGCGACGTCGCGATCTGGGACAACCGCGCCACCCAGCACTACGCCGTCGCCGACTTCGACACCCAGCTGCGCGAGGTCCGCCGGATCACGGTGCAGGGCCCGGTGCCGGTCTCCATCGACGGCCGTTCCAGCCGCGTGCTGACCGGCGACGCCGACGTCTACAACCGGCTGGACGAGCTGATCAGCTGAGCGGGCGGGGTCGGTCGCTGCTGTAACACGTGGTTCGCGCTTGTACCGGGCGGTTGTCGCCGGTTGAGGGGCCGATTCCGGGCCCGAGACGACGTTTTCGGGCCACTACATGGTTCAACTGCGTGTTACAAGCGGCGGCGCCCCGGCGTACCGTCGACGCCATGACCCCTGCCGACCTGCTGACCGACGCGCTGTCCCGCGTGCTCGAGGATGTCGAGTCCGTGCTCGACGGCATCACCGACGACGCGCTCACCCATCGTCCGACGGCCGACGCCAACAGCATCGCCTGGCTGGTCTGGCACCTCACCCGGGTGCAGGACGACCACATCGCCGACGTCGCCGGCACCGACCAGGTGTGGACGGGCGACGGGTACGCCGAGCGCTTCGCGCTGCCGCTCGGGACCGGCGACATCGGCTACGGCCACAGCAGCGAGCAGGTCGGGCAGGTGCGCGCCCCGGCCGCCCTGCTCATGGACTACTACCGCGCCACCCACGCCCGCACCCTCGCGTACGTCGCCACCGTGACGCCCGACGACCTCGACCACGTCGTCGACACCCGCTGGGACCCGCCCGTCACGCTCGGCGTCCGGCTGGTCAGCGTGGTCAACGACTGCACCCAGCACGTCGGCCAGGCGGCGTACGTGCGCGGGTTGCTCGCCGGCTGACGTCGCTGCCGTCCCGTCGGGCTGGCCGGCCGCGCTGTAACACGTGGTTCGCTCATGTACCCGCACGAAGTTGACGAAATTTCGCCCTGAACGGGGCGAAAACAGGCACTTTGCGTCCGGTACATGAGTGAACCACGTGTTACAGCGGCGCCCGCGCGCTACATCCCCGCCGCGAGCTCCCGCACGATCTCCGCGGCCGGCGCCGGGCGGGCGCTCCTCCAGCCGGTGCCGGCCCACAGGTGCAGCCGGTGCGCGTCGCCGGAGCGGGCGGCGGCCCGGCGCAGGTCGCGGGTGAGATGGTGCAGCTCCGGATAGCCGTACGGCGCCGTGGCATGGTGTGCCTCGACGAACCCGTTGCGGAGCGCGCGAGCCGGCCGTCCGGTGAAGCAGTGCGTGACCACCGTGCGGTCGAAGGCCGGGTCGTCCAGCGCGTCGCGGTGCGTGGACGTCGTCCCGGCCTCGTCGGCGCGGAGGAGGAGCGTGCCGACCGCGACCGCCTCGGCACCGGTGGCCAGCAGGTCGCGCACGGCGGCGGGGCCGTCGACGCCGCCCGCGGCGACCAGCGGAAGCCGCGTCACGGCGGCGACCGAGCGCACCACGTCGGCGGTCGGCGCGGCGTCGATCGGTCGGGTGGGGTCGAAGGTGCCGCTGTGACCGCCGGCGGCCGGACCCTGGACGACGAGCCCGTCGACCCCGGCCTCCTCGGCGGCGCGCGCCTCCGCGGGCGTCGTCACGGTGACCAGCACCTTCGACCCGGCCCGGCGCAGTGCCGCGATGTCGCCGCGGTCGGGCAGCCCGAAGGTCAGTGACACGACGGGCACGGGCGCGGCCAGGAGCAGATCGACCTTCGCCCGCCACGCGTCGTCGTCATGGCGCGGCCGCGCGAGGAGGTCCGCACCGAGTGCCAGCGCGTCGGCGTCGAGCTCGGACCGGTAGCGCGCGTACGCCGCGGCCCCGATCGCGCCCGCCTGCGGCACGAAGAGGTTGACCCCGAACGGACGACCGTCCGCGTGCGCAGCGGCGAGGTCCCCCTCGAACGCGTCGGGCGACAGGTAGCCGCCGGGCCAGAACGCGAACCCACCGGCGTCCGTGACCGCAGCGGCCAGGGCCGGGGACGACGGCCCGCCCGCCATCGGCGCCGCGGCGACCGGGAGATCGGTGTCGAGCAGGGTCACCGCTCCAGCATGCCGCATCGAGCCGCGGCTGCCGGTTTCCCAAGGTATGCAGGAAAACCTGCACTTCCCTAGCCAAATTTGAAGAGGAGAGTGCAGGTCTGGCTACATACCTTGGGAAACCGACGCCCCCGCCACCCGGTAGCGCACGAAGCTCGGAACGGCGATCGCGGCGACGACCACGAGCACGACGACCAGGACGCCGCCCCCGGCCGCCGCGGGCGCCGTCCCGACCATGGCGGCGCTCGCCCTGTGGGCGACGTCGGCGATCCGCGGGCCGCCGGCCACCACGACGATGAAGATGCCCTGCAGTCGGCCACGGACCTGGTCGTCGGCGGCGCTGAGCAGCATCGAGGAGCGGAAGGCGGCCGAGGCCATGTCGGCTGCCCCGCCGACCACGAGCATCAGGATCGACACGACCAGCCACAGCCGCTGTGATCCCGGCCAGGCGTCGGCGCCCGCCACGGCCAGTCCGAAGCCGACCATCGCCAGCCCCCAGACGACGATGCACCACACCACGGCGAGCCCCTGCCGGGTGATCCGGGAGACCCAGCCGGAGAAGATGCCACCGATCACCGCGCCGGCGGGGATGCCCGCGAAGAGCAGCGCGAAGGCGAGACCGCCCTCCTTCGGGCCGAGGAAGCTCGCGTGCGCGATCTCGGGGAAGAGTGCACGCGGCATGCCGAACAGCATCGCGATGATGTCGACGAGGAAGGACATCATCAGTACCGGCTGGCCGCGCAGGTAGGCGATCCCCTCGATCACCGACCGCAGCCCCGGCGTCCGGAGGCCGGCTCCCTCCACCGGCAGCCGCGGCAGCCGGATCACCGCCCACAGCGTCGCCAGCAGGCACACGGCGTCGGTGAGATAGAGCCAGGAGAAGCCGGTGAACGGAATCAGGACGCCGGCCACCAGCGGTCCGCCGATCGCGCCCGCCTGCATGACCGTCATGTTGAGTGAGTTGGCCGCGGGGAGCAGGTCGGGCGCGAGCAGTCGCGGCAGGACGGCGGTGCGGGTGGGCTGGTTGACGGCGAAGAACGCCTGCTGCACGGCGAAGAGGCCCAGCAGCAGCCACACGTTCGTGTTGCCGAGCGCTGCCTGCAGCCAGAACAGCACGGCGGTGCCGATCAGGCCGGTCGTGGTGACCATCAGCATGGTACGGCGGTCGAAGTGGTCGGCGAGTGCGCCGCCCCACAGGCCGAAGACCACCAGCGGCACCAGGCCGAAGACGCCGGTGAGACCGACGTAGGCCGAGGAGCCGGTGTCGGCGTAGATCTGCGCGGGCACGGCGACCACGGTCAGCTGGGCGCCGATCACGGTGACGATGTTGGCGGTCCACAGCCGCCGGAAGTGCGGGTTGCGCAGCGGCCGGGTGTCGGCCAGCATCCCGCGAACGCTCACCCGGGAAGCCTACGGTTCGACGCACCGCTGAAAAAATCTCGCGCGACCTGTCGTATCGGTGTGATCCCCTTCGTGGAGGGGATGAGAGGCAGCCGACCGGCTGTCTCGCACACCACACCCGATGAGGAGAACGACGATGCCCCAGTACCTGATGAGCGTGCACGGCAGCGACGAGGACTACGCCACGATCGACCCCGCACAGATGCAGCAGATGTTCGAGGATGTCGATGCCTTCAACCAGCAACTCCACGCTGACGGCGCCTGGGTCTTCGGCGGAGGTCTCGAGAGCGTGTCGACCGCCACCGTCGTCGACGGGCAGAGCGAGCAGCCGGTCTTCACCGACGGCCCCTACCTGGAGACCAAGGAGCACATCGGCGGCTTCTGGGTCATCGAGGCGCCCGACCTCGACGCCGCCCTGAAGTACGCCGCCGCCGGCTCCAAGGCCTGCCAGGGCCCGGTCGAGGTGCGGCCGTTCCAGCCCGAGCCGCCGGCCGAGGCCTGAGCGGACGGAGAAGAGGAGGAGACGGCGATGACGCACTACCTGATGGCGGTGATGGGCGCGCCCGTCACCGCGGACGACTTCTACGGCTACGGCTCGAAGGAGGAGATGGAGCAGTCCTTCGCCGAGACCGGAGCGTTCAACGACCAGCTGAAGGCCGACGGACAGTGGGTGTTCGCCGGCGGCCTGGCCCCGATCGACAAGACGACCGTGGTCGACGGCCAGGGCGCGAGCCCGGTGGTCACCGACGGGCCGTTCCTGGAGACCAAGGAGCACATCGGAGGCTTCTGGGTGATCGACGTGCCCGACCTGGAGACCGCCCAGGCCCTCGCCGCCACGGCGTCGAAGGCCTGCCGCGGCGTGATCGAGGTCCGTCCCTTCGACGGACTCGCCTGAGCGGGCGGACGACGGGCCCGCGGTGAGCGACACCACGACGGCCACAGCGGCCATCGAACGCATCTTCCGTGACGAGTACGGCCGCGTGGTCGCCTCCCTGGTCCGCCGCTTCGGCGACATCGACACCGCCGAGGAGGCGGCCAGCGAGGCGCTGGTGACCGCACTGGAGAAGTGGCCCGAGAGCGGCGTCCCGCCCAACCCGGGCGGTTGGCTGACCACCGCGGCCGGCAACAAGGCCATCGACCGGATCCGCCGCGACAAGGTCCGCGACGCCAAGCACGAGGCGGCCGAGATGATTCATGACGACACCCCCCACGAGACCACCGGCGTGATCGCCGACGACCGCCTGCGGCTGGTCTTCACCTGCTGCCACCCGGCGCTGGCGCCGGAGGCACGGATCGCGCTCACGCTGCGACTCCTCGGCGGCCTGACCGTCGCGGAGATCGCCAGCGCGTTCCTGGTCCAGGAGACGACCATGGCCCAGCGGATCACCCGCGCCAAGGCCAAGATCAAGGGCGCGAAGATCCCGTATCGCGTGCCCGAGCCCGAGGACCTGCCGGCGCGGGTCGGCACCGTGCTCGCCGTCCTGCTGCTGATCTTCAACGAGGGCTACCTCTCCACCGGCGACGGCGAGCCCATCCGCGCCGAGCTGACCGACGAGGCGATCCGGCTCGCGCGCACCCTGCACGAGCTGTTGCCCACCGACCTGGAGGCCACCGGCCTGCTGGCGATGCTGCTGCTCACCGAGGCCCGCCGCGGTGCTCGGGTGCGGGGCGGTGAGCTGGTTCCGCTCGCCGACCAGGATCGCGGCGGCTGGGACCGTGACCTGATCCGGGAGGGCCACGCCCTGGTGCGCCAGTGCCTGGCCGCCGATCGCCCTGGCCGCTACCAGGTGCTGGCCGCCATCAACGCCGTCCACACCGACGCCCCGACCGCAGCCGCCACCGACTGGTCACAGGTCGTCGCCCTCTACGACCAGCTGGTGCGGATCGATCCGTCGCCGATCGTGGCCCTCAACCGCGCGGTCGCGATCGCCGAGCTCGACGGCCCCGAGGTCGCGCTCGCCGAGGTCGACCGCCTGCCGCTCGAGAGCTACCACGCCTGGCACGCCACCCGCGCCGAGCTGCTGCGTCGCCTCGGTCGCTCGGCCGACGCCGCCGCGGCCTACGACGCCGCCCTCGCCGTCTGCGACAACACCGCCGAGCGCGCCTACCTCACCCGCCGTCGCACCCAGCTCTCCCCGAAGTGTGAGAGTTCGTCCCCCGAAGTGTGAGAGTTCGACCTCCGAGATGCGCAAGCCCGTTCGCGCGACGAACCCACGCACTTGGAGCAACCAACCCACGCACTTCGGGCAACCAACCCACACACTTCGGGCTCTAGGCTGGCCCGCATGACGCCCGAGCCGCTCGCCCTCCCGACCTCGCCCGACGACTGGCCCACCTGGCTGCGATCGCGGACGACGACCGAGCTCGCCGCGGCGACGGCGCTGGTCGACGGGCTGCGCGCCGACGCTCCGGCCGATCCGGTCGAGGTGCTGCGGCGCTGGGACCGGGCAGCGTCGCACCTGGGCAACGTGGCGGCCGCGGGCTCGCTGTTCGGCAACGTGCTCGGCGACGAGGCGGCCCGCTCGATCGCCGACGAGGCCGAGCAGGAGGCGTCGCGGGTGGCGACGGCCTGGAGCCTGGACCGCGAGCTCTACGAGATCTTCGCCGGGATCGACGACGCGGTGGTGGCGGACGACCCGCTCGCCGTCCGCCTGCTCGCGAAGGTGCGCGACGACTTCCGCCGCTCCGGCGTCGACAAGGACGACGCGACGCGGCAGCGGATCACCGCGATCCGCGAGCGGATCACCGAGCTCGACCAGGAGTTCAGCCGGCTGATCCGCGACGACGTCCGCACGATCCGGGTGACCCCCGAGCGACTCGACGGCATGCCGACGGACTGGCTGGAGGCGCATCCGGTCGCCGACGACGGCCTGGTCACCGTCACCACCGACTACCCCGACTCGGTGCCGGTGCGGATGTTCGCCCACGACCAAGGCGTCCGTCGCGACCTCACCCTCGCCTTCCTCGACCGTGGCTGGCCGAGCGCCGAGCCGCTCCTGATCGAGCTCTTCGACCTGCGTCACGAGCTGGCCACGTTGGTCGGCTACGCCGACTGGCCGTCGTACGACGCCGACGTGAAGATGATCGGCACCGGTGCGGCGATCCCCGAGTTCATCGACAAGATCGCCGCGGCGGCCGCCGAGCCGATGGAGCGCGACCTGGCCCAGCTGCTCGAGCGCTACCGGCGCGACTTCCCGGACGCGACCGCCGTGCCCAGCTACGACTACAACTACTACGCCGAGTTGGTGCGCAGCGAGCAGTTCGCCGTCGAGTCGCAGCGCGTGCGCACCTATCTCGACTTCACGAAGGTGCGTCAGGGCCTCCTCGACGTCACCGGCCGGCTGTTCGGGCTCCGCTACGAGCCGGTCGACGTCCCGGTCTGGCACGAGGAGGTGACGGCGTACGACGTCCATCCCGCCGAGGACGGGGAGCGGCTCGGGCGCATCTACCTCGACCTGCATCCGCGGGAGGGCAAGTACAAGCACGCCGCGCAGTTCACGCTCACCGACGGAGTCGCACCGGAGGCCGGCGAGCCGCAGCTGCCCGAGGGCGTCCTGGTGTGCAACTTCGCGCGCGGCCTGATGGAGCACGACCACGTCGTCACGCTCTTCCACGAGTTCGGCCACCTGCTCCAC
>Ga0164243_10014672_pt1 | contig 10897 bp, 7 predicted proteins | sample OricompcompostOP_FD_108781 | JGI IMG/M metagenome (GOLD analysis project Ga0164243, IMG submission 108781) | Organic Plus compost microbial communities from Emeryville, California, USA - Original compost - Organic plus compost (OP) | ecosystem: Engineered > Solid waste > Mixed feedstock >...
CATGACTTCGCCTGTCACCACCCGAGGGGACGAAACGGATGAGCGCCCAACCGGTCCTGGCCGTCGAGCACGTCTCGCACGACTACATCGTGAAGCGGCGCCGGCAGCGCATCCTGCGCGACGTCCACTTCACCGTGGAGGCGGGACGGACGCTCGCGATCGTCGGCGAGAGCGGCGCTGGCAAGAGCACCCTGTCGCGCCTCATCGCAGGACTGGAGCGGCCCGCGGAGGGGCGCGTCCGGGTCGACGGGGCGCCACCCGGCTTGCGCTTCGGGGCGACATCGCCGGTACAGATCGTCTTCCAGCAGCCGACCGAGGCGCTCAACCGCTTCATCTCGGTCGGGGCGAGCGTGCGCGAGCCGCTGCGTCATCTCCCGCGCAGGCGGCGTTCCGCGCGCGTGGCGGAGCTGCTCGACCAGCTCGGCATCCCGGCGTCACGGGCGGGGGATCGTCCGCGCGCCTTCAGCGGCGGCCAGCTGCAGCGAATCGTGCTGGCGCGCGCGCTCGCGGCCGAGCCGCGGCTGCTCCTCTGCGACGAGCCGACCTCGGCACTGGACGTCTCGGTGCAGGCGCAGATCGTCAACCTGCTGCTGGCGCTCCAGGAGCGGTCTGGCTTCGCGTGCGTGCTCGTGACGCACGATCTCGGCGTCGCGAAGGTCCTCGCCCACGACGTGCTCGTGCTGCGCGGTGGCGAGGTCGTCGAGCACGTCTCCGCCGAGCGCTTCTTCGCCGCGCCGCAGGCGCCGTACTCGCGCCAGCTGTTGGAGACGACGGCGGCGCAGATGCTGCAGCGGCCGCGCGCCGCGGGGCGCCTGTCGTGACCGGCGTCATGAGCGGAAGCCCGCTGTCTGCGGATGCGCGGCGCGCGGTCGCGATCCTGAGCGGTTACCCGCTGCCCGGAGCGGCGCCGCTGACCGAGCTGCGGGCGAACGCGCGGACGATCATGGAGCGGCTCGCGGCGCCCGGGCCACCGCTGCCCATGGTGCGGGACGACCGCACGGACGACGGCGTGCCGGTGCGCCTGTACGTGCCCCCGGAGGCGACCGCGGACCTGTTGGTCTACGCGCGCGGGAGCGGCTGGGTCGCCGGCTCGATCGACGAGCAGGACCCGCTCGTCCGCCGGCTCTCGCTCGCGACGCGCTCGCCGGTGATCTCCGTCGACTATCGCCTCGCGCCCGAGCATCGCTTCCCGGCCGCGCTCGACGACGTGCTCGCCGCGGTTCGCTCGGCTGCGGCGCTGTCGCGGCGGGCCGGCGGGCCCGAGCCGCGGCGGATCGGCGTCGTCGGCCAGAGCGCCGGCGCGAACCTCGCGGCGGGAGCGGCGATCGCCTTGCGCGACGCTTGCGACCCGGTCGATCTGCAGGTGCTGATCGACCCGGTGCTGCGTGACCACCGTCGCGCTGCGGGGCTCGTCGCTCCGCCGGGCGACTTCGACGGCGTCGTCGACGTGCTGCGCTGGGAGTGGGATCAGTATCTGCCCGAGCCGCCCACGTCTGATCTGCTGCCGCTCGCGGTGCCGTGGGAGGTCGACTCGGTCGCCGGTCTGCCGGCGACGATCGTCGTCACGGCAGGGTGCGACCTGCTCGCAGGGGAGGGCGCTGCATACGCCGCACGGTTGCGCGCGGCGGGAGTCCCGACGGAGCTGCACGAGGTTCCGGGCGCGATCCACGGCTTCCTCGACCACACGCGCGTCGGTGACGTCGCCGATCGTGAGCTGCAAAAGATCGCCGCGCTGATCAGGAGCGCGTGGGGCGCGCCGCCGTGCGTGTGACCGTCGACGGCGTCGAGCTGTACTTCGACGTCGATGGAGCGGCCCTCGTGCCGGATGGCGAGAGACTGCGCGAGCGTCCGACGCTCCTGCTGCTGCACGGCGGCCCCGGCGGCGACCACACGAGCTTCAAGCCATGGTTGAGCTCGCTCGCCGGGGAGTGCCAGCTCGTCTATCTCGATCATCGCGGCCAGGGCCGCAGCGGCGGCGACGATCCCGCCGATTGGAATCTCGACCGGTGGGCCCGCGACGTGCATGGCTTCTGCGCCGCCACGGGGATCGACCGGCCCGTCGTGCTCGGTGCGTCGTTCGGCAGCCTCGTCGCGCTGCGGTACGCCGCCGACCATCCGCACGACCTGCGCGGGCTGGTGTTGCTGGAGGCGTTCGCGCGCTTCCTGCCGGCGCGCGTGGCGGAGGCCTTCGGCGCCCGTCACGGCGCCGAGGCGGCCCGCGCCGCCGCGCGGTTCTTCGCGGCGCCGAGCGCGCGCAACCACGAGCGCTACCGGCGTCACTGCCATCCCTTCTACTCGCGCCAGGCGCCTGACCCGTCTGCCGCTCGGCGGGCGCTGGCGCGCCCTCAGGTCAGCCGGCATTTCTTCGCGGGTGAGGCCGCGACGCTCGACTTGCGCGCCGACGCCGCGCGTGTCACCTGCCCGGTTCTGATCGTCAACGGCCGCGACGATCCGATCGCGCCGGTCGCTGCTGCGCGCGAGCTGGCCGCGGCGTTTCCGCCCGACACCGCCGAGCTGGTGCTGCTGGCCGACGCGTCGCACGACCTCGCCGTCGATGCGCCGGAGCGGGTGCTGGAGCTCGTGCGAGCCTTCATCGCACGCGTCTGACCGCTGCCACGGTCAGCTCGCGGCGCCGGCGGCCTGCGCGAACAGACGTGCCTGCTCGGACACCGTCCCGCACCGCAGGAACGCGCTGGCGCGGACCTCGAGCTCGAGCCGCTGCCGCATCCGCGACAGCACGACGAAGGCGGCGAGCGACGAGGCGCCGCGGTCGAGCAGAGGGTCCCGCGCCTCCAGCGCTTCGTCGCCGAGCACGTCGCGCCACAGCTCCAGCAGATGGCGTTCGAGATCACCGGTCGGCGCCGCGCCCGCGGTCCGGCGCTCGGCGCCACGAGCGGTCGTCCAGCGCCGCAGCTCGGCCTTGTCGACCTTGCCGGCCGCCGTCCGCGGCAGCCGCGCGACCCGCGTCAGACGGGTCGGCAGCTTGTGCGCGGCGAGTCGCTCGCGCGCGAACGAGACGAGCTCGTGATCGCTCACCGGTCCGTCGCAGACGAGCGCCGCCGCGAGCTCCTCTCCGACGATCGGCGCCGCGATCCCGAACGCCGCCGCGTCGCGCACGCGCGGATGGCCCTGCAGAACCGCCTCCACCTCGCCGCAGTGGATCTTCACGCCGCCGAAGTTGACGACTTCGGCCGCGCGGCCGACGAGCGTCAACAGGCCGTCGCCGTCGAGCCGCCCCACGTCGCCGGTCGCGACCCAGCCGTCGTCGTCGCAGACCGGCCCGCCGTCGAGGTAGTTGCGGTGGACACCCGCGACGCTGCGCAGCTGCACCGTCCCGAGGCGTCCGGCGGGCAGCGCGGCTCCCTGCTCGTCGACGATGCGCAGCTCGCTGCCCGCGCTCGCGCGGCCGACGGCGGACACTGGGTCGGGCGGGACGAGCAGCTCGGCTTGCGCAGGGCATGCCTCGGTCGAGCTGTAGAAGGAGGCGATCGTCGCGGCGGGGAAGCGCTGTCGCAGCCCTTCGAGCAGGGCTGCGCTCGCGGGTGCCGACGAGAGCGAGATCTGGCGCAGGCGCGAAAGGTCGTGCTCGGAGGCGTCGGCGCTCAGCAGCAAGCCGGCCATCGCCGGCGACAGCGCGAGCTCGGTTGCGCCCTCGGCCGCGATCAGTGCGACTGCCTCCTCGGCGTCGAAGCGGTCCATCACGACCGTCGTGACGCGGCGCGCCAGCGTCCGCCGCAGCATCGCCTGCGCCCAATTGGTGCCGAGCGGGACGGCGTGGAGGAGGACCTCGTCGCGGGGTGGCGACGAGTCGTCCACCGGCAGCTCCGACGCGAGGCCCCGATGGGTGACGGCGATCGGCTTCGGCTCGCCGGTCGTACCCGAGGTGAACAGGATCTCGGCGAGCGCGTCGCCCTCCGGCTCGGTGTCGAAGGAGCGGTCCTCCACGGCTGTCGGCAACGCGAACGCGATCGTCGGGAGGTCGGCGTCCGGCGCCTCCAGCTCGGAGCCGTGCACGACGACATCGAGTCGGGCGCGCCGCGTCAGCCGCGCGAGTTCGGCGTCCGTCAGGGCGCGCGAGAGCGGGGCCACCGCTGCTCCGACGAACAGGACTCCCAGCGCGGCGATCGCGTACTCGCAGTAGGCGGCGTTGTTGAACAGCAAGCCGACGCGGGCGCCGCGCCCATGACCCGCGTCCCGCAGGCGACCGGCGAACGCGCGTGCTCGATCGAACCACTCCCCGTAGCGAAGCTCCTCGATCGCCGGCTGCCGTATCGCGACGGCATCGGGCTCGGTGAGCGCGCGCCGCCGCAGCAACGCCGGGTACGACAGCTCGCCGCTCTCGGTCAGCAGCTCGGACATCGGCAGCTCCTTCGCGATCGGTGGGTGCGGGCAAGCTATGGGGGCGGCCGCCGTGCCGGAATCGGCCGGTCGATGGATGGCCCGGGCGCCCGCCGCGCGCGACCATCGAGAGGATGACCACGACCGATGCGTCACCAGCCGCCACACGGCCGGCGAGCTTCATACAGGAGCGGATCGCCAATCTCGCGATCGACGGTCGCGACGCCGACACCTGCGTCGTCGCCTGGTCGCTGAAGGGGACCTTCGACGAGGCTCGCTGGGAGCGCGCCGTCGGACGTCTCGCGACACGCCACGAGACGCTGCGAAGCCGCCTCGTCGCGATCGACGGCGCCGTCCTCCAGCACGTCGAGCCGCGGGCGGCGCTCACGGCGGAGCGGTTCGACCTCCGCACGCAGGCGCCTCACTCGCGCGGCCGCCTGCTCGCCGAGGCAGCGGAAGCGGCGGCCGCGCCGATCGCGCTGGGGGCCGCGCCGCTGGCGCGGTTGGCGATCTACACGCTCGCCTCCGACGAGCGACTCGTCGTGTGGTCGTTCAGCCACGCGATCTGGGACGCCTCCTGCGATCGCGTGCTCGCGTGTGAGTTCGCGGAGCTCTACGGCTCGGACGCCGATCCAGCTCCGCTCCCGCTGCCGTTCCACGAGGTCGTGCGGCAGGAACGGCGTCCGCCGACGGCGGCGATCCGACGGCGGTCGGCTCAGCTGGCGCGGCTGCCCGCGCCCGAGCCGGCTGGCGAGGCGGCGTCCGCGTACGTGGCGACGATCCGTCCCGCCGGGACGGTGACCCCGGCGGCGCTGCGGGCGTTGAGCGAGCTGGGCCGCGTGGCCGGCTGCGGCGCCGGCGTCGTGCTGTTGGCGGCGTACGTGCGCGCGCTTGGTGCACTGCTCGGCCGCGACCGTCTCACCGTCGGACTGCTCGACGCCAACCGCGAGCAGCCCGGCCGCCAGCAGCTGCTCGCCTGCATCGTGAACGTGCTGCTGATCCCGATCGAGACGGCTGGCGACGGCTCGATCGGCGACCTCGTCGCCGACGTGCGAGACGCGGTCTATGACGCCTATGACCACCGTGCCCCGCTCGAGCACCAGCTCGCCGCGTTCGACGTGGTGCAGCGCCGCGGTGAGGTCGCCGTCTGCGACACGCTCTTCAACTACCAGCCGGCGGAGGTGCGGCCGCCGCGACCGGAGCACCGCTGCGACGAGCGCTTGACGCTGCGACCCACGCCACTGCAGCCGGGAAGACAGCAGATGGCGGCGCGCGGGCCGTGGGCCGGCGCTCGCCTCTGCCTCTGCGCGGTCGCGACGGCCGACGGCGGCTTGGCGATGTGGTTCGTGCGCGACCAGCTGCGGCATCCGGACGAATGGCTCGATGCGCTCGTCGAGGCACTGCGGCGGTCGATCGCGACCGCGCTGGGCATCACCGTCAGCGGCGCTCATGCGCTCGCTCGCGACTGACCAGCCGTCGGGCACGCGACGCGCCGGCGCGCCAGCGGCACTGCCAGCGCCGTCGCCGCCGCAGCGAGCGCGAGGTCGAGCGCGAAACCCCAGCGCAACGCGGCCAGCGGCGTCGCTGCCGCCGCGGCGACGCCATGGACGGCCGCCGTCGCCGCCAGCCCCAGCGCACCGCCGAGCTGCTGCGAGGCGGTCAGCAGACTGCCGGCCATTCCGGCCACGCGTTCGGGCACTCCCTCGAGGCCGACGACGGCGATCGCGACGCTGAAGCAGCCATTCCCGATCGCCAGCAGCACCAGCGACGGCAGCACGACGCGGTAGCCGGCATGCGTCGGGACGACCGTCAGCGGGACCAGCGCCGTCGCCGCGAGCCCGCAGCCGGCGACCACGACCGTGCCGGCGCCGAACAGGCGCACCGCGCGCGGCGTGACCGCGATCGTCGCGAGCTGGACGAGTCCGTAGGGCAGGAAGGCGAGCCCGGCGAGCAATGGACTCAGTCCGATCGTCCGCTGCAGGTACAGGATGAGCAGGAAGACCATCCCGAACATCGCGGTGGCGCTGGTCAGCGCGACCGCGTTCGCGATCCCGACCGATTCGGTGCGCAGCAGAGCCCAGGAGAGCAAGGGGCGCGAGCTGCGCAGCTCGATCGCGGCGAAGGCCACGAGCAGCGCGACGGCAAGCGCGAGCAGCCAGACGGTGCTCGTCGATCCCTGGCCGGCGGGCGGCGCGTCGACGACGGCGTACAGCAGCAGCGCCACGCCGCCCGTCCCGGTCAGCGCGCCCCCGAGGTCGAGATCGCCGCGCACCGCCGCGCGTCGCCGTCGTGGCGGGACCGTTCGAACCGCGACGACGTACGCCGCGAGGCAGAGCGGCACGTTCACGAGCAGTACCGACGACCAGCCGAACGCGGCCGTCAGCACGCCGCCGAGCACCTGACCGCAGGCGACGCTCGATGCTGCCGCCGCGCCGACCGCCGAGATGGCGCGGGTGCGGCGCTCACCGTCGGCGAACGAGCGCACGACTCCTGCCAGCCCCGCCGGCGCGAGCAGGGCGGCGCCGAGGCCCTGGACGGCGCGGCTGCAGATCAGCCAGGCGGCGTCCGGCGCGAAGCTGCCGGCCAGCGATGCCGCGCCGAAGATCGCCAGGCCGACTCGCAGCGTGCGCGCGAAGCCGAGCAGGTCGACGACGCGGCCGCCGACCAGCAGGAAACCGCCGAAGGCCAGGACGTACGCGCTCGTGACCCATGACAAGGTCCCGTCGGACAGCCGCAGGTCTGCACCGATCGTCGGCAGTGCGATGTTCGTGACCGTCGCGTCGCCGCAGATCACGAACTGCGTCGTCGCGAGCAAGACCAGCAGGAGACGGTCGTGCGGCCCTCCTCGGTCCCGCCGCATGCCCCGCGCGACCGCCTCAGCGGACCGGCACGGCGCGCCGCTCCACCACCGGAAGGGGGACGTCGGCGGCGCGGCCGTCGTCGATCGCGGCGCTGAAGCCGGCGACGGTCGGCGCTGCGAACAACATGCGCACGGAGACCGGCCGCCCGCTGCGCTCGCGCGTGCGGGCGACGGCCTCCGCGGCCGTCAGCGAGTCGCCGCCGAGCGCGAAGAAGTCGTCGTCGCGACCGACGCGACCGACCTCCAGCAGCTCCGCCCAGACAGCGGCGACGACGGTCTCCGTCGGGGTCCGCGGCGGCTCGTGCGGTCTGTCGGCGATCAGATCGGCGGTCGCCGGCGCGGGCAGGCTCGAGCGGTCGAGCTTGCCGGTTCGGCTCAGCGGCAGCCGCTCCAACGTGACGAACGCCGCTGGGATCATCCACTGCGGCAGCGAGCGTGCGAGCCCGGCACGCAGCTCCGTCGTCGTCGGCGCGGTGGACGCGGGGACGACATATGCGACAAGTCGCTTCTGGCCCGGCGTGTCCTCACGCGCGACGACGGCCGCCGCGCGCACCGCCGGCAGCTGTTCGAGTGCCGCCTGTACTTCGCCGGGCTCGACGCGGAAGCCGCGGATCTTGACCTGGTCGTCGATTCGCCCGAGGAACTCCAGCTGGCCGTCGTCGCGGTGGCGGGCGAGGTCACCGGTGCGGTAGAGCCGACCCGCGCCGCGGAACGGGTCGCTGACGAAGCGTTCGCGCGTGAGCTCAGGGCGACCGTTGTACCCCTGGGCGACACCGGCTCCGCCGAGCCACAGCTCGCCGGTCGCACCGGTCGGCACGAGCGCGCCCCAGCGATCGACGACGTAGACGAGCGTGTTGGCGAGCGGCCGGCCGATCGGGATGTCACGCGAGTCGTGGAGGCACGTCATCGTCGAGTAGACGAACGTCTCCGTCGGGCCGTAGACGTGCCAGACCTCCGGTGCCAGCTCGATCAGCACGCGCAGCTGCTCGCTGGTGAGCGTCTCACCGCCGACCATCACGCGCTGCCCGCCGCGCCAGCCGGCGGCCACCAGCAGGTTGAAGCGCGACGGCGTGCCGAAGGTGATCGTCGCGTCTGAGTCGTTCAGCAGCGCCGCCAGCGCCTCGCTGTCGCGCGCCTGCTCGCTCGTCGCGATCCGGATCGAGGCGCCGGTCAGCAGCGGCGCGATCAGCTCCGCGACGCCGATGTCGAAGGTGATCGTCGCGAACGACAGGTAGACGTCGCCGGGCCCGATCCCCGGCTGCTCGGCTATCGCCTGCATCAGGTTGACGAGCGACCGCTGGGGCAGCAGCGCTCCCTTCGGCCTGCCGGTCGAGCCGGACGTGTACATGATGCAGGCGACGTCATGCGGCTCGGCCGCACGTGCCGGTCGCGACGGAGCCTGCGGCTGTCTGCCGTCATCGACGCAGATGCTGGGCAGCTCCCGCGGCAGCGCGGCGGCCAGTGCCTGCTCGGTCAGTGCCAGCGTGACGCCCGCATCGTCGATCATGTAGGCGACGCGCTCGGCTGGATGGGAGGGGTCGAGCGGTACGAAGGCAGCGCCCGTCTTGCTGACGGCGATCAGCGCGAGCGGCAGCTGGACGCCGCGCTCGAGGTAGAGCGCGACGCGCGTGCCGCGGCGGACTCCGGCCTCCGCGAGCCGCGCCGCGAGCGCCTCTGCCTGCGCGTCGAGCGCCCGGTAGCTCAGCGTCTCGTCGCCGACGCGGAGCGCGACGGCTTCCGGGGTGCGCGCCACTTGCGCCGCGAACGCCTGTGCGATCGTCGCGTTGGGCAGCGGCCGCGCCGTCCGGTTCCAGTCGGTGGTGAGGCGCACCTGCTCAGAGGGCGGCAGCAGCGGCAGCGCCGCGAGCGGCCGCTCAGGCTGCTCGCAGATCGCGTGCAGCAGCGTGCGCAGCTGCTCGGCGATGCGGGCGGCGGCGGACGTCGGCACGACCGCCGTCGAGTACTCGACGGCGCAGCGCAGCCGCCGCGTCGTCGCGACGAAGCGCAGGCGCGCGTCCCAGCGCAGGCCGTAGGTGGGCAGCGCGCGATCGGGGACGAAGCGGACGCCGCCGCCGTCGTACTGCTCGCGCTCGCCCTCCCACCAGCTGATCGCGAAGCGTGGAGTCAGTCGCGACGGATCGCTGCCGCGAGCGCAACGTGCGACGGCTTCGTAATACGGGAACCGGCGCACGCGCGACAGCCTGCCGATCGCCTCGCGCAGCTGCGCGAGGTACGCGGGCAGCTGCTGATCGCGCCGCGGCGAGGAGCAGAGCGGCAGCTCGTTGGCGAACATGCCGATCGTGCCGGCGCTCTCCGCATCGCGCACGCCGAACGGGACCAGCGTCGCGACGTCGCCATCGGCGCGCCCGGCGTAGGCATGCTGCAGCAGCTGGACGGCACCGGTCAGCAGCGTGAAGAGCGAGACGCCGCAGCGCTCGGCGGCGCGGTCGAGCGCGAGTCGCTCGGGCAGCTCCAGCTCGAAGCGGTGCGCCTCGGGACGCGCCCGTGATGCGGCGCCCGGCAGCGGCGCGAACGTCAGCGCGTCGCGTACGCGAGGCAGCAGCTCATCCCACAGCGCCACCGCCTCCGGCGCGAGCCTCTCGATGCCGTCGCGCTCGGCTGCGACGGCATCGTCGCGGCCCAGCGGCAGGTTCGGCTCCACTCCGGCCGCAAGCGCCGCGTAGGCCTCGGCACACTGGGCCGCGAACAGGTCCTTCGACGGGCCGTCGAAGATCGCGTGGTGGAAGACGGCGAACAACACCCGTCTGCGCGGCGTCCGCAGCAGTTCGACGCGCCATGGCCGCTCCAGCAGGTCGAGCGGCACCCGCGACTCGCGCTCGACGCGGGCGGCGAGCTCGTCCTCTGCCAGCTCGACGTGCGCGAGCATCGGCGCCGCCGTCTCCTCGACCCGCCGCCGCAGCCGCCCGTCACGAACGCTGAAGGACGTCCGCAGCGCCGGCTGGGCCGCGGCGACGGCGGCGACCGCCGCGGCCAGCGCAGCCTCGTCGAGTTGGCCGAGCAGCTCGATCGTCATGGGAAGGTTGTTGCCTGCCGCCAGGTCGGAGACCTGCTCTCCGAACCAGACCGCCTCCTGGGTGCGTGTGCAGGCGGCCGTCTCCTCCGCCGGTCCGCGTCGCCTGTCGGGCATGTCGCTCCGTCTCCCGTCGATTCGCCGATGCAGGGCGACACAATCTGTGGCGAGCGGGGCCTCTTCGTCATCCGCCGGACGACTGATCTCGCTGCGACGGCGGCGGTGCTGACCGCGCGCATCGTGCGGTCATCGGATGGGCGCCGGGCGCACGAGCGCGAAGACTCCGAGCAGGCCAGTTTCCGAAGCGGAGGAGATGGAGATGGCGGTGGTGCTGCCCGCGCGCGTCGTGCAGCAACGTGAGTTCGTGCACGGCGCTGGCCTCTCATGGGAGGACCTCGCGCTCGCCTGGCGGCTCGACGACGAGATCTCGGCGCGGCGCCTGAGGAGGGCACTGGGGGCGCTGGTCGCGCGTCATGAGTCGCTGCGCTCCTCGCTGATGCGGCTCGACGGCGAGGTGGTCCAACGGGTTGCGCCGGCTGACGGCTGCGGGCCGCCGTTGGAGCTCATCGAGCTGCCGGCGAGAGCGGCCGGCGGCTCAGATCCGCTCGCCGACGCCCTCCTTCCGCTGCGGCGGGAGCGGATCGACCTCGGCGGCGAGCGGCTGGTGC
>Ga0164243_10014673_pt1 | contig 10897 bp, 9 predicted proteins | sample OricompcompostOP_FD_108781 | JGI IMG/M metagenome (GOLD analysis project Ga0164243, IMG submission 108781) | Organic Plus compost microbial communities from Emeryville, California, USA - Original compost - Organic plus compost (OP) | ecosystem: Engineered > Solid waste > Mixed feedstock >...
ACCCCCGCCGGGGGGGAGAGCGGGGGTCGTCTCCACGGCCGACTCGGGGGGGGAGGAGTCGGACCGGGTTAGCACGGTCGCGAACGATCCGTGACTTCCATGGTGTACCCGAGAGCCTTCTCAGGCAAACCCACGCGCCCCAGCTTACGCCGAATGGTGGGCGCCTATGCTCGGCTCCGTGGAAAACCAAGCGATGCGCCGCACCGCCGCCTTCTTCGACCTGGACAAGACGGTCATTGCGAAGTCGAGCACGCTCACCTTCGGCAGGTCCTTCTACCAAGGTGGCCTGATCAATCGCCGTGCCGTTCTCCGTACTGCCTACGCTCAGTTCGTTTATCTCCTCGGCGGCGCCGACCACGACCAGATGGAGCGGATGCGCGAGTATCTTTCGGCGCTGTGCCGCGGCTGGAACGTGGAACAAGTGAAGGAGATCGTCGCCGAGACGATTCACGACCTGATCGACCCCATCATCTACGACGAGGCCGCCGCGCTCATCGAGGAGCACCATCTGGCCGGGCGCGACGTGGTGATCGTGTCCACGTCGGGGGCCGAAGTCGTCGAGCCGATCGGGGAGTTGATCGGTGCCGACCGCGTGGTCGCGACCCGCATGGTCGTGGCGGACGGCTGCTTCACGGGCGAAGTGGAGTACTACGCGTACGGGCCCACGAAAGCGGAGGCGATCGCGGAGCTGGCCGAGTCGGAGGGGTACGACCTCAGCCGGTGCTACGCGTACAGCGACTCGGGGACGGATCTGCCGATGCTCGAAGCCGTCGGCCATCCGCACGCGGTCAACCCCGACCGGGCGCTGCGCAAGGAGGCCGTCGCCCGGGGCTGGCCCACTCTCTCCTTCTCCCGGCCGGTCCGGCTCAAGCAGCGCATCCCCAGCCTGTCCATGCCGTCCAGGCCGGCGCTGACGCTGACCGCGGCGGCGGTGGGCGCGGCCGCGGCGACCGCGGGGTTGGTCTGGTACACGAGCAGGCGCCGCGCCCGGTTCGAGCGGTTTTGAGGGCGAAGGTAAAGATGTGGCGCCGGGGGTTCCCGGGGCTCGGGAGTGCGCAGTACAAAGGAATCGAGCGGCCCGCGTGACCGACGGCTCCGAGAGGATCCCGGTCCCGTAAGGCCCACGGACCGCCCCGCATGAACACCGGGCACCCACGCGACGCCTAGCCCGCGGATCGGGCCGGTCGCAGCAGGCAACGGCACGTTCCGCCCTGCTGGACACAGAGAGAGCACGCACTGGTAACCCGGTGGACATGCCAGCGGCGGCACCGTTCCGGCGGTGTCGCCGCATTCGTGTGCCGAGCCGCGGAGCCCGCGGGCCCCGTGCCGTGCTTCGGGCTCAGGCCGCGCCGCGCTGCAACGCCTCGCACACCGCGGTGCTTTCGCGCGCCCCCAGCTCGACCGCCCGTCCGCAGTGGGCGATCCAGCGGGCCATGCCGTCCGGCGTTCCGGAGGCGTAGTCGGCCAGCCCCTTTTCGTAGGTTTCGCGGCCGAGTTCGGCGTGGCCGACCTCGGCGGGGCAGACCGCCTTCGGGTCGAGGCCGGCGCCCACCAGCACGACGCGCTCCGCCGCCCGCGCCACGGGCCCGTTGTACGAGGGGAAGGGCCGCAGCGTCGCCAACTCCCCGTGCACCACGGCCGCGAGCACCAGCGCTGGGGCTTCGGTGCCGTCGGCGATCAGCGCGGTGAGGGCGTCCAGGCGTGCCGACACCTCGTCCGCGTCCGGTGGCAGGGCCTGGGGTCCGGCCGGTGCGGGCGCGTCTTCCGCCACGGTCTCGCCTGCGCGCCGGGGGCGTCCGACCGCCGCGTCCGGTGCGCTGCCGCCGGCCGCGACCAGGTGCAGCCGGGCCAGCACGCGCAGCGGCGACTGCCGCCACACGTCGAGGAGTTGGCCGGCTTCGGCGGTGAGCCGCAGGGCCGCGCCGACCGTGCGCGGTTCGCCTTCGGGGCCGAAGTCCGAGCGCCGGCGCAGCTCTTCGAGCGCCCAGTCGGCTCCGGCCAACGCGGCGGAACCGCGCGCTCCGCGCAGCGCCGCCTCCGCGCTGATCTCGCTGCTGCGGCGCCGCATGACGCGGTGCCCGTAGATCCGGTCGACGGCGCCGCGTACGGAGTCGACGGCGGCGCGTACGCCGGGGAGCGAGGCGAGGGGGGCGAGTGGGTCGGCGGGCTCGGTGCTGCTCATGCGTACGACCCTACGCGCACGCTCGGATCCGTCTTCTCCCCCACGATCGGGTGGACTTGGCCGGCTCGGGCGGGCCCGTGCGGCGACCGCGACCTAGTCTCCCGTTCATGAAAATCGCTTTCGTTGGGAAGGGCGGCAGCGGGAAGACGACGCTGTCCGCGCTGTTCGTCCGCCGTCTCGCCGCCCGGCGCATCCCGGTGATCGCCGTGGACGCCGATATCAACCAGCACTTGGGCGCCGCTCTCGGCCTGGACGAGGCGGAGGCCGCGGCGCTGCCCGCCATGGGCGCCCAACTGCCGCTCATCAAGGACTACTTGCGGGGTTCCAATCCGCGGATCACGTCCGCGGAGACGATGATCAAGACGACGCCGCCGGGTGAGGGCTCCCGGCTGCTGCGGATCCGCGAGGACAACCCCGTCTACGACGCCTGCGCCCGCAGGGTGCCGCTGGAGGGCGGCGACGTACGGCTGTTGGCCACCGGGCCGTTCACGGAGTCCGACCTCGGCGTGGCCTGCTACCACTCCAAGACCGGCGCCGTCGAGCTGTGTCTGAACCATCTCGTGGACGGGCGGCGGGAGTTCGTGGTCGTCGACATGACGGCGGGCAGCGACTCGTTCGCGTCGGGCATGTTCACGCGCTTCGACATGACCTTCCTCGTCGCCGAACCGACGCTCAAGGGCGTGTCCGTCTACCGCCAGTACAAGGACTACGCACGGGACTTCGGGGTGGCGCTGCGCGTCGTCGGCAACAAGGTGCAGGGCCCGGACGACCTGGACTTCCTGTGCTCCGAGGTGGGCGACGACCTGCTGGTCGCGTTCGGGCAGTCGGACTGGGTGCGGGCGATGGAGAAGGGACGCCCGCGCCCGCTGGCGGAGTTGGCGGAGTCCGAGCAGTCCGCGCTGGACACGGTGTGGGAGGCGGCGGACGCCGCGTACGAACTGCGGGACTGGGAGCGGTACACGCGGCAGATGGTCCACTTCCACCTGCGGAACGCGGAGAGTTGGGGCAACGAGCGGACCGGCGCGGATCTGGCCGCCCAGGTCGATCCGGACTTCGTGCTGAGCGAACAGGCCGCGGCGCCGCAGCCCGCCTGAGGGTTCCGGAACGGGAGGGCGGTGTCCGTACGTACGGCGTGCGGGCACCGCTCACGCCACCTGCCGTCCCGCTCAACACCGCGCCACAGCACGGCTCTTACAGGTCTAAACCACTCGGCGAGGACCCTTGTCATCAGGCACGGCGGCTGATGAGCTAATGGCCTCAAGAACAGCGGACACTTCGGGGAAAGGCAGATGTCGTGAGCAACGAGAGCCTGGCCAATCTGCTCAAGGAAGAGCGGAGGTTCGCACCGCCCGCCGACCTGGCTGCGGAGGCCAACGTCACCGCGGCGGCATACGAGCAGGCGCGCACCGACCGGCTGGGCTTCTGGGCCGAGCAGGCGCGCCGGCTGAGCTGGAGCACCGAGCCGACCGAGACGCTGGACTGGTCGAACCCGCCGTTCGCCAAGTGGTTCAAGGACGGCAAGCTCAACGTCGCGTACAACTGCGTGGACCGGCACGTCGAGGCCGGCCACGGCGACCGCGTCGCCCTGCACTTCGAGGGCGAGCCCGGCGACTCCCGCACCGTCACCTACGCCGAGCTCCAGCGCGAGGTGTCCAAGGCCGCCAACGCGCTGACCGAGCTGGGAGTCGAGGCCGGCGACCGGGTCGCCGTCTACATGCCGATGATCCCGGAGACGGTCGTGACGATGCTGGCGTGCGCCCGCATCGGCGCCCCGCACTCGGTGGTCTTCGGCGGCTTCTCGGCCGACGCGCTGGCCACCCGCATCGAGGACGCCGACGCCCGCGTCGTCGTCACCGCGGACGGCGGCTACCGCAAGGGGAAGGCGACGTCGCTCAAGCCGGCCGTGGACGAGGCGCTGACCCGGCCCGGCACGGACAAGGTGCGGAAGGTCGTGGTGGTCAGGCGCACCGGCCAGGACGACATCGAGTGGAACGGCGACCGGGACGTGTGGTGGCACGACCTGGTGGACCGGCAGAGCGAGCAGCACACGCCGCAGGCGTTCGACGCCGAGCACCCGCTGTACATCCTCTACACCTCGGGCACGACCGGGAAGCCGAAGGGCATCCTGCACACTTCGGGCGGCTACCTCACGCAGGTCTCGTTCACCCACCACGCCGTCTTCGACCTCAAGCCGGAGCGGGACGTCTACTGGTGCTCGGCCGACGTCGGCTGGGTGACCGGCCACTCGTACATCGTGTACGGGCCGCTGTCGAACGGCGCGACGCAGGTGCTCTACGAGGGCACGCCCGACACCCCGCACAAGGGCCGCTGGTGGGAGATCGTGCAGAAGTACGGCGTCTCGCTGTTCTACTGCGCGCCGACCGCGATCCGCGCCTGCATGAAGTGGGGCGACGACATCCCCGCGCAGTACGACCTGTCGTCGCTGCGCATCCTCGGCTCGGTCGGCGAACCCATCAACCCCGAGGCGTGGGTGTGGTATCGGACGCACATCGGCGGCGACCGCACTCCCGTCGTCGACACCTGGTGGCAGACCGAGACGGGCGCCATCATGATCAGCCCGCTGCCGGGCGTGACCGACGCCAAGCCCGGCTCCGCCCAGCAGCCGCTGCCCGGCATCTCCGCGACGGTGGTGGACGACGAGGCGGCCGAAGTGCCGAACGGCGGCGGCGGTTACCTCGTGCTGACCGAGCCGTGGCCGTCGATGCTGCGCACCATCTGGGGTGACGACCAGCGGTTCCTGGACACCTACTGGTCGCGGTTCGAGAACAGGTACTTCGCGGGCGACGGCGCCAAGAAGGATCTGGACGGCGACATCTGGCTGCTCGGCCGGGTCGACGACGTGATGCTCGTCTCCGGGCACAACATCTCGACGACCGAGGTGGAGTCCGCGCTCGTCTCGCACTCGAAGGTCGCCGAGGCGGCGGTCGTCGGCGCGACCGATCCGCAGACCACGCAGGCCATCTGCGCGTTCGTGATCCTGCGGGGCAACGCCGCCGAAGAGGACGGTCTGGTCGAGGAGTTGCGCAACCACGTGGCCAAGCAGCTGGGCCCGATCGCCAAGCCGCGGCGCATCCTGCCGGTGGCCGAGCTGCCCAAGACCCGCTCCGGCAAGATCATGCGGCGGCTGTTGCGGGACGTCGCGGAGAACCGCGCGCTGGGCGACACCCAGACGCTCACGGACGCCTCCGTGATGGAGCTGATCCAGGCGAAGCTGCCGAGCGCGGCGAGCGAGGACTGAGCGCCGCCGCTCCGGCCGTTCTCCGCGGCCGGGGCGGGCACGTGCCGTCGAGGGCATCCGGACACGGTTCCGGGTGCCCTCGCGTGCGGGACGCCCCCGCGTGCGGGAGGGATGCCTCGCGTACGAAGACCTCCGCGTACGGAGAAGTCCTCGCGTCCCCAACGCCCGTACAACACGGAGGTATTGCCGTAGTGGCCTACGGGGCAGGCGTGACGCACGATGGTCCGGCATGATCCGGACCGGTCGGTGGAGACCGGGCGGAGGCGGCGGTCCGCCGACGGGGCCGACCGCGAACGCCGCCCACGAGAGAGGGAGTTACCGATGAGCGCAGCCGACGAGGGGCGCAGCGTCGGGCAGTTGGTGGCCTCGGCCACCGCGGAGCTGTCCGCGCTGGTGCACGACGAGATCGCACTGGCCAAGGCCGAGATCCGGCAGGACGTCAAGCGCGGCGTCATGGGCGGCGGTGCGGCGGCGGTCGCGGGCGTGCTGGTGCTCTTCTCGCTGCCGGTGCTCAGCTTCGCCGCGGCGTACGGCATCCACAGCCTGGGCCTGGGGCTGGCCTGGTCGTTCCTGATCGTGGGCGGCGCGTTCATCGTGCTGGCGCTGCTTCTTCTGCTGGTGGCGCTGCGGAAGTTCAAGCGCATCAAGCCTCCGGAGAAGTCGATCCGTTCGGCGAAGGAGACCGCGGCCGTGCTGCAGAAGGCCAAGCCGCATCCGCGTGCCGGCCAAGAGTCCGCGGTGGCGGGGCAGTCGGGGACGGCGGGGCGGTCGGAGCCGGTGCCGTCCGGGTCGGGTACGGGCGGCGCGTAGCGGCGGAGTCCGCGCGGTCGCGTACGACGCGGGCGCACGCCTCCGCTCGTCCGGGTAGCGCTCGGCCCGCGAAGCGGGTATTCCACCGCAGATGTGACAAGCTCCTCCGTATGACCCAGCCAGCAGTCCCCTCCAACGTGATCCGCCCGGACGGCCCTTGGAGTCATCGGGATGTGGCCGCCAACGGCGCCCGGTTCCACATCGCGGAGATGGGCGACGGGCCGCTGGTGCTGCTGCTGCACGGGTTTCCGCAGTTCTGGTGGGCCTGGCGGCAGCAGTTGCCCGCGCTGGCGGCGGCGGGATTCCGCGCGGTCGCGATGGATCTGCGCGGCGTCGGCGGCAGCGACCGTACGCCGCGCGGCTACGACCCGGCGAACCTCGCGCTCGATGTCACCGGCGTCATCCGCTCCCTGGGCGAGCCGGACGCGGCGCTCGTCGGGCACGACGTGGGCGGCTATCTCGCGTGGACGGCCGCGGTGATGCGGCCCAAGCTGATCCGCAGGCTCGCGGTGGCCTCGATGCCGCATCCACGGCGCTGGCGGGCGGCGATGCTGGGCGACATGCGGCAGACGGTGGCCGGTTCGTACGTGTGGGGTTTTCAGCGCCCGTTCCTGCCGGAGCGTCAACTGGTCGCGGACGAGGGCGCGTTGGTGGAGCGGCTGATCCGGGAGTGGTCGGGGCCGCGGCTGCTGGAGGACAAGGCGATCGAGTGCTACCGGCGCGCGATGTGCGTGCCGTCGACGGCACACTGCTCGGTCGAGCCGTACCGCTGGCTGGTGCGGTCGATGGCACGGCCGGACGGCTTCCAGTTCAACCGGCGGATGAAGCGGCCGGTGCGGGTGCCGACGCTGCATCTGCACGGGTCGCTGGATCCGGTGCTGCGGACGCGGAGTTCGGCGGGCTCCGGCGAGTACGTCGAAGCCCCGTACCGCTGGCGGCTGTTCGACGGGCTCGGGCACTGGCCGCACGAGGAGGATCCGGAGGCGTTCTCGGCCGAACTGATCGGCTGGCTGAAGGATCCGGAACCGGACCGCTGACGCTGCCCGGTACGGGCGGCCGCCGCGCGGCGGCCGGGGGCCGGCGGGGGCTCGTCAGGGGACGGGTCAAGTGCCCCGCACATAGGCCGAGTTGACCTGTAGTCGGGCGATTACCGACCTTGCGCCGGGGGCACAGTGCGCTGTATGGGCTGGAGGCACGACCAACGCGACGTAGCGCGTCACCCCACACGTCACCCCAGCGGCCCGGGCGCACGGAGCAGGCCCACGCGGCTCCGCGGACGGCGCCGCCCCGCACGGTTCTCGCCGGCGCCCGCCACCCCCGGCATCTCCGTGCTGCTGCGCCGCCGCGCCCGCTGGGTCGGCGCGCGGCTCTCCCGGCGCAGGGCCGAGCCCGCCAACTCCCCGGGCGCGCAAGCGGGTTGACGGGCAGGGCGCAACCGAGCGGTCGCTGTACGGGGAGCGGGCCGGGGCGGCCGCCGGTCACATCGCGCAGCGGTCCGTGTCCACGGCGCGGTGCAGTCCCCGGCTGCGCTCGACGTCGGGCCGCACCTCGTCGGCGGTGAGCGCGTAGCCCGTACGGGAGTCGTCCAGCGAGCGCGCGAACACCACGCCGTACACCCGCCCGTCCGGAGTGAGCAGCGGACCGCCGGAGTTGCCCTGCCGGATGGTGGTGTACAGCGAGTAGACGTCGCGGCGCACGGTGCCGCGGTGGTAGATGTCCGGGCCGTCGGCGTCGATGCGGGTGCGCACGCGCGCCGCCCGCACGTCGTACGCGCCGCTGAGCGGAAAGCCGGCCACGATCGCGCCGTCCCCGCGGGCGGCGTCCGTGTCGGCGAAGTGCAGTGCGGGCGCGGTGAGTTGGGGCACGTCGAGGACGGCGATGTCGCGGCGCCAGTCGTAGGAGACGACCCTGCCGGAATAGGCGCGGCCCTCGCCGCCGATCTGCACCGTGGGCTTGCGTACGCCGCCGACGACGTGCGCGTTCGTCATCACCCGGTGCCTGCCGAAGACGAAACCGGTGCCCTCCAGCACCTTTCCGCAGCCGCGCGCGGCGCCGACCACCTTGACGATGCTGTGCTTGGCGCGGGCCGCCGTCGGGCTCTCGGCGAGCGCAGGGTTGGGCCGGTGGACCGGGCGGATCGGCTCGTTCGAGAACGGCGCGAACGCCTGCGGCAGCCCGTTCTGCGCGAGCACCGACGAGAAGTCGCCGAGCCAGCCGCCCGCCTGCGCCGGCAGCACCTGCGAGACGCCCAGCATCACCTTCGACTCGCGTACCTGCCTGCCCAGCGTCGGCAGCGAAGTGCCGGCCAGCGACGAGCCGATGAGCCAGGTGACGAACAGCATCGCCAGTACGTTCACGAGCGCGCCGCCGGTCGCGTCCACGGCCCGCGCGGGGGACCACGTGATGTGCCGCCGCAGCCGGTTGCCCAGATGCGTCGTGAACGCCTGGCCGACGGAGGCGCAGACGATGACGATCACGACGGCGCAGATCACCCCGAACGTGCCGGGCGGCGCCTCGTCCGTCAACTCGTTCCACAGCGCGGGCAGTACGAAGAGGGCGATGAGCCCATCAGCGAGGACGCCGATCACCGAGAGGACGCCGACGACGAAGCCCTGGCGGTAGCCGATCACGGCGAACCAGACGGCGGCCAGCGCGAGCACTATGTCCAGCACGTTCACGAAAGCCACCGTCTCATGCCCGGCGCTCGCACGTACGCCGGTGTCAACTAGCCCTTCATGGACGCCAGTCGAGCGGAACCCGGCGCTCCGCGTCCCATGGCCGCTCCCAGCCGGCGTAGTGCAGCAGCCGGTCGAGCACACCGGCGGTGAAACCCCACACCAGCGCGTCCCCGACCAGGAAGGCCGGACCGACGTGGCCCGAGGGATGCACGGACGTGGCGCGGTTGGCCGGGTCGGCCAGCTCGGACACCGGGACGGTGAACACCCGCGCCGTCTCCGCCGGATCGACCGGGGCCACCGGGCTGGGGCGGCGCCACCACGCGAGCACCGGCGTCACCACGAACTCGCTCACCGGGATGTAGAGCGCGGGAAGCGTCGCGAAGACGCGCACCCCGGACGGGTCGAGGCCGGTCTCCTCCTCGGCCTCGCGCAGCGCGGCCCGCACCGGACCGTCCGCCTCCGGGTCGCCGTCCTCGGGGTCGAGGGCGCCGCCCGGGAACGACGGCTGGCCCGCGTGCGAACGCAGGCTGGACGCCCGCTCGATGAGCAGCAGTTCGGGACCGTGCGCGCCCTCGCCGAACAGCACGAGCACCGCGGACTGCCGCCCGCGGCCGTCGGCGGGCGGCAGGAAGCTGCTGAGCTGGCGGGGCTCGACCGTACGGGCGGCGCGGGCCACCGGGCGCAGCCACTCCGGGAGTTCGCGGTCGGCGGGCGGCTCGGGGAGGTCCGGGCCGGGGCTCGGGTCCGGAGGGCTCGGGCTCGGGCTCGGGCGGGGGCTTTCGCCGGACCGTCCGGAATCCGGGTACGGGCCGTGGGCGTCGCCGACGGCGCCGTCGTCCGCCGAGTGCGCCCGTGCACTCGTCACGTGGCGGCCCCCGCCGAACCGCCGCCCGCGCCCGAGCCGTTGGCGCCCAGCGGAGGAGCGGGCCGGCCCGGGTAGTCGGCCGGCGGCTTCAGACGCTGACCGGGCTGCCCGCCCATCTCGTACTTCAGCAGCTTCTTCGCCTTCTCCGGATCCAGCTCGCCCTCGCCGTACGAAGGGCACAGCTCGGCGATCGGGCAGGCGCCGCAGGCAGGCTTGCGGGAGTGGCACACGCGGCGGCCGTGGAAGATCGTGCGGTGCGAGAACATCGTCCACTCGCTCTCCGGAACGATCTGCGCGATCTCCGCCTCGACCTTGTCCGGATCGGTCTGCTCGGTCAGCCCCCAGCGGCGCACCAGCCGCCCGAAGTGGGTGTCCACCGTCAGACCCGGCACCCCGAAGGCGTTGCCGAGCACCACGAAGGCCGTCTTCCGGCCGACTCCCGGCAGCGTCACCAAGTCCGCTATGCGGCCCGGCACTTCGCCGCCGAACTCGTCGCGCAGCGCAGCCGACAGCCCCAGCAGCGACTTGGCCTTGGACCGGAAGAAGCCGGTGGGCCGGATCAGTTCCTCCAGGCGCTCCGGGTCGGCCGCCGCCATGTCCTCGGGCGTGGGGTAGGCGGCGAACAGCGCGGGCGTCGTCTGGTTGACCCGGAGGTCGGTGGTCTGCGCCGAGAGCACGGTGGCGACGAGGAGTTGGAAGGGGTTCTCGAAGTCCAGCTCGGGGTGCGCGTAGTAATAGACCTCGCTCAGCTCGCGGTTGATGCTGCGGCCCCGGCGCACCTTGGCCTCCCAGGACTCGCCTCTGACCCTGCTCGCCGCGAGCGCGGGCGCCGCCGTCTTCTTGGCGGTGGTCTTCTTCGCGGCCGTCTTCTTGGCGGTGGTCTTCTTCCCCGCGGTCTTCTTCGCGGCGGCCCCCTTGGCGGGCTTCTCGGCGGACTTCTCGGCAGCCGGCTTCGCAGCGCTCTTCTTCGCCGCGGCCTGCTGCGCGGGCGCCTTCTTCGTCTGCTTCGCCGGCTTCTCGGGCTCCTGTTCGCCCACAGCGGAATCTCCTGTCGCGCTCACCCTCCCGGCCCCTTTCCGTGCGCTCACCGGGGTAGTGGATAC
>Ga0164243_10014674_pt1 | contig 10897 bp, 10 predicted proteins | sample OricompcompostOP_FD_108781 | JGI IMG/M metagenome (GOLD analysis project Ga0164243, IMG submission 108781) | Organic Plus compost microbial communities from Emeryville, California, USA - Original compost - Organic plus compost (OP) | ecosystem: Engineered > Solid waste > Mixed feedstock >...
ACCAAGCTCATGATCCTCGCCGCACCCTCAAGGTGAGGTTTCCAACAACGCGTTCCCGACTCGAGCAGTTCGACGTTGACGAGAAATACGGCGGCTGCGAGGAGGATATCCCCGCCGATGGTGTTGATGTTGTGGAGCGCCGAAGGCATCAGCTGCAATGTCTTCTGCTTCGCCATGAGAGCGTCCATGATGATGTCCTTCGGCGCTTCGCGTCTTTCGAAGGAGGTAGGGGAAAGCCAAGATCTTGCACGGTTACACATATGCGCTGCCGAGGCTGCGACGATTACATGCTGCAACAAGGGGTGTGCAGCTGTTAGCGGGAGGAGAGTTCGGAAAGGGTTATGGCCGGAGATATCGTGACCAATGAGGTCTAGGCAGACGCGCGATGAAACTACAATTGTGGTGCTGTTCGTTAGATAAGGCCTCCCCTTGGTGGTTTGGAGTGAATGTCGATTTTCTTACAATGGTCAAAGTAATTCTTAAGACTATACCCCGAGTCTTGAAATAAGGGATCTGTAAGTGTGTGGGAGACAGAAGACGCGTCTGAGAAGGAAGGGCTTCTCGAGCGATCGACTTCGTGAACTTCGACATCGCGCGTCGGTGAACGCGTAGGTTCGGGAGATGAATCCGGAGTTCTGGCTCCCCCGCTACTTGCTTGCACGTACTGCTTCGCTTTTCTCGAGTTTGGCGAGCGCCGTGTTTTTCTTTGCTCTTCCGGGCGACATAGAGCTGCGGTCGAGGGTTGCCCCGCGAGCTTGCCGCGGATGGCCACAGCTCCCGTCCATAATAACAAGGTGCCGTAGCCGAGACACTCAACCCCTCTCGAGGCGCACTTCGAGCAATGCGGATATGTGCGATCGCAGAGCAAGCGCCTGCGACGACAGCTGTGGCACGGCCGGTTGGCTACTTGCCCGGCGATGGAGGCATCCATTGCGCAAGAGTGCGGAGTGCGGAGTGCGGAGTGCTGAGTGCGTAGCAGTATGTATTGTCCAAGATCAATTGATCAATCGATGTGCGATTTTCCCCCAGATTAAGGCTCAAGCTCCCCTTTCCCTTTGTGGACCTGCCCAGATCACCGGGAGAAATGCGGGGAAGCGAAATTACCCCAGGTTTTAAGGTTTTCCAGGCATGGAAAAACTGTGGGAGAAGCGGGAGGTTTTTAAGTGGTGGGCTTTACCGAGGTTAATTACAGGGAACGATGTCACTGAACTGTGGAATGAATCTGGAACCTGGAATCTGGAATTATTCCCGATTTTCCATCGGGGAATAAAAATACGGAAAATTGAGTTTATATAACATTTCGAAACCATTGTAAGGCTCCGTTGATCGGAGATGTTGTGCGAAATGCAGTGGAGCATTGGACCGTCTGAATCTGTAATCTTGATAAGGGACACACGTTCCTGTTCCTGTGGCGTTCCTGCGGTGTGTTCGTAAGTTTATGATTGGATCATTGCTGATAAGTCTCAAGCCTCATCGTTATCTTCACATTCGCAATTGTTAGTGGGGCGCAATGCTTGACTCGTTATCAATGTAACCGAGGGACTAACACGCCCATATTGCATATTTCAATTGATCAAGAAATTCATTTGACGTTTCGCTCAGAGTGTTCATTGAACTGACTGACGAAGAGTCTCGAAAATTGTCGAGATCCATGCGGCGAGATCAAGTTGGAGTCTTATGAGCAATTGTAGTGGGTCTGGCAGGGGAATGAGTCCCACAAGATACCAACACTCCCAAGGGCGATAAGCGAATTTTCAGGGGTTCAAGCCAGTATAAATAAGGAAACCTAAGATCAATTGATATGCAAGGAACTGATAACAGCTTATTCTACTCTCAAAATGCTACCTGTGCTCCACCTCGGTCTGTATAACTCATACAATCTTGCCCCTCGCCCCCTCAAAGCCGACACGTCGACCCACACGTATCGTTCGCCAACTTGCTAATGCGGTCCGTCGCATCCAACGCTCCCTTACCCTTAGCCGCGACCTGGCTGGGCGTAATCGAGTACGAAGGAGGAACGTCCATGGCGGGGTTGCAGGTGAAGAAGTGGCGGGGTCGTAGGAGGAGCGTGATGGGCTCGGCCGGCATGATGGGGAAGTCCTCGGGCGAAGGGAAATGCGTGATGCCAAAGGTATGCCAGAGCACGATATCGGTGTTGGTGATGGATTCGGTGCCGTCGCCGATCCACTCGGTGATTCCCTTAGTGGGCTCACCCGAGGTCTGCGGGACGTGGTCACCCGCGACCCAGAGCTGGTCGTCCCGGTCTAAGGTTCTTGGTCAGTTTTGTCCAGAAAAGGGAATTAAATATCCCTGGGGGTAAATAACTCGAGATCACTTACACTTGGTGACGTGAACGGTATGCCTGGCAAATCCGGCACGCTTCCATACAAGGGAGCCTGGCTTCGCAAGTAATCCGGGAACTTCTCGGCTGACCAGCTTGTACGAGACGGGTTTACCACTCTGCGAGTTAATCTTCTTCTCGTTGACAATGTCCCACGTCCTACCCGTGGTGCCGTCATAGTCCGTCATGGCCTGGGCGGTGGTTTCAAGCCTCGTGCGACGCGCAGTGAAGGCATTGCCGTAGTAGTTGTCAGGGCTGCCCACGGGAGCCGGTGAGCGCTCCGCATCGACCATGACGACTGAGTTGTTCTGTCCGTCAAGGTTGGGGTTGATGCGAAGACAGAAGAGGTGCTGATGGTTATGCGCGACGGTACCCTTCTTTACCTCCGTTCCGTATCCCATAGTGTCCTCACCCTCGTGCATGACGTAGGTGTTTAGGATACCCGTGAGCTTGATGTCGGGCTGGATAGTTCCGTCTTGATGGAAAGTCCACTACAATTTGTTATTAGCCTCTGTTTATTTCACCCCCCACCGGCCAAAGGAGAGAAGGTGGGAGGGACAAGGTCTCATCTGATTGACGTACTGCGATTGCATATTCGTAGTTGGCAGCTGTGAAGATTTGCTGAACAATGAGCTTTCGTGCGCGGGTGACAATAGTAGAGCCGTCCCTGAAGTCGGTATGCTTGAACAGAATGCCATTGTCTTCCTCGTGAATGCAGATGGCATTCTTGACCTTGCGGACCTGACCACTGAGGGTTGGGAAGTCGGCATCGAGGTAGTAGATAGCTCCCTTGCAGTCGCAGCCGAGAGAGAGGCTGTTGGTCAGGTAACCCGCACCATATTCTCCCAAATCGAACTATTTCCTTTATTAGTATAAATCCTCTATTTCAAGGCTTCATGCTTTTACCAACCGCATGCTTTCGGTGATGAGGGTACTCTGGGTTTCCGCTGTTTCATTCGTTGTTAGATCGTTCGTTCTTGAGCAGTAGTAACGGGACAGGTTCACTTACTATGGTACTACCATCTCGGCAATCGACATTCGGTAGAAGATGGGACGAACAGTTCCCTTGTCGTTAAAGGTAATGTTGTTAAATACAATACCCTCCCTGTAGTTGAAGCCGATGTGGAACTTCCAATTCTGCCACTCAATCTCGCGTCCGGTGCCACTGAACTCGAAGGACACACCCTGGGGCTGGGTGATCTGAATGGGCTTCAGATCCGTCCTGTAACCGCCCTGGCGCTGGATGGCAAGGTGATGGTAGTCCACGGCGGGGGACTTGACGACAGGCCGGCGGACCTTGGGGATATCGATGGCAATGACCTTCTCCTTGAGGGGGTCCCAGATGGGGCAGAAGTCCAAGGGGTACTGGTATTGGCAGTTGTCGATGTCGGGCCTGTAGTACAGAAGCGCTTGCTGCAGGCGCCTATCGGTACCGAAGCGCTCATCGTAGCTGATCGTCCAAGGGTCGGAGTAGACCTTGTGCATATCCTCGGCGGGGATACCACTGATGACGCATTGCTCAATGACCTTGGGATCGGTGCGGATACCGTGTTCAACGGAGGCGAGCTCTTCCGGAGTAATCTGGATTCCCGAATTAGAATTAAAGTTGCTCCGCCTAGCCCGTACACGGAAAGGTAGCCGGAGGTAGTAGGCGCAGGGGCAGCGCAGGGGGCACACTTACGACTGGCTGCACTCCGTCCTTCTGGACCCACTTGTCGAGCTTCGGCGTCTCAAGGTCAACCAAACCTTCGTAGACGGTGCCGGTGGGCGACTGGACGACAACCTCGGCGACGCGCTTAGGCCGGCGGGATCCGCGATTGGCAAGCCATGCCGTCATCTCGGCCTTGCGGGGCTCATGGAGATTGACGACGTGGAACCGCACATCGGAGTGAGCCTTCTTGACAATCGACACGGCAAGCTCGATCTCCTGGGCGGAGAGAGGGTCGAAGGGATGGGGAACGATAGACATGGCTGATATGTTTTGTATAGGGGAGAAGAAAAGAGGACAATTGATACACACGCAAAAAAGATGCTGGGGAAGTGTTGAGAGTCGCTTGGGTATTTAGATGCTTTTCTGTTCCCTGCTCGGAATGATTGGATTGTTGGAAGGAATGAGAGAGAACATTGAGCTGAAAGAGAGCTTTAAATATTACAAAAATGGGAAAGATAAAGAAACCATTCTGAGAGAGAATCCGGAGCTTGACACCGGCCAAGTGTCTTCCGCCTCGGAGTCCCACGGGTCAAGACAGCTGCAGACCTTGGTCCCGCCCGACTAGACCCTCACCAAGCGCGCCTTCTGACCGACATCCCCGCAGAACATGAGCACCGGAGGAGAGGGGAAGCGCAAAGAAAGACTGTGGAGTATGTATTAGAAATGTGGTCCTGCAGTTTAGATTCCCTTTTCGTCTGGGCCTGGGCCACGCGGTGGTCAATTTTGGGTCTCCAGTAGTACGAATACGTCGTTGAAGCCAACCGGTCCCAAGTTGAGGCTCTTGACAGTTAAAGCTCACTAGCGTCTTGGCTTCCGCTTTGGTCAGAGATAACAGAGGAAATGCCAGGGAATAATCAACCCCCAAACCCCCCCAATCCTACCTGGGGGAAAGCAGAGCTAGCTCGATCATAGGGCCCGCGCTAGCATAGACTTGAGATCTTACACTAGTGTACGAAGCATGGACTGCAAAGAAACTATGGATAGTGTAGTGCGGACAGCGGGTAATTGTGATGTCCATATGCACTGGCACTTCCACTGACATTTCCCCACACATCCACGGCGGCAATTTGAACGCCGTTGGTTGCCCCCGATCCCCAATGATATGCAATTCCGCAGTTAGACAGATCGCTCGGTCGGGACCCGCGGGGTGCGTACACTATACGAATCATCGACTTCGTAAAGACCGTCGCAGTGGACTTCCTTTCCGGCGGGGGTTAGAGAGTCCCACTGCACCATTGATATCCCCGCTCTGGCGTCCGCTTGACATTATCTGAGCTTTCTAGTTCGGGAACCTCCGCTTCTAACCAGTGAGCTCGAGGAATATTCTGACACGCTTGTCCACCTCTATTCCTCTCCAGCGAAATCTCCCGTCGCGTGTTGCCGGCGAAGCGGGGACGGTGCAGACCGGACGAAAGGGTTCCTGCCTCCAAGCCGGCATCGCATGGTGGTTATTGCGGAAGATGGACACGGCACGGTTATGATGTGCCGGAGCTTCAACTGTTGCTACTAGCTTGTGGGCCTGGCCCTGGAGTGCTCCGTTGCCATCCTCGGATGGACCACTGCGTTTGTTCTCCTGAGCTTCCCCTCCTTGTGGGGGCCAAGCCTCTACTTCCTATCTTGTAAATCTACGAAGCACACCTACTTCGTGCACCACCGCGGGGTACAATTGCATGGAGGGGGGAAGGGAGTGGCCATATCAATATATCGATCAAAAGATAGGAGGAGTGGGTGTATCAATTGAGCACCCTGGTAGTGCCAATTTTCTCAAGGCGGGAACTCTTCCTGAAATGGAAGTTATCGTGCAAGCGTTATCGGATTCTCGGATCCAGGCACTAAACCAGAAGTGGGCGTTACCGTGCTAGCGCGAATCTCAAACGTCCAGGTTAAGCTTGCCGTAATGTGCGAAGTTAGCATGGAGGGCAACGGGAATGAACATCGGAGCGGTAGGTAAGGTGGCCACAATCGAGACCAATCGACAGCACAAAGTTCATCTCCCAACTCTCAAGCCTTTCCTGGTTACAAGCGTAGAACATGCCTGATATGGAACAGCAAAAGTGATCAATTAAATGGCTACTTCGTGTATTGAAAAAGTGCTACACTAACCCCCACCAATACTACGAAGTACTATGACCAAACTATCCAACAGCAACTAACCTATCCTCGCTTACAACCGGGACTTCGTCAAGCGCAGAGCCACTGACTTATTCTGCGTGTAATTCGCCAAGGCAGCCTCACCGAGCTCCCGACCCATTCCAGACTCCTTGTATCCACCAAATGGCACCGCGTGATGCAGCATATTGTAGCAGTTGATCCAAACTGTGCCAGCCTTGAGAGAGTTGCTGACACGGATGGCAGTGTTGACGTCTCTCGTGTGTACGGCGGCAGCGAGGCCATACGGCGTGTCATGAGCCAGCTTCAGAATTTCCTCCTCATCCTTGAACTTGGAGATGGCGCAAACGGGGCCAAAGATTTCCTCCTTCATAATCTTCATATCCGGACGAACGTTGCTGAAAATCGTTGGCTGGATGAAGTAGCCCTTGCTGCCATGTCGTCCGCCGCCTGTTTCGAGAGTCGCTCCTTCCTTTTTCCCAGACTCTATATAGCCCATGATGCGATCGTATTGAACTTTGCTCACCTGGGGCCCCTGGAAGGTTTCCTCATCAAAGGGATCTCCAACCTTGTTATCTGCAGCCCTCTTCTTAAAAGCAGCAAGAAACTTATCGTAGATGCCTTCCTGTACATAAATGCGGGATCCTGCGCAGCAACATTGGCCGTGGTTGAAATAGATGCCGAAGTTAACCCATGAAATCGTGTCTTCGATATCTGCGTCGTTGAACACGATGTTGGGCGACTTTCCGCCAAGCTCGAGGGTAACCTTCTTCAGGTTGGACAAAGCAGCGGCCTGCATAATCTGCCTTCCAACAAGAGTAGACCCAGTAAAGGCGATTTTGTCAACATCTTTATGAGAAGAGAGCGCAGCGCCAGCAATTGGGCCAAAGCCGGAGACGAGGTTGAAAACTCCCGCGGGGAAACCGGCTTGCTGGATAAACTGCGTGAAGACGAGAGCAGAAAGGGGTGTCTGCTCGGCAGTCTTCATGACCACGGTGTTCCCTGTTGCAAGCGCGGGGCCGATCTTCCATGCGAGCATAAGGAGAGGGAAGTTCCAAGGGATAATCTGACCGCAAACGCCAAGCTAGGTAGAGCATCAGCGCTGAGCAAAGAGAAAAACGGAAGGACAGAAGGGGAATCATACTGGCTCAGACCGAGTGTAGTGAAACATGTTAGGATCAACATCGATGGTCTTGCCCTCGATCTTATCCGCCCAGCCTGCATAGTACCTGATAGTGCTAACCACAGCATCGACATCACCACGGGCATTACTGATCGACTTCCCGTTGTCCAGAGATTCAACGGCCGCCAGAAGGTCTCTGTTCTTCTCCACTAAATCAGCAAGACGGGAGAGAAGTCGACCTCGCTGCTCGGGAGAGGTCTCCTTCCAGGTGGTATCGAAGGCCCTTCGGGCGGCTGCAACGGCCAAATCGATATCCTTTTCGGTGCCCTCGCAAACGGAGGTGATGACCTCCTCTGTGGAAGGGTTGATGACTTTGAACTTTCTCCGGTCAACCCCTTCGACCCACTTGCCGTCGATGAACCTGGAGTTGTTGGGCATTAGCGAGAATTCGGAGATCAATATGGCCTTTCATGACTCTTACAAGCCAATGGGCTGATCGTAGGGCCCAGTAACTGGTGTGCTGAGCTTGACTGTCAAAGCCATTGTGATATGCCTCGTTCGTTCGATGGAATGAAGGTATTTGATGACAGCGTAAGATAAAACACAAAGGCAGGAAGGAGAAGGAAGTATGGCTATTTTACAATATTGCGGTCGAGTTTTGCAAAACCCAAGATGCCTTGGAAAGCGTGCCCTTGTCGTCTTGTGGCTTTTAAACGATACCAGATACCCGGCCTGCGGAGAAAGTTAACTTGGAGAGGGGAACACCACGACATGTCCAAGGACAACCCCTCATCCCCTTTGGGCCGATTCACAGCCGGAAGGGAGCCGAAGAGTACCTAACTTAATGAGTATTATTTCCAACATCGTCGGGGACCGGCAACCTCGGCCAATACTGTATGGAACCCCCGGGTCTCCAGAAAAGGTGTCGGTAGTGATTCTTTGATGTCAAACTAAGCTCTCCCTTTCAGCTTCAGGATGATTGATTTCAAAGCTGTGTCTCTTTCGCGGTAAACTTCAGGCCTATACTGGAAGTTGCCCAGAAACAGCCACTGCGCCAAGGCGTCTAGCACGGGAGGAGGGTGTGGGGTGTGGGGTGTGCTACTTGTAATCAGGATGCACGCCCACCTGCATGGCAATCCCGAAGGGTACATGTAACACAATTCACTGTTGCTGTTTCCAGATTACACACACCTTGACCAAATTACTTCCTAATCCGTCGGCTGCATGGCGGAATCATTGGAGATTGGATTGTGGATCGTTGCGGATCTGAAACTAAGGTACTTCGACGCCAACAGCCCAGCTCTGCACGGACCATTTGTTCTCGCGCATCATCCAGACCAGAGTCCGTTGCTCCTCCTCTACCTCGGTGCATATTTCGTATATGCATAGGGGTTGACGAACCTGCTGCGTATTTCCTGTCTCGTTATTGGGGTACCTTGTCGGACATGACGGATTTGATGTTTTGAGACGATGTGGCTTGCACGATTTGCCTGGGAAGGGAAGGGGGTTAGGTGGTCAGCCTGAGGTATGAGAGCACTTCACGGCTTATATCTGAGTTCAGCTTGGGAGCACAAACTAGCCAGATTGAGATCGAGAGTCAAATAGCTGGGAACACTCTCAGGCTTCAGCCATAAGTTACTGTTATTGCCTTGCCTTCTCGCTTATGTTTATAAACTTTGCTATGATGAAATGTGGAAGGAACACCCAAGTCTGGATCCCGTTAGAAGTTTCAGTCGTCACATGCCAGATGTCGAGAAGCGGTTTGGAAGGTGCGCAGTAAAGACATCTCCCAGAAACGGAAGTCGCGTCACAATGGCAAGTACCTGGTAGATACTGCATAAAAACGACCGCGTGGATCGCCACAATAGAATGAACCACAACATAACAACCTCGGGCGACTTCCTACCGAACGCCGAGCCAAATTTGTGAACCTTACTTCCTCCATGCTAGCGGCCGCGAAAACCGGCTCAACGAGCCCTCGAGACTATGAACACTTCGAGTAGACTGTCGACTGCTACAGAAGTGGGCAGCACGCGATTCTCGCTGGTGTCTTCTGGGACCGCTGCGAAGTAGGGGGACCTCCGGCCTCGCGGGCCTTCCAGCCGACGCTCACCAACTATACTCGTCCATGGACAGAATTTCAAATGGGTATCGTGAACTACCAACTTCTCAGCAATTACCATCTTCAACCCAGCGCCGTTATTCACGAACTTCAAACGTTGAGCTCAATACGGTCCTTCGAACGAACGGCGTATCGCGGTGGCGATTGAGACGAAACCAATAGCTCCCCATGTCTTGGGCCCGAGCGAATGAAGCCAGCCCTTCGAATAGGAGGTATTCTCGAGAGGTACTATTCGGGTGTTGCCGCAACCTCGTGGGCATGTACAAAATCATGGCAGCTCTAAGGTGCCTAGCGGACTGGATTGCCGAAGACTTCAAGCCTTGGGCCATTGGCATTGGAGTGTTCCAGTAGAGACCCCTTTATATTTTGCCCTCATCACCTACAACTCACCCAGGTGAAGCGAGAAACTTCCCGTTCTAGGGTCGCTCTAGTTCCGCTCCTCTTCAGCTACGCTCAATGAATGGTATACGCACTGCGATACTCGGACCCCATTCCCATTCATTGTCCTACTTCATATGCAATCACGTGGCTGGGGTCGGGGCCAGGATTATGTCGATGAAGACGGTCGTCGTGATGACCAGGACATCCCCGTTGATTGGCGTGGCTCTACGACAGCGTAGCATTGCCGCATTGGTAGTTACGAAGTAGTAAGAACAAGAAAAGAGACACTATTGTTCCCCGTAGTGGAGTGTACATAAGCGTCAAGACTTCAACTTGAGGTCTTCCGGTTCACGCCCCAGGTAATAATAGCGAAGTTTACCTTTGTACAACTTGAGCCGATCGTCTTCCCCACCCCACCCCCGCCTTGCCCCGCGTTTTGATCGGCATCCATCTCGGGACTAGTAATCTTAAGAACGCCGAGCGCCCAGCGAAGGCGAACGAACGCAAGCGAAGCGTGGCAGACGTCAAGATCCCCTCTCGTCAATAGATCTATTCCATCAGAGCTAGACTAGAAACGCTAGTTCTCATTGGAATGGACCAAATGTCCGAATGACCAGTCTCTTCGCGGGGCAACACCGAGCATCAATGCCCAGTCCTGGCTTGGTGCTCCCGACCCGTGGCTTGGATTCAAGGTTAAACAGCGATGGCTTCCACATGGAGATGCGGAGCCGCTCCCTGGTTTTTGGCTCTCGGGGTGTCCCATGACCAGTGCCCGATGCTAGTAGCCGGAGCCGTTGGCCAGCCTAGCAAGTCGTTGCCCGAGAAGAGTTTAGTACGAGGCATCAATTGATCATTTTGGCCGTGCCCTTTACGATTCGCGCGCCTATGCCATTAGTAGATCTCATGGATGGAAAAGTGGGAGCTCATCGAAACTCCATGTGCGCCCTCGTCACCCGCTCCACGCTCTCTGTCACCGTACTATGTTTTTTTTTTTTTTTGTGGAATTTCATAGAAATTTTGCAAATAGTTTAATTTTATTTTTAATTCTCCAAATAATGAGTCCTCAAATGAAAGTGAGAGATTTAGCTATTCAAAGCAGGATGAGTATAA
>Ga0164243_10014675_pt1 | contig 10897 bp, 8 predicted proteins | sample OricompcompostOP_FD_108781 | JGI IMG/M metagenome (GOLD analysis project Ga0164243, IMG submission 108781) | Organic Plus compost microbial communities from Emeryville, California, USA - Original compost - Organic plus compost (OP) | ecosystem: Engineered > Solid waste > Mixed feedstock >...
ACCGTTCGGGCTGCAGAGAAGGACGGTCCGGCTCAGGCGCCCAGTGCTCAGGCACGGGCTTCGAACATCCCAGAGGGCGGTCGGGCTACCCGATCCGGTCCGAGGTTTAAAGATACAAGGGCGGGGGCGCTGGCCCTGGCCGCCCCGGCGGCGCGCCTGGCGCAGGCGCAGGATTTTCCGGCGCGGCCGGTCACGCTGGTGGTGCCCTATGCGGTCGGCGGCAATGCCGACCTGACGGCGCGCCTGTTCGCCGACGCGCTGGGCAAGACGATCGGCCAGTCCGTGGTCGTCTACAACAAGGCGGGCGGCGGCGGGGCCATAGGCGCCATGCACGTGATCGGGTCCCGCCCGGACGGCCACACGCTGATCTTCTGCGCGCCCAGCGTGTTCTCCGTCACGCCCCACCTGGTCAAGGTCTCGTACGGCCCGGCCAGCATCCGGCCCGTGTGCCTGGTGAGCAGCACGCCGCTGGTCCTGGTGGTCAGGAAGGGCAGCCGCTTCCGCTCGCTGGACGACCTGGTGGGGGCGGCCAGGGCGGGGGCGGGCGCCGTCGCCATGGGCTACAGCGGGCTGGGCACGCCCAATCACCTGGGCATGCTCGGCCTGGAGGCCGTCGGCCAGGTCAGCTTCAACGGCATCGCTTACAAAGGGTCGGGCCCGATGCTGCAGGACCTGCTGGCCGGCCAGATAGAAGCGGGGGCCGACCAGTTCACCACGTCCAAGCCCTACATCGAGTCCGGCGACCTCGTCGCGCTGGCCGTGTTCGGGCCGCCCCTGGACACGCTGCCGGGCGTGCCGTCGGTGTCCTCGCTCGCGCCCGAGCCGTTCGACGTCACGACTTATCTCGGCATTGCCGCGCCCGCCGAAACGCCGGACGCGGTGGTCGCCGCCCTGCAGAAGGCCGCGGCGGCGGCGCTGGAGGACGCGCGCTTCCAGGGGGGGATGGCCCGGATGGGCGCCCAGGTGCATTGGGGCACCAGCCAGGACTACGCCCGCACGCTGCGCAGCGAGGACGAAGTCATGGCGCGGATGATCGCCTCCGGCCGCATCCAGCCGGGCTAGGGGGCGGCATGTCCAGCACGGCCGGCCGCAGCCGGTTCGACATCGATCCCCCGCCCGACGCGCAGCCGCGGCCGCCCGCGCGCTTCGCCCTGCCCGCCGGCGCGGTGGACACGCACGCCCACGTGATCGGCGACGCCTACATCGCCGAGCGCAGCTACACGCCGCGGCCGGCGCCGCCGGCCGATTATCTGCGCATGCTGGACGCCACCGGGATGGCGCACGGCGTGCTGGTGCAAGTCAGCGTCCACGGGACCGACAACGGCCTGATGCTGGACACTCTGCGCGCGCACGCCGGGCGGCTCAGGGGGATCGCGGTCGCGCCCCACGACCTGCCGGACGCCGGCTGGCGCGCGCTGCGCGATGCCGGCGTGGTCGGCTTGCGGCTGAACACCACCACCGGCGGGGGAGTGGGCGTCGCCGCGCTGGCCGAGTACGAGGCGGTCTGCGCCGAGCTCGGCTGGCACCTGCAATTCCTGGTCGAGGCCGGGCAGCTGCCCGCGCTGGCGGGCAAGGTGGCACGCCTGCGCGTGCCGGCGGTGTTCGACCACATGGGATACGTCGGCCCCGCGCAGGCCGACGGCCCGCCCGGGCGCACGCTGCTGCAACTGGTGCGCGACGGCGCCTGGGTGAAGCTGTCCGGCGCCTTCCGCCTGTCGCGCGACGGCCCGCCCTATGCGGACACGGCGCCGTTCGCCCGCGCCCTGGCGGAAGCCGCGCCGCAGCGCTGCGTATGGGGCTCGGACTGGCCGCACGTGAGCTTTCGCGGCCGCATGCCGAATACCGGCGACCTGCTCGACCTGCTGGCCGAATGGGTGCCCGACCCGGACCGGCGCAACGCCATCCTGGCGGACAACCCCCGGCGGCTCTACGGCTTTCCGGGCCGCTGATCCGCCCCCGCCGGCGGGCAGCGGCCCGCCCGCCGGCAACTCTTCAAGCCTTCAAGAAAATCCACAGGAGACTTCCCATGACCCAAGCGGTTCGCGTCCTGCTGTGCCTGGCCCTCGCCTTCGCGGGCGGCGCGGCGCGGGCGGACACCTTTCCCTCCAAGCCGATCCGGATCATCGTGGCCTTCGGGCCGGGCAGCGGCGGCGACATCCTCGCCCGCCTGCTAGGCCAGTACCTGCAGTCCGAATTGCAGACCACCATCGTGGTGGAGAACAAGGTCGGCGCCCTGGGCCAGATCGCCACCAGCGCGCTGGCGCGCTCGCCGGCCGACGGCTACACCCTGGGCATGGGCAGCTCGTCGACCCACTCGACGGCCGCCTTCCTGACCCGCAACCTGCCCTACGACCCCATCAAGGACTTCACTGCCGTCGGCGGGCTGAACAACTACACCTTCGTGCTGCTGGTGCCTGCGGGCTCCTCCGTGAAGACGCCGGCCGAGCTGGCCGGCCAGCTGCGCGGCAAGGGGCAGTCCTTCTATGGCTACGGCAACGCCTCCGGCCGAGTGGGCGCGGCCCATTTCAAGCGCCTGGCCAAGCTGGATGCGACCGAAGTCGCCTACCGCAGCTCGCCCGACGCCCTGACCGACCTCGTGGCCGGCCGGGTCGATTTCGTCTTCACCGACTGGGGTTCGGCCAAGCCCTTCGTGGACTCGGGCCGACTGCGCCCGATCGGCGTGATGGCCGACGAGCGCTCGCCGGTGCTGCCGGACCTGCCCGCGGTGGGCGAGTCCTTTCCCGGTTTCGATTTCTCCAACTGGGGCGGCCTGCTGGCGCCGGCCGGCACGCCCGCCGGCGTGGTCGGCACGATCAACGCCGCGTTGATGAAGGTGCTGGCCAACGGCGAGGTCAGGCAGCGCATGGCCGCCATGGGGATGGAGGTCAAGCCGAGCAGCCCGCAGCAGCTCGCCGAGCTCATCGCCGTCCAGCAGCGCGCCTGGGGCGCGGCCATCCGCGAAGCGGGCATCCAGCCGGAATAGGCCATGGAAACGGATACGACTGTTGCCGACACGATCGCGCAGGCCTGCGCCTCGCATGGCGTGAAGCGGGCGTTCGGCGTGCCGGGCGGGGGCAGCTCGCTGGACATGATCGAGGCCCTGGGCCGGCACGGCATCGGCTTCCAGCTGTGCAGCACCGAGACCGGCGCCGTCCTGATGGCTGCGGCCGACGCGGAGCTCCGGGGCGCGTTCGGCGTGGCGATCGTCACGCAGGGGCCGGGCCTGGCCAGCGCCATGAACGGCCTCGCGCACTCGGCGCTGGATCGCGCGCCCGTGCTGCTGATCAGCGACGGCTGGACGCCCGACCGGACCGCCTTCGACTCGCACCAGTTCTTCGACCAGCGGCTGATGTCCTCGGCGGTGGCCAAGGCCGGCTCCCGGCTGGAATCGGCGGACCCGGCCGCGGAGCTGGAGGGGCTGGTGGCGAAGATGCTCGCTGCGCCGTGGGGGCCGGCGCACGTGGAGCTGACCAGCGCCAATGCCCGCCGCAAGCTTGCCGGGACAGGGCCGCGGAAAGCCGCCGCCCCCGTGCGCGACGCGGGGCCGGTATCGCAGCGGGGCGATGCCGCCGGCCTGCTGGCCCGCGCCAGGCGGCCGGTGCTGCTGGCCGGGCTGGAGGCGCGCGATGCCGGCGCGCCGCAGCGCATCCTCGCCATGGCCGAACGGCTGGGCTGCCCCGTGCTGACCACCTACAAGGCCAAGGGCGCGGTCGGCGACGAGTCCGGCCGGGTGGTCGGGCATTTCACCGGCGGGGCCGCCGAAGGCGAATGCGTGGGCGCCGCCGACCTGATCGTGCTGTGCGGCCTGGATCCCGTGGAGCTCATCGGCAAGCCGTGGCCGTACCAGGCGCCCGTGCTCGACATTGCGCTCGCCGAGCATCCGGTCCACTACGTGAAGCCGGCGGCCGGCGTCTACGGGCCGCTGGCCGCCGGCCTGGACGCGCTGCTGCCCGCCTGCGACCGGTCGGACTGGCAGCCGGGCGATATCGCGGCGCTGCGTGCCGGCATGGCCGAGCGCCTGGCCTGCCGGGAATCGCAGGGCGGCCTGTCGCCGCAGGCCGTGGTCGAGACCGCCATGCGCCTTGCCGGGCCGCGGCGCCCGGGCATCGCGGTCGACGCCGGCGCGCACATGTTCTCGGCCATGGCCTTCTGGCAGGCCGGGGTCGTTGGCGGCGCGCTGATCTCCAACGGCCTGGCGACCATGGGCTACGCCCTGCCCGCGGCCATCGCCAGGGCCCTGCATGCGCCGGACGAGCAGACCATCGCCTTCACCGGCGACGGCGGCCTGCTGATGTGCGCCGGCGAACTGGCCGTCGCCGCGCGCAGCGCGGCCCGCTTGTGCGTGGTGGCCTTCAACGATGCGTCACTTTCGCTCATCGCCCTGAAGCAGCGCGACCGGGGCATGGCCGGCGCGGGCGTGTCCTTGCCCGCCGTGGATTTCGCCGCCGTGGCGCGCGGCTTCGGCATGCAGGCGTTCGCCGCCCGCAGCCAGGAGGAATACGAGGACGCCTTGCGGCGCGCATTCCGCGCGGGCGGCCCCTGCCTGATCGACGCGCGGGTGGACCCGTCGGGGTACCGCTCGCAGGCCAGGCGGCTCAGAGGGTAGCAATCCGCACAACTTGGACAAGGAGGAGATCATGACAGTGAATTCCAAACGGCGCGCGCTCATGCTGGCCGCCGCCTGCGCGGCCAGCCTGCCCGCGGTCGGGCTGGCCGCTTTCCCCGACCGTCAGATCCGGCTGATCGTGCCGTACTCGGCCGGCGGCGGCACCGACGCGATCGCCCGCCATCTCGCCGAACGGCTGCGCACGCGCCTGGGCCAGTCGGTGATCGTCGAGAACAAGCCGGGGGCCGACGGCATCATCGGCACGGACATGGTCGCCCGGGCCGAGCCAGACGGCTATACCTACGTGCTGGTCGTGACCTCGCACCTGGTCAATCCCTATGTGAAGAAGAAGCTGCCCTTCGACACGCTCAACGACCTGATCGGCGTCACGCGGGTGGCGGTCTCGCCCATGGTGTTCGTGGTCAACGCCGGCTTTCCCGCGGGCAATCCGCGCGAGCTGGCCGAAGTCGTCAAGAAGAACCCCGCCAGGGCCACGTACGGCGCGTCCGAGAACATGACCCGGCTGGTCGGCGCCATGTTCAACCAGCGCATGAGCCTGGACGTGACCTACGTGCCCTACAAGGGCGGGGCGCCGCTGGTCACCGACGTGGCGGGCGACAACATCGGCTTCGGCGTGACTACGCTGCTGACCGCCCAGCCGCTGATCGCCGCGGGCAAGATCAAGCCGGTGGGCATCACAGGCGGCCAGCGCTCGCCGCTGCTGCCGGATACGGCGACCATGGTCGAGTCGGGCCTGTCGGATATGGAGATCTACATTTCCTACAGCCTGTACGCGCCCGCCAAGTCCCCGCGCGACACGCTGGAGCGCATGCAGGCCGAGGTGTCGGCGGCGATCCACGCGCCGGACATGGTGGACATCCTGGCCGCCCAGGCCGCCACGCCGGTGGGCAACGGCGTGGCGCAGTTCAATCAGGAGGTCGTCAAGGAAGCGCGCCTGTGGCAGCGGCTCGTCAAGGAGGCCGGTATCGAGCCCGAATGATGCGGTCGCGGCCGCCGGCCATGCGCCGGCGGCCGCAACTGCCGGCGGGCCGTCAGCCGTCGACGGCGCGGCCGCGCCGGGGCGCGATTTGCCGAGGGGGGCGCGTCATCTCGCCCTTTCCTTCTTTTGCAGCAGATGGCGATGCTGGTCCAGTTCCGGCGCCTCCAGGCGGTAGGCGGCCGGCTCGTCCAGGAAGCGGATGGGGCTGGCGATGTGCGGGCGGCCTTCGCCGTCGCGCAGCACCATGCCGCGCGCCTGCACCTGCGGGTCGTCGAAGGCCTCGGGCAGCGTGTTGACCGCGCCGAAGCAGACATCCAGGCCGGCCAGGCGCGCTTCCCATTCCCGGCGCGTGGCCCGGCGGAATTCGCGTTCCAGGAACTCCGCCACCGGCGCCTGGTGGGGGCCGGGACCCTGCAGGCACAGCGGCGCCAGGTCGGGCCGGCCCAGCGCGCCCAGCAGGGCGTGCACGAATTTGGGCTCCTGGCCGGCCAGCGCGATGCGGCCCCCGTCGCTCGTCTCGTAGATCCGGTAGAAGGCGCTGCCGCCCGTGGTGCGCTCGGCCTTGGGGTCGGGCTGGCGGCCCTGCGCGAAGGTCGGGCCGGCCATGTTGCGCAGCGCCGCCACCATGCAGTCCATCATGGAAATGTCGACGTAATCGCCCCGGCCGGTGTCGCGCCGGCGCAGCAGCGCCATCAGCACGCCGGCCAGCCCGTGCAGCCCGCCAAGCAGGTCGGCCAGCGGCAGGCCCGGGATGGCCGGGTTGCCGTCCGCGCCCACGTTCAGGCTCAGGGCGCCGGCCAACCCCTCCACCGCCAGGTCGTGCGCCGGCCGGTCGCGGTAGGGGCCGTCCTGGCCGAAGGCGCTGATGGAGCAGTACACTAGGCCGGGGTTGGCCCGGCTCAGCGTTTCGTAGTCCATGCCCAGGCGCCTGGCCACGCCCGGCCGGAACGATTCGACGAACACGTCGGCCCCGCCGGCCAGTTCCAGCAGGGCGGCGCGGCCCGGCTCGCTCTTCAGGTCGAGCACGATGCTTTGCTTGCCGCGGTTCAGGTTGCGGAAGAACACCGTGTGCGGCCCGTCGGCCAGGCCGATGCCGCGGCCGGGGTCGCCTTCGCCCGGCTGCTCGATCTTGATGACCTCCGCCCCATGGTCGGCGAGCGCCAGGGACAGGTAGGGGCCGGGCAGGAAGTTCGACAGGTCGACGACGCGGATGCCGGCGAGCTTCATGGCTTGTCTTCCCGCGTTTGCGGCGCGGCCAGCACGTCTTCGGTGTCGGCTCCCAGCGGCGCGCAGGGGCGCAGCTCGGGGCGCCGGCCGTCGAACTGCAGCGGGTTGGACAGCAGGCGCAGTCCGGGGTGGGCGGGATGGTCAACCTCGGACAGCATGCCGCTTTCCCGGAAGAAATCGCTTTGCAGCGCGTCGGGCAGGGCGCGGATGGGGGCGACCGGCAGCACGCCCGCCAGCTTGTCCAGCCAGTGGCGGGTGGGATGGCGCAGGAACTCGGCGTCGAGCAGCTGCGTGAGCCGCGCGCGGTGCCGGCTGCGGTCGGCGGCCGTGCGGAACGCTGGGTCGGCCCCCAGGTCCTCGCGGCCCAGGGACGCCAGCAGCGCTTCCCAGAACTTCTGGGTCATGCACATGATGAAGATCCAGCCGTCCGCGGTGGGAAAAGTCTGCACCGGCGCCAGGGAATAATGCCCGCTGCGCTCCTGGCGCTGCGAGACGTGGCCCTGGTTCAGGAACCAGGTGGCGGCATAGCCCAGCTGGTGCAGCGCCACGTCGAACAGGCTGGTGTCGACATCGGACCCCTGGCCCGTCTCGCGGGCGCGCAGCAGCGCCGAGAGCAGGCCGATCATGGACGTCAGGCCGGTCATGTGGTCGACGATGGACGGCGCGCCGATGCGCGCCGGCGGCGTGTCGGGTTCGCCGGTCAGGTGCATCAGGCCGGTTTCGGCCTGCATCAGGTAGTCGTAGCCCGGCCAGGCGGCGCGGCTGTTGTGCCGGCCGTAGGCCGATATGTGGACGCAGACGATGGCCGGGTTCAACGCCGACAGGGCGGCGTAGTCCAGCCCCAGCCGGGCCGGCTGGTCGCCGCGCAGGTTGTTGAGCACCACGTCGGCGTCGCGCACGAGCTCGTCGAAGGCCAGCCGGCCTTCGCGCGACTTGATGTCCAGCACGACGCTGCGCTTGTTGGTGTTCCAGCTCTGGAAGTACTGGCTGTCGTCGCGGCCCAGCAGGAAGGGCCCGGTCTGCCGCGACGGGTCGCCCTGGGTGGCGGGGTTCTCGATCTTGATGACCTCGGCGCCCAGGTGGGCCAGGAACATGGTGCCGTAGGGGCCCGCGCCGAACTGCTCCACGGCGAGGATGCGCACGCCCTGCAGCGGCAGGTGCGCGGGCCGCTGCGCGGCGTGCCCGGGCGCGTTCATGCTGCGGGGTTCCTCTTGATCCACTGCCTGGCGATGATGATGCGCTGCATTTCGTTGGTGCCTTCGCCGATGCAGGTCAGCGGCGCGTCGCGGTACAGCCGCTCGATGTCGTATTCCTTGGAGTAGCCGTAGGCGCCGTGGATGCGCAGGGATTCCGTGCTGTTCTCCAGCGCGGCCTCGGAGGCGAAGAACTTCGCCATGCCGGCTTCCATGTCGCAGCGCTCGCCGCGGTCGAAGCTGGCCGCCGCGTCCAGCGTGAGCAGCCGCGCCGCCCGCGCCCGGGTGGCCATCTCGCCCAGCTTGAGCGCGATGGCCTGGTGCTCGGCGATGGGCTTGCCGAAGGTATGGCGGATCTGCGCATACTCGGTCGCCAGCCGCAGGGCGCCTTCGGCGATGCCCACGCCGCGGGCGGCCACGTTGATGCGGCCCAGCTCCAGGCCGCCGGTGGCCTGGTAGAACCCCTGGCCCTCGACGCCGCCGATCAGGTGGTCGGCCGGCAGCCGGTAGCCGTCGGCGACCAGCTCGCCGCTGTCGATGGCCTTGTAGCCCAGCTTGGGCAGCTTGCGGCTGCTGGCGAAGCCCGGCCCCTTGGGCGCGATGAACAGGCTCATGCCCTTGTGGCGCGGCTGGGCGGCCGGGTCGGTCTTGACCAGCAGGGCGAAGCAGGAGCCTTCCACCGCGTTGGTGATCCAGGTCTTGGTGCCGTCGATCACGTAGTGGTCGCCGTCGCGCCGGGCGGTCATGCGTATGCCTTGCAGGTCGGTGCCGGCATCCGGCTCGGTCAGCGCCAGACCGCCGCGGATCTCGCCGGAGGCCAGGCCGGGCAGCCACTTGCGTTTCTGTTCCGGCGTGCCGAACTTCTCGATCGCCAGCGCCAGCATCAGGTGCGAATTGAAGATGCCCGTGATGGCCATCCAGACCGACGAGATCCGCATCACGATCTTGGCGTAGGTGCTGGCGGGCAGCCCCAGGCCGCCGTACTCCGTGCCGACGGTGGCGCCGAACAGGCCGAGCTCCTTCATTTCCTCGACGATGTGCGCGGGGTAGCGGTCGTCGTGGTCGAACTCGCGCACGACTTCGGGTTTCAGGGATCGTTCGACCCAGCGGTCGATGGCGGAAAGGAATTCGGCCTCGTCCTGGGCGGATAGGCCCTCCGGCTTGCGAGCAGTGTCCACGTCTGTGCCTCATTGGAAAGAAGTACGTACAAGTATTCCAGCGCAATCCATGCCCGTCAACTGCCGGTTTCACGAAAGTATTCTGGGGTGGTAGTGAGTTGTCCGGATATACTTTATTGAAAAACATACGGACAAATTCAGGGAGATGGACGGGATGAGGCCGCTGACGCATCTGGGAGACCTGCTGGGCACGCTGCCGGCCGGCGAGGGCATCACCCTGCACTCGGGCGCCGCGCACCCCACGGTGCTCGCCGGCCAGCTGGCCGAAGCCGCGGGCGCCCTGGGCGGGCGGCGCGTCCATGCGCTCATGCCCTGCGGCCCCGTGCCGTATGCCGATGCGCCCGCGCGGGACCACCTGGACATCGCCACCTTCCTGCCGGGGGCGGGGCTGCGCGCGGCCATGGATGCCGGGCGCGTGCAGGCATGGCGCAAGCCGCTTTCCACGGCTCCCGGGCTGTTCGCGCGGGGCGCTTGCCCGGCCGGCGCCGTCCTGCTGCGCATCGCTCCGCCCGACGAGGCCGGCCGGGCAAGCCTGGGCGTGGCGGTGGACTACATGCCGGCGGCGATCCGCGCGGCCCGGCTTGTCGTCGCCGAGATCGACCCCGCCATGCCGCGGGTGGCGGGCCCGGGCTGGCTGGACGCCGGACGCATCGACGCCTGTGTCGAAGCCGCGGGCGGGCCGCACGAGATGCCGCCCGCCCAGGCCGACGCCGTCGACGACGCCATCGCCGGCCACGTGGTGTCGCTGCTGGGCGACGGCGCCGTTCTGCAGCTGGGCGTGGGCTCCCTGGCCGACCGCATCTTGTCGAGGCTGGGCCATCTCAGGCATCTCGGCCTGCATACCGGCATCATCGGCGGCGGCGCACAGGCGCTCATCGAACAGGGCGTGATCGACAACAGCACCAAGGAGGTCCTGCCGGGAGTCAGCGTGGCGACCATGGCGCTGGGCAGCGCCGCCTTCTATGCCTTCCTGGACCGCAACCCGGCGATCGAACTGCATCCCTGCTCGCTGACGCACGGCGGCCCGACGCTGCGGCGGCTGAGCCGCCTGCACGCCATCAATTCGGCCTTGCAGGTCGATCTGCACGGACGGGTGAACGCGGAGTGGGCGGGAGCGCGCCGGGTCTCGCTGCCCGGCGGGCTGGCGGACTTCGCCCGTGCCGCCGCGTCGCTGCCGAATGGGCGCAGCATCGTCGCGCTGCGCGCCTGCGGCCGCGGCGGCGCCAGCGCCATCGTGCCCGAGCTGGCGACGCAGCCGTGCTCGCTGGCGCAGCAGGAGGTCGATTGCTACGTCACCGAGTACGGCGTGGCTTCCGTGCGCGGCGCCTCGCCCGAAGAGCGGCGCAAGGCCCTCGTCGCCATTGCCCATCCCGAGCACCGCGACGCGCTGGCCAGCGCCTAGCCCGCCTGGGCGCGGGCAGGGAAATCCGGGGTTTTCTTGCGCTGGATCAAGCTTTTACCTGTCGCCGGCTTTAAAGATGACTTTAAAATACATCTTAAATCCGCTGTCTGCCGACGAGGAGGAGGCATCATGGGCAATACCCGAAAACTATGGCTGGTGCTGGCCGCGCTGCTGTGCGTGTCGTTCTCGGTGCTGTTGTGGTCCGGCGCGCAGATCCAGCGCAACGCCGCGCCCATGCCGGAGCAGGTGGTCGCCGACGGCGGCCGGCCCGTCTACTCGCGCGCCGACATC
>Ga0164243_10014676_pt1 | contig 10897 bp, 10 predicted proteins | sample OricompcompostOP_FD_108781 | JGI IMG/M metagenome (GOLD analysis project Ga0164243, IMG submission 108781) | Organic Plus compost microbial communities from Emeryville, California, USA - Original compost - Organic plus compost (OP) | ecosystem: Engineered > Solid waste > Mixed feedstock >...
CGACGACGACGCTCCTCACCAAGAATTCCTTCCTCGACGAAATCCGCAAGCAATATGTGATGACGGCGCGAGCCAAGGGCCTCACCGAGCGGCAGGTGCTCTACGGCCACGTCTTCCGCAACGCCATGCTGATCGTCATCGCCGGATTCCCGGGCGCCTTCATCTCGGCCTTCTTCGCCGGCTCGCTGCTCATCGAGACGATCTTCTCGCTCGACGGACTCGGTCTCCTCGGTTTCGAATCGGTCATCAACCGCGACTATCCGGTGGTCTTCGCCACGCTCTACATCTTCTCGCTGCTCGGGCTCGTGGTGAACCTCGTTTCCGACCTCACCTACACCTGGATCGATCCGCGGATCGATTTCGAATCGCGCGATGTCTGAGATGGAGGAAGTTCTCGACAAGCGCGGCCTCGAAACGGTCGCGCCTGCTCCCGGGCAGGCCGAGCCGCCGCCCCGGAAATTCTTCTCGCTCTCACCGCTCAACCGGCGGCGCTGGCAGAACTTCAAGGCGAACAAGCGGGGCTATTGGTCGCTGTGGATCTTCCTCATCCTCTTCATCCTGTCGCTTTTCGCCGAATTCATCGCCAGCGACCGGCCTCTCCTCGTCTCCTACAAGGGCGAATATCTCTTCCCGACCTTCATCGACTATCCGGAGGAGAAATTCGGCGGCTTCCTCGCGACGACCGACTATCGCGACGGCTTCATCCAGGACGAGATCCTCGCCAATGGCTGGATGATCTGGCCGCCGGTCCGCTACTCCTACCGCACGGTCAATAACGAGCTCGCCATGCCGGCGCCCGCGAAGCCCTGGTGGATGATGGCGCCGGAGGAGCGCTGCCGCGCCTATCCGGAGGGCGTCAACGACCGCAACTGCACGCCGGGCAACTGGAACTGGCTCGGCACGGACGACCAGGGCCGCGACGTGGTGGCGCGCATGATCTACGGCTTCCGCATCTCGGTCCTTTTCGGATTGACGCTCGCCATCATCTCCTCAGTGGTCGGCGTGATCGCCGGCGCGGTACAGGGTTATTTCGGCGGCTGGACCGACCTCATCTTCCAGCGCTTCATCGAGATATGGACCGCGATCCCGGCTCTCTATCTCCTGCTCATCATATCATCGGTGATCGCACCGAGCTTCTTCGTGCTGCTCGGCATCCTCCTTCTCTTCTCCTGGGTGGCGCTGGTCGGCGTGGTTCGGGCGGAATTCCTGCGCGGGCGGAACTTCGAATATGTCAACGCGGCGCGCGCGCTCGGCGTCTCCGACCGCACCATCATGTTCCGCCACCTCCTGCCCAACGCCATGGTGGCGACGCTGACCTTCATGCCTTTCATCCTCAACGGCTCGATCACGACGCTGACCTCGCTCGACTTCCTCGGCTTCGGCCTGCCGCCCGGCTCGCCTTCGCTCGGCGAGATGCTGGCGCAGGGCAAGGACAATGTGCAGGCGCCGTGGCTCGGCCTTACCGGCTTCTTCGTCATCTCAATCATGCTGAGCCTCCTGATCTTCATCGGCGAGGCGGTGCGCGACGCCTTCGACCCCAGAAAGACCTTCCAGTGAGCGAGGCGCCCCTTCTTTCCATCCGCAATCTCGGCGTCGTCTTCCGGCAGGGCGGCAACGTCACCACGGCCGTCGAGGGCGCGAGCTTCGACATCGCCCGCGGCGAGACGGTGGCGCTGGTCGGCGAATCCGGCTCGGGCAAGTCGGTGACGGCGCTCTCGGTGATGAAGCTCCTGCCCTATCCGGCGGCGGAGCATCCGGCTGGCGAAATCCTCTTCAAGGGCAAGGACCTCCTCAAGGCGAGCGAGCCGGAGCTTCGCAAGGTGCGCGGCAACGACATCTCGATGATCTTCCAGGAGCCGATGACCTCGCTCAACCCGCTCCACACGATCGAGCGGCAGGTCGGAGAAATCCTCAAGGTCCATCGGGGCATGAGCGATACGGCCGCCCGCGCCCGCGTCCTCCAGCTGCTCGAGCAGGTCGGCATACGCGACGCGGAAAGCCGGCTCGGCGCCTATCCGCACCAGCTTTCCGGCGGCCAGCGCCAGCGCGTGATGATTGCCATGACGCTCGCCAACGAGCCGGACCTCCTCATCGCGGATGAGCCGACGACGGCGCTCGACGTCACCGTGCAGGCGCAAATCCTGAAGCTGCTGCGCGACCTGCAGAAAGAAACGGGCCTCTCCCTCCTCTTCATCACGCATGACCTCGGCATCGTCCGCAAGATGGCGAACCGGGTCTGCGTGATGAGCAAGGGCAGGATCGTCGAGCAGGGACCGACCGAGACGGTTTTCACCCAACCGCAGCATCCCTATACACGCCATCTTCTCGCCGCCGAGCCGAAGGGCGAGCCGCCGAAATCCAATCCGGACGCGCCCCTCGTCATGTCGGCCGACAATGTGAAGGTCTGGTTCCCGATCAAGCGCGGCTTCTTCCGCCGCGTCGTCGGCCATGTGAAGGCAGTCGACGGGGTGGATGTCGCCGTGCGCGAGGGCCAGACGCTCGGCGTGGTCGGGGAATCGGGCTCAGGCAAGACGACGCTCGGCCTCGCCTTGCTGCGGCTCATCTCTTCGGAAGGGCGGATCGTCTTCCTCGGCGAGCGGATCGACGACAAGAGCTTCAAGGCCATGCGGCCGCATCGCCGCGACATGCAGATCGTCTTCCAGGACCCCTACGGCTCGCTGAGCCCGCGCATGTCCATCGGCGACATCATCGAGGAAGGGCTCAAGATCCATGCGCGCGACCTCTCCTGGGCCGAGCGCGACCGCAAGGTGGCGAAGGCCCTGGAGGAAGTCGGGCTCGACCCTGAAACGCGGCACCGCTATCCGCATGAATTCTCCGGCGGCCAGCGCCAGCGCATCGCGGTCGCCCGAGCCATCGTGCTCGCGCCGAAATTCGTCATGCTGGACGAGCCGACCTCGGCGCTCGACATGAGCGTGCAGGCGCAGGTGGTGGACCTTCTCCGCGACCTGCAGAAGCGGCGGAACCTCGCCTATCTCTTCATCAGCCACGACCTCAAGGTCGTGCGGGCGCTCGCCAATGACATCATCGTCATGCGCGGCGGCAAGATTGTCGAGAAAGGCCCGGCGGCGGATGTTTTCGACCGGCCGCAGACGGACTATACACGCGCATTGATGGCGGCAGCCTTCAATATCGCCACGGCCCCGGAAGGCGTCGTCGCGCAGTAGAGTCTCGAAATCCGGAAAGACCAGCAGACATGACAGGACGTATCCTTCTGGCGGCGACGGGCTGGGATGCCCGCCCCTGGGAAGACGAGTTGCGGCGGAACGCGCCGGGCCGCGCGGTGACGGTCTATCCCGACGAATTCGACCCGGCCGCGATCGACTACGCGCTGGTCTGGAACCCGCCTGCCGGCCTCCTCGCCGGCCTCACCAACCTCAAGGCCATCTTCGCCCTCGGCGCGGGCGTCGACCAGCTCCTGCGCCAGCCAGACCTTCCCGACCTGCCGATCGTCCGTGTCGTCTGCGACGACCTCACCCAGCGCATGACCGAATGGGTGGTGCTGCAGGCGCTGCTCCATCACCGCCGCCAGCGCGCCTATGACCGGCAGCAGGCCGAGCATGTCTGGCGTGGACTCGACCAGCCGGCCGCCGCCGATATCGGCGTCGGCGTCATGGGCCTCGGCGTTCTCGGCACGGATTCGGCGCTGGCGCTTCGCCGCCTCGGCTTCCGCGTGGCGGGATGGAGCCGGCGTCCTTCGACCATCGAGGGCGTCGAGAGCTTTCATGGCGCCGAAGGGCTGCCGGCCTTCCTCGCGCGCACCGAAATCCTCGTCTCGCTCCTGCCGCTCACGCCGGAGACGAAGGGCATTCTTTCGATGCCGCTTTTCGAGCAATTGTCGCGCACACATGCGCCGCATCTGCCGGTGCTGATCAATGCCGGACGCGGCGGCTTGCAGGTCGAGGCGGATATCGTCGCGGCGGTGAGAAGCGGCGTTCTCGCCGGGGCGAGCCTCGACGTGTTCGCGCCGGAACCGCTCGACCCGGAAAGTCCGCTCTGGGACCTGCCCAACGTCACCATCACGCCGCATGTCGCGGCGGCGAGCGACGCGGCGGCCATCATCCCCGGCATCGTGCGGCAGATCGAGGCTTTCGAGGCGGGACAGCCCCTCGTCAATGTTATCGACCGCGCCAGCGCCTATTAGGAAGGGAACCCGGCCCTCCCTCGCCGAATTATCGCAGCGACAGCAATGCGAGAAAGGCGAAGGAGGAAAGAATGCGTGCGGTTCTTCTATGGGTTCTCGGGATTCCGATCCCGATCATCATTCTTCTCTATCTCTTCAACGTGCTCTGATGTTGTCGAGGCCCGGCAGCCGCCGCACGCTTGTCGGCGGACCGGCGCTTCGGGCGATGCGAGCAAGCGCATCTTCAAGCGGCTCGCTCACGACTTCCATGTGATGACCACTCGCGTGAAGGAGCCGGTCGGGGCTTTCCAGAATCCCGACATGGCCCTTCCAGAAAACGAGGTCGCCACGCCGGCGATCGTTCGACAGGGAGACGGGCTCGCCGAGCGCCCTCTCCTGCATATCGGTGTCGCGCGGTGTGGCCATGCCGGCTTCCCTCAGCGACAATTGCACGAGCGCGGAGCAATCGAGACCGATCGAGGTCCGTCCACCCCAGAGATAAGGCGTGCCGAGGAAGCGCCCGGCAACAGCGACGAAATCCGGCGCGGGCGGGGCGTCGAGCGGCGCGACATGACAGGCGACCACCGCGCCTCCGCCCTCGACATGGCGATAGAGCGTGCCACGCGTCTCGCTTTCTCCCGCAAGCGCCAGCCTTCCGCCGAGCGGAAGCACCGCCAATGCCGGATGTTTCAGATCGGCATCGGGATAGAGGAATGTGCGAAGCGCGATGACACGATGGGTCGGCTCCGCACCAAGCGCACCAAGCGCAGCGGACGGCACGTAGCCGACATAGGAATCGGTTTCGAGCTGCCCCCAGGACCAGCCATCCTCGCGGTCCTCGAAGACATGGAAGATTTCGCCATAAAGGATTTCCGTATCGAGGCCGGCGGCTTCGTCCGGTGCCCGCTTCAGAGGCGCGAAGGGCGCGGTGACGCGCCGGGACATACCGGCGACGTAGCGCGCGGCCTCGACGCGGCCGCGCAGGGACTCGTCGGCAAGATCGGGCCGAAAGGCATGAAGGCGGGGATCGAGGCCGGTCAAAATTGCAACTCGCGATGACGGGCGACGACGAGATCGCCGAGCCGTTCCACCGCCAGCGCCCCGGCAAGGGTGCGCTGGACAAGGACGTTCCTGCGGTCGGCTTCGTCCCGGCGGCGGGTGACGAGGCCGAGGCGGCCCATCGTATCGAGGGCGCGGGTGATGACCGGCTTGGTGACGCCGAGCTTGCCGGCAAGGCCGCGCACCGTATGCGGCGGCGGCTCCAGATAGACGGTGAGGAGAACCGCCATCTGGCGGGCGGTCAGATCCTGCTCGCCATCCCGCACGATGTCGAAGACGACATCATGCCAGAGATGGAGCGCCTGGCTCGGTCGAAGCTCGGAGACCATGAGGCGCGATCGCTCCCGCGGATCGTTTCGGAACCGAACTATCTAACCGGTCGAGCCCGGCCGCATCAAGCGGAAGCGTAACGTTTTCCGAGCATGGTGAAGAGCGCGCGGATCGTCTGCGCCTCGCCGCCCTCCGGTCGACCGGGCCTCGGCGCGGGATTCCAGCCATAGATGTCGGCGTGAAGCCAGGGCACGCCCGGCGCGACGAAGCGCGACAGGAAAAGCGCCGCCGTGATCGAGCCGGCGAAGGGCGTCGAACCGGCATTGTTGATGTCGGCCACCTTGGAATCGAGCATGCGGAGATAGGGCGGCCAGAGCGGCAGCCGCCAGAGCGGGTCCGAGGCCTCGCGAGAGGCGACGGCAAGCTCTTCGGCCACCTTGTCGTCGGAAGAATAGAAGGGCACCACTTCCGGCCCGAGCGCGGTGCGGGCGGCGCCGGTGAGGGTCGCGAAATCGATGAGAAGGTCCGGCGTTTCCTCGCAGGCGAGCGCCAGCGCATCGGCAAGGACGAGGCGGCCTTCGGCATCGGTATTGCCGATCTCGACGGTCAGGCCGAGACGGCTCGCCAGCACGTCGCCGGGCCGGAAGGAGGCGCTGGAGATGGCGTTCTCGACAGCGGGGATGAGGACGCGGAGCCTGACCGGCAGCCGCGTCGCCATGATCATATGGGCGAGGCCGAGGGCGCTTGCGGCGCCGGCCATGTCCTTCTTCATCAGCAGCATGCCGCTCGACGACTTGATGTCGAGGCCGCCGGTGTCGAAGCAGACGCCCTTGCCGACCAACGTGATCTTCGGATGGGTCGGTTCGCCCCAGCTCATGTCGAGAAGACGCGGCGCGCGGCTCGGCGAGGCCGCGATGCCGACTGCGTGGATCATCGGGAAATTGGCGGAGAGGAGCGCGCCGCCGACCGTCTCGGTGAAGACCGCGTCATGGCGCTCGGCAAGATCGCGGGCGGCATTGGCCAGTTCAGCCGGGCCCATATCGTTCGGGCCGGTATTGATGAGGTCGCGCACCAGCCAGACGGCATCGGCCATCGCGGTCGTGCGGGCGCCGTCATTGCCTTCCGGCAGGACGAGCTTCGGCCCCTCGCCGGACTTCCGGTAGCGGGTGAAGCGATAGGCCCCGAGGGCAAAGGCAAGCGCGGCAGCCGCCGGATCGGGGAAGCCTTCGGCGAGGCGATAGGTGCCGGGCGGCAACTCGGTGGCGAGGCGCCCGGCAAGGAGCGCGGACCAAGGCTCCTGCGACTCGGTGTCTCCCAGGCCGAACAGCACGGAAGACACGGCACCATCGGCATCCGGCACGGACAGCACCGAGCCTGCCGCGGCCGTGAAGCGCGCCGAGGATGCCCAGTTCCGCGCCGCCGGCCCGAGCGAAGCAAGAACGGAATCGAGATCGGCCGCGGAAACCGCACGGACCGGAATCGACGGCTGGCCGGGCAGGGGCTGAATGAGGCAATCTGGCATGGGATCTCCGATTCGGAACCGGTCCGATCTTGCCGGGCACCGCAGAGCGTAACAATCCCCGGCCCTTCCTGCCTTAACCAAGCGTTAGGGTTAACAGTTTATTGACCAAGCCAAGCCGCTCGTCCTCTCCGGAGCCTCGCATGAAAGTCGCCGCCCTTTTTCCGCCGGATCGCAAGCAGGGATCACGGTGGTTGCGGGCGCTCGTCCTGCCGCCTCTCCTCGCCCTCGGCCTCGGCGCCTGTTCCACCACAGGGACAGGCGGCACGACGGGCAGCATCGCCCCGGCGGAGAAGCCGCAGAGCAGCACGGAGATGGAATCCTCCGTCACCAAATGGGGGCAGCGCTATGCCCGCAACCCGAAGGACAAGACAGCGGCGCTCAACTATGCCTCCTCGCTGACCCGCGTGGGACGGACCGACCAGGCGGTAGCGGTCCTGCAGACGGCGACACTCAATTTCCCCGACAATCGCGACATCCTCGCCGCCTATGGCAAGGCGCTCGCCGCCGATGGCCAGCTCGACCGCGCTCTTCAGATCATCCGCCGGGCGCAGACGCCGGAGCAGCCCGACTGGCGGCTCCTGTCAGCCGAGGCGGCAATCCTCGACCAGAAGGGCATGACGCAGGATGCCCGCCGGCTCTATAAGCAGGCGCGCGACTATGCGCCGAACGAGCCGTCCATCGTCTCGAATCTCGGCATGTCCTACCTCCTCTCGGGCGAGCTGAAGCAGGCGGAAACGCTGCTGAGGGAAGCCTCGGCGATGCCCGGCGCGGATAGCCGTGTCCGGCAGAATCTGGGGCTTGCGGTGGGGTTGCAGGGCCGCTTCGACGAGGCGGAAGCGATCGTCAGCGCCGAGCTCCCGCCCGACCAGGCCGAGGCCAATATCGCCTATCTCAGGTCCATGATCGGCCAGCATTCGGGCAAGAAGCGCAAAGCCGGCTGAGAGGCTCGACCTATCCGAATCTCCGGCGCCTCGTTCTAAAAAGCGCCGGAGAGAAGATGCCGGGAGCGGGGTGAGGCCTCATCCCGCTCCGTTTCGTCTCGCTTGAGAAAGCGGTTCCAGCTCTTCGCTGTTCAGGCCCTCTGGCCGGACATCGAGTTCTTGATGAGCCCGACGATCGCCGAAAGGATGGCGCCGCCGACGCCGCCACCGACAAGCTGGCCGACGATCGAGCCGATGTCGAAACCGCCGCCCGAGGCCGCCGAGGCCAGGGCCGGAATGAGCGCGCCGATAAGCTGGCCACCACCGAGCCCGCCAATCGCCCCGGCAATCGTATTGCCGAGCCGGCCCATATCCGCACTTTTCACTGCAGAACCCGCAGCATTTCCGCCGAGAGCCCCCGCTACCAACTGGATAATCAGGTTGACGATCATTTCCATTGAAGCGCCTCCTTTGCCCCGTATTCCGTGAAGAGATGCGGGGCGTTCCGCAGCCGGCCCGATTCGGTCCGGCCGCGAATTATATCAGATCGGCGGCAGGGAAGCGCCCTCAGCGCACCATGGAAAGCTGGATGCCGGCCGGGCCGACGATGACCGCGATCAGGACCGGCAGGAAGAACAGGATCATCGGCACGGTCAGCTTGGGCGGCAGGGCGGCCGCCTTCTTCTCGGCATCGTTCATGCGCTGGTCGCGGTTCTCCTGCGAGAGGACGCGAAGCGCGGTGCCGAGAGGCGTGCCGTAACGCTCCGCCTGGATAAGGCTGGTCGTCACGGACTTCACCCCATCAAGGCCCGTGCGATTGGCAAGGTTCTCATAGGCCATGCGCCGCTCGGGCAGGTAGGACAGCTCGGCGGTGGCGAGCGTCAGTTCCTCGGCGAGCGGGATCGACTGGGCGCCGATCTCCTCCGACACCTTGCGGAAGGCGGCTTCGGCCGACATGCCCGATTCGACGCAGATCAGCATCAGGTCGAGCGCATCCGGCCATGCGCGCCGGATGGAGAGCTGGCGCTTCTGCACTCGGTTGCTGACATAGAGGATCGGCGCATAGAAGCCGAGATAGGCGAAGCCGATCGCGATGAGGATCTTGATCAGGGGCGGCTGGCCGAACTTCGACAGCCAGAAGAGATAGACGATCGCCAGGACGAAAAAGACGATCGGCAGCACGGCGCGGGCGAAGAGGAAACCGACAAGCGGCGCCTGACCGCGGAAGCCCGCCATGCGAAGCTTGGCGACCGTCTTCTCGTCGGCAAGCGCCCGCCGGAGGTTCAGCCGGTCGACGACGCTGCGCATGAAGGCCTTGGGCTCGCTCTTCAGCACCGGCCGCTTGTTCTCGGCGGCAAGCCGCGCCCGCTCGCGCGCCCGGATCTTCTCGCGCTCCAGCGCAACCGACTTGATGCGGGAGGCGAGGCGGTCGCGCTCGAAAAGCGGGGTGAGCAGCGTGATCACGGTCGCGAAGACGGACACCGCCGCGAAGATCGGGAAGAGGAATTCGGGACGGCTGATGTTCTGTGCGATGTAACCGAGCATGGCGGCCGCCTAGAAATCGAAATTGATCATCTTGCGCATCACCATGATGCCGATGAACATCCAGAGCAGCGACGCGGCGAGGATGAGGTTCCCCGTCGGGTGGGTGAAGAGAAGCAGGATATAGGACGGGCTCGTCAGATAGACGATGATCACCACGGCGAAGGGCAGCGAGCCGATGATCGCCGCGGACGCCTTGGCCTCGGTGCTCATCGCCGTGATCTTGTCCTTCATCTTGCGCCGCTCGCGCAGCACGCGCGAGAGATTGCCGAGCGCCTCGGCGAGATTGCCGCCCGCCTTCTGCTGGATGGCGATGACGATGGCGAAGAAAGTCGCCTCCGGAACCGGCACGCGTTCCGGCATGCGGCCGACGGCATCGCCGAGCGGAATGCCGAGCGCCTGCTGGCTCTCGGAAATCTTGCGGAACTCGCTCCTGACCGGCTCCGCCGCCTCGCTGGCGATGATGCGGATGCAGTCGTTGAGGGGCAGGCCGGCCTTGACGCCGCGCACGATGACGTCGATCGCGTCGGCGAAATGGGTGACGAAAAGATTCATCCGCCGCTTGCGCATGAAGTTCACGAACCAGCGCGGCAGGCCGAGAAAGCCGGCGATGCCGATGCCCGCCACGGCGAGGAGCGGGGCGCCGACGAGCCAGCTCAGCGCGGCAAGGACGACGCCGGTCACCACGCTGATGATCCAGAAGGTCTGCCGCGACCAGTCGAGCCCGGCCTGCTCGAGCCGGAGGATGAGCGGCGGCGAATTGCTTTCCCGCGACTTCGCCTTCTGCTTCTCCTCAAGCTCCTTCAGCGTATCCTGAACGGATCGCCGCCGCCGGGCCGCGTCGACCACGCGCCCGCGCGCGGGGTCCACCGAAACCGTCTGCGTCTGGATGCGATCAAGCCGGCGGCCGACCCGCTCCTCGGTTTCGATGCGGCTGTAGAGAAGCGAATAGGCGACGCCGCCGACGCAGAGAGTCGCGAGACCGGCAAGCGCAAGGACGAGGGTGAGGTTGCTGACCATCGGCCCGCCCGCTATCCGGCCCTTGCCGAGAGAGCCTCGCTATTGGCCGCATCGAGCGCCGCCGCCAGCCGGCTCTCCTCATTGAAGTAGCGCGCCCGCTCCCAGAACTGGGGACGGCCGATGCCGGTCGAGCGATGCTGGCCGATGATGCGGCCATTGGCGTCCTCGCCGACGATGTCATAGACGAAGATGTCCTGGGTGGTCACGACATCGCCCTCGGTGCCGACCACCTCGGTGATATGCGTAATGCGACGCGAGCCATCACGGAGGCGCGCCGCCTGGATGATGACGTCGACGGACCCCGCGACCATCTCGCGAATGGTCTTGGTCGGCAAAGTGAAGCCGCCCATGGTGATCATCGATTCGAGGCGGGAGAGCGCCTCGCGCGGGCTGTTGGCGTGGAGTGTGCCCATCGAGCCGTCA
>Ga0164243_10014677_pt1 | contig 10896 bp, 8 predicted proteins | sample OricompcompostOP_FD_108781 | JGI IMG/M metagenome (GOLD analysis project Ga0164243, IMG submission 108781) | Organic Plus compost microbial communities from Emeryville, California, USA - Original compost - Organic plus compost (OP) | ecosystem: Engineered > Solid waste > Mixed feedstock >...
AGTAGCAGGCGAGCAACACGATCGCGATGCCGATCGGGCGCAGCAGCGCGACGGTCAGGTCCCGGCGGCCGACCGCCGCCGGCGGGGTGCGCGGATCCCGCTGTCGCTCGGGACCCGGCCGTGGTGCCGGGGTCCGCGTTGCGGGGGTCTGTGATGTGGGGGTCTGTGTTATGGGGGTCTTCTGGGCCGTGGGGGCCGGAGACTCCGGCGCCGGGGCGTCGTCTGCCGACCCGCCGGCGCCGGTCGTCCCGTTCACCAGATCCGGACCCGCTGGTCCTCGTCGAGGTACAGCGCGTCGCCCGGCTTGACGTCGAACGCCTCGTAGAAGGCGTCGATGTTGCGGACGACGCCGTTGCAGCGGAACTCCGGCGGCGAGTGCGGATCGATCGACAGGCGCCGGATCGCCTCGGCGTCACGGGTCTTGGTCCGCCAGATCTGCGCCCAGCTGAAGAACACCCGCTGCACGCCCGTGAGCCCGTCGATCACCGGCGGCTCCGTTCCGTCGGCATCGGGCCCGCTCGCTGCGCTCCCGGCGCCGGTGTCATCGGGCCCGCTCGCTGCGCTCCCGGCGCCCTCGGTGGCGATCTGGTAGGCCTTCAGCGCGATCGACAGGCCGCCCAGGTCGCCGATGTTCTCGCCGATGGTGAACTCGCCGTTGACCTTGTGCTCGGGGTCGAGCCCGGTCGGGGTGAACTCGTTGTACTGCTCGATGAGTTTGCGTGTGCGCTTGGAGAACTCGGTCCGGTCGTCGTCGGTCCACCAGTTCACGAGGTTGCCGTCGCCGTCGTACTTGGAGCCCTGGTCGTCGAAACCGTGGCCGATCTCGTGGCCGATGACCGCGCCGATGCCGCCGTAGTTGGCCGCGTCGTCGGCCTCCGGGTCGAAGAACGGCGGCTGCAGGATGGCGGCCGGGAACACGATCTCGTTCATGCCCGGGTTGTAGTAGGCGTTGACCGTCTGCGGGGTCATGAACCACTCGTCGCGGTCGACGGGCTTGCCGATCTTGCCGAACTCGCGGTCCTGCTCGAACGACGAGGCGCGGGCGACGTTCCCGATGAGGTCGCCCCGGTCGACGGTCAGCGCGCTGTAATCGCGCCAGTGGGCCGGGTAGCCGATCTTCGGGTTGAACTTGTCGAGCTTGGCCAGTGCCTTCTCCCGGGTCTCGGGGGTCATCCACGGCAGCTCGGAGATGTTGCGGCGGTAGGCCTCGACGAGGTTGGCGATCAGCTCGTCCATCCGGGCCTTGGCCTCCGGCGGGAAGTGCTTGGCCACGTACAGCTTGCCGACGGCGAAGCCCATCGCGTCCTCGACGAACGCCACGCCACGCTTCCAGCGGTCGCGGATGGTCTCCGCGCCCGTCAGCGTGCGGCCGTAGAAGTCGAAGTTCTCGTCGACGAAGGCCGACGACAGGTACGGGGCGGCCGACCGCAGCAGACGCCACGTCAACCAGGTCTTCCACTCCTCCAGCGGACGCGAGGCGATCAGCGACGCCGCGCCGGACACGAAGGACGGCTGCGCGACGACGACCTCGGCGAAGGTGGGCTCGCCGGTGGTGCCCAGCCCGCCCAGCCACTCGCCTATCGGGAAACCGTCTGCGGTGGAGGAGAACTCGTCGAGGGACATCAGGTTGTAGGTGAGCTCGGCGTCGCGCCGGCGCACGACGTCCCAGTGCTGGGCGGCGATCGCGGTCTCGAGGTCGAGGATCACCGCGGCGCGCGCGGCGGCGTCGTCGAACCCGGCGAGGGCGAACATGCGCTCCACGTGCGCGACATAGGCGTCACGCGTGGCAGCGTGCTTGTCCTCCCGGTAGTACGACTCGTCGGGCAGGCCGAGCCCGGACTGGGTGACGTGCACCAGGTAGCGGTCGGACCGCCTGGCGTCGGTGTCGACGTAGTAGCCGAAGAGGCCGCCGGCGCCGTGGCGCTGCAGGCGTCCGATGCGGCGCGCGAGTGCGTCGACCGAGTCGATGGCGGCAATCTTCTCCAGCTCGCCGGTGATCGGCCCGATGCCGAGCGCCTCGATGTGGTCGGTGTCCATGAAGGAGGCGTAGAGGTCGCCGATCTTCTGTTCGTCCGTCCCGCTCTCCGGGTTCGACGCGGCGCACTCGGTGATGATGTCGCGGACGTTCTCCTCGGAGTTGTCGCGCAGCACGTGGAAGGCGCCGTCGACGGAACGGTCCTCGGGGATGACGTGCGACTCGAGCCACTTGCCGTTGACGTGTGCGAACAGGTCGTCCTGGACGCGGACGGAATCGTCGACCCACTCGAGGTCGAGGCCGGACTTGAGGTCGGTGTGCGAAGCAGTCACGCGTTCCATCCTGTCACCGTCACCCCCGATCCGTCAGCCGCGTTCGATCAGGGCGTAACCGCAGGCCGGGCGGTGTGACGCGAAACCGCAACGGCCGTCCGGCACTGTCCCTACCGTGGATCCATGGCGGGAGAAGACACCTATGACGTCGTCGTGATCGGCGGCGGACCGGTCGGCGAGAACGTCGCGGACTACGCGATCAGGGGCAGCGACCGGACCGCCGCGATCGTGGAACACGAGTTGATGGGCGGCGAGTGCTCGTACTGGGCCTGCATGCCCAGCAAGGCGCTCCTGGGACCGGGTGCCGCGCTCGACGCGGCGCGCCCTGCCGGGCTCCCGCGATCGCCTCACCGCGCCGGGGCCGGACCCGGGCGCCGTCCTCGGCTGGCGCGACACGGTGACCGGGCGCCGCGGGTCCTCCGGCGCCACCCACGACGACGCGGGGCAGGTCCGGTGGGCGACCGGTGCGGGCATCGAGGTGATCCGCGGCCACGGCCGGATCGCGGGGGAGAAACGGGTGGCCGTCGGCGACCGCGTCCTGACCGCGCGGGAGGCGGTGGTCGTCGCCACCGGGAGCACCGCGTCGATCCCACCGATACCCGGCCTGCGCGAGGCGCTGCCGTGGACGTCGCGGGATGCCACGAACCTCGTCGAGGTCCCGCAGCGGTCACTGGTGCTCGGCGGGGGCGTCCTGGCCTGCGAGGCGGCGACCTGGCTGCTCGATCTCGGCGTGCGCGAGCTCGTGATGGCGGTCCGGGGAGAGCGATTGCTGCCGCGGATGGAACCCTTCGCCGGGGAGCGGGTCGCCGCGGCATTGCGCGAGCGGGGCGCCGACATCCGGATGAACACGACGATCGAGTCCGTGGACCGCCCCGGCGCGGAGGCGACGGGATACGGCCGGCTCCACGGTGGACCGGCGACGGTGCGGCTCGGCGGCGACGGTGCCGGCGAGCTCGTCGTCGACGAGATCCTCGTGGCGGCGGGCAGGGCCCCGGCCACGACCGACATCGGGCTCGACGTGCTCGGGCTGCCCGCGCGTGGCCCGCTGGGTGTCGACGACCGGCTGACCGTGCCCGGCCACCCGTGGCTCTACGCGGTCGGCGACGTCAACGGGCGCAACGCCCTCACCCACATGGGCAAGTACCAGGCGCGGGTCGCGGGCGACGTCATCGCGGCGCGCGCCGAGGGGCGCGATCTCGACGACCCGCGATACGCCGCGAGCTCCGATCACGGCGCCGTGCCGCAGGTGGTGTTCACCCGGCCGGAGATCGCCTCGGTGGGGATGACCCGCGCCGACGCGGAGAAGGCCGGTCTCGACGTGCGCGTCGTCGACGACGACATCGCGGTGGCCGGCTCGTACCTGCTCGACCCCGATCGTCCGGGGCACGCGAATCTCGTCGTCGACGCCGCGCGCGACGTCCTGGTCGGTGCGACCTTCGTCGGCGCGCAGACCGCGGAACTCGTCCATTCGGCGACCGTCGCGATCGTCGGCGAGGTGCCGGTGTCGCGGCTCTGGCATGCCGTGGCGTCGTATCCGACCGTGAGCGAGGTGTGGTTGCGGCTACTCGATCGACTGCGCTGACGGACGGCGCGGTGGGGTGCCACGGGTCAGGGATCAGGCAATTGGTCTGACCACTTGACCACCTGACCTGATGTGTCTACGGTCACAGGCATGCCGTTCGAGCCGATATCCCAGCAGAGCGCGCCCGAGGCCGTCTTCGAGCAGATCGTCGAGGGAGTCCTGTCGGGCGACCTGCCTGCGGGCCACACGCTGCCCAGCGAGCGGGAGCTCGCCCGGATGCTCGGGGTGTCCCGCCCGACGGTGCGCGAGGCGCTCAAGCGGGTCGCGGCCGCCGGGCTCGTCACCATCCGCCAGGGTGACGGCGCCCGGGTCCGGGATGTCGCGCGATCCGGCGGACTCGACCTGCTGCCGCGTCTGCTGATCCGCAACGGCGAGCTCGCGCCGGATGTCGCGCGGTCCATTGTCGAGGCCCGCGCCGCGGTCGGCCCTCACGTCGCCGGGCTCGCCGCACAGCGGATCACCGACGACGGCCTCGCCCTCCTGGCCTCGATCGTCGACGATCTGGCCGCCGAACCCGACCCCGTCGGGCAGCAGGTCGTCGCGCTCGAGTTCTGGAGCGCGGTCGTCGACGCGGCCGACTCGATCGCGTTCCGGCTCATGTACAACTCGCTGCGCGCCGCCTACGAACCCGCGCTGCCCGCGCTCGGTGCCGTGCTCGAACCCGAGGTCGGGAACATCGACGGCTATCGCGCACTCGTCGACGCCCTGCGCACCGGCGACCCGGAGCGGGCCGAAGGCGCGGCCCGGACACTCCTCGAACCTGCCACCGCCGCGCTGCTCGACCTCTGTCGCGCACTCGCCGACGCCGGGCGGGACGGGGCCGGGGCCGCCGGGGCCGGGGTGACAGGAAGCGAAAACGATTCCGGCAGTACCGATTCGGGAGATGGTGACTGATGTCCGCCGATGAGATCGACACCAGGGCCCGGCGCCGGGTCGCGGCCGACGAACGACGGATGCGGCTACGTCGCTCGGCGTCGTTGCGCGCCGCGCTCGCCGAGTTCGCCCGGCACCCGTCGCCCTGGATCATGGGGGTCTTCCTGCTGTCGGCGCTGGTCGCGCGGATCCTGGTCGGCGGGTGGGGGCTCGCCGACCTGCTGGTTCCGGTCGTGATGATCGCGAGCTTCCCGCTGGTGGAGTGGCTGATCCACGTGTTCGTGCTGCACTGGCGCCCCAAGCGCCTCGGGCCGCTGGTCGTCGACCCGCTGGTCGCCCGCAAGCACCGCGAACACCATCGCGACCCCCGCGACATCCCGCTGATCTTCATCCCCTGGCAGGTGCTGCTCATGGTGATCGCCGCCGCGCTCGTCGTGGGACTGGTCGTCTTCACCAGCGTCGAACGCGGTCTGACGTTCCTCGTGGTGCTCCCCGCGATCGGACTCGTCTACGAGTGGACGCACTACCTCATCCATTCCGACTACCGCCCGCGGCATGCGTTCTACCGGGCGCTGTGGCGCAACCACCGGTTCCATCACTATCGCAACGAGCACTACTGGTTCGCCGTCACCACCGCCGGCACCGTCGACCGCCTACTCGGCACATACCCGGACCCCGACACCGTCGAGAAGTCGCCGACGGCCAAGGACCTGCACGCGCTGTCGCGCGCCGGGGAGTAGGCGGGGGCTACGCCGCGGGGCCGCCCAGGCCCGTCTCCATCGCCCACACCAGGACCTCGGCGCCTGACGCCGTCGACAGGGTGAGCGCTCCGGCGTCGACCGCTCGAACCGCGTCGCCGGCGCCGAGCGACGCGGTCTCGCCGTCGACGCACATCTCGGCCTCGCCGTCGACGACGAACACGTGGACGAACCGCGCGGTCGGTATCGCGACGGTCGTTCCGGCGCCGGGCCGGCAGGCGAAGAGCGTGGCGCCCGCGTTGGCGATGGAGAGGGCGGCGCCGCGGCCCGGGTCCCCCGAGGCGACGGGGACGAGGTCCCCGGTGGCCAGTCGGTCCGAGACATCGGCCTGCTCGTGCTCCGGGGCGAGCCCATGGCGGTCGGGCATCAGCACCATCTGGACGTAGCGGACCGGTTCCGTGCCCGAGCCCGGGAGGCCGGGCCACGGGTCGTTGCGCTCCGAGTGGTCGACGCCGGTGCCCGCACTCATCCGCTGGACGAGGCCCGGGTACAGCACGCCGGAGTGTCCCGCCGAGTCCCGGTGGACGAGCGTCCCCGACGCCACCCAGGTCACGATCTCGCTCTCCTGGTGGTGATGAAGATCGAAACCCTCACCCGGAGAGACGATCTCGTCGTTGACGGCGAGCAACGCGCCGAAGTGGGTGTTGTCCGGGTCGTAGTGGTCTCCGAAGGAGAAGCTGTGCCGCGAGGTCAGCCAGTCGGTCGTCGTCACGAAACGGTCGCCGGCCCGGAGCACGGTGTAAGCCATGACCCCATGATCGCAGGAGGTAGAAGGCCGGGCCGCGTCCGGTTTGGCTTATATTCGGAAGGGCGAGCCGCGGCGCGAGCCGGGGCGGGCCGACGAGTCGCGGGGGTGCTGTCGGTCACGAGGTTGATCCGTGGGGTTCCGGATCACATGCCGATATGTGTTCGTGACCGGCTTGATTCCCGAATGGAAGCTGGCGAAGTCGATTTCGGGTGTTACAACAGTGAAAATTGAGTTCATGAAGATCTGGGTCAAGCGAGCAACGTCAGCCGCTTGTGCCGCGGTCACCTGTGCCGTCGTCGTGAGCTCCTGCGCGCTCACCGATTCGTCGAACACCGGTGCAGCCGCCGCCATCGATGCATTCGCCACCGCGCTGAGCCGTCAGGACGCCGGCGGCGCCGCGAACCACACCACCGCGCCCGGTCAGGCGGGTGAGACCCTGACCACCACGCTGCGCGCGATGTCCGCGCAGCAGGTCGACGTCGATGTGGACAACCCGGTCGAGTACAGCGACGGCACCGCCACCTTCGAGGTGACCACCAAGTGGACCTGGGGCAAGGACCGCGAGTTCGAGGCCAGCAGCGAGGGCACCGCCCGCAAGCTGTCGTCGGGCTGGAAGGTCACCTGGGATCCCGCGATCCTGCATCCCGGTCTGACCGCCGGCGGCCACCTCCGCGAGATCCGCACCGACGCCACGCCCGCGCCGTCGGTGCGCAGCCGTTCCGGCAAGGTCTTCATGCACCTCGAGCCGATCCATGAGATCGTCATCGACCCTGCACGAGCCCGCGACCTCCCCGCCACCGTGCGTGCCGTCGCGGGAGTCATCGCCCCGATCGCACCCCTCATCACGGCCGACGTCATCTCCGCCGAGCTCGCCGCGAACCCCGGCAAGCCGGTCGTCGCGGTCGCCCTGCGCGAGCCCGACCTGCAGGTCCTCGCCGGCGACCCCGCCAAGATCACCGGCGTGAGCGTCAAGCGGACCGAGCGCCTCGTGATGGCCGATCGCCGGCTGTCGTCGCCGCTCGAGGACGGGCTGACCAACTACTGGCAGGCCATCCGGGACGCCACCGCCGGCTGGCAGGTCCAACTGGTCAACCCCGGCGACCGCCCGCGGAAGCTGGCCGGCGAGCAGGGGCCGCCCGGACCCGACGTGCTGTCCACCGTGGACCAGGGTGTCCAGCTGACCCTCGGCGACGCCGCGGTCGAGGTCGGGCAGCCGGCGACCATCCTCGCGCTCGACGCGCAGACCGGCGCGATCCTGGGCATGGCGCAGAACACCTACGCCGCCGACCGCGAGATCGACATCGACAAGCCCTACCCCGTGGGCAAGACGCTGGATCCCGTCTTCGACGCGATCGGCCGGCTCTCCGAGTCGCAGCCCGAGCGGGCCGAGACCCTGCTCGACAAGCTCGGGCTCGGCGTCCAGTTCACCGTCCCGGGCGCGAGCGTCCCGACCGCCGACCAGCCCGGCATCACCACCATCGGGTACCGGCCGAACCAGACGAACATGTCGATGGCGAACATGGGCGCGCTCGGCGTCGCGCTGGCTCGCGCCGCGGCCGGCGATCCGTCGTCGGTGCCGCCGTTCGTCCTCAAGAACGTCCCCACCAAGGTGACGGGCGGGGAACTCGGCGCTCTCGAACCCGCTCTGGTCGCCCCGATCCTCAAGGCGATGACCGCGACCGCGACGACCGGCGACGCCAGCGACCTCACGCGGGCACCCGGCCTGAAGGCGCTTGTCGGGACCAACGGGCCGCAGGGTCCGGGGTGGTTCGTCGGCATCCAGGGCGGCAAGGTCATCGTCATCTACACCGAGGGCGAGAAGTCGGGCACCGCCGCGCTGCAGGTGGCCCAGAAGTACTTCACCATCAAGTAGTCGGGTCCCCGGGATCGGTATGCGAACCGGTCCCGGGCCGGCTCAGGCGGCGGCGCGCCGGCCGAGGAGCGCGAAGATCGCGCGCCAGCCGAGCAGCAGCAGTCCGAGCACCACCGTCGCCACGATCACGAAACTGGCCGCCACACCCTGGCTGAGGATGAATCGCAGCACCATCGCGACGGCCACCGTGCAGACCCAGATGACGATTCCCACCGGCACGACGCGGTCGGGACGGAAGTCGTGGTCGAAGAAGTCGGCCGAACGGACGTGGGCGTAGACGTAGGTGATCGACCACCCCGCCGCGCAGCCGACGAGGAACGGCCACAAGGTGTGCAGGAAGGCGACCGGCGCGTAACCCTCCTCGTGGCTGGCCCGCCCGATCACCACGAAGATCAGGATGGCGACCGCGTCGAACAGGGCGGCCACCGGACCGGTGGCGATCCCCCGTGCCGGCGAGGTGCCCGCTTCGGTCGGGTTGGTGCTCGGCATGGTCGTCTACCGTACCGGGTCGGGCGGTGGATCCGTGTCCTGCCCTCGGCCGTGTTCGGCCGGTGACGGGTCCGGCGGATGCCCGGTCCCGGCGTCTGAGGACTCGACGCTCCGGGCCTCGGCGCCTTGGGACTCGGCGCCCTGGGACTCGGTGAGGTCGTGTTCCACCTCGTCGATGAAGGTGTCGTCACGCCGGATGCGGTTGCGAAACATGAACGCGATGACGACCCAGCCCACGGCCGCGACGAACACGTAGCTGATGATGCGATAGATCAGCACGGCGGTGATGGCGTCGGCCGCGGGCATCCCCGCGCTGGTCAGGGCCGGCACCAGCACGGCGTCGACGACGCCGATGCCGCCCGGGAGCAGCGGCACCGCGGTACCCACAGCCTTGCCGGCGGCGTAGGCGACCATCAGGCCGGAGATGCTCGGGTGGGCGTCGACCGCCCAGCACGCGAACATCAGGCAGGCGACGTCGGCGACCCAGTTGAACAGGCTCCACCCGAAGGCGATCGAGGTGTCGCGCTTGGTCAGCTGCACCGCGCGCAGCTGCTCGAGCGTCTCGAAGAGTTTGTCGGTGCCGTGGTCGTCGGGCTTGTTGCGGATCTGGTTGATCCAGCCGAGCACGCGGATGCCCGTGCTCTTCAGCGACTCGGGGTGGCTTGCGAGGTACTGCAGCACGACCGCGACCGCAATGAAGCCGGTCACCGAGAAGACCACCGAGAACGGGCTGGTCTTGGCGCCGGCGAGCATGGCGCCGCCGAAACCGAGCACCGCGAGCCCGACGCCGGCGAGCAGGCCGGACATCACCACCTGCCACGACGCGACGACCGGCGTCGCGCCCCACTTGCGCGTCTCCCGGTAGGTGAAGGCGGGTGCGAGCACCTGGCCGCCCGGCATCGTCTGGCTCAGGGAGTTCGCGGCCAGGATCACCGACAGCGACTTCCACTGGGTGACCGGCACGCCGGCGGACCTCAGCAGGGCGCGCTGGACCTGGGCGAAGCTGTCCATCGAGAGCATCGCGGCGACCGTGCAGGCGAGCACCCAGTGCCATTTGATGTCGCCGATCCGCAGCCAGGCCTTCTTCAGCTCGGGCCAGATCAGGACCACCTCGACGCCGAGGATGACCAGCACGACGGCCAGGAGAATCCATCGGACCCACCAGAAGCGGGGACGTGAGGCCGGGCGTACCGCCTTCTGCCCTGGCGAACCGACATCCTCCGACATAGGTGACACCCTAGGGCAGCCACCTGTCCCCGCCGAAAAAGCGCCCGTTCAGTGGACCGAATCGCGGCACGTAATCGCGCCGGTCGATGCCTGCCAACGTCGGCCCGCACTGTCTACTGTTGCACTCGTGAGAGAAGCCGAACCGGCCGGTCGGCCGCAGCAAGTCCTCGATCTCGCGTCCTTCGACCGGTCCAAGGTCCACCCGCAGGTGCGGGCCGCCGCCGAATGGGCGTGGCGCATCCTGCTGCTCCTGGCCGCCGCCTACGTCGCAGGCAGGCTGTTCCTGCGCTTCGACGAGGTGCTCGTGCCGGTCGCCCTGGCCATCCTGATCTCGGCGATGCTGGTGCCGGTGGTCGACGCGATGGACCGCCGCGGGGTGCCCCGGTCGCTGGCCGTCCTGCTCAACATCGTCCTGGGACTGGGCCTCATCGCCGCCGTCCTGGCCTTCGTGGTCCGCGAGTTCATGCGCGGTCTCCCGCAACTGGTCGAGGAGGTGGAGCAGACGATCGAGCAGACCAAGCAGTGGCTGGTCGAGGGTCCGCTCGACTTCGACCAGTCACAGGTCCAGAACGTCGGCAGCGACCTGCTGAAGTTCCTGCAGAACAACCAGGACAAGGTCACCAGCGGTGCGCTTGCCACGGCCACCACCGCCACCGAGATCGTCACCGGCGCCCTGCTGACCGTCTTCCTGGTCATCTTCTTCCTCTACGGCGGCGCGCAGATCTGGCGTTTCACGGTCGGCGTGATCCCCTCCGGAAGCCGGGATCGGGTGTGGCGCGCCGGCATCGCGGGCTTCGGCACGCTGGTCGGCTACGTGCGGGCCACCGTGGTGGTCGCCTTCGTCGACGCCTGCGGCATCGGCGTCGGACTCGCGATCCTGCAGGTGCCGCTCGCGCTTCCGCTGGGCGCGCTGGTGTTCCTGGGCGCGTTCATCCCGATCGTCGGTGCGCTCCTGAGCGGCACGCTGGCCGTGTTCGTCGCACTGATCACGAAGGGCTGGATCGCCGCGATCATCGCGCTGGCCATCGTCGTCGGCGTG
>Ga0164243_10014678_pt1 | contig 10896 bp, 9 predicted proteins | sample OricompcompostOP_FD_108781 | JGI IMG/M metagenome (GOLD analysis project Ga0164243, IMG submission 108781) | Organic Plus compost microbial communities from Emeryville, California, USA - Original compost - Organic plus compost (OP) | ecosystem: Engineered > Solid waste > Mixed feedstock >...
CTGCGCCATCCCCGCCGCGATCGCGCCGGCCCTGCACGCCCAGGCCGGCGACCCGGCGCTGCGCGTGGTGCGCTATTACCGGGACGCGGCCAACGCCATCGTCGAGGTCACCGTCTCGACCTATCCGGCGCACCGCTACTCGATCGCCACCACGCTGGTGCGGGCGCGCTAGCGTTCTTCAATAATCCGGCTCGCCCGCCCCGTCCGGCGCGTGCCGGGTCAGCTCGGCCAGGAAATCGACGAAGGCCCGCACCTTGGGCGACAGGTTCTGGCCGGGCAGGTAGACGGCCGACACCTCCGGCCCGGGCGTCGCGTAGCGGGTCAGGATGGGCTTGAGCAGGCCCTGGGCGATGGCCTCGCCGGCGATGAAATTGCTGACCATGGCGATGCCCAGGCCCGAGACGGCCGCCATCAGGAGCGATTCCGAATTGTTGGCATTCAGGCGGCCCGAGACGGTCTTGGCGAAATGCCGCCCCTGGTCCTGGAACCACCATTCGCGCACGCGCCCGGTGTGGATCTGCGTATAGGCCAGGCAGTTGTGCCGGTCCAGATCGTCCGGCGTCTGCGGCTCGCCGTGGCGCGCCAGGTAATCGGGCGAGGCGCACGCCAGGAAATGCAGCCGGCACAGCTTGCGCGCGACCACGCGGGCCTCGGCCACCGGGCCGATGCGCACGTCCACGTCGAAGCCTTCGTAGGCCAGGTCGACGCTGCGGTCGCTCAGTTCGGCGCTGACCGTCAACGCCGGATGCCGCTCGATGAAGCGGCCGATGGCCGGCATGATGACGCGCCGCCCGAAGCCCACGGTCATGTGCACCCGCAGCCGGCCGCTCGGGCCCGCGGCCGAGCGCGTGAGCAGGCTTTCGGCGCTTTCGATCTCGGCCAGGATCTGCCGGCAGTGCGCGAAGAACAGCTCGCCCTCGTCGCTCAGGCCGACCGAGCGCGTGGTGCGCTGGAACAGCCGCACGCCCATCTCGGCCTCCAGGCGGCCGACCGCCTTGCTCACCGCCGAGGACGTCAGCCCCAGCTTCTTGGCCGCTTCCTTGAAGCTGCGGGTCTCGGCCACGCGGACGAAGACCCGCAGCGCGTTGAGGTTTTCCATTTTGCCGATGCCCCGGCCTGGCCGGTGCGATGAAGCCATCAATTTGATGAATTCATTTCATCAATAAACTGAATTCTACATAATTGATCGCTATTTATTCAAGTATTAAGGTTGCACCCCATGAAGCGCGACCGCAGAGCCGCGCGATGACACAGACCAAGAACCTACGGAGACAACAGTGCTCACGCTCATCCATCAAGCGGCGGCCCGCCTGGCCCGGCCCGCCGTCGCCCTGCTGTTCGCCGGCCTGCTGCCTGCCTGGGCGCACGCCGCCTGGCCGTCGCAGCCCATCACGCTGGTAGTCGGCTTCCCGCCCGGCGGCTCCAACGACCTGATCGCCCGCATCATCGCGCCCCGGCTGGGCGAGGAACTGGGCGTGCCCGTCGTGGTGCAGAACAAGCCCGGCGCCAACGCGGCCATCGGCACGGCCTACACGGTCAACGCCAAGCCCGACGGCTACACGATCACCCTGGGCAGCACCAGCGTGTTCTCCATCAGCCCCTACACCGTCCCCAAGCTGCCCTACCGGCCGCTGACCGACCTGACGGCAATCACCACGGTGGCCGCCTCGACCGCCGTGCTGGCGGTCAACCCCGGCGTGCCCGCCAGGACGCTGGACGACCTGGTGGCGCTGGCCCGGACCCGGCCGGTCACCCTGGCGTCAGCCGGCGCAGGCGGCATTTCCCACCTGAACATCGAGCTGCTCAAGGCGCAGACCAAGGCGAACTTCATGCACGTGCCCTACAAGGGCAGCTCGCCGGCCACCGCCGACGTGGTGGGCGGCCAGGTCGACGGGATCATCATGGACTACTCGGCGCTGGCCGGCATGATCGGCCAGGGGCGGCTGCACGCCCTGGTGGCGTCCAAGCCGGTCGGCGCGATCACGCAGTCCGACATGGTCATCGCCGCCTGGTACGCCGTGATGGCCCCGGCCGCGACGCCGCGCGACATCGTCGACCGGCTGCACGGCGCGCTGCTGAAGGTGGCCGCCGACCCCGGCGTGCGCGCCAGCCTGGCCAAGCTCGACATCGACCCGATGACGCAGGACAGCCCGGAAGCCGCCCAGGCCTTCATCCAGGCCGACAGCGAGCGCTGGAGCGGCGTGGTCAAGTCCGCGGGACTGCGCTTCGAATGAATCCCCCCAAGCCAGACAGAAGGAGCACGCAGTGCCAACGATAGACGCCGTGATCGCCCGCGCCGCCGCGGCAGCGCCCGACCGCATCGCCGTGCGCGAATGGACCACGGGCCGGCAGATGAGCTATGCGGCGCTGGACGCCGCGGTATCGGGCTTCGCCGCCTGGGCGCGCGCGGCCGGCCTGCAGGACGGCGAAGCGGTCGCCATCCACCTGCCCAACTGCGCCGGCTACCTCATCGCCCAGTTCGGCAGCTTCCGCGCCGGCGCGGTGGCCACCTACGTGAATTACCGCCTGTCCACGGCCGAGGCGCTGCGCCAGATCCGCCTGTGCCAGGCGCGCATCGTCGTCACCACGGCCGACCGGGCCGCGCAGCTGCGCGGCCATCCCGAGACGGCCGGGGCGGTTTTCGTGGTCGCCGGCGGCGCGGGCCCGCAGGAGCACGATCTGCAGGACGTTATCGCCACACTGCCCGCCGCGCCGCATGACGCGCAGCGCGATACGCCGCACGATGTGCCGCAGCGCGAGGACTGCGACGCGATCATCCGCTTCACCTCGGGCTCGACCGGCGCGCCCAAGGGCCTGATCGTCACCCACCGCGCCTGGCTGGTGCGCGCGGTGTCGATGCTGGCCGAGGAAATGCGCATCGCGCCGCATTCCACCACCCTGCTGCTGGGCCAGCTGTCGCACCAGGCCGGGCTGTTCGTCATCCCGACCTTCCTGCAGCACGGCACGGTGCTGCTGCTGGAGAAGTTCGACCTCGCCCGCGTGGCCGAGATCTTCGCCGGCGAGCGCATCGGCTGCGCGCAGATCGTGCCGACCATGTTCGGCCTGATCCTGAACGACGCGCCGGCCCGCGAGGCGCTGCGCCGCGGCGCCCCCGGTCGGGTGGTCTACGGCGGCTCGCCGATCCGCCAGGGCCTGCTGGACCAGGCGCTGGAACTGCTGCCGGACACCGAGTTCGTGCAGGTCTACGGCTCGCACGAGGCCGGCTCGATCAGCTTCCTGGACGGCGCCGGCCATCGCGATGCGCGGCTGCGCGCCAGCGCCGGCAAGCCGCTGCTGCCCGTGCAGGTGCGCCTGCGCTGCGCGCCGGGCGAGCGGGCGGGCGAAGTCGAGGTCAAGGCGCCCTGGCAGCCGCACGCGCGAATCACCGAGCAGGGCCGCGAACCCATCGCCTCCGAATGGTCGGCCACCGGCGACGTCGGCGAGCTGGCCGACGGCCACATCTTCCTGCGCGACCGCATGCACGACGTGATCATCTCCGGCGGTTTCAACGTCTACCCGCTGGAGGTCGAGCAGGTCATCGACGCCCACCCAGGCGTGCTCGACTCGGCGGTGGCCTCGGCGCCGGACGACAAATGGGGCGAGCGCGTGGTGGCCTTCGTGGTCGCGCGCCGCGAAGGCGGCCTGGACCCGGAGACCCTGCGCGCGCACTGCAAGGCGCTGCTGGCCGGCTACAAGGTGCCCAAGGAATTCCGCCTGGTGCCCGAAGTGCCCGTCAACGCCAACGGCAAGCCCGACCGCCGCCGCCTGAGCGAGCCGCTGTGGGCCGGCCGCGAACGGCGCATCAACTGACCCGCAAGCCCGCAACGCAAAGGAGGATCCGTGGCTCTCATCAGCAACCGCAAGGACAGCGTGGCCGTGGTGGGCGTAGGCACCACCGACTACGGCAACCTGCCGGAACACGACGCGACCTCGCTGGGCATCTGGGCGCTGCGCAACGCCGCCGAAGACGCCGGCATCGCGCTGGACCAGATCGACGGCCTGGTCGTCCAGCGCCTGAGCGATTACCAGAAGTTCATCCAGATCACCGCCATGAGCCCGCGCCTGGTGACCGCCACGCCGGGCGCCGGCCGCATGACCGGCGGCACCATACAGATCGCCGTGCAGGCCATCCTGTCCGGCCTGCTCGACACCGTGGCGGTGGTCTACGGCAACGACGGCCGCTCGGCCGGCGCCCGCTACGGCGGCAAGGACGACAACTACGGCACCGGCGCCGACCAGATGTGGTTCCCCTACGGCATGACCTCGCCCGGCGCCATCCACGCCATGGCCTTCCAGCGCCACGCGGCCATGTACGGCACCACCAGCGAGCAGCTGGGCGCGATCTCGGTGGCCTTCCGCCGCCACGCCCTGCTCAACCCGACGGCCGTCATGCGCAAGCCCATCACGCTGGACGACTACCTGGCGGCGCGCTACATCTGCGAGCCGCTGCGCCTGCTCGACTACTGCCTGATCAACGACGGCGGCGTGGCCATGATCCTGACCAGCGGCGAGCGCGCGCGCGACATGAAGCAGAAGCCGGTCTACGTCCGCGGCCTGGCGCAGGTCTCGCGCCTGGCCCAGGGCGAGCTGCCGGAAGACTTCGGCTACGCGGCCATGCAGAGGGCCTCGCAGCGGGTGCACGAACTGGCCGGCGTCGGCCGCGAGGACATCGACGCCCTGATGATCTACGACAACTTCACGCCCACCGTGATCTTCACGCTGGAAGGCTTCGGCTACTGCCCGCGCGGCGAAGGCGGGCGCTTCGTCGAGGGCGGGCGGCTGGAGCTGGGCGGCCAGTACCCCACCAACACCAACGGCGGCCACCTGTCGGACAGCTACATGCAGGGCTGGAATCTCAACGCCGAGGCGGTGCGCCAGCTGCGCGGCGGCCTGCCGGACCGGCAGGTGCCCGGCGCGCAATTCGTCCAGTACCTGCAGGGCGGGCCGCTGAGCACGTCCATCATCTACGGAACGGAGCCCAATTGAACACTTACGCAAAACCCTTGCCGGCCATCACCGAACAGAGCCGGCCCTTCTGGGACGCCGCCCGCCAGGGACGGCTGGAACTGCCGCGCTGCGACCACTGCAGCGCCTTCCACACCTACTTCGAACCCTGGTGCAACGCCTGCGGGCGCGAAGGCGTGCACTGGGACGGCCTGAGCGGCCGCGGCCGCATCTGGGCCAACTGCCGCTTCCACAAGGCCTATTTCGCCGGCTTCCAGGACGACATGCCCTACAACGTGGCCATCGTCGAACTGGACGAAGGCCCGCGCCTGGTCACCAACATCGTCGGCCTGGCCCACGGCACGCTGGACGAAATGCCGATAGGCATGCCGGTGCAGGCCGTGTTCGACGCCGTCACCGACGCGGTCACGCTGGTGAAGTTCCGCCCTGCGGAGGCGGCATGACGGCGCCGGCCACCATTACCGCGGTGACCGGCGCGCCGCCCACCGTGCTGGGCGAGGGGCCGATGTGGTCGGCGCGCGAGCAGGTCCTGTACTGGATAGACATCGTCGGCCGGCGCCTCCTGCGCCTGCGCCCGGCCGACGGGCGGGTCGACGCGCGCGAGCTGCCCTACGCGCCCTCGGCCGTGATCCCGCGCGCGGCGGGCGGGCTGCTGCTCGTCACCAAGAAAGGCATGGCGACGCTGGACTTCGACCGGCCGGGGCTGGACAGCGTGCCCGCGCCGCTGGTGGACTTCTCGCGCGAGGTCTTCAACGACGCCAAGTGCGACGCCGCCGGCCGCATCTGGGTCGGCACCCGCGACCTGCATGGCGCGCAGCCCGAAGGCGGCCTGTTCCGCCTCGACCCGGACCTGTCCATGAGCCGCCACGCGCAAGGCCTGGTAGTCTCCAACGGCCTGGCCTGGAGCCCGGACGGGCGCACGCTGTACCACGTCGATACCCGCCCGGGCCGCATCGACGCCTACGATTTCGACGTGGAACGGGGCACGCTGGCCGGCCGCCGCACCTTCCTGGACTACACGGGCGACGCGCCAGCGGTGCCCGACGGCTGCACGGTCGACGCCGAGGGCGGCCTGTGGGTGGCCGAGCTGGACGGCTGGCGCCTGCGCCGCTACGCGCCCGACGGCAGCCTGGACCGCGAGATCCGCCTGCCGGTCGCCAAGCCCACCAGCGTCATGTTCGGCGGCCCGGACCTGGCCACGCTGTACGTCACCTCCATGCAGTTCGGCCTGTCCGAGGGCGAACTGGCCGAACAACCCCTGGCCGGCGCCCTGCTGGCCCTGGACGCAGGCGTGCGGGGGCTGCCCGAGCCCGTGTTCGGGCCATGAACCGCCCAGCCACGAAGCGCCGCGGCAGCCCTGCCCCGGCGGCGACGCGACAAGGAACGCAGCACCGATGAACGAGCAAGACCTCATACGGGAACACCTGGCCGACGGCTGGCAGGTCTACGCCGACGACGGCTTCATCGGCCTGGCCGGGCCCTTCTTCCACCGGTCCGGGCCGGGCGGCCCGGCCTTCCGGCTCGCCACCCTGCCCAAGCACCACAACCGCAACGGCGTGCTGCAGGGCGGCGCGCTGATGACCTTCATCGACCGCGCGATGGGCGCGACCGCGCGCGAGCTGACCCAGACTCCGCACACCGCCACCGTCCAGATCAACGTCAACTTCATCGACGCGGTGCGCATCGGCGAGGCCGTGCAGGCCGCGCCGCAGATGGTGCGCGCCACCCGGCAGCTGATCTTCATGAGCGGTACCTTCGCCGTCGACGAGCGCGTCGTCGCCGTGGCCACCGGGGTGTGGAAGAAGATCGTGCATGCGGGCGGCCGCACGCTCTGACGGCCGGTGGCGGCCCTGACGCCCAGAGGGGGAGTCCCCAGGCCGCCATCCCATGCGTGCCGAACCGCGGCATGTCATACCGTGCGCTTATATATATAGAGGCCCGGCGGCGCATCCCGCCCGGGCCGCCCCGCCCGCTCCCTGGGAAAGACGGCCTCCGCCGCCGGATTTGTCATATTTCGTATACGTCTACTAACGCTTTCTAAGACTTTTGTCACTTGCCCCCCGGCGAGCGAGTCACTAGAATTAGTAGTTCCAGAGGGGCAAAACACTAGATATTGTGGTCAACGCCGGTCGGCCGACCGCCGACGGCGTGGTTTCGCCGTCGGCGCGCCAGCCGCCGACGCCGCCCCTCTGCCCGTATCACCGACACCAGGACCCGGCCAGCCCGGGTCTGTCATGCACAGGAGCCACCATGCAGACTTCGATCGCCTCTGTGACCCGGCCCGAGGCCGCGCCGTCGTCCCCGCAAACCGAGCAGGATGCCGCCGCCGCGGGCACCGGCAAGTGGGCCAACTTCCACATCATCCGGCGCAACGGCGCCGTGGTCGGCTTCGAGCCGAGCAAGATCGCGATCGCCCTGACCAAGGCCTTCCTGGCGGTCAACGGCGGCCAGGGCGCCGCTTCCGCGCGCGTGCGCGAACTGGTCGAATCGCTCGCCCAGCAGGTCGTCGCCGGGCTGGTGCGCAGCCGCCCCAACGGCGGTACCTTCCACATCGAGGACGTCCAGGACCAGGTCGAGCTCGCCCTGATGCGCTCGGGCGAGCACGACGTCGCCCGCGCCTACGTGCTCTACCGCGAGAAGCGCGCCCAGGAGCGCGCGCGCGCCGGCCAGGAACAGGCCGCGCCGCAGCAGCCCTCCCTGCACGTCACCGACAACGGCGTGAAAAAGCCGCTGGACCTCGCCCAGCTGCGCGCCACCATCGAGGCCGCCGGCGAAGGCCTGGCCGAATTCATCGACAGCGAAGCCATCCTCAAGGAAACGGTCAAGAACCTGTACGACGGCATCCCGGTCGACGAGGTCTTCAAGTCCGCCATCCTGTCGGCGCGCGCCCTGGTGGAAAAGGACCCGGCCTACAGCCAGGTCACGGCCCGCCTGCTGCTGCACACCATCCGCAAGGAAGTCCTGGGCGAGGAAGTCAGCCAGGCCGACATGGCCGGGCGCTACGCCGAATACTTCCCGCGCTTCATCAAGCAGGGCATCGAAGGCCAGTTGCTCGATCCGAAGCTGGCGCAGTACGACCTGCCCCGCCTGGGCAAGGCGCTGGACGCCCGGCGCGACCTGCAGTTCGGCTACCTGGGCCTGCAGACGCTGTACGACCGCTACTTCCTGCACATCCGCAACAAGCGCATCGAGCTGCCGCAGGTCTTCTTCATGCGCGTGGCCATGGGCCTGGCGCTGAACGAGATCGACCGCGAAACCCGCGCCATCGAGTTCTACGAAATCCTGTCCAGCTTCGACTTCATGAGCTCGACGCCGACGCTGTTCAACTCGGGCACCCTGCACTCCCAGCTGTCCTCGTGCTACCTGACCACCGTGTCGGACGACCTGGAAGGCATCTACGAAGCCATCAAGGAAAACGCCCTGCTCGCCAAGTACGCCGGCGGCCTGGGCAACGACTGGACGCCGGTGCGCGCCCTGCGCAGCCACATCAAGGGCACCAACGGCGAAAGCCAGGGCGTGGTGCCCTTCCTGAAGGTGGTCAACGACACCGCTGTGGCGGTCAACCAGGGCGGCAAGCGCAAGGGCGCGGTCTGCACCTACCTGGAGACCTGGCACCTGGACATCGAGGAATTCCTGGAGCTGCGCAAGAACACCGGCGACGAGCGCCGCCGCACCCACGACATGAACACGGCCAACTGGATCCCGGACCTGTTCATGAAGCGGGTGATGGAAAACGGCGAATGGACGCTGTTCTCGCCCTCGGACTGCCCCGACCTGCACGACAAGTACGGCCAGGAGTTCGAAAAGGCCTACCTGTCCTATGAAGACAAGGTCGCCCGCGGCGAGCTGACGCTCTACAAGAAGATGCCGGCCGTCACGCTGTGGCGCAAGATGCTGTCCATGCTGTTCGAGACCGGCCACCCGTGGATCACCTTCAAGGACCCGTGCAACATCCGCTCGCCGCAGCAGCACGTGGGCGTGGTGCACAGCTCCAACCTGTGCACCGAGATCACGCTGAACACCAACGACTCGGAAATCGCCGTCTGCAACCTGGGCTCGGTCAACCTGGTGGCGCACCTGCGCCCGGCCGCCGGCGGCGGCTACGAGCTGGACCACGACAAGCTCAAGCGCACCGTCTCGGTGGCCATGCGCATGCTCGACAACGTCATCGACATCAACTACTACGCCGTTCCCAAGGCGCGCAATTCCAACCTGCGCCACCGGCCGGTGGGCATGGGCATCATGGGCTTCCAGGATTGCCTGCACATGCTGCGCGTGCCGTACGCGTCGGACGACGCGGTGGAATTCGCCGACCGCTCGATGGAAGCGGTGTGCTACTACGCCTACTGGGCCTCGAGCGAGCTGGCCGAAGAACGCGGCCGCTACGCGTCCTTCACGGTTCGCTGTGGGACCGCGGCATTCTTCCGCAGGACAGCATCGCGCTGCTCGCCGAAGCGCGCGGCGGCCACGTCGAAGTCGATCAATCGAGCTCGATGGATTGGGATGCGTTGCGCGCGCGCATCAAACAGCATGGCATGCGCAATTCCAATTGCATCGCGATCGCCCCAACGGCAACGATTTCAAATATCATTGGCGTATCTGCGTGCATCGAACCTACCTACCAGAACTTGTACGTCAAATCGAATCTCTCTGGCGAGTTCACGGTCGTAAACGATCATCTCGTGCGTGACCTCAAGAAACTCGGGCTCTGGGACGAAGTCATGGTCGCCGACCTCAAGTACTTCGACGGCAGCCTGTCCCGAATCGATCGCGTGCCCGCCGAACTGCGCAAGCTCTACGCCACGGCCTTCGAAGTCGAACCGACGTGGCTGGTCGAGTGCGCCTCGCGCCGCCAGAAGTGGATCGACCAGGCCCAGTCGCTGAACATCTACATGGCCGGCGCCTCGGGCAAGAAGCTGGACGACACCTACAAGCTGGCGTGGCTGCGCGGCCTGAAGACCACCTACTACCTGCGCACGCTGGGCGCCACCAGCGCCGAGAAATCCACCGGCCGCGGCGGCGAACTCAACGCCGTCTCGACCTCCGCCCCGGCTTCGCCGGCGGCCGCCGCGCCCCAGGGCGCCGCCGCCCCCGCCCTGCCGGAACCCGAAATCCTCGGAGCGGTTTGCACCATGAGGCCGGGCGACCCCGGCTTCGAAGAGTGCGAAGCCTGCCAATAAACCGCGACCGGAGAAATCGATGCTCAACTGGGACGACGAACACATCGCCCTGCAACCGGCACCCGCTCCCGCCGCCCGGCCCCAGGCCGGCGGCGCGGCGGCCGCTGCAGACGCCGGACTGCGCCCCGCCACGGGCGTATTCGGCGATTCCGCCCTGCCCACCCCGCTGCCGGCCGCCGCCGCGCCCGACGCCGCCACGGGCGGCCGGGTCAGGATGGCCGACAAGCGCATCATCAACGGCAAGACCGACGTCAACCAGCTGGTCCCGTTCAAGTACAAGTGGGCCTGGGAAAAATACCTGGCCACCTGCGCCAACCACTGGATGCCGCAGGAAATCAACATGTCGCGCGACATCGCGCTCTGGAAGAACCCCACCGGCCTGACCGAGGACGAGCGCCGCATCGTCAAGCGCAACCTGGGCTTCTTCGTGACCGCCGACTCGCTCGCGGCCAACAACATCGTGCTGGGCACCTACCGGCACATCACGGCCCCCGAATGCCGCCAGTTCCTGCTGCGCCAGGCCTTCGAGGAAGCCATCCACACGCACGCCTACCAGTACATCGTCGAAAGCCTGGACCTGGACGAGGCCGAGATCTTCAACGCCTACAACGAAGTCCCGTCCATCCGCGCCAAGGACGAGTTCCTGATCCCCTTCATCGACGCCATCGCCGATCCGGACTTCCGCACCGGCACGCCGGAAAGCGACCAGACGCTGCTGAAGTCCCTGATCGTCTTCGCATGCCTGATGGAA
>Ga0164243_10014679_pt1 | contig 10896 bp, 11 predicted proteins | sample OricompcompostOP_FD_108781 | JGI IMG/M metagenome (GOLD analysis project Ga0164243, IMG submission 108781) | Organic Plus compost microbial communities from Emeryville, California, USA - Original compost - Organic plus compost (OP) | ecosystem: Engineered > Solid waste > Mixed feedstock >...
CCCCCGGCAGTACGACATGAACCGGCACTTCAGCACCGGGACCCAGGCATCGCTGGTGACCGGTGAGTTCGCCACCGGGTACGCGATCCTGGGCCCCGCGTCGTACTGCGTGGAGCGGCTGACCGAGCTGGCCGCGCTGGGGATCGACCGGTTCCACGTGGTGGGCGCGTCCCGCGACGTCGATCCGGAGATCGCGGGCCGGTATCACGACCGTTTCGTCACCGAGGTGCTGCCGCGGCTGGTCAGTAGTCCTTGAGCTTCAGGCTGTCGACGGTCTCGGTGAAGTAGCCGTCCCACAGCGACGTCGTGTCGTCGTCCCGCCCCATCGCCGCAGCGGCCCGCGCCTCCATGCGCGCCTTGTTGGTCAGCGCGAAGCGCTGGTTGGCGGTCACGTAGTCGCGCAGCTCGTCCTCGTACCGGGCGAACGCCGTACGGTGGTCGCCGCCGGCCGCCTTCAGCTCGCCGGCCAGGACGTACGCGCCCACCATGGCCATCGACGTGCCCTGCCCGGACAGCGGCGACCCGCAGTACCCGGCGTCGCCGAGCAGCACGACGCGGCCGCGCGACCAGGAGTCCAGGTGGATCTGGCTCATCGAGTCCAGGTGGAAGTCCGGGGCGTCCCACATGTACTCCTTGGCGTGCGGCCAGATCCAGCCGGCCTCGGCGGTCCGCTCGGCCAGCAGCCGCTTCTGCGCGTCGACGTCGCGGACGTCGTACGCGATGGGCTCCTCCGACGCGAATCCCAGGTACGCGCGCAGCTCGGCGTTGTCCCGCACGCTCATCACGCCGCCGACCTGGTTGTCGCCCAGCTGGAAGATCTGCCAGTGGTCCAGGCCGAGGAAGTTCGGCGTGGTGAACACGGCCAGGTACGTGCCGAGGTGGGTGATGTAGTCCCGCTCGGGGCCGAACGCCAGCCGCCGGGTGGTGGAGTGCAGACCGTCGGCGCCGACCACGATGTCGTACGTAGCCGCCGGGGTGCGCTCGAACGTGACCCGCGCGCCGCCGTCGCGGTCGTCGATCGCGGTGATCGAGTCGTCGTACCGGTACGTGACGCGGTCCGACGCCGCGGCGTGCAGGGTGCCGCACAGGTCGTCGCGCAGGATCTCGACGTCGCGGCTGTCCATGTCGCCGCCGGTGAAGGTGAAGTCGGTGGTCTGGAACAGCTGCTCGCCGGCGGGGCCGGCCATCGTCATCCCGCGCATGTTCGTGCTCTGCGCCCGTACGGCGTCCAGCACCCCCATGCGCCGCGCGACGTCGATCGCCGGCCCGCGTACGTCGATCGCCTGCCCACCCGGTCGCAGCCCCGGGGCGCGTTCGACCACGGTGACGTCGAACCCGTACCGGTCCAGCCAGTACGCCAACGCGGTCCCGGCCACGCTCGCCCCGGAGATGAGTACAGAAGTGCTGGCCATGTCGGCTCCCTGATCCGTTCGGCTCGTGTCACGAACGAATCTGGGCGACGGCGCTGACCACCGGCTGACCGGGCGCTGACCGCGCTCAGGGCACGTAGGCGAAGGGGCCGCAGACGGCGCCGGAGAAGCGCTCGGCGGCGGACAGGGCGACCTCCAGGCGCTTGCGCGGGCCCATGCGGGTGCGGGCGGTGGCGTACAGGGCGCCGAGTGCGATCTCCTCGCCGCTGCCGACGGCGTCGTACGCGTCGACGGACTCCCCGACCTGAAAGTCGCTGCCGATCCGGAAGAGCCGGCCCGCGACGCCGACCAGGAACGTGCCGCCGTCCTCGCGCTCGTTCTCCTTCGACATCCAGCCGCCCTGTTTCAGGCACTCGCGCACGGAGTCGATGAACGTCGTCGCCATGAACGCGTCGAGGTCCCCGGACGGGATGGGCGGCTCGAGCGCGTACCGGAGGAGCTGCCCCATGCGGAAGCTCCCGGTGAAGCCCATCACGTACGGCCCGTTGACGAAGACCTTCGAGTCGGCGCGAATGGTGATGGTCCAGTCACCGACCCCCGCCGAGTCCCCACCGATGTGCACGGTCCCGTCATGCACGAGTCCCACGATCGCGGTCATCGATTGCCCTTCGCCGCCGAGCCCAACGCCGCCCGAGCATACGCCCGCCCAACCGCCAGCCCGCAGACCGGACAGGGAACCACACACGCCCAACCCCCGAGCGCGGGGTCCGGGGGCTCGGCCCCCGGAAAAAATACGAAGGACCAGCGGGGAAGGCACGAAGTGCCGACCATACTGGCCCTAGGTCCGGAGTGGGCGATACTGGGATCGAACCAGTGACCTCTTCGGTGTGAACGAAGCGCTCTCCCGCTGAGCTAATCGCCCGGAAGACGGGGTCAACTCTAGCGCATTGCGGGAGTGGGGCGGACCATCAGAGGTACAGGCCGGTGCCGTGTTCGGTGCGTTCGTTGGCTACCGCGTGGAGGTCGCGTTCGCGCATGACGAGGAGGAGTTCGCCTTGGACCTCCACCTCGTACTGGTCGTCGGGGTGGTAGAGGACGCGGTCGCCGACCTGGACGGTGCGGACGTGCTGACCGGTGCCGCAGACCTCGCCCCAGACGAGCCGGTTGCTGGCGTCGGCGGTGGCGGGGATGACGATGCCGCCGGTGCTGCGCCGCTCCTTGGACTCGTTCGAGGGCCGGACCATCACGCGGTCGTGCAGCATCTGGATCTCGAACTTCGACTCGGCCACGAATGCGATTCTACGGGGACCTACGCTGGGCTCATGCGTTCCTGGGTGGCGGCGGTGGCCGATGTGGTGTGCGTGCTCGTCTTCGTGGTGATCGGGCGGGCCAGCCATCAGGAGGGCGACGCGCTGCTCGGGATCCTCACCACGGCGTGGCCGTTCCTGGGCGGGCTGGCCGTGGGGTGGCTGGCGGCGCGGGCGTGGCGGGCGCCGTACGCGGTGGCCCCGGCGGGGGTGATCGTGTGGCTGGCGACGCTGGTGGGCGGGATGCTGCTGCGGGTGGCGTCGGGGCAGGGCACGGCGCCGGCGTTCATCATCGTGGCCGCGGTGTTCCTGGCCGTGTTCCTGCTGGGCTGGCGGCTGCTGGCGCTGCTGGCGCGACGGGTACGGTCCGCCTGACGGCGGAACGGCGGATCGGGTCACGCGACGCCGGAGAGGCGGTCGTCGCCGTCCGGAGCGTCGTCGGGAGCGGCGAAGGCGTGGTCGTGCCGGGCGCCGCGGGCGACGGCGGACTGGAGGGCCGCGGCCGACGGGTACGGGGCCCACTCAAGCCGGGACGTACCGGGGACGGCGCGCACGGCGACGAGCGGGGTCTCCGTCGGGAGGTCCGGCGCGTCGGGGGCGAACAGGCGGATCGCGGGGAACACGGTGATCACGGCGCCGGACGCGACCTCGGCGGCGACGGCGCGCACGGCGCCGGGCGCGGGGGCGTACCAGCGGCGATCGCCGTACGGGCCGCGCGCCCAGGTCTCGCGTACGAGGAGGGCACGGTCCTCCGGTGGGCGAATGGCGTCGGCGCGGTCCCAGAACGCGGCGTCGGCGGGCTCGGTGAACGCGGTCTCCGGGTCGCCGTCGAACAGCTCGGGGTCGGGCAGGTCGAGGTCGAGCACGTACAGGCCCAGGGCGGTGATGTCGTCGCGGGCCTTCTCCAGCGCGTCCGGGCCGCGGACGTACAGCTCCAGGTCGTCGCCGAACGTGACGCACAGGCCGCCGGGGCCGCGGAACGCGCACCAGACCTCGCCGCGCAGGACGGCGGGCACCATACGGGCGGCACGGCCTGCGTCGACGCGGACGCCGTCGCGGAACGGCGGGAACCAGTCGGGAAGCGGCTCGCCGGCCCACGGGCCGTCGATCGTCAGCTCCGTCACGCCGAGGGCCCGGCACGCCCGTTCGAACGCCCGGACGTACCGGCCCTCGACCTCCTCGTACTCGGCCCACGTCAGTACGCGGCCGGCGAACTCCCGGCCGACGTCGCTCGCGGCCGTCCACTCGGTGTCGAAATCGATGGGCCCGGCGAACTTCGAGATCGCCCAGTACCGCAATGTGCCACTCCCCCGCTCAGTCGCCGATGCGGACGAGCTTGCCATCCTCGTACCGGTACGTGCCCGAGCGGGTCGACTTGCTGTTCAGGTCGCCCGGGGAGTCCGCGCCCTTGAAGTCACCGCCGGAGTGGGCGTCGCGGTCCGGGCTGATGTACTTCGGCCCGTCGGAGCCCTTCGGGGCCTTGTAGACCGGCTGCCCGGACTTGGTGAGCTCGTTGGTGCGCTGGTAGCCCAGGTCGGTGGCCAGCTTCTTCTTCTCGGGCAGGGTCCGCTCGTTCTTCGGCGGCTCCGGCTTGTCGTCGCCGTTGTTGGGAGTGCACCGGCCCTTCTTCGGCTTCGCCTGGGCGAGGGCCAACGCGGCGTACGACGCGTGCGCGTCCGCGTAGGACGCCCGGACGACGCCCGGTGGTGAGCCGCGCGGTATCGAGTAGCCCGCGGGTACGGGCAGGCCGCATTCTCGTCGGCGCTTGTTCAGCAGGTCCTTGGCGCGTTTGGCCGCGTCCTTGGCGCGGTCGATGATCTTGCGGCCCTTGTTGTACTCCTTCCACAGCTTGATGGCGTTCTTTACCGCCTTGGCGAACTTGCCGATCTTCAGGGCCGCGAAGATCCACGAACCGACGTCGAAGGCCGCCCACAGGCAGGACGAGATCGAGCCCTTGGTAAGGCACTCCTCGATGTCGGTGATGCCGATGAAGTCCTTCAGCAGGTCGATGATCTGCTGCTTGATGTTCCCGTACTTGCTGTCGGCACCGTCGGCGGCCTTCTGCGCGTCGTCGGCCTGCTTCTGCAGGTCGCCCAGCGAGGGCTCGTCGCCGTTGGGGTTCTGGCCGCCAGGGTCCTGGCCGCCGGGGTCGTCGCCGGGCTGGTCGCCGCCGGGCTGGTCGTTCGACTGGGTCTTGCCGCAGTCGCCGTTCTGGAAGATCTCGCAGATCTGCGTGCCGATCCCCGATTGCAGCTTGCCCGGTACACCGAGCGCCACCAGGGCGCCCAGAATCAATGCGGCCAGTACGACGAGCCCCGCGTACTCGGCCAGTCCCGCGCCGCCGTCACGGCGCGTCCCCCAACGACGCAACATGGGACGTAATCGAAGCGTAAAGAGCGCCCGGTCACCAGGGTCCTGGGACCTAATGGACGCACGTCACAGGAAGCGGTCGCGCAGTTCGTTCTTCAGGATCTTGCCGCCGGGGTTGCGCGGGAGCTCGTGGTCGGTGAACCAGACGTGGGCGGGGATCTTGAACTTGGCCATCCGGGGGGCGAGCCACGTACGGAGCTCCTCGGCGTCCAGGGTGGCGCCGGGGGCGAGCCGCAGCACGGCGCCGACCTCCTCGCCCAGGTCGTCGTGCGGGACGCCGATGACGGCGGCCTCGACGATGGCGGGGTGCTCGTGGAGGCGGGACTCGACCTCGGCGCAGTACACGTTCTCGCCGCCGCGGATGATCATGTCCTTGGCGCGGTCGACGATGTAGACGAAGCCGTCGTCGTCCAGGCGGGCCAGGTCACCGCTGTGCAGCCAGCCGTCGGTGATCGCGGCGGCGGTCGCGTCGGGGCGGTTCCAGTAGCCGCGCACGATGTTCGGGCCCTTGATCCACAGCTCGCCGATCTCGCCGGTCGGCACCGGCTCACCGGCCGGGTCGACGACCTTCACGTCCACCACGGCGACCGGCTGGCCGACGCTGGCGGGCCGCTCGCGGTAGTCGGCGCCGCCGATGTACGTGCTCACCGAGGACGTCTCGGTCAGCCCGTACCCGTTGCCGGGGGTGGCGCCGGGCGCGCGTTCGGCGTACCGGCGCAGCAGGTCGGCGGTGGCCGGGGCGCCGCCGGAGCCGAGCGCGGTCAGGCTGGAGACGTCGCGGCGTGCGATGTCCGGCGACATCGTGAGCTGCCGGGTCATGGACGGGACGCCGGTGAACGTGGTGACCCGCTCGCGCTCGATGAGCTCGAGCGCGACCTCGGGGTCCCACTTGTACATGAGCACGAGCGTGCCGCCGGAGTTGATCGCGACGGCCATGATCGAGTGGCAGCCGGTGGCGTGGAACAGCGGCACGGCGAGCAGCGCCACCGGCGTGACGGACGGCAGGTCGGCCAAGCGCGCGCCGGCGCGCAGCAGCGGGCGCATCCGGCCGTACCGCGCGGCGACGATGTTGCCGCAGATGTTGCGGTGCGTGCCGAGCGCGCCCTTGGGCGTGCCGGTGGTGCCGGACGTGTAGAAGATCGTGGCGTCGTCGTCGGGGTGCAGGTCGACCGGCGGCAGCGGGGTGCCCGGCGGCGCCTCGGCCAGGACGTCTTCGAACGTACGGGCGCCGGGCGGGAGCGCGTCGCCGGGCCGCGCGACGATCATGGGGATGTCGAGCCTCCCGGACAGCCGGTCGGCCCGCTCGCCGTCGGCGAGCAGCAGCTTCGCGCCGCTGTCGCTCAGTCCGAAGGCCAGCTCGTCGGCGGACCACCAGGCGTTCAGCGGCACGGCGATCGCGCCGAGCGTGGTCACGGCGAAGAACCCGATCACCCACTCGGGCAGGTTGCGCATGGCCAGCGCCACGCGGTCGCCCTTGCGCACGCCGTACCGGCCGGCCAGCACGCCGGCGAGGCGGGCGACCCGGTCGGCGTGCTCGGCGTGGGAGATCCGCTCGTCGAAGTACACGAGGAACGTACGGTCGCCGTACGAGGCGGACGTGGCCAGCACGTCGCGCAGCGTCGGCGGCGCGTGCTTCCACACCCGCAGGCGGATGCCGTGCACGGTCTCCTCGACGGTCTCGAACGGCGATCCGGGCGCGGTCAGCTCCGCCCGTACGTCGTCGTAACCGCGCAGTGCCGTCTGGCCGGTCGCCGTACCGTCAGCCACGCAGGACTCCCTCGTGATCGCGCCCGCAGAACCGAATCCGATTCTATGATTGCGTCTCCACGCGGCGTCAACGCGGGTCTGGCGTAACCTGCGGGCCATGCGTACGGCGATCGTCACCGGTGGCAGCGGAGGACTCGGAACGGCGGTCACCCGCCGGTTCCTGGCGGACGGATGGCAGGTGGTCGTGCCCTGGGTGGCGGAAGAGGAGCTCACGCGGCTGGACGAGCATCCGAACCTCACGCTGGCGCACGCGGACCTGTTCACCGAGGAGGGCGCCGCGGCGGCGCTCGCCGCGGCCGACCGCGTGGAGGGCACGCTGCGCGCGGTGGTGAACCTGGTCGGCGGGTTCGCCGCGGGCGAGCGCATGCACGACGTGCCGGTCGCGGACTTTGAGAACCTGGTACGGCTGAACCTGCGGCCCACGTACCTGACCTGCCAGGCCGCGCTGCCGCGGCTGATCGAGGCGGGCGGCGGCGCGATCGTGTGCATGGCCAGCCGGGCGGCCGTGTCCCCGTTCCCCGGCGGCAGTGGCTACGCAGTGGCCAAGGCGGCGGTGCTGGCGCTGGTGGACGGCCTGGCCGTGGAGTACGGCGCGGACGGCGTACGGACCAACGCGGTCCTGCCGAGCGTCATCGACACGCCCGCCAACCGCGCGGCGAACCCGGACACCGACCCGTCGGTGTGGGTGGCGCCGGAGGAGATCGCCGAGCTGATCGCGTACCTGTGCGGCGACGCGGCCCGCTCGGTGAACGGCGCGCACCTGGAGATCTACGGCCGGGCCTGATCCCGCAGCAGGTAGAGGGCGAGCGCGGCCACCGTGGAGTCGTCGGTGATCTCGCCGTCGCGGACCATGCGCAGCAGCTCCGCGCGCGGCACCCAGCGGGTGGTCTGGTCCTGCTCCTCGACCTCGCGGTCGGTCTCGCCGTGCGCGAGGTCCTCGGCCAGGTACACGTGGCAGCCCTGGTTGGTGGTGCCGTGCGAGGAGTCCAGGTGGCCGAGGCGGGTGAGCCGCCCGGCGCGCAGCCCGGTCTCCTGGGCCAGCTCGGCGCGGGCCAGGTCGTCCGGGTCGCCGCCGTCCTCCCCGGGCGGCCAGCCGCCCTGCGGGAACGAGGTGGTCCGGCGGCCGATCGGGTACCGGTACTCCTCCACCAGGTGGAAGCCGTCGTCCTCGACCGGGACGACCAGGGCGAAGTCGCGCTTCTCGACCACCGAGTAGATGCCGCGGGAGCCGTCGAGCCGCTCGATGACGTCCTCGCGCAGGCGCATCCAGGGGCTCTCGTACACGTGCCGCGTCTCCACCTGCCGGATCGCGGGCCGTTCGTCCGCCATGTCCCTCCGTCACCTCGACCGTCGGACCGCAAGCCTAAGGGGCCCGAAGCGGGGCGCGCCGAGCAGGCCGCGCGGGTCGAAGGCGTCCTTGACGCGGCCGGCGGCGCGGCCCGCGGCGGGCGGCAGCACCCGCTGGTGGAAGCCGCGGTTGCCGGACCCGACGCCGGACACCGCGGCGACGGTGCCCTGGTGCGCGTACACGACGACGTCGTGCAGGCGGGTGACCAGGGACGTGAGGCCTTCGGGGGACGGCTCGGGGCGGCCGGACGGCCAGGTGACGTACAGCCGCCAGCGGCCGTCGAGCGCGTCGCCGAGGTCGCTGACGCGCGCACCCGGCTGCACGGACGCGGCCAGCGCCCGCGCGTCCGCGCGCAGCCGGGTGACCCGCTCGCGCGGCACGGTGACGTCCAGCTCGACGACGGTGCCGGTACGGGACAGCGCGGCGGTGACCTGGTCGGGGGCGGGCCAGGGCGGCTCGGGGTCGCCGTCGCCGAGCCAGGCGATGTCGGCGGCGCCGGCGTGCGCGGTGACCAGCGTCGTCAGCAGCGTGCCGACCGGTACGGGCAGCTCGCCCCAGACGTCGGCGAGGCGGATCAGCGCGCTCGGGCGGTCGGTACCGGCGAGCCCGGTGGAGGCCAGCTCGAAGCCGGTGAGGACGTGCGGGGCCGAGCGGTGCAGCGCGTCGAACAGGGCCAGGGCGGCGGGTTCGTCGGGGAAGGTGAGGACCGCGCCGGCGGTGGCCAGCGGCCGCGGTACGGCGGTGAACCGGGCGGCGGTGACGATGCCGAGGGAGCCCTGCGCGCCGACGAAGAACAGCGACGGGTCGCCGCCGGTCGCCGGGCGGTCGGTCAGCGGGAGGGGCGTGGCCCCGGCGTCGGCGAGCACCGCGGCGACGCCGAGCAGGCTGCTGCGCAGGCCGCCGCCGGGGACCACGCGGCGGCCGGAGGCGCCGTCGCCGATGAGGCCGCCCACCGTACGGTCGCCGGGGGCGCCGAACGGGAGGGTGAGGCCGCACGGTTCCAGGGCGGCGTCGAGGGCGGACAGCGCGACGCCGGCGCCCGCGGTGATCGTGCCGGCGGCCGGGTCGACCGTGGGGGCGTCGTTCAGGCCGGTGAGGTCGAGGACGCCCTGGGTGCCGGAGGCGTCCGGGACGGCGGCGGCCGTGTGCCCGGCGCCGCGCGGCACCAGCGGGACGCGGTGGTCGTAGGCCCAGCGCAGCGCGGCGCGCAGCTCGCCGAGACCGTCGGGGGCCGCCGCGAACGCGGCCCGGCCGGTGCGTCCGCGCGGGCCGGTCTCGTACGGGGCGAGCGCGTCGGCGTCCGGAGGGACCGTACGGCGGACCTGGCGGGCGAGCTCGGCGAGGTCGGGCGGCATCAGGTGAGGCAGTCTAGGCCGCGGGACATCGCCGCGGATGGGCCCGGGGGCCCGGGTGCGGCGCGCCGGCCGCGACCGTACGGCAACGGCCCGTGCGGCGCGCCGGCGGTGCTACCGGGACGGGTCGATCACCCCCAGGCCGTCGGCGCCGACGCGGATCGACGACTCGTCCAGGTCCGACTCGTGCGGCGTCACCGGTACGCCGTCCAGGTCCAGGACCGGGGACGCCTCCTTGTACCAGGAGTCGACCACCGGGTTGCCCCAGAAGTCGCGGCGGCGCGGGTCGTGCACGTCCCAGCGGAACGTCTCGTGGTCGGGGTCGCCGGTGTAGTAGTCGCTGGTGTAGATCTCCACGCGGTGGCCGTCGGGGTCGCGCAGGTACACGTAGAAGGCGTTGGACACGCCGTGCCGGCCGGGGCCGCGCTCGATGTGCGCCTCCTCGTGCAGCGAGCCGAAGATGTCGCAGGCCTGCAGCACCTGGTGGGACTCGTGCGCGAACATGCCGACGTGGTGCAGCCGCGGGCCGGCGCCGCCGGTGAACGCGATGTCGTGCACGGTCGGCTTGCGGTACATCCAGGCCGCGTACAGCCTCCCGTCGTCCTCGATGGTCTCCGAGCAGCGAAAACCCAGGCCGTCGTAGTACGCGTACGCGGCGTCGATGTCCGGGACCATCACGTTGAAGTGGTCGAGCCGGGCGATCTGCGCGCCGCGCCGCAGGTCGTAGCGCTGGATGAGGCGCTCGGCGTGCGCGGTGTCGTAGAAGCACTCGACGGCGAAGCCGAGCGGGTCGAGCACGCGGACGGCGTCGCCGATGCCGGGCGTGGTGCCGGCGGGCACGCGGCGTACGGGACGGCCGAGGGCGGTGAAGTACGCGGCGGCCCGGTCCACGTCCTCGGGCGTACGGACGCGGTAGCCGAGGTGGCTGAGCGCGGCGACCGGGCCCGTACGCAGGGCCACGCTGTGATGGGTGAGCTCGTCGAAGCCGCGCAGGTACAGGGCGTCCGGCCGCTCCTCCTGGACGACCATGCCGAGCATGTCGCACCAGAACCAGCGGGCCCGGTCCAGGTCGGTGACGACCAGCTCGGCGTGGGCGGCGCGAACGACGTCGGGAACGGGGGTGACCATGTCGTACCTCCCCTTAGGCGCCGAAGCGGGGCACGTGCGCCATCTCCAGGCTCACGTGCACGATCTTGGACTCGGTGTAGAAGTCGATGCTGTGCGCGCCGCCCTCGCGGCCCAGGCCGCTGTCCTTGACCCCGCCGAACGGGGTGCGCAGGTCGCGGACGTTGTGCGAGTTCAGCCAGACCATGCCGGACTCCACCGCGGCGGCCATCCGGTGGCCGCGGCGCAGGTCCGACGTCCAGACGTACGCGGCCAGG
>Ga0164243_10014680_pt1 | contig 10895 bp, 9 predicted proteins | sample OricompcompostOP_FD_108781 | JGI IMG/M metagenome (GOLD analysis project Ga0164243, IMG submission 108781) | Organic Plus compost microbial communities from Emeryville, California, USA - Original compost - Organic plus compost (OP) | ecosystem: Engineered > Solid waste > Mixed feedstock >...
GCTCACCCGGCCGCACCGCCGGCCGCACCGCCGGCCGCCCGTGCGCCCGGTGCGCCGGCGGGCGGCGGTGGGCCGAAGGGCGGCGGGTCCGGTCCCGGGGGCGGCGGGCACCGCTGAGCTGTCCGGTTTCAGCCGCTGTCTGCGCGTTGAGGTGGCCGCTTGGGTTTCGGTGTCCGGCGGCACTGCGGCGCTGCCTTGTGTGCCGTCCCTGCCTTTGAGTCGGTTCGCGCGGCACCGTCTAGCTAGGGCCCTACCTCCGGGCGCCCGGTGCGGTGGTGGGCCGAAGTGCGACGGTCGTGGGCACGGCGGGCGCCGCTGAGGCGTCTGGCCAACCGCCGTCTGCGCGCTGAGGCGGTCGTTCGGGTTTCGGCGTCCGGCGCCCCCTTCCGCGCCCTCGCGCCGCCGACTCCGCCCGCACGCCCCCCCCGGCCCCCGGCGCGTCGCCGTCCCGGTCAGCGGCCGCCCCCGCCACCGGGATGCCGGCGTCCGGCACCACCCCTGTGCCGCGTTCCGCGCCGCCCTGCCGCCGAGTCGGCTCGCGCGGCACCGCCCCGACTCCACCGCCGGCCGGGCGCCCGGTGCGTCGGCGGGCGGCGGTGGGCCGAAGGGCCGGGGGCCCGGGGCGGCGGGCACCGCTGGGGTGGGCGGTCAGCCGCCCGTGTCGGGTCGGGGGAGGGTGGCGAAGGTGAGCCGTCAGCCGCCCGTGCCGGGCTGGAGGACCGTGACGGACACCGTGGACTCGTTGCCGCCCACCGGTACCTCGCCCGCCGTCCACGCGATCCGCAGCGGGTCCCGTTCGTCCGGTGGTGTCACCAGCAGTTCCTTCGGCTCGGCCGTGCGGGCGCCGCTGATCTCCGGGCTGGCGAAGGTGAGGCCCGCCCAGGCGCTGGCACCCGGCGCCAGCATGACCGTCGCCGGTGTGTCCGGGGAGCGCCGCGGGTCGGGGCCGAGCTGCCGGCCGGAGGTGTCCACGAAGGCGGCGCCGGGGTAGCCGCGCACCGTGCACGTGCGGTCGGCCCGGTTGGTCAGCACGATCGGGAAGTTGCGCTGGCCCGCTCCGGGGCTCGGGCGGCCCAGGCGCGCCCGCAGCTCGGAGGTGTGGCAGCGCGGCGCGGCGCCGCCCGACTGGGTCACCGGGCTCTCCGTGTCCGGTGTGCCCGGCGTGGCGGCCGGGGTCGTGGGCGGGCCCGTGCCCGGTGCGGTCGTCGTCCGCGTCGGTGCGGTCTCCGGGGTGCCGGTGCCGTCCGCGCAGGCGGTGAGCCCGCACAGCAGCGCGGCGGCGGTCACCGGGAGAACGGCGCGGCGGACCCGGGTCGAGAAGGGGGATCGCGGTGCGTGTCCCATGGCTCCCATGTCTGTGAGGCATCCCCGTTTTCCCGGAGCGTAGTCACGTTCGCGCGAGTCTCACTCCTCGCCGAGCAATCCGATCTCCGCCCAGATGGTCTTGCCGTCGGCGGTGTGCCGGCTGCCCCAGCGCTGGGTGAGCTGGGCGACCAGCAGCAGCCCCCGGCCGCCCTCGTCGTACGTCTTCGCGCGGCGCAGGTGCGGCGCGGTGTGACTGGTGTCGGACACCTCGCAGATCAGGGTCGTGGCGTCGTGGATGAGCCGGAGCCGGATGGGGTGCGTGCCGTAGCGGATGGCGTTGGTGACCAGTTCGCTCACCACCAGTTCGGCGGTGAACGTCGCCTCGGACAGGTTCCACCGCCCGATCTGCTCCACGACCTGCTTGCGGATCGGCGCCACGAGCGCCGGGTCCGCCGGGATGTCCCAGGTCGCCACCCCGGAGGCCGGCAGCCCATGGGTGCGCGCCAGCAGCAGGGCCACGTCGTCGGCGACACCGCCCGCCGGGAGCAGCGCGTGCAGGACGCGGTCACAGGTCTCGTCGAGAGAGCCGGACGCCGCCGCCAGCGACTCGCACAGCAGTGCGTGGCTGGCGTCGATGTCCCGCTCCCGTGACTCGATCAGCCCGTCGGTGAACAGCGCGAGGAGGGTGCCCTCGGGCAGCTCGACCTCCGCCGACTCGAACGGCAGCCCGCCCAGGCCCAACGGCGGTCCCGCGGGCAGGTCGATCTCCACGGGGCCCTTGCCCGGCGCGGCCATCACGGGCGCGGGATGCCCGGCGCGGGCCAGCGTGCAGCGCCGGGACACCGGGTCGTACACGGCGTACAGACAGGTGGCGCCGATCTCGCCGAACACCCCGTCCGTGCCGACCTCCTCCGACAGGCGCACGACGAGGTCGTCGAGATGGGTGAGCAGCTCGTCCGGAGCGAGGTCGATGTCGGCGAGGGTACGCACCGCCGTGCGCAGCCGGCCCATCGTCGCCGACGCCTGGATGCCGTGCCCCACGACGTCGCCGACGGCCATCGCCACCCGCATCCCGGACAGCGGGATCACGTCGAACCAGTCGCCGCCCACCCCGGAGTACGCCGCCGGGAGGTAGCGGGACGCCGCCTCCAGCGCGGCGGTGCGCGGCAGGGTGCGCGGCAGCAGGCTGCGCTGAAGGGCCAGCGCCGTATCGCGTTCGCGGGAGTAGCGGCGGGCGTTGTCGATGCAGACGGCGGCGCGCGCGGTCACCTCCTCCGCCAGCAGCACGTCGTCCGGGGTGAACGCGTGGGGGTTGGCGAACCGGGAGAGCACCGCCACGCCCAGGGTCGTGCCGCGGGCCTGGATCGGCACGGACATCGACGTGTGGATGCCGTACTCCTTGATCCGGTCGGCGCGCTGCGGATCCCACGACAGCCACTGGTCGAGGTCGCCGGTCGCGGCCGAGGCCACGATGGTGTGGCCGGCCAGCAGCGCGTCGGCCTGCGCGGAGCTGGCCGGGTACACGTCCAGCTGGCCCGGCTTGACGACGACCACGGAGCTGCCGTCCGAATCGATGATCCGGTGCGCGGTGCGCCGCAGCCCGATCGGCGTCACCGGCCGGCCCACGGGCGGGTCGCCGTGCTCGGCCGGGTCCAGCAGGTCGACGCTGACGAAGTCGGCGAGCCCCGGCACACAGATGTCCGCCAGCTCCTGGGCCGTCGTCGCCACGTCGAGGGTGGTGCCGATGCGCACGCTGGCCTCGTTCACCAGCTGGAGCCGCTCCTGCGCCTGGTACTGCTCGGTGAAGTCGTGCGCGGAGACCGACACGCCCCGCACCCGGCCCAGGGAGTCCCGGATCGGGGCCATCCGGGCCAGCCAGCTGAGCGTGCGGTCACCGCCGACCGGCACGTACGTGCGTACGGCCGTGCCGCGGCCCGTGGTGAGCACCTGGCGCAGCCGGTCCTCCAGGTCGTGGCTGTGCGTCATGCCGGTCATCTCGAAGGTGCGCAGCCCGCGCACGTTCTCCGCGGGCAGGCCGAGGACCTCCGCCATGACCGCGTTGATGCTGTGCACGCGCAGCCGGTCGTCGTAGATCGCCATGGCGCAGGGGGAGTCCAGGAGGGAGACGCCGTCCAGCGGATCGTCGTGCCGGCGGCTGCCCTCCGGGTCCAGCGGCGTGACGACCAGCCACCGGTCGGGGCCCTGCCCCGGGTGCGGCACCCGGTGGACGAGCACCCACACGGGAAGCGTGCCGCCGTCGTGGCGGCGCAGCGTGACGACGCCGTCCCAGCGGTCGCCGTCCGGGGGGACCGCCCCGTCCGCGCCGCGGCCTACCAGCAGGTCCGCCGCGGGGCGCCCCACGACGTCGGCCGCCGAGTGGCCCAGGAGGCGTTCCGCCCCGGCGTTCCACTCGACGAGCAGGCCGTCGGCGTCGATGACGGCCCGGGCCGTCGAGGCCTCGTCGACCGGGTGATCCGGGCTCATGCTCGCAGCTCCCACGTGCACACTCACGGTGAACAAGCGTGTCACTCGCGCCCCAGCCTAGGCCCTGCCGCCCTCATCCCGCCTGCTCAGGGCCGCGTACGGCCCAGGAAGCCGTGCCCGCGCCGCCCCGGCCGTCGCGTCACCGGTCCCGCCCGGCCGCGCGGCGCGGCCGGTACCGGACCGTACTAGGTCTGACCTGGGGGGATTTACGGCGAAGTACCCGAGCGGTACCGTGATGACATGCCAGCTCTCAACGTGGAGTTCAGCGACCGTGAGCTCGAGGACCTGCGGCAGATCGCCAAGGAACGCGGCACCTCGATGAAAGCGCTCGTACGGGAGGCCGCCGCGGCCGACATAGCCCGGCACCGCGCGCTCCAGGAGGGCGCCGAGGCGTTCCGCAGGTTCTTCTCCTCGCACGCCGAGGAGTTCGCCGCCGCCTTTCCCGACGACGAGCCGCCGGCCGGCGGCGAGGGACGGGCCGCCTGACTCATGGCATCCGTCATTCACATCGACGTGCCCTGGCTGCTCCAGCGACATGAAGAGGTCCTGCCGGACCAGCCCACCGTCAACGACTTCTCGGCGCTCGTCGCCGCCGTCGCCCGGCACCGGGTCGACCCGCCCCGGCTCGGCGTCGACTCCGACCCGGCCTGGCGCGCCGCCGCGCTGCTGCACACCCTCGCCCTGCTCAAGCCGCTGCCCTCGGCCAACGCCCGCTTCGCCTGCGCCTCCGCCGTCGCCTACATGTTCGTCAGCGGCGTCGGCATCGACCCGCCCTATGGCGCTCTGGTCGACCTCGCCCGCGATCTGATGTCCGGCAAGACGGATGTGTACGGGGCGGCCGACCGGCTGCGATCCTGGCAGATCTGATCGTCGCGCGGGCCCCGTTTTCCCGTGATGCGCGGGCGGGCATTGCGGGCGGGGATTCTGACTTTATTTCAATTGGTGCTGATGTTGCCCAAGTGCCTTGTTGGGCCTGAGCGCGCTGTGCAAGGGTGAATGCCGTGGGAGTGGAATAGGCCGGGGCTCAAGCGTTCCGCGAGGGAATCGGCGCGGACGGGCGTCGCGGAATTTCCGCCCCCGCGATCGCGCCGGAGAGGTCCACGCATGTCGCTCGCTCCTTTTCGGCGATCGGAACTTCTGTGTCCTGCGTGCGGGAAGGAATCCGTTCAGTGCCCACCCCCCACCCCCCTCGACCTCCCTATCCGCCACCGGGAGGTCTCCCCGAGGAGTCCGACGAAGGACTCGCCGCCCGGCTGCGGGGCCGGACCGACAGCGAGGCCGCGCCGTCCGTCGCCCTGCTCATGGCGCGGCACTGGGACCCGGTCCACGCCTACGCGGTGATCTGTCTGGCGGCCCCGGCGGGCGCCGCCTCCCACATGGTCACCGCCGCCGCCTTCCACCAGGTGCTCGACCGCCTGGCGCTGGGCGAGCCCGCCGCCGCGCTGCGTCCCCGGCTGCTCGTGGCAGTCCGGGACACGGTCCGGCACTGGTCCGGGGACGAACGAATAACGGGGACGGTGCCGGAACTGGGCAAACCCTCCGGTGGGCGTGGTATGCGGACCGCGAAGTCCCTCACGCCGGAAAATCGGCGGCTCGCCGACCGGTCATTCCAGGCGCTTCCCGGACTCTCCCGATGTCTGCTCTGGCACACCGAGGTGGAGGCGGAGCCGCTGAATGTCCCCGCCGGACTGCTCGGCCTCGATCCCGTTACCGCGAGGGCCGCACTCGAACAGGCGCGGGACAAATTCCGTGAAGGTTGTGTACATGCCCATCGGGAACTCGCGCCGACGAAGGATTGCCGGTTCTACAACCGGCTGCTCGACGTCCCGATTCGCCGGGGCGGCGCCCTGCTGCCGGATGTGGAGGCACATCTGACGCAGTGCCGCTACTGCCGGAACGCCGCCGAACAACTGAGCCATTTCGAGGGCGGGCTGGGTGTTCTCATCGCCGAGTCCGTCCTCGGCTGGGGCGCGCGCCGCTATCTCGAGACCCGTCCGGGCCGGACGCCGGCACGGACCCGCGGCAGCGCCCGGCACGGCGCCGCCCGCCGACGGTTGCTGGCGCGGGTGCCCGCGCAGGTCCGCAGGGCGGCCGGTCCGCCCCGCCCCTCACGGACACTGCTGACGGGGGTGGGCGTCGCCTCCGCCGGGCTGATCGCCCTGCTGCTGGTCGCCGGACTGCTGACCGACGACGACGGCGTCGACCCGGCCGCCTCCGCGACCGCCGGAAGCCCTGGTACCCGGCTGCCGCCCGCCGTGTCCTCCGCACCGCCTGGCACCGCCCACCTACCGGCCGTGCCGTCACCCACCCGGCTGCGGAACGCCGGCGCCGGCCTGTGCCTCGGCGTCCGGGGCGAACCGGCCCCCGGATCGGGGACCGAACTCGCCTCCTGCTCCGACGACATCGGCCAGAAGTGGTCGTACGAGACGGACGGGCGGCTGCGCAGCGCGGCGGACCCCGACCTGTGCCTGGACTCCCGCGCGGACGCCGGCGTGGTGATCCTCGGCAGGTGCGCCCCCTCGGGGTCCGGGCGCGCCGAGGACGTGCGGTACGACCTCACGGTCCGGGGCGAGGTGCTGCCCCGCTGGGACGAACGGCTCGCGCTGGCCGCGGCCGCCCCCGACCCGGGCGCCGACATCGTCGTCAAGGTCCGCGACCGCTCCACCCCTCAGCGCTGGCTGACGGATGCCCCGTCCCCGACACCCCCGGACGCCCTGTCCAGCGCGGTGATCGGCCCGCCGGGGACGGGGGCTGCGGGGCCGGGGGAGGGGGGCGCGTAGCCGCGTGGGGCGGACGCGGGGTGCTGGCCCTGACAGTGAGGCCCGCCCCTCGTGCCCGTCCTTCTACGTCCAGCGCCGGCCGATTCCGGGCCTTCTGGCGCGCTGTCGGGTGCGCCTGGGGGCCGCCCACCTGGTCGGCGGAGCGGGGTGGAGGGGGCTACGCCCCCTCGCCCCAATCGCATTGCCGAGCGCGGTTGGCTCGACGGGGCGCGCGGGCGCCGGGCACGGGGGAGCGAGGCGCGGAGTTGCTTGAGGCGGCGGCGGTGCCGGTAGTGGCCGTGATGGGGCAGCACTGGGTGCGCGTCAGGCGAAACGCCCGGCAACGGCTGGCGCCGCGACGCCAAATGCGGTGCCCACTCCGGTACTTGAGCCGGCAGGGTCTTGCGGGCCCGGGGTGCCGACCCTGGCTCCGACGGGGGTCGGCGTCCTGGCACGTGCGCCCTGCGGCGCCTTGGCGCTGGACGCGTTGTCGAACGGGGAGCTCGGCCCGGCGGGACGCGGGCCCGAGGGGCCGTGGGGTGCCAGTCGGGGCCGTGCCAGGGGTCCGGCATCGTCGTGCGGGCGCTGCGGGGCCCGGTGCCAGCGGGCGTCGCGTTGCCGGACACGCTGTCGGGTGTGGCGCTGGGCCGGGCGAGCGGGGCGCCGAGCCGTCCGGCGGGGAGGGACGGGTGCCGGTCCTGGCCGGCCGTGAGGGGGGCCGGGCATCGTCGTGCACGTCCTTCGGCCGCTGATGCCGAGGTGCCGGAGGCGTTGTGCGATGGTCGGGCCGTCAGGGGGCTGCCGGACCCTTGGGAGCGAGCGGGGTGTGTAGCCGCCGCCTGTGGGGCCTGGGCGGCGGCACTCTCCGGCGGTGGGGTGTTCAGGCCGGATCGTCTACGACGTCCCGGAGCGTGCCCGTGGTCAGGTAGTTCGTCACGTTCTGTACGGCCGCCAGGGCGATGCGGATCATCGTCTCGCGGGTGACACCGCCGACGTGGGGGGAGAGTACGACGTTCGGGGCGCGGAGCAGGCGCAGGGCCGGGGTCGGGGGTTCGGGGTCGAAGACGTCGATGCCCGCCCCGGCGAGGGCGCCCCGCTCGAGGGCGTCCGCGAGGGCGTCCTGGTCGATCAGGGCGCCCCGCGCCGTGTTGACGACGAACGCCGACGGTTTGAGCAGCGCGAGGCGCCGGGCGTCCAGCAGGTGCCGGGTCTCCTCGGTGAGCGGGGCGTGCAGGGAGACGTAGTCGGAGAGCCGGCACAGCTCGTCGAGCGGCACATGGCGGGCGCCGCCCGCCTCGGCCTCCGCCTCGCCTGCCGCCCGCCGGCGTCCGGCGTAGACGACGGTCATGTCGAACGCGACGGCCCGCCGGGCGACCTGACGCCCGATCTGGCCGAGGCCCACGATGCCGAGCGTCTTGCCGGACAGCTCGGTGAGCGAGCCCTGGAGGCGGGGGAGCGCCCACTCGCCCTCGACGAGCGCGAGGTGCCCGGGGACCACCTGTTTGGCCAGCGCCAGCATCAGCGCGAAGGTCTGCTCGGCGACGTTCTGCGCCTCGGCGCCGCTGGAACCGATCGTGCACACCCGCACCCCGCGCTCCCGGGCCGCCGTCACGTCGACGTAGTCGAACCCGTGGCTCGCGCACTGCACCAGTTCCAGCTCCGGCGCCGCGGCGAGGTGCGCGGCGGTGACCGGTGCCAGCGCGGTGATGACGACGTGGGCGCGGCGCAGCGCGTCCGGGTCCTCGTCGGCCGCCTCGACGACGGTGACGTGCGCGTCACCGGGCAGCAGCGTGGCCAGTCCGGCGCCGACGCCCCGGCCGCCGACATGCGGCGGGACGACGGCGAGCACGTGCCGTGCGGCGCTCACGCGGTCGCCTCCACGAGGTCGCCGGGGCCGACGGTGCCGGGGCCCGCGTGCCCGGACAGGGCCAGGGTGAGGTCGAGTTCGGCGAGCAGGCAGCGGATGACGTGCTCGACGCCCGCCTGGCCGTCGAGTCCGAGCCCGTACGCGTACGGCCGTCCGACGAGGACCGCCCGCGCTCCGAGGGCGAGGGCCTTGAAGATGTCGTCCCCGGTGCGCACGCCGCTGTCGAACAGCACCGTCAGCCGGTCGCCGGCCGCCTCGACGACGCCGGGCAGGGCGTCCGCGGCGCCGATCGAGCCGGCCACCTGGCGTCCGCCGTGGTTGGACACGATCACGCCGTCCATCCCGGCGTCGGCGGCGGCCCGGGCGTCGTCCGGGTGCAGGACGCCCTTGAGGACGATCGGGCCGTCCCAGTTCTCCCGCAGGAACGCGAGGTCCGGCCAGGTCTTCGCCGGGTCGGAGAACATGCCGACGAAGTGCATGACGGCGGCGTTCGGGTCCTCGTGGACCGGCTTGGCCAGATCGGCCTGGAAGGCGGGGTCGGAGAAGTAGTTGGCGGTGCCGACCCCGTGCAGGAACGGCAGGTACGCCTGGTCGAGGTCGCGGGGCCGCCAGGCGAGCATCGGGGTGTCGAGGGTGACGACGAGCGCGGTGTACCCGGCGGCCTTCGCCCGGTTCAGGAAGCTGCGCGCCACCTCCGGGTCCTTCGGCCAGTACAGCTGGAACCAGCGCTCGGCGTCGCCCATCGCCTCCGCCACCTGCTCCAGCGGGGTGCTGGACGCCGACGACAGGATGAACGGCACACCCTGCGTGGCGGCGGCGCGGGCGGCCGCGCTCTCGGCGTCCGGGTGCATGATCGACAGCACGCCGATCGGCGCCAGCGCGACCGGGGCGGGCAGGGTGCGGCCCAGCACCTGCACGGACAGGTCCCGTTCGTGCACGTCACGCAGCATGCGCGGGACGATCCGGCGGCGGTCCAGGGCGGCCCGGTTGGCGCGTGCGGTGCTTCCGGCGCCGGCGCTGCCGGCCACATAGCCCACGGGGCCGGGCCCGAGGCGCTGTTCGGTCAGCTCCTCCAGCCGGGTCAGGTCGGTGGGCAGCCGGGGCACGGTGCCCGACATGCCGTTCAGATAGATCTCGTACTGGAAGTCGGCCCAGTGCCTGCCCATGCGTACGACCCGCCTCTCGTCCCTGAGACCGCGCTGTACGCAGACCATACCGACCGGTAGGCCAGGTGGGGACCGGGGGTCTCACACCGGTGCGCGGGGGCGGATCGTGTGGAGGGACCCCGCTCAGGCCTCCACCGGAGGCCCCCAACCGGAATGTTTCAGGCCTATTAATGAACCCCCGGAAATCAGCCATCAGGCTACTTCGAGCGATCAGGAATGGCCACGTTCCGGCATTGGAACGTTCGAATTCCATTACTTCACGCCACTGATTCAATACGCAAGGTTACTGAAACCCGTGGTGTCGATGTGAGTTTCGGCGGCGGACTCGGCAGACTCCCGCTCGTCGTTCCGGCACCGATCGCGCCGGAGCCGGCACACCCCCGACACAAGCGGAAGGATGCACACAATGCGGAACACCGCGCGCTGGGCAGCGACCCTCGCTCTGACGGCCACCGCCGTCTGCGGACCCCTCACCGGGTCCGCCCTGGCCGCCCCCGACGCCGCTCCCGCCTCGCTCTACGCCCCCTCGGCGCTGGTGCTGACCCTCGCTCACGGCGACACCGCCGCCCTCGCCTCCCCGGCACGCGCGGTGACCCTGAGCTGCGCCCCGACGCCCTCCGGCACCCACCCCGCCCCGGCGGCGGCCTGTGCCGAACTGCGGGGCCTGAACGGCGACTTCGACGCCCTGAGAGCGACCGAAGGGGTGATGTGCACCAAGCAGTACGACCCCGTCGTCGTCACCGTGGACGGAGTCTGGCAGGGGCAGCGCGTCTCCTATGAGCGCACGTTCGCCAACGATTGCGTGAAGGGCTCCTTCGGGACCAGCCTCTTCGCGTTCTGAGACCGGGGCGGCACCACGGACCCCGTGCAGTGCGGTCCGGGCTCGCGGATGGGGAGTGCGAGCACGGCCGAGGGATCCGGTGTCACCTCGCATGGGTGCCGGCCGGGCGGAGTGGGGCCGCCCGGCCGGCACCCAGATCGTTCCACCGACGAACGGCCCGTCAGTCGCCCCGCGACTCCTCCTGGGCCTGCTCATTGGGAGTGATCGCCTCGCCGGCCTCGCCCCTGCGGCGGCGCTCCCCGGGCGACTCCCGGACCCGGCGCCCGGCCTCGGTGACCTCCTCCGTCACCTCCTCCAGGGCGGTCTCGGGGTGCTCCTCGCGCTGCTTGCCGTCCTCGGACACGGACTGCTCCTCCTGTCGTTCGGTCAGCTCGTCGCGGGTGCGGCGGCGATGCGCAGCGGCGCGGGCCGGTCCGCCCCCGGTTCCTCCTCGTGGCCGGTGACCTCCGTCCACCAGCCGGGGCCGTCCTCGA
>Ga0164243_10014681_pt1 | contig 10895 bp, 7 predicted proteins | sample OricompcompostOP_FD_108781 | JGI IMG/M metagenome (GOLD analysis project Ga0164243, IMG submission 108781) | Organic Plus compost microbial communities from Emeryville, California, USA - Original compost - Organic plus compost (OP) | ecosystem: Engineered > Solid waste > Mixed feedstock >...
CCGTCGGTGACGATCCTGAGCTGCCTGCCCGCGAACACGTCCGACGGCGGCGAGACGCCGGAAGGCCCCTTGATGGCGGCGGGCCGCAGGGCGGCCTCGATCTGCTGGCTGGACAGCTTGGTGTACGCGATGCGGTGCATCTGCGCCTTGGGATAAGGCGTTCCCGGCATTCCCTGCCCCCCGATGACGTCCGTCTTGGCGCGGATCGGGAGGATGCTAGGCGCCTTCGCGCGGCGCGGACAAGCCTGGCTTGATGCTGGCGCCGGCGCTACTCGGCCGGGCTGTGGCGCACGACCAGCCGCGCCTGCGGCCGGAACAGCCGCCCGTTCTCGGCGGTGAGCACCATGGCGAGCGCCGCCAGGCCGCAGAGCAGGTAGCCGGCCTCCAGCGGGACCACGGTGCCGTCGAAGGCCTGGCCGATGAAGAAGCCGATCAGCGAGGCGCCCACCATGCTGACGAAGCCCTGGAAGGAGGAGGCGACGCCTGCGATGTGGCCCATCGGCTCCATGGCCATGGCGCCGAAGTTGCCGGAGGTCAGGCCGAAGCTGAACATGGCCGCGGCCTGCAGGGCGGCGAACAGCACCAGGCTCTCACGCCCCGAAGCGGCCACCAGCAGGTGCGCCGCGGCGATGGCGATGTAGGCCAGCAGCGCCGAATGCGAGAGCCGGCGCATGCCCAGGCGCATGACCAGGCGCGCGTTCAGGAGCGAGGCCACCGCCACGAAGCTGGCGCAGATGGCGAACACCAGGGCGAACTGGTCGCCCGCGTCCAGCGCCTCGGCGAACACCTGCTGGGCCGAGGTGATGAAGCCGAGCATGCCGCCGAACAGGAAGGTCTGGGCCAGGATGTAGCAGAGCGAGGTGCGGTTCCTCGCGGCCATGGCGAAGGCGCCCAGGATGCGGCCCGGCCGGATCGGCAGCCGGTCCTCCGGGTGCAGGGTCTCGGGCAGGCGCCACAGGGCCCACAGCATCAGCACCACCCCGAGGATGGCGAGCAGGCCGAAGATCCAGGGCCAGGACGCCAGCACCAGGACCGCCTGCCCGAGGCTCGGGGCCATGATCGGCGCGGCCATGAACACCAGCGAGGTCAGGGACATGACCCGCGCCATCTCGCGCCCGGCATAGCGGTCGCGCACGACCGAGACGGGGATCGCCCGCGTGGCGGCCGCGCCCACGCCCTGCAGGACGCGGGCGGCCAGCAGCACCTCGAAGGAGCGCGCCAGGGCCGCCAGCAGGGTGAAGGCCACATAGAGGCACAGGCCCACCAGCAGCACCGGCCGGCGGCCGTAGCGGTCGGCGAGCGGGCCGTAGACCACCTGGCTGCCCCCGAGGCCCAGCATGTAGACGGTGATGATCAGCTGGCGGCGGTTCTCCTCGGCCACGCCGAGGGATTCGCCGATCGCCGGGATGTTCGGCAGCATGGAGTCGATGCCGAGCGCGCCCAGGGCCATGAGCGCGGCCATCAGGACGACGAACTCGACGAAGCCGATCCCGCTCCGGTCCGGCCGCTCCTGAACATGCCCAGTCATGAGGGGGCGGCTTTCAGCACAAGCCGGGCCCCGCGTCGACAGCTAATCGGTCGCGCCCCGCCCCGGAGCGCGGAGAGCGCGCCGGACGACTACTTGCCCCCGCCCTCGGTCTCGCCGGCCAGGCCCCGGTGCTCGAGCATGGGGCCGATGTCCGGATCCTTGCCGTAGAAGGCGCGGAACATCGGGCCGTAGTCCTGGGTGTGGCCGCGCGACAGGATCAGGTCGCGGAAGCGCTGGCCGTTGGCGCGGGTCAGGCCGCCGTGGTCGGTGAACCACTTGAAAGCGTCGTCCGCCAGCATCTGGGTCCACAGATAGGCGTAGTAGCCCGAGGCGTAGCCGTTGGCCCATATGTGCAGGAAGTAGCTGGACCGGTAGCGCGGCGGCACGTGCGGGAAGTCCACCCCGCCCCGCTTCAGCGCCTCGGCCTCGAAGGCGTCGACGTCCTGGCCGGGCGCGCTGGCCGGCAGGGTGTGCCACTGCATGTCCAGCTCGGCCGCGGCGATCAGCTCGCCCATCACATAGCCCTGGTTGAAGTGCCGGGCCTTCTTGATCTTGTCCACCAGCGCCTGGGGGATCGGCTGGCCGGTCTTGTAGTGGACGGCGTAGTGGCGCAGCACCTTGGGATCGAGCGCCCAGTTCTCGTTGAACTGGGAGGGGAACTCGACGAAGTCGCGGGCCGTGTTGGCGCCCGACAGGCTCGGGTACTGCTCGTCCGCGAACAGGCCGTGCAGGGCGTGGCCGAACTCGTGGAACATGGTGGTGACGTCGTCGAAGCTGATCAGCGCCGGTTGGCCGGGCGCGGGCTTGGTGAAGTTGGCGACGTTGTAGACCACCGGCTTCAGGCCCAGCAGCCTGGACTGGGGCACCAGGTTGCTCATCCAGGCGCCGCCCTGCTTGTTGTCCCGCTTGAAGTAGTCGCAATAGAACAGGCCCATCACCTGGCCGTCCTTGTCGTGGACCTCGAACACCCGCACGTCGGGGTTCCAGACCGGCAGGTCCTTCCGCTCCTTGAAGGTGATCCCGTAGAGCTGGTTGGCCGCGTAGAAGACCCCGTCCTCGAGCACCCGGTTCAGCTCGAAATAGGGCTTCAGCTCCTCGTCGTTGAGGTCGTAGCGCGCCTTGCGCACGCGCTCGGAATAGCGCTCCCAGTCCCAGGGCTGCAGCTGGAAGCCGCCGCCGTCGGCGTCGATGACCTTCTGGATCTCGGCGGCCTCGGCCTCCGAACGCGCCCGGGCCGCCGGCGCCAGCTGGCCGATGAAGCGCTGCACGGCTTCGGGCGTCCTGGCCATCTGGTCGTAGAGCGCATAGGCCGAGTAGTTGGGCTCGCCGAGCAGCTTCGCCTTCTCGGCCCGCAGCCGGGCCAGGGTGGAGATGGTCTGGCGGGTGTCGTTGGCGTCGCCCTTCTCCGCGCGGGTCCAGCCGGCTTCGAACAGCTGCTGGCGCACGGCGCGGTCGGCGAGGTCCTGCAGCAGGGGCTGCTGGGTGGTGTTCTGCAGCACGATCACCCACTTGCCCTTCAGGCCGCGGTCGGCGGCGGCCTGGGCCGCGGCGGCGATCTGCTCGTCCGACAGCCCCTGGAGCCTGGCCTTGTCGTCGATCACCAGGGCGCCGTCCTTGGCGGCCGCCAGGAGCTTCTGCTGGAAGGCGGTCTCCAGGGTGGAGATCTGCTCGTTCAGCGCCTTCAGCCGGGTCTTGTCGGCGTCGGACAGGTTGGCGCCCGCATGCACGAAGGCGTCGTAGGTGACCTTCAGGAGCTGCTGCGATTCCGGGTCGAGCTTGAGGCCCGCGCGCCGGTCCCAGACGGCCTTCACCCGGGCGAACAGCTTGGGGTTCAGATAGATGGCGTCGTAGTGGGCGGCGAACTTCGGCGCCTCCTCGGACTGGATCTTCTGCAACTCGTCGTTGGTGTCGGCGCCGGTGACGGTGTTGAAGGCCGAATTGGCCCGGTCGAGCATGCGGCCGGTGCGCTCCAGCGCGACGATGGTGTTCTCGAAGGTGGGCGGGGCGGGATTGTCCGCGATCTTCTCGACCTCGGCCCGCTGGCGGGCCATCCCCTCCTCGAGCGCCGGCTTGTAGTCGCTGTCCTTGATCCTGTCCCACTGCGGCGCCTGCAGGAACAGCGGGCTGGGCCTGGCGAACACCGAGCCCGGGCCGGACATCGCCGCCGCGGCGGGAGCCGGCCGCGCCTTGCCGGCGGGCTTCGTCGCCGCCTCGGCCGACGTCACGACGAGGGCGCAGACCGCCGCGCCCAGGAACAGCGAACCAAAGCGATGCATGCGGATCCTCTCAGTCAACCGGCAAGCATCCGCTTACGGCTTTGCCGCGCCGGTCACAAGCCGAAGCTCGGCGTTCAGGCGGCCAGGACGCCCTCTTCGCGCGCCAGCCGGGCGAGCTTGGCGGCGCTGTCGTCGTCGTTGGGCGCGAAGATCACCACCCGCAGGGTCGGCGCGCCCTCGACCTGGTAGGAGGTGTGCTCGAAGGTGATGCGGCCGAGCTGCGGATGGCGCAGCACGTGCACCCCCTCCGAGCGGGCCATGATCTCGGGGCTGCGCCACAGCCGGCGGAAGATCGGGCAGACCTCGTTGAGCTCGTCGATCAGGGCGTCGAACGCCGGGTCGGCTCCCGCCTGGCTGTAGTCCACCCTGAGCTTGGCCATGACGCGCTTGGCCATGGCCTCGTACTCGGCCTGGTCCTCCTGGTACTCAGGGCCGGTCAACAGGATGCGGGCGAGGTTGCGCTGCTCGGGCGCCATGGCGGCGTAGTCGCGGAAGGTGCGCGCGATCATGCGGTTCCAGTAGACCACGTCCCAGCGCGGGGTGATCACCTCCACCGGCAGATGCATGGACTCCAGGGTGCGCCGCACGGCGGGGCTGATCTCCTCGACCCGGGCCGCCTGCAGCGGCGCGGGCCGGCTCTGGGCCAGGGAGAAAAGGTAGTCGCGCTCCTCGGTGGACAGGCGCAGGGTGCGGCTCAGGCTCTCCAGCACCCGGTCGGAGGCGCGCACGTCCCTGCCCTGCTCCAGCCAGGTGTACCAGGTGGCCGAGAGCCCTGCGAGGGCGGCGACGTCCTCGCGCCGCAGGCCCGGGGTGCGGCGGCGCTCGGCGGCCGGCAGGCCCATGGCCGCCGGCGACAGACGGGCCCGGCAGCTCTTCAGGAACTCGGAGAGTTGCGCCCGTTGCATGGTGCTGCTCATGGCCACAGTCGGCTCCACTGCTCGCATCCCGCTGGACGGGCATGAGGCGACGGCGACGCCGCGGCCGTCAACAGGACGAGGAACACCATTACTGCAAATGCCAGCATCCTGTCTCGCATTGTTAGGCCCGGAGGCGGCCTGCAAGGTCGTGGAAACATCAACCATCCGGGCGTGAGCGCGACGGCGACGCAGCCGCGGAGGTTCGGCCGGGACCAGGGGTCCTGCAGGGCGGGAACGACCGATGAAGCGCAGCGAGAGCCGCATCCTCACCACCCATGTCGGCAGCCTGCCGCGCCCGCAGGAGCTGCTCGACCTCGGCAGCTACGAGAAGGGCCCGCCCTCGGACCTCGCCCGCTACCGCGAGGTGATGGCCCGCGCCATCGCCGAGGTGGTCAGGAAGCAGTCGCAGGTGGGGCTGGACGTCATCAACGACGGCGAGTTCGGCAAGGAGAGCTGGGCCAACTACATCCTGAAGCGGATCTCCGGCTTCGAGGTGCGTCCGGGCGAGATGCGCGACGCCGAATGGCTGGGCTCGGACCGCGTCCGCTTCCGCGAGTTCCTCAGGGACGAGTTCCCGATGGCCGCCGCCGGACGGCCCACCGAGGCCTGCGTCTCGGACATCCGCTACGTGGACCAGGACAGCATCCGCTTCGCCACCGAGGCCCTGGTGGAGGCGCTGAAGGGCGTCAGGCACGAGGAGGCCTTCATGACCGCCGTCGCGCCGGCCTCCACCGCCTACGACGGGGTCAACGAGCACTATCCGACCGAGAAGGACTACGTCTTCGCCATCGCCGAGGCTCTGCGGGAGGAGTACCTCGCCATCCACCGCGCGGGCCTGCTGGTGCAGGTGGACGACGCGGTGCTGGCCAACATGTACGACGCCCTGGTGTCCCAGAGCCCCGAGCGCTACCGCGAGTGGGCGCAGCTGCGCATCGACGCCCTGAACCACGCCCTGGAGGGCATCCCCGAGGACCGGGTGCGCTACCACCTGTGCTTCGGCTCCTGGCACCTGCCGCACATCTCCGACGCGCCGCTGGAGGAGATCGTGGGCTTCATCCTGCAGGTGAACGCCGGCGCCTATTCGATCGAGGCGGCCAATCCCCGCCACGAGCACGAGTGGCGGGTCTGGGAGACGGTGAAGCTGCCGCCGGGCAGGATCCTGATCCCCGGGGTCATCACCCACCACACCATCACCGTGGAGCATCCGCGCCTGGTGGCCGACCGCATCCTCCGCTTCGCCCGGCTGGTCGGGCGCGAGAACGTGATCGCGGGAGCGGACTGCGGCTTCGCCCAGCTGGACATCATCCGGCGCGTGCATCCGGAGGTCATGTGGGCCAAGTTCGAGTCGCTGGTGGAAGGCGCGCGCATCGCCACGCGTGAGCTGTGGGGCCGCAGGGCCGCGGCCTGAGGCCGGCCGCCCGGAGCACGATGGGGTCAGGCGGCATCGCCTGACCGCTGAATCGTGCTCCGGATTCAAAGACGTGGAGCGCGTCCGGGCGGCGAAACCGCACACAGTTTCGCCTGACGCGCTCTAGCGGGGCGCCCCCGGCGCCAGCATCCCCGCTTCCCTGGTCCGCGCCGCCCCCGAGGGTCACAATGAGCCCAAACGAAGGCCGGAGGAGCCCAGGACCATGCTGACCAGGGACCAGAACGAGCTGCTGACGCGGATCGGGCCGGGCGCGCCCATGGGCGAGCTGCTCCGCGAATACTGGGTTCCCGCCTGCCGCGCCGCCAAGCTGGAGCCCGAGGGGGCGCCAGAGCGGATCCGGCTGTTCGGCGAGAATTTCGTGGCCTTCCGCGGCTCGGACGGCCGGGTCGGCTTCATCGCCGAAGGCTGCCCGCACCGCTGCGCCTCCATGGCCCTGGCCCGCAACGAGGGCGACGGCCTGCGCTGCATCTTCCACGGCTGGAAGGTGAGCCTGGACGGCCGGTGCGTCGACACGCCCACCGAGCCCCCCGAGCGCAAGGACCAGTTCGCGCAGAAGGTGCCGGTGCGCAGCCACCCGGTGCGCGAGGCGGGGGGCCTGATCTGGGTCTACCTGGGCAAGCACAGGGACGATCCCCCGCGCTTCCCGGACTTCGAGTTCACCCAGCTGCCGCCCGAGCACGTGCAGCCGATGCGGGGGATCATCCGCACCAACTGGCTGCAGGGACTGGAGGCGCTGCTTGACTCCGCGCACGTGACCTATCTGCACGCCTCCAACCTCGGCAGCGAGGTCGGCCGCAAGCTGTTCAAGGCCGAGTCCGACTACATGCTGAACAACGGGGCCCCGGTGTTCGAGTTCGTGGAGCAGGCCTACGGCTTCCGCGAGGGCGCCCTGCGCGACCAGGGCGAGCAGCTCTGCTACGCCCGCGTGCGCGAGGTGGCCCTGCCCTTCTTCTCCTTCATCCCGGCCACGCCCGGAGGACCGGCCCTGGTCTGCTGCTCGATCCCGATCGACGACGTCACCACCGCCCAGTGGTACATCATGTTCGACGTCAACAAGCCCATGCCGGCGACACGGCTGGGCGCCTACGGCGCCTGGTCCGGGGACCCGGACCACTTCAACGCCGACATGGGCGGGCCGGAGAACCTCTGGCATCAGGACCGCCAGGCCATGAAGGAAGGCCACTGGTCAGGCATCGTCGGCCGCGGCAACGCCTACGAGGACTTCGCCGTGCAGGAATCCATGGGGCCGATCGTGGACCGCTCCAAGGAGTTCCTGGGCTCCTGCGACCACGTGATCATCCGCGCCCGCAGCCAGCTGCTGCGGGCCGTCAAGCGCCACCAGGAGACCGGCGAGGTCTCATTCGCCGGACCGGAGGTCGACTTCCGCCGGATTCGGGCCATCTCCTTCGCCTTCCCCAAGGGGACCGACTGGCGCGAAGTCGACGCCTTCGACCCGCCGAAGGTCGCGGCCGAATAGCGGGCGGAGCGCGGGGGCGCCTCGCGGCGCCCCCGGGCCCTCAGAACCTGCGGGTCAGGTCCACGCCCCAGCGCCGGGGCAGCGCCTTGAAGACGAAGCCGCCGGGCGAATACTCGGTGTTGTAGATTTCGTTGTTGAGGTTCTTGGCCCAGAACACCAGGGACCAGTCCTTGGAATCCACGCCGACGCGCAGGTCCACCAGGTCCACCGGATCGCGCGAGATCACCGGCGGCGCGCCCGCGGTCACCACATTGGGGTCCGACTCCCAGAAGTAGGTCCGGCCGATGCGGCTGTAGTCGAGGCGGACCAGGCCGGTGAGCGTGTCCGTCAGGCGCGGCGTCCACTGCGCCCCGAGGTTGAAGGTGTACTTGGAGACCAGGGGCGCCTGCTCGCCGATGCGGAAATCGTACTGCGGGAAGGTGTCGTGATAGTACTTCTTCACCTCGCTGTCGGTGTAGCCGAAGCCCGCGTTGACCTGGATGTCGTCGGTCAGGCGCGCGGTGAGGTCCGCGTCGAAGCCGGTGTAGCGCACCTCCGGGATGTTCCCGAGGTTCTGGGTCGAATTCGACGCCAGGAAGATGAAGAAGTAGCCGTTCTTCGACTTGGTGGTGTAGCCCGAGGCGTTCAGCGACAGCCGGTTGTTCAGCAGCCGGCTCTTGAAGCCGGCCTCGAAGGTCTCGGCGTGCTCGGCCTTGAACAGGTCGCCGACGCCGGCGAAGCCGGCCGCCGCGGCGGCCGTGGCCACCCCCGTCTGGTTGAAGCCGCCCGAGCGGAAGCCGCGGCTGTAGCTGGCGTAGAGCGTCAGGTCGCTCGACGGCGTGTACTTCAGGATCGCCTGCGGCTGCCAGCCCTGCCAGGTGTGCTCGCGCGGGCCGTTGGGCACCGGGATGTTGAACGCCGTCAGGAAGGGGATCGGCGTCAGGGTGGTGTTCTTGCGGTGGTCGCGGTCGTAGCGGACGTTCAGCGACAGCTCGAGCTGGTCGGTGATGCTGGTGGAGGTGTCCAGGTAGACCGCCCAGGCGAAGTTGTCCTGGCCGTCGGCGAGGAAGCTCGCCTGCGGATTGGGGTTGGTGGTGGCCAGCGGGAAGGTCGGCGCGGGCGTGGTGGGATCATGGAAGGTCGGGACCACCCCCTGGCCGGTGTCCCACTCGTTGCCGGTGGAGATGAAGCGCTGCGTGCCGAACAGCTGGGTCCCCGCGATCCAGCGGATCCGCTGGTCCGACGGCGAGGTGAAGCGGAACTCCTGGGTCAGGGTCCTGACCCGCAGGAACTGGCTCTGGTTCTGGTCGAAGCCCGCGAACAGGTGCAGCAGCGAATCGTTGATCGGCAGGAAGTCGAAGGCGTCGCCGGTGAGGATCTCCTTGGTCAGGTTGTAGCCGGAGATCGAGGTGAGGGTGCCGAAGTCGGTCTCGTAGTCCATCTTCAGCGAGGCGTCGTAGATCGCGCGGTTGTCCTTGCCCGGATTGTTCACCGCCACCGGCCGGGAGGTGTTGTTCGGATCGGGGACCTGGAAGGCGTCGAACGGCGGGAAGTTCAGGCCCGCGTAGTAGACGATGTTGTAGTAGAAGGCCTGGGTCCAGACCCGGTCGGCCGACAGCCTGAGGTCGGCGCTGAACTTGTCGGTCGGCTTCCAGATGAACCGCAGACGCCCGTTGAGGTCGGTCCAGGGATCCGCCTTCTGGTGCAGGAACTCGTTCTGGATGTGGCCGGAGGTGTAGTCGTAGAGCAGGTCGGCGCGCATCCGCAGCGTGTCCGACAGCGGGCCGGAGACCATGGCCTGGCCCTTGCCGCCGGGGCCGGACTCGTAGCCGGCGGTGAGCTTGCCCTCCCAGGTCGGGCCCGGCTGCTTGGTGGTGATCAGGATGGCGCCGCCGATGGCGTTGCGGCCGTAGAGGGCGCCCTGCGGGCCCTTCAGCACCTCGATCTGCTGGATGTCGACCAGGGCCTGATTGAACTGGGCCGGCTGGGTCTGCGGCACCCCGTCCACCACCACGGCCACGGAGGGCTCGGAGTTGCGCGCCTGGGAGATGCCGCGGATCACCACGAAGCTGGTGCCGGCGTTCTGGGTCTCGACCAGGGTGACGTTGGGCGTGGACTGGATGAAGTCCCGCGGCATGGTCACGCCCTTGTTCTCGATCATCTGGGCGGTGAAGGCCGTGACCTGGGCCGGGACGGACTGCAGCTCCTCCTGGCGCTGGCGGGCGGTGACGATCACCTCGCCGAGTTCGCTGGTCGGCGCGGCGGCGGGCGCCGGGGCTCCCTGCTGGGCGAAGGCCGGAAGACCGACGGCGAGCGCCGGCGCGGCCGCGGCGCAGAACAGCGCCGCACGGAAAACACGATGAATGCTCATCGATATAGTCCCCCCTCCTATTGTTTTAATCAGGCGACCTGATCTTTGCTCGTCTGGTCGTCACTGATGTTTTAACGTAAGCGGAACGGTTAGAACATTGGCGCCCGGTACGCTAGCATTCCGAACACCAGCGTGTCCGTTCCGCCGCAAGCTTGAAACAAGCCGAGCCGCGTCCTAATTCACCCTGGAACCATAAGTCCGATAGGGAACCGCCATGGCCGCCGCCGCCGAGAGACTGCCGAGCCGACTGCACCACAACGCCTATGTCACGCGCGACATGGAGGCGACCCGCAAGTTCTACGAGGAGGTGATCGGTCTGCCCCTGGTGGCGACCTGGTCCGAATCCGACGAGTTGTTCGGCGCGCTGCGCACCTACGTGCACTGCTTCTTCGCCATCGGCGACGGCGGCGCCCTGGCCTTCTTCCAGTTCGCCAGGCCGGAGGACCAGGAGCTGTTCGGCCCCAAGATGCCGGCTTCGCCCTTCCACCACATCGCCCTGAACGTCGACCAGGAGACCCAGAAGGAGATCGAGGAGCGCATCAAGGCCGCGGGCATCAAGCCGCCCAAGACCTATGTGCTGGAGCACGGCTACTGCCGCTCGGTCTATGTGGAGGACCCGAACGGGCTGATCCTCGAGTTCACCTACGACGCCCCGGAAGTCGAGAAGATCAACGCCGACCGCCTGAAGGACCCGCACGGCGAGCTGAAGCGCTGGCTGGCGGGCGACCACACCTCCAACAACACCTACCGCTGAGCCCTGCCCTCCCCGCATCGGGGGGCGCGCAGGAAAAGAAGGAGGGGCGGGCCTTTCGGCCCGCCCCTTTGTCGTTGGCGCAAGGGAAGCGCCGGGATCAGAAGTTGCGTCTGATGGTGACGCCCCACTGCCGCGGCATGCCGGGAGTGGCGGCCTCGTAGCCG
>Ga0164243_10014682_pt1 | contig 10895 bp, 7 predicted proteins | sample OricompcompostOP_FD_108781 | JGI IMG/M metagenome (GOLD analysis project Ga0164243, IMG submission 108781) | Organic Plus compost microbial communities from Emeryville, California, USA - Original compost - Organic plus compost (OP) | ecosystem: Engineered > Solid waste > Mixed feedstock >...
AGGAGAGTATGGCAAAACGGTCGGCGAGACCGGATCGGAAAACCAGGGAATGGCAGAGCGCCTTACGAGCGCGCAAAGCTGATATGAATCCGATCCGCGAACTCCCATACGGGCCCGCAGCAAGGCGCTGCATCAAGAGGCCGGACAGATGGCAGCACCCGACTACGCCAATACTCGAATTTACCCCTTGCTTCTTTGGGGGCGTCCACAGATGCCAGTCGGTTTCCGGCCCTGGAGCCGTCAAATCGTGCCGCTCGGAATGATGTCCGGTTTCGAGCTCAGACTGAAGCGACATGAACGTCCGCTTCGTCGGCGGCTGCAGATACGCTGCCTCAGCACGAAGAATGTCAGGTTTCAGGAGTATCGTGACGAACGCCGCACTAGGAGAATACGAAAAGGCGGCCCGTCCCGAGAGGGACGGACCGCCTGCCGAGTGACTTGGACCTGTCAGGAGGGGTCAGGCAGCCTGCTCGGCAATCTCGCTACTTTCTTCGGCGTTGACCGCCTCGTCTCCTTCGTGGTCGGCCAATTCGACTCCTTCGGAATCGGCGAAGCGCATGATCGTCGGAACCCAGGCCTGCGCCCGCTCCTTGACCTCGGCCTCGCCAATGAAGTTGCCCGAGAAGATGCGCTCGGCTGCGCTCGCCAGTTCGGTCTTATTGGAGGCTGCATAGCGACTGACCAGTTCGGGACCGCCGACGGCATCGAGCGCTTGGAGCGTGCGGGCCTTGGCCACCCGGTCGAAGTAATTCGCCGCAGTGGGGCGCCACCAATGCGCGGTCTCAATTTCGAGCAGGGAGCCGAGCGCCTCGTGCAGCGGCGCCGAGCGTTCGCCTTCGCAGGCCAGGCTTGCAACCAGAGTGCGCGACACGACATGACCAAGCCATGCTGTGCGCGCCTCGTCGGAAAGCGCCCGGAACCTCGCAAACCGTTCCACGTCGCTTTCGCCAGCACGCCAGCTTTCATCGAGCGACCCGGAAAACTCGGCCAGAGCAGCGCTCGCCGGCGCATCCTTGGCCTCGAACCCGGCAACCGGGCCGGGCGCCACCGGACCGACCAGCGTCGAGGCCTTCCTGGCGCGCCAGTCATGCCCATCGGCATCGGCGAGCGTGAAGACCATGAAGTCGAGCGCCAGTGCAGGATCGTTGGCGAGATGGATCGCCAGGATGTCGCGGCGCTGCATTGCGAGTTCGTCGAGCAGGCGCTGCGGCAGCGAGCTTCCCTTGGGCTTCGCTGTTCCGTTTTCCTCGACGGCCTCGACCACACCTTCGTCAGCGATGGTCTCAGTCTCGGTATAGAACTGCGGGACCAAGGTTGGCTCGCCATTGCGCGAGAGGACGAGGAAGGCCCCGGCCTCGGCTTTCAGTTCGTCGGCCAGCACCGGCGGGCGATCAGTTAGGTCTCGCATGGCACGATTGATCGCCACCAGTTCCTCTTCGGCCTTGGCCACTTCGTGTTCGTCGCTGTCCTCGTCTTCGAGGACGGCGGCGACGCGGTCGTAGTCCGCCTCGAGCTCGCCAAGTTCCTGTGCTTCCTGGTCGGTCATCGGCGCAGGCTCGCACGGCAAGCGACCAAGACCTTCAACAAGGTCGTGGCTGACGTAGTTGCCAAGGGTCGGCCGAACCCAGGCAAGGCCATATTCAAGCGCGGTCTTTTCTGCGGCTTCGTCCATGGCTTGGTGTGCGAGGTCCTCGAGCAGCGCGACATCGATCCAGCTCTCGCTGGCATCATCGTCGAACAGTTCGCGCTCGATCCGGCCACCTGCGGCGAGGTAGGTATCGCGTCCGACGAGCACAGCTCGCGGATCGGAACCGCGCACCGTGGCATCGAGCACCATGCGGCGGATAGTGTCGGGCGTGATCTGATACCAGGCGTCCTGCAGTTCGGCATAGACATGCGCCTGGCGCTCGACGTCAGAAATCGCGCCGTAGGCCTTGGCCATGTCGAGCGTGATCGTGCCTTCGGCGAGCGCCTCGAAGACACAGGGTGCGAGACTTGCCAGGCGCAGACGCCCTTCGACGAAACGGACAGTGAGACCGAAGCGGCGCGCCACGTCTTCGGTGGTGGCGCCTGCCTCGATGATCGCCGCGAAAGCCTGCGCCTCGTCGGCCGGATTCATCGCGAGACGCTGGAAGTTCTCGGCAAGACTGGCTTCGCGCAGTTCGCTTTCCTCGCCTTCGATGACGAGGCAAGTAACTTCGTGCGTGTCAGGCAAGGTGCCCTCTTCGGCCAGCGCCTGCAGCGCGGCCAAGCGGCGACCGCCGGCCTCGACCTCGAACTTGCCACGCTTTCCTTTGCGCACGACGAGGTTCTGCAGCAGGCCACGTGCAGCAATGTCTGCCCGCAGCTGGAGGTCGGCCAGCACGTCGCTCGACTTGCGAACATTGCGCGGGCTCGGGACGAGCTTCTTCAAGGGAATTGACTGGATCATGGGTGTTCTCCTGATGGGATGAAGGCGCAGGTGAGGATCACGAGGCCCACAAGCCCAAAGGGCTCCCTCCACTCTCATTTTGAGATTGGGGTCTGCCGGGGGATCAGGCGGCAAGCGCGGGGAGGACCAGCGAGGCTCTCGACACCGGGACGAACAGCCGCGTGCGGTAGCGGATGATCTCGGTGAAACAGCCCTTGCCCTTGTACCAATCGAGCCGATCGGGGGAGAATCCGGTCAGTTCAAGGCGCTGCTCGCCTCCGACCAGCGAGCGCTTCACGGTGAGTGGATCATGACTCGCGAGGCCCAGCGGTTTGCCGCTGACTAGGACGAGGTCGCCGATCTGCTCTGCCGATGGTCTGGTAACCCCGGAAAGGCCAAAGGTATCGGCGATTGCAGCGAGATCGACATCGAGCACTTCGCGGCCGATGATCGACTGGCCGTCCTCGGCAACGAGCCGGGTGACGCGGACATGATCGCCGGGCAGGCGCTTCCAGACCGGAAGCAGCAGTCCGGTGGCGAGATGGACGCGCTCGGTCACCGGTGACTTGGCCGCTTCCTCTTCCTCGGCACGCCAGGCCCCCGTGAATGCGGTGACGCCAATTTCTTCCCAGTGGCTTTCACCGAGTGCCTCAAGCATCCAGTTTGCTGACTTGAGCGGGCGCAGCAGGCGCCGACGTTCGATCACGGCCCCGTCGTCGGCGATGAGACGCCGAGCTGGAACCGACAGTGCGACCTTGCCCGAGCGCGCATTGTGCATCGGTATCGCGTGCGGGCTGCCAATCTCGTGCATCCGCACCAGGCGCTGCAATCGCAGAGGCCGAAGGTGCCTCGTCACTTCGAGCGAGACGAGACGTGTTTCTGCTCCGGTGACAGGGTCGGTGCGCAGGAGTTCATCGGCGAGGACCGTGAAACGATCGACCCTGACGGTCTCAAGACCCTGATCAAGCGTTCCGGCTTCGTGCGCGGCTTCGATCCGCGCTTCGACAAGGCCGAGATATTCCTCGAATATGGCGTTCTGGAGCGTGATCGGCAGGGCGAGGATGCGGTTGAGCCAGCGCTGGATCGTGGGGAGATTGTCGGTCAGCCCACCATCTGGGCTTTCGAGCCGGAGGCCCGTTCGCTCGACAAAGTCGCCGAAAGTGGTGGCTTCGAGCTTGCCGTCATAGAGCAGCTGGAACCAGCGGCCGAGCGCATCGCGCGCGTAGTCGCTTTCGAGATTGTCTGCCGGGTCGAACAGGTTCTGTCCGCCGGTCTGGCGCTGGCCGCGCGTCAGCGCGCCCAATGCGTCGAGCCTTCGCGCAATGGTCGAGATGAACCGGCGCTCGCCCTTCACGTCGGTAGTTACCGGGCGGAACAGCGGGGCCGAGGCCTGGTTGGTGCGGTTCGTCCGACCGAGACCCTGGATCGCGTTGTCGGCGCGCCAGCCCGGCTCGAGCAGGAAATGGACCCGGCGTTGCTGGTTCCGACAGCCGAGATCGGCATGGTAGGAACGCCCCGTGCCGCCGGCATCCGAGAAGACCAGAATGCGCTTGGTCCCTTCCATGAAGCTTTGCGCTTCGGCGACATTGGCGCTCGGGCTTCGCCGTTCGAGCCGCTGCTGGCCGTCGCGGCCCAGGACAAGCCTGCGGGTCCGGCCTGTCACCTCGGCCACGGCCTCGGTCCCGAAGTGCTCGATGATCGCGTCGAGCGCAGTGGCGATGGGCGGCAGCGCACAGAGCTGCTCGATCAGTGCGTCGCGCGCAGCAATGGCGCGGGGGCAGAAAACGGGATTGCCCTCATCGTCGCTCATCGCCTCGGAACGAAGATTGCCATCCTCGTCGGCGAAGACCTGCATCAGGCGCACCGGGAAGCTCTTGGCGAGGTAGTCGATAACATATTCACGTGGGGACAGATCGATATCGAGCGCTTCTCGCTCCTCGTCGGTGAGGTCGGCGAGGCGCCGGTCGAGCATGGCCTCGGCGGTCGAGACCAGCTGCACGACGATCGAATGGTCTTCGCCAAGAGCTGCTTCCATGGCCGGAATCAGGCTCGGCAGTTTCATCGAGAGCAGGATCTGGGCAAAGAAACGCTGCTTGGTGCCTTCGAAAATCGACAGCGCCGCAGCCTTGGCGTTGCGGTTGAGCGTATCGCCGCTGTCCTCGTCGACCACGCGGGTTGCTTCGAGCGCCGCTTCGAGATTGCGGTGAATGATCGCCCAGGCCTCGGCATAGGCGTCATAGATTTTCACCTGTTCTTCGGTCAGGCTGTGTTCGAGGATTTCGTACTCGACCCCGGCGAAGGACAGGGCACGGGCGAGATAGAGGCCCTGGGCCTTGAGGTCGCGGGCGACGAGCTCCATCGCCGCGACGCCGCCAGCGCGGATCTCGGTCATGAACGCTTCGTGGGTCGGGAATGCGGTCTCGGGTCCCCACAGGCCAAGCCGGGAAGTATAACCGAGATTGGCGATGTCCGAGGCACCTGTGGCAGACGCATAGAGCACGCGGGCGCGCGGCAGATGGTTCTGCAGCCTGAGGCCGGCCATGCCCTGTTCGGAGCCCTTGACCTTGCCGCGGGTTGAAGAGCCCCCGAGCGCATTGGCCATGGCGTGGGCTTCGTCGAAGGCGATGACGCCATCGAATTCCTCGCCCGCCCAGGCAAGGATCTGGTCGAGCCGCGTATCCTCGGTGCGCCCCGAGCGCAGCGTCGGATATGTGACGAAGAGAATGCCTTCGGACATCGTTACGGGGTTGCCGAGTTTCCAGCGCGAGAGCGGCTGGAGATCGAGCGGCAGCCCACCGAGCGCTTCCCAGTCTCGGCGTGCATCTTCGAGCAATGCCTCATTCTTGGTGATCCAAACATGTCGACGTTCGCCTGCGAGCCAGCGGTCCATGATGACCGCTGCGATCTGCCGTCCCTTGCCCGCTCCGGTCCCGTCTCCGAGGAAGAAGCCTTGGCGGTAGGAGCGACCATCCTCGGACAGTTCCAGCGCGGTGCCTTCCTGGCTGACCTTGAAGCGACCCGGAAGATCGCGCGCAAATGCCTGGGCAGCATAGACCAGCGTCTCGCATTGCGCTTCGGACAAGAGGCCATCGGCCTGCCAACCTGAGGGGAGACGCGGTATGACGTCCGGCTGAGGCGCCGCGACCGAACCCATGGCAACCGATTCCACGAGCGGGGTGGGATGAACCGGCGCGTCTTCGAATGCGATGCGGCTGGGCCGGTAAGGCAGGTAGATGCCAGCCTGTTCAGGCACTGGCGCAGGGTCGGAGAGGACCAAATAAGCAAGGTCGATCGCATTCGCTGTGGCTGCTGGTGTCGCTGCGAACGGCGCCACCGGACGGATCGGCGTGCGTTGGGTCGAAGTCTTGCCAACGAGGCGGACTGGCTTGCCGACTGGCAAGCGATGGATGTTGGCGGAAGTCTGTACGCGCAGCGGAAGCGCAGTGATAAGCTCGTGGAGCGCGATCAGGTCGGCAGTATCTCCATTGAGCGCGGGCGAGGACGCAGTCGGCGTCTTGTCGAAGACGACCAGGCGAACGGCGATCCCCGTTCCTGTCCGGCGAAACATCTGCTGCAGGCGCACATCGAGTAGCAGTGACGCTTCGTCCTGTGCCTCGGCGAATGTGGAAGCATCGAAGCCTTCGGGCATAATGGAGACGATCCTCGCTCCATTGGCAGCCGCTCGGATCGCACCGCGCAGGTGACGCATAGCGGTCTCACCGTCCTTGCGGCGTTCCTGGCTATGAGCGAACGGCGGGTTCATCAGCACGGCCGACGGAACAGGGCCGCGAAGCAGGTCGGCGATCAGTTCCCCGTCATGCGCAGTGATTGTGGCCGAAGGGAAGACGTGGGCCAGACCGTCTCGTCTTGCCGGATCGATCTCGTTGAGTAGCAGCGAAGCGTTTTGGAGGCAGCCCCAGAGAGCGAGGGCGCCATTGCCGGCGGACGGTTCGAGTAGCGTGTCGTGCTCAGAGATAGCTGCGGCCTTTGCCATCAGCCAGGTCAGCATTGGCGGGGTCGAGAACTGCTGGAGCTCGACCTGTGCTTCGCTGCGAACGTGCCGGGGTGGCAAGGCCGCTTCGAGCCAGTCGAACCGCGCTTCGGCTTCGTGCACGTTCGTCGCCAGATCGATCCGTGAGGACTCTCGCAGCCAGAGCAGTGCGCCGATCTCGACCGCGTTGTTGTAGTCATCGATGGTCCAGGCGCTTCCCCAGTCCAGGGTGCCGGTCTCTTCGGCGAACAGCCCGGAAATGTCGGCACGGGTAAGATGACGCCCCGAGGCAAGAAGCTCGGCAATCCTGGTGCCGATGGCATAGGCCAGGGGCTCTGACGGCAATTGCTTGCCCGCGGGAAACAGGTCTGATTGAAACATGGCAATTCGTCCTCCTGATGATGGCATCGGGACACGCCCTCTGCCGGATCAGGAATTCGAGAAGCCCTCTCTCCTCTACCGCGCCGCTTTGCGGCGCAGCCATGCTGTCAGTTCATCGTTCCAGTCGGTGTCGCTTGAGGATGGTTTGCGAACGTGGATCGTTCGCCCATCGCGGGCATAAGTGACCAGGCCACGCGACGCAGCCAGCTCGCCGCCCGCATCATGATCGACGAAGAGATGAAGTTCGGTGACACTCTCGGGCACGCTGACGAGGCCGAACCGCTCATTGCCCAGGGTCGCCCAGACGGGGATGCCGGTAAGAGCATAGGCCGACATCGCGCTTTCGATGCCCTCGGCGAGGCCAAGCTTGCCGGAGGCCGGAGCAAAGAGGCGGACGGCAGCTTCACCGAGCGCGCCGAGCGCGCGCTTTGGCTTGTCGAAGCCGGCCTTGCCTGAAGCCTCGGTACACAGGAACGTGCGGTGGATGGCGATCGGGCCCTCGTCGAGGCTGACTGCCGCGATCATGGCGGGTAGAAAGCGGGTCCGTCCTTTCGGGCCAAGCGGCGTTCGCGGATGAAAGCGGAGCGCCGGAGATGCGGCGAGGATGCCGCGACTTTCTAGATAAGCCTTTGCCGGACTGGCACGCAGTGGCTGTGCATTGCGCCAGATCCTCAGCGCTGCCGCCGAAGGTTTGCGGGTACTGGTCGGCTCGGGTTCGTTGGTGATCGCAGAAGCTAAAAAAAGCGCCGGTGCCTCGAAACCTTCACGCGCCAAAGCAGCCAGCACGCTCTGCTGATCGCATCCCGCGAAACAGTGGAAGAGGATGGCCTGTCGGCCGAGCGACACACCGAGTGACGGCGTGCGGTCATCATGCGCGGGGCAACAGGCCATGCCCTTTGTGCCGGACCATTTGCCCCCTCGCGATTCGCAAATGCGACGGGCGGTCTCAACAAGCGACCGGTTGGGATGAGTTTGGACAGACAGGGACATGCGCGCTCCTCAGCATGCAAAGTGGCCCCCTCATCAGCGTTCCTCTCCTCTCCCGAAGGCAGGCATTCGCGGCTTTCCTACAGGCATATGTTCTATTTATGTTCTATGCCAATTCGAATCAATGGAGCACAAGTCGAGATGATCTGTCTCAATCGTCTGACCGCGATAGCGGTCGCCTGTCTGGGGATGATCGCAACCTCCTCACAGCAAGTCCGCGCCCAGGATTTCACCTTGTTCGAGCACGCGATCGTTCCACCGAAGACGGACCAGCAGCCGACAAGGCAATATCTTCCTGCAATCTACCAGGCCGGGCCAGCAGACGTGTCCTACCGAGAAGGCCTGTATATGGCGGCAATAGCCGAGGCTGAGCGCCGGTACGGGCTTCCGACCAACCTGCTTCGTGCTCTTATCTGGGCCGAATCCCGCTTCAATCCGATGGCTGTGAGTCCAGCGGGTGCTGCCGGACTTGCTCAGCTTATGCCGGCCACCGCGCGCGAACTGGGCGTCCGGAACCGTCATGACCCTCTTGCATCCATCGACGGAGGCGCCCGGTACCTCCGCGATATGTTGGACCGGTTCGACGCGGTCCACATGGCCTTGGCTGCTTACAATGCGGGCCCAGGTGCCGTCTCCCGATCACGCGGCATTCCCAACAATGGCGAAACGCCGCAATATGTCCGTTCTGTGTTGGGACGTTGGCAAGCAATTGGTGCGTACAATTGACGAAACTTCCTGATTTCTGGCTATTGTCTGAGATCATGTGCCGGAATGAAGACGGGCAACGCTAGTGAATGAGACCCCCGGTGAGCCGTTCGACTTTCGCAAGGCGTTGAAGGCACAGAAGCGCCGGAAGCTGAGAAAGGAGATCGCGTTGGGTTTGGGAGCATTCGCGATCGTATTTGCTGGAGGGATGCTGGCACTCAACTGGCCAGTCCATGATGCCAGCCTTGCTAACGACGATCAGCAGCCTCAGGCTTTATTCCAGCAGGCGAGCTCCCCACGATTCGACATCTGCGGATCCATCCGGCGCACATGCGTCGTGGATGGAGATACTTTCTGGCTTGATGGCGTAAAGATCCGCATTGCCGACATCGATACTCCCGAGATCAGCGAGCCTCGTTGCGACTACGAATACGAACTCGGCATGCGCGCGACGTATCGCCTTGTCGAACTATTAAATGCTGGACCGTTTGAACTCAGGACCACCGGGAGCAGAGATGAGGATCAGTACGGTCGCAAACTGCGGGTTGTAACGCGCGGCGGCCGCTCGCTTGGAGATCAGCTGGTCAGCGAAGGGCTGGCGCGCACATGGAACGGGAGACGTGAGCCATGGTGCTGAACCGCGATCAGGAGTTGTGGGCCGTCGCGCTGTGGGTCGAAAAGAACCATGGCGAAGAGGGGACCGCGTATATCGCGCAGCAAATCCAGCGGCTATCCAACGAAGGGGACGAGGCAGGCATAGCAACGTGGAAAACAGTTGCTGAGCGCTTCGATCAGCTGAGTTGCCAAAGCTCTACGAACTAAGGCTCGGCACGATGCGGAATTGGCTTCGAAACTGGGGCGTCAGAATTGAGTTCGCCTTGCTGGCGTCTGTGTCCCTGGTGGGGCTGATCCTGAGCCTTCAATCCTGCACTGGCTGAGAAGAAATTCGATCTCCCGATCAACCCTTCGCAAACGTGCCCTTGATGACCTTTCCTCCTGTCCGGAGCTCATCGAGGTAGTCGCTCCACCATTGAGCCATGCGCACACGCTCGTCCCAATGTTTGCCGCGGTGATAGATGCCGCGCACGACGTTGCTGTCGCCATGCGCCAGGGCACGCTCGATTGCATCCGGATTCCAAAGTCCAGACTCGTTCAGGAATGTTGATGCGGTCGCGCGGAGCCCATGGGCGGTAACTTCATCCTTTGAATATCCCATGCGACGGAATGCGGCATTGAGCGTGTTTTCACTCATGGGACGCTTGGAGCTGCGCGCAGACGGGAACACGTATCCTTCGTGGCCGAGCATCTCGGCCAGGTCTGTGAGGTAGCCTACAACCTGCTTGGAAAGCGGGACGGCATGCGCTCGGCGCGCTTTCATTTTACCGGCAGGGATCTTCCAGACCCCATCGACAAGGTCGATCTCGTGCCATTCGGCGTGCCGGAGTTCGCCGGGCCGCACGAACACATGCGGTGCGATCTGCAAAGCGAACTTCGTGACCATGTATCCGGTGTAGTCGTCGATTGCGCGCAGCAGCCCGCCTAGCTCAGTGGGCTCGAGGATTGCTGCATAATGCGTGGCTCTCGGCGTTACGAGAGCGCCCTTCAGCATGCTGGTCGGATCGGATTTGCAACGGGTCGTTGCGACACCGTAGCGAAACACGCGGCCTGCGAACGACCGGCACTTCTTCGCAGTCTCGTGCTTGCCGGTGGCTTCCAGCCGTTTGAGGGGAGCCAGGACTTCGAATGGCTCGATCTCGTTGATGGGTCGGTTCCCGATGGCAGGTGCAAGCTGGTCGAGAAAATAGTTGGCCTTGACGATCGTGCCCTGGGCGCGGCCATTCTGGACCATCATCTGTTCAATGTACTCACGTGCGACTGCCTCGAACGTCTGCGCAGAAAGAAACTCCTCGCGGATCTTCCGCTTCCGCTTCTCAAAGGCCGGGTCGCTCCCAGAGGCAACAGCCTGACGCGCCTCGTAGGTAGCGTCTCGCGCTTGCTTGAGGCTGACCTCGGGATAGCTTCCGATTGCGAGCTTCTTCTCGATCTTGCCGATCCGGTACCGGAAGCGCCAGAGCTTGCCGCCAGCAGGCGTCACCTCGATATAGAGGCCGCGCTGGTCAGCGACCTTGTAAGGCTTGTCTTTGGTCTTGAGGGCGCGAAGCCGAGTCTCGGTCAGAGGCATGTGCGGGCCTTTTCCCAATGTGGTTTTCGCAAAGGCCCGCAAAAGGCCCGCAAAAATGTCTGGAACTCCCGAGAACAGGCGGGACGATCCGGAACGATCCAAGGGCCAAATCCCTAGGATTTCTGCGGGTTTTATAGATTCTCTGAGAGAACAAGAGAAGAACAAATGGTGCCCAGAAGAGGACTCGAACCTCCACGCCCTTTCGAGCGCCGCCACCTGAAGACGGTGCGTCTACCAAT
>Ga0164243_10014683_pt1 | contig 10895 bp, 9 predicted proteins | sample OricompcompostOP_FD_108781 | JGI IMG/M metagenome (GOLD analysis project Ga0164243, IMG submission 108781) | Organic Plus compost microbial communities from Emeryville, California, USA - Original compost - Organic plus compost (OP) | ecosystem: Engineered > Solid waste > Mixed feedstock >...
GACTCGTTGAGCCACAGGTCGTTCCACCAGCGCATGGTCACCAGGTCGCCGAACCACATGTGGGCCAGCTCGTGGAGGATCGTGACGACGCGGCGCTCCTTGATCGCGTCGGTCACCTTCGAGCGGAAGACGTAGGTCTCGGTGAAGGTCACCGCGCCCGCGTTCTCCATCGCGCCCGCGTTGAACTCGGGCACGAAGAGCTGGTCGTACTTGGCGAAGGGGTAGGGGTAGCCGAACCTCTCCTCGTAGTAGGCGAAGCCCCTCTTGGTGATGTCGAAGACGTAGTCAGCGTCGAGGTACTGCATGAGCGACTTGCGGGCGTAGACGCCGAGCGGGATGGTGCGGCCGTCGGAGCTCGTGAGCTCGTCGTGCACATGCTCGTAGGGGCCGGCGATCAGCGCGGTGATGTAGCTGGAGATGCGCGGGGTGGGCGGGAACACCCACGCCGTCGCATCGCCGTTCTCGCCCGTGACGGCCTCCGCGAGGTGGGGCGTCTGGTTGCTGACGACCACCCAGTGCTCCGGTGCGAAGACCGTGAAGGCGAAGGTGGCCTTGAGGTCGGGCTGCTCGAACACGGGGTAGACGCGGCGGCTGTCCGGCACCTCGAACTGGGAGTAGAGGTAGACCTCGCCGTCGACCGGGTCGACGAATCGGTGCAGCCCCTCTCCGGTGTTCGTGTAGCGCATGTCGGCGACGATGCGGACCGTGTTGTCGGCGGCGAGGCCGTCGAGCGCGATGCGCGTGCCGTCGGCCGCCGAGGGGTCGACCGCGCGGCCGTTGAGCTCGATCGAGTGCACCGTGTCGGTGATCGCGTCGAGGAAGGTGCTCGCGCCCTCGCGGGCGCGGAAGCGGATCGTCGTGTCGGTGCGGAAGACCTCCGGGCCCGCCGTGAGGTCGAGCGCGATGTCGTAGCTCTCGGTCTCGATCAGCGCGGCCCGCTCCTGGGCCTCGGCGCGGGTCAGGTTGTCAGCGGGCACGGGACGCTCCTTCGAGTGACGGCACGGTGCAGCGGCACCGTGCGGCGGCGCACCGTCCCAGCCTAGCCAGGAAGGGGTCCCGCCTAGACTGGGGGCCCGGAGCCGGCGAGGCGGCCGACCCGGAGGGAGCCGAGGAACGCATGCGCATCCACATCGCCACTGACCACGCCGGGCTCGACTTCAGCCTCGAGCTGCAGCAGCACCTGCGGGCCCAGGGCCACGAGGTGATCGACCACGGCCCGCAGAGCTACGACCCGCTCGACGACTACCCCTCCTTCTGCATCGCGGCGGCCCGCGGCGTGATGCGCGACCGGCTCGGCGGGACCGAGGCGCTCGGCGTCGTCTTCGGCGGCTCGGGCAACGGGGAGCAGATCGCGGCCAACAAGGTGCAGGGGATCCGCGCCGCCCTGGTCTGGAACGACGACACCGCGAGGCTGGCCCGCGAGCACAACGACGCCAACGTCGTGGCGATCGGCGCGCGCCAGCACGACTTCGAGGAGGTGGTGCGGCTGATCGACGTCTTCATCGGCACGCCCTTCCCGGGCGACGAGCGGCACGTGCGGCGCATCGCGCAGATCGCCGAGTTCGAGCAGACCGGCGCCATCGCCGGGCACGACGTCTAGGCGGCGCCATGCCCGAGGGCCACTCCGTCCACCGCATCGCGCAGCAGTTCGCGCGGCACTTCCTCGACGTGCCGCTGCAGGTGAGCTCGCCGCAGGGGCGCTTCGCCGCCGGTGCCGCGCGGCTCGACGGGCACGCCATGCTGCGCTCGGAGGCGCTGGGCAAGCAGCTCTTCCTGGAGTTCGACCACGGGCTGTGGCTGCGCGTGCACCTCGGCATGTACGGCGCCTGGGACTTCGCCGGCGAGATCGACGTCGACGACACCGTGGCGAGCTCGGGCGGCCGGATCGGGCAGACCAACCAGCACGGCACGATCGCGGGCGCCGCGCAGCCCTCGCTCGACACGGTGGTGGGCTCGACTGCACCCTCGCTGGACACCGTGGTCGGTGCCCACGAGGACTCGCCGTGGTCGATCGGCGCCCCGCGGCGGGCGCGACTGCGGATGGCCGAGTCCGAGCGGGCGAGCGAGCTGGACGACTTCCCGCCCGAGCCGGTCGGCCAGGTGCGGGTGCGCCTGCTGGCGCCCGCCACGGTGGCCGACCTGCGCGGTCCCACCGCCTGCGAGGTGGAGACCGTCGAGCAGATCGACGCGGTGCGCGCCCGGCTGGGCCCCGATCCCCTCGTCGGCGACGTGGACGAGGGGGAGGAGCTCTTCACCGCCACGGTGCGCAGGAAGGCCGCCGCGATCGCGCTGCTGCTCATGGACCAGTCCGTGGTGAGCGGGATCGGCAACGTCTACCGGGCGGAGCTGCTGTACCGCGCCCGGCTCGACCCCTTCGTCCCCGGCAGGGAGCTGCCCGAGGAGACCGTGCGGGAGCTCTGGCGCGACTGGGTGCGGCTGCTGCGGATCGGCGTGGAGACGGGGCAGATGATGACGATGGACGACCTCGACGAGGAGTCCTATCGACGCGCGCTGGCGTCGCGCGACGATCGCCACTGGGTCTACCACCGCGCCGGCGAGCCCTGCCGCGTCTGCGGCACCTCGATCGCGATGCAGGAGCTGGCCGGGCGCAAGCTCTACTGGTGCCCCAGCTGCCAGCGCTGATCTCTCGACCCAGGCGGCTGGGCTTGCGCACGTAGTTGCGGCGATTCGGGCACTCACCCCTCGAGGGGAGCACGTATGCCGGGATCTCCGCAGTTGCGGACAGTCCAGGCGGGCCCGCGACACGCCGCTCCCTCTCCGCGTGCCACACTACTGTGCAGTCCGTAGTAGTGTGCGAGGCGAAGAAGGGAGTCGGAATGGACAGCACCCAGCTGCTCAAGGGCGTGCTCGACCTCGCCGTGCTCGCCGCGATCCAGGACGAGGACGGCTACGGCTACGACGTCGTCCGGCGGCTGCGCGGCGCCGGGCTCGACGAGATCGGCGACGCCTCGGTCTACGGCACGCTCCGGCGGCTCTACACGGCCGGGGCGCTCACCTCCTACGTGGTCCCGTCCGACGGCGGGCCGCATCGCAAGTACTACGGCATCAACGACCAGGGGCGCGCCATGCTCGCCTCCCAGACCGAGGAGTGGGGCGCCTTCGCCGCCGCGCTCGACGGCCTCCTCCACCCGACCCCGGCGACGGCCGGCACCGTGACCCAGATGGGAAAGAAGGCATGACCGCTCCCGTTCTCGACGACAGCGACCGCATCGCGACTGTCCCGCCCGAGGTGGCCTCCTTCGCCGCCGCCGTGCGCACCGCCCTCGACGACCTCGAGGCCGAGGAGCGCGACGACCTCGTCGACGGCCTCGAGGCCGAGCTGCTCGACCGCGTCGCCGACTCCGGCCCCGACGCCCTCGGCGACCCCGCCGCCTACGCGGAGGAGCTCCGCGCCGCGGCCGGGCTCCCGCCGCGCTCGTCGCGCCGCCGGAGCACGGGCGGCTCGCTGCGGCGGGCCGTCGCCTTCGTCCGGGAGGAGGGGCGCGCCTGGCTCCTCCGGCATCCGCGGTGGGCCGGCCTGTCCGGCTTCCTCTCGGCGCTGCGGCCCGTCTGGTGGGTGCTGCGCGCGATCGTCGCCTACCAGGTGGGGGTCTTCCTGCTCAGCGGCATGGGCGGGGGCTCCGGCTGGTGGCTGCTGCCGATCGACGGCGGCAAGCTGCTCGTCCTCGCCGGGCTGACCGTGATCAGCGTGCAGCTCGGGCGCGGCAGGTGGATGCCGCGGCCGTGGATGCGCGGCGTCGCGGGCGCGGCGCAGGCGGTCCTCATCGTCGCCACGCCCTTCGTGATCGGGAACGCCGTCTCGACGGTCAACAGCAACTACTGGGCGCAGGGCTATCTGAACGAGTCGGAGATGTACGACCCCTTCACCGGCTTCGGCAGGACCGCCGAGGGGACCCCGGTCTTCAACGTCTACGCCTACGATGCCGAGGGGAAGCCGATCGAGCAGGTGCGGCTCTACGACCAGGACGGCAATCCGCTCAACCTGGTCGGCTACGGGGAGTCCTACGTCATCGACCCGCTGACCGGGACGCGCGTCATCGTGCCGAGCGATGCGACGCCCGGCAGCGAGGGCTGGAACGTCTATCCCCTCGCCTCGGTCGGGCAGCGCGCCCTCGAGGAGCTCGGCGGGGTCGCTCCCGCCGCGCCGCGGATCGAGCCGGGCTTCCCCTTCGCCGCGGTGCCGCCGCTGCTCGGGGCCGAGACCGACGGCATGGTCCCGGACGCGTCCGAGGGGACGGTCCCGGACGCGTCGGAGCAGATGACGGAGGACGTCCTGCCCGGCGCCCAGGGCGCCCGCTAGTCGCCATGCGCATCGCCCTCGTCTGCGACTACGCCCTCGACTACCTCGGGGGCGCCCAGACGGCGCTGCTCCAGCAGGCGGGGGCGCTCGCCGCGGCGGGGCACGAGGTGCTGCTCGTGGCTCCGGCCGGGCGGCGCGTCCCGGCGGGGCTCGTGCCGCCCGGGGTCGAGTGGCGGAGGGTGCGGGCCAGGCTGACGCTGCCCGGGCTGGGGCTGCCGCTCGTCCGCAACGGCCGCGCGCTGCGCGCCGAGCTGTCCGGGCTGCTCGCGGCGCGGCGGATCGAGGTCGTGCACGCCCACTCCGAGCTCGGCCTGGTGGCGGCCGCCTCCGCCGTGGCCGACGATCTCGGGATCCCGCGGCTGCACACCGTGCACACCCTGTTCTGGCGCAGCGGCCTCCCCGCGGCGCTGCAGCCCCTGGCTGCCGCGCTCGTCGCCGCCTTCCACCGGGGCGTCACGGGGCGGAGGCTCGTCGCCGCCCCCGTCCAGGGCGCTCCCGCGGACGCGGCCCTGCGCCGGATGACGGTCACGGCCGCCCGGGGAGCCGACGCCGTCATCTCGCCCTCCGACCACCAGGCCGCGCTGCTGCGCGCGGCGGGGCTTCCGCGTGTCGTGCAGCTCGAGAACACCGTCGCCGTGCCGGGAGCCGCCCGGCCTCCCGCCCTCGACGGCGCCTGGGGGCCGCTGCGCGTGGTGTGGGCGGGCCGGGCGACCCCGGAGAAGCGGCTGGGCGAGTTCGTGCTCGGGGCGATGGCCGCGATGGACGTGCTCGGCCCGCGGGCGCTCCGCGTCGAGATCGTGGGGGAGGGGCCGGATCTCGCGGCGGCGCGCCGGATGGCCCGGGCGCATCCGGGGATCGTCTTCCTGGGCCGCCGGGCCCACGGCGAGACGGTGCGCCGGATGGTGCGCTCCCACCTGGTGGCGCTCAGCTCGCACGGCTTCGACAACCAGCCGATGGTCGTCGCGGAGGCCTGCTGGGCGTCCCGCGGCGTGCTCTACGTCGACCCCGCCCTGCGCGAGGGCGTCGCCACGGCGGGCGCGCTCTGCGACGATCCGGGGGCGGAGGGCATCGCCGCCGAGCTGGTGCGCCTCGCCCAGGACCGCGGCGAGGTGGTCGCCCTCTCCCGCCAGGCGCATGCCGCCTACGAGCTGTTCCGGGGATCCCGGCACGCAGCCGCCCTGGAGCGCCTCGCGGACGCGGTGCGAGGGGAGAGCCGTGACGAGGCCCCGGGGATGGCGGCCTGAGGCCCCTGCGGCTCAGCGCAGCTGCCCGATGCTCCGCACCACGCTCTTGAGGTTGTTGAGCCGCTGCTCGTAGCGGATCGCCACCGCGATCACGATCACGCCGGCGATGCCGAGCCACAGCCACCAGGGCAGGGCCCGGTAGACGGAGCCGAGCTGCGTCCAGAGCTGGGTCACGAGGTGCCACAGCAGCACGCCCGTGCCGATCAGGAACGGCGCCTGCAGCCGCAGGGCGAGGCCGAGCACGACCGCGGCGAGGGCGGCGACGCCCACCGCGACCACCCGCCACAGCGGGTCGTCGACGTAGGCCGCGACGAGCGACGGCAGCAGCGCCGCCCCCAGGCCGGGGCCGAGCTGCGGCCAGGAGCGGCGGTCGCCGTCGCGGGCCAGGGCGACCGCGCCGGGCAGCAGCAGCGCCGCGGCGACCGGGAGCACGATCCACTCGAGGGGATCGGCCAGACCGCGGGCGAGCAGCACGAGGGCGCCGATCGCGGCGAGGCCGAGGGCCGTCCAGGCCAGCGGCGCCGCCCCGGCCGGGGGCGGGAGCAGCCGGGAGAGCGCGCTCGCCGCCGCGAGCAGGGCGACCGCCCCGACCCCCAGCCACTCCAGCGGAGCCTCGCCTCGCAGCACGACGGCGGCCAGCAGAGCGGTCGCACCGGCGACGGCCACGAGATACGCGACGAGGCGGTCGGCCCGGGATCCGATCCGCGAGGAGGCGCCGCCCGTCAGCGCCCCCAGGGCGAGCAGGGCCGTCGTCGCGGCCGCGGCCGCGATCCCGCGCGCGGGTGCCGCGGGATCGGCGGCGAGAGCCGAGGGCACGAGGGCGAGGAGCAGAGCCGCCCCGATGAGGTAAGGAGTGCTCGCCGGAGCGGAGCCGTCGGCCCGGCGCGGGGCGCGCCACCGCACGAGCACGGCGATCACGACGATCGCGCCCGCGAGCGGGAGGGTGTAGGCCTCCACCTCCTCGACGCGGCTCGCGCCCAGCCGGGTCCACAGCGCGAGGGTGCCGAGGCCCAGGGCCGCCCAGCCGAGGTGCTTGCGCGGTCTGCTCGACTCGACCAGCCCGTCGCGGGAGATCGCCGTCACCAGCGCGACCAGCGCCGCCGGCAGCAGCACGAGCCACGGCTCGACGCGGGGATCCGCCACCGGGGCGAGCAGGGCGAGCAGCGCCACCGCGCCGGCGCCGGCCTCGGAGGGGATCCGCTGCGCGGCGGCGCCGAGCACCGCGCGGACCATGGCGACGGCGGCGACGAGGAGCGCCGAGCAGCCGACGAGCAGCGCGATCGGCGCCGGCGTCAGTCCCGCGGCCTCGAGCGCTGGGACGAGGGCGGCGGCGAGCGCCGGGGCGAGCAGGGCGGAGGCGGTTCCCCGCTCCGCGCGGAAGGAGGACCCCGGGGCGGGCGGCAGGCCGGGCTGCGGCAGCAGATGCCAGAGGCTCCAGGCGAGCAGCGGGACCGCCGCGGTCGCCGCCGCGAGCAGCGGGGCGCTCCCGCCCGTCCCCTCGAGGGCGCGGATGCCGAGGCCGACGGCCCAGGCCGCGACCGCGACGGCCGTGCCGGTCCAGAACAGCGTGCGGCGCTCCGCCGCGTGGAGCAGCCGCCCGGGCAGGAGCGAGCCGGCGATCATGCCGAGGGCCGCGACGGCGATCACCGCGAGCACGACGCCCAGCCGGACGGCCGTCGAGCCGGCCGGCTCGCCGTACTCGGCGACGAGGCGCCCGGCCAGCACGGCCGCGACGCCGAGAAGAGCGGCGTCGGCGAGGGAGCGGACGGGCCCGGGCAGCAGCAGGCGCCCGGCCGGCAGCAGCACCAGGATCGCGGCGCTCGTGCCGATCCATGCGGCCGGCGCGGTCCAGCAGGCGGCGTAGGCGAGTGCGGCGGCGCCGACGGCCGCGGCGGCGAGGACGGACTGCACGGCGGTGACGTCGCCGCCCCGGCGGCGGCGCAGGCCGAGCGCGAGCAGCGCCCCCGCGGCGACGAGCAGCCAGAGCAGCAGCACGACGCCGTGCACGCGGGCGAAGGGCGCCGCCAGGATCGCGAGCAGCAGCGCGGCGCCGAGGAGCACGGCCCGCCGCGCGCCGAGTCGCCCGCGGAGCGCCCACGCGCCGGCGGCCAGCAGCAGTACGCCGACCAGGGCGAGCAGGCCCGCGAGCGACACGGGCTCGGGCGCGTCCGTGGCCGTGGCGAGGCCGGCGCCGGGCTGCAGCAGCAGCCCGAAGGCCTGCGCGACGGGAAGCGCCGCGGCGCCCAGGGCGCCGAGCGCGGCGAAGGCGCCGAGCGCCGCGGCGGCGATCGCGGCGGCGAGCACCCCCGCGCGGCTGCGGGAGGGGAGGCGGCCGAGGAGCAGCTCCCCGGCGAGCGCCGCCGCCGCCGCGACGAGCAGCGGGGCGGCGATCGCGAGCGAGGGGCTGTCGAAGCGGAAGGCGAGGGGGAGCGGCGCCGCGACGAGCGCCACCACCGCGCCGACGGCCGCGATCGCGCCGAGCGCCCGGGTCGCTCCGCGCGCGTCGGGGACGCCGAGCATCGTCGCGGCGAGCGCGCCGGCGAGCAGGGCGACGCCGAGTAGGGCGAGCGTGCCGGCCCCCTCGGCGCCCGGCACGCCGTCGGCGACGAGCAGCGCCGCGATCCCGGCCGGCGGCAGGGCGGCGAGTCCCTGGATCCCCATCACGATCCGCTCGGGGAGCGCGGCCGCGGCGGGGCGCCCCGAGCGGTCGCGCGGAGCCAGCAGGCGGTGCGCGACCGAGACCGCGAGCGCGGCCGCGGCGGCGCCGAAGGCCACGGCCGCGCCGTCGGATCCGTCGAGCTCGTCGAGCAGGCCTCCGGCGAGCACCCCGGCGCCGGGGACGAGCAGGGCGTGCCCCGCCACGGTGGGCACCCGGAGCCGCGCGAGCCGGCCCCACACCACGAACAGCACGGCGGTCGTGAGGAGCGCGACGCCCCAGTAGAGGGCTCCGGGCGCCGCCCCTGCGCCGAAGAAGTCGTTCTCGCGGATCGCCCAGGCGTCGAGCAGCACGAGAAGCGCGCCCAGGGCGGCGATCCCCTCGCCGGTGGCGCGCAGCCGCCGGCTGCGCAGGATCGTGGCGACGGCGATCGCCGCGATCGTGGCGCCGCCGACGATGAGGCTGCGCGCCACGATCCCGTAGTTGATGAAGGCGTAGACGAGGCCGAAGATCGCGAAGGTCCCGAGCAGCGAGACGCCGATGACGACGAGCACGATCTGCACGCTCGAGCGGCGGGGCCCGTCGGCGGGGCGCTGCGGCTGCTCCGGAGCCGGCGCCGCCGGAGCCGCCCAGGCCGGGGACGCCGGACCCGGCGTGGTCGGGCCGGGGGAGGCAGGAGCGGGGGAGGCAGGAGCGGGGACGGCGGGCAGGGCGGCGGGCGCAGCGGCGATCGATGCGGCGGCTGCCGGGGCGGCTACGGCGGCTACGGCGGCTGCCGGGGCCGGGGCCGTCGCCGGAGCCGGGACTGCTGCGACCGGGGTCGCCGCGGCGCTCCGGATCCGAGCGAGGAGGGCCGCGCGCCGCTCGAGCGCGCCGGCCGCCTGCTCGGAGGCCGCGGCGAGCTCGTGGGCGAGGGGGTGGGCGAGGTCGAGCCCGCAGACGGTGCAGACGACCGCCTCCAGGGCCGAGAGGCAGGCGGGGCAGCGATGCAGATCGCGGAGCTCGGCCGCACGAGCGGGCAGCTGCGACTCATCGAGCGGGGAGGTCGGCTTCTCGCTCATCCGGCTCACGATAGCCGTTCCGACCCCCCGTACGGGGGTTGCCACCAGCCCCGCCGCAGCGCCCGTGCGCGGAGGGATGCGACGATGGGGCGGTCGCGCCCTCCGCCCGGAGGCCGCGCACGCCGGCCGGCGCATCGGCACGGCCTGCCCTCGCGAAGGAGCGGATGGGATGAGCGATATCGAGCTGAGCGCGCTCGCGGCGCGCGTGCAGCGCCTCGAGGACGAGCGCGAGGTGCAGCGCGTGCTGACCAGCTACGGCCTGGCGGTCGACAGCGACTCGGTCGAGGCGATGATGCGGCTCTACGCCGAGGACGCCGTCGTCGACATCGACGGCACCACTCTCATGCACGGCCGGGAGGAGACGCGGCAGATCGTCGAGGGCTCGGCCCATCAGGCGATCCTGCCCACCTGCGCCCACGTGATGGGGCCCTATGTCGTCGAGGTGGAGGGCGATCGCGCGGTCGCCACCGGCTATGCCACCGTCTTCACCCTCCAAGAGGGCCGGCAGCAGGTCTGGCGTCAGTCCTTCGGCCGCTTCGATCTCGAGCGGCGCGAGGGGCGCTGGCAGATCACGAGGCGCAGCTCCCGCTCGCTCGGCCACGAGCAGGCCTTCGAGCTCGTCAGGCCGGCGCTCCGGTAGGCCCGCCGCCGGGGCGGTCGGCCCGAGAGCCGCCGCCCCGCGAGCCGCCCGCTACGCCGCCAGGTGGGCGAACAGGAACCAGCGGTCCTTCTCGAGGCCGCGGGCGATCTCGATCGCGACGTCCTGGCTCACCGGGTCGAGCTCGTCGAGCTCGTCGACGGCGGTGCGCACGGTCGCGAGCGTCGCGTCGATCTGGGCGATCACCTCGGCGAGCACCGTCTCGGCGGGCTGGAAGCCGGCGCTCAGGGCGGGGAGCGTCGCGCTCGCGGCCACGGTCCCGATCCGGGCGTCGATGGGCAGGCCCAGGGCGATCACGCGCTCGGCGGCCTCGTCCGCGTAGCCCTCGACGCGCTCGACGACCTCGTCGAGCAGCTCGTGGACGGCCTGGAAGTTGGCGCCCCGCACATGCCAGTGCGCCTGCTTGCCGTCGATCATGAGAGCCTGCAGGTCGATCACCACCGGGCCCAGGAACTGGGCGACGCCCGCCGTGACGTCGGCGTCGGTGGAGCTCTGCGGAACGGCCTTGGTCTTGTCGGACATGGGATCCTCCTCGCGTCGCGCGGCTCCTGTCGTTCAGGGCCGCGTCTGTCTTCAACGCTACTCAGCGCACGGCATTCCGCAACGAAGGAAAGGCTGGGCAAACCCCGCGCGTCCTGCCAGGCGGCCGCGCCGACGCCCCGGGCGGGCTCAGGCGACGGCGCTGCGTCGCCCGTAGACCGGAGCCTTGCCGAAGGTGGAGAGGTTGGCGTCGAACTTCGGCGCGTCCTCGAGGATGCGGTTCGTCCAGTTGAAGCCGTCCCACCAGCGGTACTGGGGCAGGCCGATCGGGTCGCGGTACCAGCCGGCGGGGATCGCGGCGTTGCTCGGCGAGATCGTGTTCACGGTAACTCCTATATCCGGGGCTGCATTGAGAGAAGATGCGTTCAGGGTGATGCCCCGCGAATGGGGGTCGCGGTGCCCTGATGCTATCCCC
>Ga0164243_10014684_pt1 | contig 10894 bp, 10 predicted proteins | sample OricompcompostOP_FD_108781 | JGI IMG/M metagenome (GOLD analysis project Ga0164243, IMG submission 108781) | Organic Plus compost microbial communities from Emeryville, California, USA - Original compost - Organic plus compost (OP) | ecosystem: Engineered > Solid waste > Mixed feedstock >...
AAATATTATTTTTACTTGACGGTTACAAATGCCGGAAAGCGAAGTGTTTTTCGGCATTTATTGTCACCGTAACAGATTTTGATCCTGTCATTTGAAGGTGACTGATATAGAAATGCGAACTAACCGACATGAGATCGCGAGGCACGGGATATGGCGCAACTGGTTCTGTCGCGCAGGGCTTTTCTGGCGGGATCGACCGCTTTGGCTGCTGTTGCCGTCTGGCCGCGAGGGTCGAAGGCGGCAAGTCATGCGCAGAAAGGCGGGCGGCTGGTCGTGGCCGCGGATTCAGAGCCGCGCAATCTCAATCCGGCTATCGTGGCATCCAACGGCGTCTTCTTCGTCGCAAGCAAGGTGATCGAGCCTCTGGCGGAAGCGTCCTTCGAGGGCGAAAACGGTCTCGCTCCGCGGCTTGCCACAGGCTGGGAGGGTTCCGCTGACGGGATGATGGCGACGTTCCACTTACGCGATGGCGTCAAATGGCATGACGGCAAGCCATTCACTTCGGCGGATGTGGCCTTTTCGGCGATGGAAGTCTGGAAACCGCTGCAAAATCTTGGCCGTGTCGTGTTCAAGGCGCTGGACAAGGTGGAAACGCCGGATGATCGTACCGCTATTTTCCATTTCTCCGAGCCGACGCCTTTCCAGCTTATTCGCAATGCCCTGCCGGCGCTGACCGCGGTGCTGCCGAAACACGTTTTTGCAGGCACCGACATCATGGCCAATCCGGCCAATGAAAAGCTCGTTGGCACAGGCCCGTTCAAATATGCCGAGCACAAGACCGGCGAATATTACCGGCTGGCGCGCAACGACGATTATTGGGGCGAAGGCGAGCCCCATCTGGACGAGATCATCTATCGTGTACTGCCGGATAGGGCGGCAGCGGCGGGTGCGCTGGAGGCGGAAGAGATCGACCTCGCCGCCTTTTCCGCCGTGCCGCTTGCCGATCTGGACCGCATCTCGAAAGTTCCGTGTCTTACCGTCATTTCCAAGGGGTATGAGGCGCTGACCTATCAGCTGGTGGTGGAGATCAACCATCGCCGCAAGGAGCTGGCGGACCTGAAGGTCAGGCAGGCGATCGCCCATGCCATCGACCGCGATTTCGTGGTGAAGACGATTTTCCTTGGCTATGCCAAGTCCTCGACCGGTCCCGTGCCGCGCTATGACAGCCAGTTCTATACCGATGACGTGCCGTCCTATCCGTTCGACGTCGCAAAGGCGAATGCGCTGCTGGACGAGGCCGGTTACAAGCGAGGCAAGGACGGCACGCGCTTCACGCTCAGGCTTCTTCCCGCGCCTTATTTCAACGAAAGCAAGCAGTTCGGCGATTATCTGCGGCAGGCGCTTGCCGCCATCGGCATCGATGCGCGCATCGTCAACAATGATTCCGCTGCGCATCAGAAGGCGGTTTATACCGACCATGATTTCGATCTGGCCATCGCGCCTACGGTCTATCGCGGCGATCCGGCCATATCGACCACAATTCTGGTGGAAAGCGGCATCCCCGCAGGCGTGCCGTTCTCCAATCAGGGCGGCTATGCCAATGGGGAACTGGACGCGCTGATCGCCAAAGCGGCGCGCGAGATCGATGAGAAAAAGCGCACGGCGCTCTATCATCAGTTCCAGCAGATGGTGGAGGCGGATTTGCCGCTGATCAATGTCGCGGAATGGGGTTTCATCACGGTTGCCAGCGACCGGGTGAAGAATGTTTCCAACAATCCGCGCTGGGCTGTTTCCAATTGGGCAGATACCTGGCTGGAACAGTGACGAACCTCCCGGATTGATTGTATCCTGCCGTTGTGAAACAGATTCTGGCCCTTTTCCGCAAACGACTGGCCGGCAGCATTATCGTGCTGCTGATTGTCATTGTCGGCTGCTTTTTCATGTTGGAAAGCGCGCCCGGCGATGCCGTTGACGCCTATGCCGTGACATTCGGCGGCGATGCGGCGACGATTGCGGAAATGCGGGCGCGCTGGGGGCTGGACCAGTCGGTCTGGCACCGGCTCGGGGCTTATCTGGCCGCGCTTGCGCAGGGCAATCTCGGCTGGTCCGTCAGTTTCAACCGACCCATTCTTGACATTATACTGGAACGCCTGCCCAACACGCTGCTTCTGATGGGCGCGGCGACAGCCCTGTCTTTTGCCGTGGGCTCGCTGCTTGGCATCGTTGCCGGTGCCCGGCCCGGAAGCTTTCGCGACCGGTTCCTTTCCGTGGCATCGCTGGTTCTCTATGCGATCCCCGGTTTCTGGCTGGCGCTCGTGCTGGTCATCCTGTTTTCGATCCGGTTGCGCTGGCTGCCGTCGAGCGGCATTGAAACGATTGCCTCCGGCAAGCATGGGCTGGCGCGGGCGAGCGATATCGCGGTCCATCTGGTGCTGCCGGTTGTCTCGCTGGCGGTGATCTATCTGGCACTTTACCTGCGAGTGATGCGTGCCGCCATGGCCGATATATGGCGCATGGATTTCGTGCGGGCCTTGCGGGCAAGGGGTATTTCGCATTCGCGTATCGTTCTGCGCCACGTGGCGCGCAACGCACTTCTGCCGCTTGTGACCGTGCTTGGCTTGCAGGCCGCATCCATGCTCGGCGGCAGCGTGGTGATCGAAAGCGTTTTCGCGGTGCCGGGGCTGGGGCGGCTGGCGCAGGAGGCCGTCGCAAGCCGCGACACGCCGCTTCTGCTCGGTGTTATTCTGGCCAGCGCTATCATGGTGATCGTGGTCAATTTCCTGATTGACCTGATCTATCTCTGGCTCGACCCGCGTATCGCGACCGGAGGCGGCAGGGCGTGAGTCACTCGAAACGTTATTTCAGAACGGGTGAAGGTATAACGGGCGCAATCCTGCTGGCGCTACTGGTGCTGGCCGCATTTTCCGCGCCTCTCCTCTTTCCCGCCGATCCTTTGAGCATTGTCTCAACGCCGCTGCTACAACCTTTTGAAAATACCGACTTTATGTTCGGAACAGACCGGCTTGGACGCGATGTCTTGTCCGGGATTTTCTATGGTGCGCGCACCTCGCTTCTCGTCGGGCTGGCTGCAGCCTTGGCTTCGATCATTCTCGGCAGCATCGTCGGAACGCTGGCCGGTTTTGCGGGCGGTATCGTCGATGAAGTGCTGATGCGCATCACCGAAGCCTTCCAAACCGTTCCGGGCTTCCTGCTGGCGCTGGCTCTGGTCAGCATTGCCGGGCCGTCGCTGCCGGTGCTGATCGCCGCAATCGCCCTTTCAAGCTGGACGCAGGCCGCCCGCCTCACGCGCGGGCAGGTGCTTTCCATCCGCGAAAGCGACTATGTGGCGTCAGCCCGCGTCATCGGCATGCATCCGATGGAAATCGCTTTTCGCCAGATTTTACCCAATGCACTGCCGCCGGTGCTGGCGCTGGCGCCTGTCATCGTCGCTTCCGCCATATTGATCGAAGCGGCTTTATCCTTTCTGGGCCTCAGCGATCCCAACCGCGTGAGCTGGGGCGGCATGATCGCCGAGGGACGCACGGTCCTGCGGTCCGCGCCATGGCTTTCCATCCTGCCGGGGCTGGCGCTGGCAATGACTGTTGTCGGCGTCTATCTGACGGGCGAAGGGCTGACGAATAGTCTGTCGCGGCGCGAGGTGCAGTCATGAGCAGCCTTGTCTGCCTTGAAAACCTCTCCGTTTCCTATAGCAGCGAGCCCGCGCTGGAGAATATCGATCTCGATATAGGGCAGGGCGAAACGCTGGCGATCATTGGCGAAAGTGGTTCGGGCAAAAGCACGCTGGCGCTGGCCTTGGCCTCGCTCCTGCCGGGCAATGCACGCCTGTCGGGCAACTTCCACTGGGCGGATGGCAAGCCGCGACCGAGACGCGACATTGGCTTCGTGTTTCAGGACCCGGCATCAAGCTTCGATCCGCTGATGACGGTCGGCGCGCAGCTTGTCGAGACTATTCGCGCCCATGCGAAAATCGACAGGCTGGCGGCGAAAACCAAAGCAATAAGCCTTTTGCAGCGTGTCCATATTCCGCAGCCGGAGGCCAGCTTCGCACGCTATCCGCATCAGTTTTCCGGCGGGCAGAAGCAACGCATCGCGATTGCGCTCGCCATTGCCGCCAGTCCGCGCCTGCTGATCGCGGACGAGCCGACAAGCGCGCTCGATACCATTGTGCAGAAAGAGATTGTCTCGCTCCTGCGCGAACTGGTGCGCGAAGACGGCATGACGCTGATCTTCGTCACCCATGACATCGCTTTGGCATCGGGACTGGCCGACCGCATTGCTGTTTTCCGTCGGGGAAAGCTGGTGGAACTCGGCCCGGCACGAAAGATCGTCTCCAACCCGCAAACGGATTATACAAAAGCGCTCATCGCCGCTGTGCCGGTACTGGAGGCGGCCCATGGCTGAGCCGCTTTTGAAAGCCGACGATCTCATCCTGCGCTATGGCGACACCACTGCGCTCGATGGCGTCAGCCTCGCGATTGAGCGCGGCGAAACGCTGGCGTTGGTGGGGCCGTCAGGCAGCGGCAAGTCCACGCTGGCGCGCGCGGTTTTGCGGCTTCACCCGCTTGAAAGCGGCGCAATGCGCTTTGAAGGCGGCGACTGGCTGGCGCTCAACGGTGCCGAACTTCGCAAGGCACGGGCGCGCATGCAAATGGTGTTTCAGGACCCGCTTTCAGCCTTCAATCCGCGTGCGAGCGTTCATGATCTTTTGCGCGAGCCGCTGCGCATTCACAGGCTGAAGCGCGATATTGCCAGCCTTCTGCAAACGGTCGGGCTCGATCCGGCGCTGGCGCGGCGCGGCGTTCATGAGATTTCCGGCGGACAGCGCCAGCGTGTGGCGATTGCACGCGCACTTGCAACCAAGCCGTCGCTGATCGTGCTGGACGAGGCGGTTTCGGCGCTCGATGTCACTGTGCGCAGCGCCATTCTCAACCTGTTGCGGGACCTACAGAAAACCGAGCGGACGGCCTATCTCTTCATCACGCACGATCTGGCGGTTGCGGCACAGATGGCGGATCGCATCGCGGTGATGGAGCGCGGGCGGATTGTCGAATGCCGCCCGACGCAGGAGCTGCTGGCGGCACCGCAAGCGCCTGTCACACAGGCGCTGATCGAAGCGGTGCCGCGTCTGATTGTTTAAGCCTTGCCCAGTTCCACCGAACGCTTGCGGGCAGCTTCCACGGCTTCGGCGACCAGCTTCTTGAGGCGGTCGCCGCCCATCAAAACCTCAAGCGCCGCCGCGGTGGTGCCGTTCGGACTTGTCACCTGTTCGCGCAGTTTTGACGGCGTGTCGGTGCTGGCATCTGCCAGAGCGCCAGCGCCCATCACCGTCTGCATGGCAAGCAGTGCCGCCGTTTCACGCGGCAGGCCAGCCGTCACACCGGCCTCAGTCAGCGCCTCAATGAAGTGGAACACATAGGCCGGGCCGGAACCTGAAACGGCAGTCACGGCATCCATCAGCGCTTCATCGTTCACGCTTGCGACCTTGCCGGATGTTTCAAGCAGGCGCGCGATAAAAGCTTCGTCTTCATCGCTTACATTGGCGTTCTTGTAGGTGACGAGCATTCCCTTGCCGATGGCGGCAGGCGTGTTGGGCATGCAGCGCAGCACGGCTGCGTCCTGACCGAGTTGGCTTTCAAAAAGCGCGACCGGAATGCCCGCCGCGACGCTGACGAAAGTGGCAGCGGATGCAAAACGCTTATAGGCGGGCAGAACCTGTGCCATGACCTGCGGCTTGACGGCCACGAGAACCATGCGCGGCTTCAGATCGCCGGGCAGGGCGTCAGCATCGGCAAAGGCATGGACGCCAGCGCCAGCAGCGCGATCGCGAAGCGCTTCGGTCGGCTCCACGACATAAACGTCCTTCGCCTTGAGGATGCCGCTATCGAGCCAGCCCTTGAGCATGGCGAAGCCCATATTGCCGCAACCGACCAGAATTACCGTGTCATGCATATTGATCGTTCCACCCTTGGAGTTCGTTTGGAGCATGGTATAGCGCCGCCTCGCCGGACTGCGCAAGCATATGCGGCCTATCCACGTGTTTCTAAGGTTAAATCATTGATCCACCAGCCTGTATCGCGCAGTATGAGCCGGAATTGAGTGGATTTTCGGAGGGGACGAATGGACGCGGCTTTGACAACGGGCGTGCCGCCAGCCGAAGCTTTTGGCCATGTCCGCATCATCATAGGCATGATCCTTGGCCTGTGCGTTTCCCGCCTTCTGACGGGGCTGGCGCGGTTCATCCAGCATCCCGGCAAGCAGAGGATTTATCCCGTCCATCTGGCGTGGGTCGGTTTCATCCTGCTTTCGGTCATTCATTTCTGGTGGTTCGAGTTCGGCTTGCGAACCATTCAGCTCTGGACTTTCGAGAAATATCTCTTCGTGATCTTTTATGCCGGCCTTTATTTCCTGCTCTGCACGCTGCTCTTTCCCGACAGCATGGAGGAATATACCGGCTACCGCGATTATTTCATTTCCCGGCGCAAGTGGTTCTTCGGCATTCTGGCCTTGGTCTATGTGGCCGACTTCATCGATACGCTGTTGAAAGGCGCCGATCACTACCGGGTCTACGGGATCGAATATCCCATTCAGGTTGCCTGCTTCATCCTGTTCAGCCTGATCGCCGTGCTGTGGGACAACAGGCGCTATCATGCGGTTTTTGCGGCCGTTGCGCTGGTTTACCAGATCACGTTCACCCTGCGCCACTTCGCGACCTTGAGTTAGAGCATTTTCGAGCCAAAAGCGTGAAACGTCTACGCGGGGAAATCAGTTCAGTGGACTGATTTCTTATCTCGCTTCGATGCGTTGGATAATGCGGCAAAACAAATAGTTAGAGCGGCTCTGTTTTAACCGGAGCCGCTTTACGACTGTCGCTCTGCATTGCGCCGGGTTTCCGCATCCACAATATCGCGGAACTGGCGCAGCAGCGGGTGGCGGGCGGTCTGCCTGACGCCGTAGCCAAGATTGAAAGCATAGTCGAAATCCGGCGGGTTCAGCCCGATATTGTGCTGCAGCATGGTTTCGAGCTTGTCGAAGCCCTTGGCGAATATCGCTTCCGGTGAACTACCTTCGTTATAGTCCGCCCAAAGCTCCATGATTTCGTTACGCAGATCATCCGGCAGCGGCGCGCACAGTGTCAGGAGATCGGCTCTTTCACGCGCGGCGCGCCCGTCATCGGCGGATTGATGGATGGCAGGTACGTCGCCGGAAATGGCCTCGCCCAGATCGTGGACGATGCACATCTTGATGAGTTTCAGCCGGTCGCAATCGCCCAGTTCCCGGTCGAACAGCGACACCAGCAGGCAAAGCCGCCAGCTATGTTCGGCCGTGCTTTCCGGTCGGCCCTGGGAGGTATGACCGGAACGTAACGTGCTTTTCAGCCGTTCCGCATTCTGGATAAATCGGATGATGCCGCTAAGCCGGTCTGGATCGATGGCGTATTCCGCTTCGACGTTCACGCTGGCCTCCTGATTTATCTGCGTGAATCAACGCATATAATTGCAATTTTAACGGTTTATTTGCCATGATAAATATTAATCTGGATCGATAACTTCGGTGCAAGCGGGACGGAACGATGGTGGAGAAGGACACAAGGGCAAGACGTACGGCTGCCCGCCCGCTGCTGGCCTATGCGCCGGAATTTCTTGAGCCGGTTCCCTCGTCCCGCCTTTTCCAGAATGATGAAGAACGCGAACATCAAAGGCGCCGCGAGGAATTGCTTCGCCGCAAGCAGGAACTGTTGGAAGCCGGATACGCGGGCGCGATTGATCCGAAGGCCGATATGCAAAGCCGGATGCACGCCGTGCGTGACGCATTGCAGGCCAATCTCGACGGCGCGGCGGCGAGCGCGCAACCTGCGGCGGATGCTTCCGCGAAGCCTGAAAGCGAGCCGGTGAAATTGCCTCGCCGGAAGCGGCGTTGGGGGCTTCTGGCCGGTTTCACGCTCCTGGGCGGAATTGTTGCAACAACATATGCCTTTCTCGTGCCGCCCCAATATGCGGCGACGGCTTCCATGCAGGTTTTTCCGCACGAACGGCGCAGCGAAATTGCCTCGAATGTTGTTCTGGAACGTGCTGCGCAGTTGGCGCGCATAACGCGCGCGGAGGATCTGGGCCGGCCTTCACTTCAGGAGGAATTGCGCGCCCGCCTCAACAGGTTGCTGCCTGAGGATTTGCAAAGGCCAGCGTCAAAGGCCTCCGGTGTTGATTTGCTGCGCCAGCGCCTCGATTTCACGCAGGCGCTCGACAGCGGCACGGTGAATGTCGAGGCTACAGCAGACAGGCCGGAAACGGCGGCGCTTCTGGCCAATGCGGTTGCGCAGGCGTTTCGCGATCATCTGCAAGGCGGCGCTCCATTGAGCGGGGCCGAGGGCGATCTTCCGGCGCGCCTGCAAAGTCTGGAAGCGGATGCCGAAGCAGCGCGACAGGCGGCAACGGCCTTTCGTGTCAGCCGCGACTTTGGCAATGACGACAACAAGGCAGCCCTTCAACGCGAGTTTGCCTACAGCAAGGCCGAGACAGCGCGGATCGCCGCGGAGGCAAACCGCCTGAATGGAGCCAACGCCGGAAGTCTTGTCCGCGAAGGCGTGCCGGAAAGCATGCGTTCCGGTCCACTCGGCGCGCTGGTGGAGCGCTATCGCGCCGCAGGGCGGGGGGCCGAAGCAAAGCAGATCGAGGCGGAGATCGACAAGGAGATTTCCAGCCAGCGCAGCGCCTTGCAGGCCGATCTTAAGAATGCGGTCGAACGCGAGCAGAAAGCCGCCGCCGCCATTGCCGGTTTCGGCTCGACGCCTGCGACGGATGAAGACAAGGCCCGCCTGCAAATGCTTGAGCGCGATGCCGCGGCAAAGCAGGCGCTGTTTGAAGATTTGCAGATGCGCGCGGCGCGGGGTGAGCCTGCCTCGACCGGCTCGGCGGCGACAGTGCGGATTGTCACGCCTGCCATTGCTGAACCGCACTCGCGCAGTCTCCCGCCGCAATGGATCATCGCTGTCGGATTTGGGGGCGGTTTCCTGCTTGGCCTCCTTTCCATGGCGCTGGCCGGTCGCGAGCCCCGGTCATCGTCAAAGACGGAAGCCGAGCCGGAAGAGGTTCTCGAAACCTATGGCGAGACCCGTCTTGCCGCCGTGATCCGCGAAGCCAATGCGCGCTGGGAAGCCGAGAATGAAGGCGCCAGCCGACCGCGGGAAAATTCGGCCATCGGTCGCGCCATTGATGAGGTGCGTTCATCCCGAGCCTCGCGGCTCTGACATCTGAAATTTCATAAAATCCTGCCAGAAATCCTGCATTGTCGCGCATTCGCCAATTGTCATCGGGCGTCATGACGCTTATGGGCATGTGTGCGGAAAATATGTCGTGTATCTCCCAGACAATCACGAAAGAACGGAGCGCTCGCTATGGCCCAATTGATTGATGGCAAGAAGCTCGCCGAGGATGTGGTTTCCACGGTGAAGACCGAAACCGAAAAGCTCGTGGCTGCAACCGGCATCGTGCCCGGAATTGCAGTGGTGATTGTCGGCGAAGACCCGGCAAGCCAGGTCTATGTCGCTTCCAAGAGCCGCAAGGCCAAGGAATGCGGCTTTCACTCCGTTCAGCATGATCTGCCGGAAACGGCATCGGAGCGGGAACTTCTCGACCTGATCGAGAGCCTGAACAACGATCCCGCCATCCATGGCATTCTGGTGCAGTTGCCGCTGCCCAAGCACATTGATGCAGGCCGGGTGATCCAGACCATCTCGCCAGACAAGGATGTCGACGGCTTCCATTTCATCAATGTCGGAAAGCTCGGCACCGGCGAGGTTGAAACAGCTTTCGTTCCCTGCACGCCAGCAGGCGCGATGATCATGATCGAGCGCGTCCATGGCCGCGATCTTTCGGGGCTCAATGCCGTGGTGATCGGGCGTTCCAACATTGTCGGCAAGCCGATGTTCAATCTTCTGCTCGCCGCCAATGCAACAGTGACGGTTGCTCACAGCCGCACGAAGGACCTGCCCGCAATTGCCCGCACGGCGGACATTCTGGTGGCAGCGGTCGGGCGTCCGCAAATGATCAAGGGCGATTGGGTCAAGCCGGGCGCAACGGTGATCGATGTCGGCATCAATCGCATTCCGGCGCCGGAACGGGGCGAAGGCAAGACGCGGCTGGTTGGCGATGTCGATTTCGCGGAAGCCGAAAAGGTCGCCGGAGCGATCACGCCGGTCCCAGGCGGCGTCGGTCCGATGACCATTGCCCTGCTGATGGCAAACACGCTCACCTCGGCTTGCCGCACTGCTGGCGTGAAAAAGCCAGTTTTTTGACACAATTGAGCTGCGCTTTTTGCGCAGTTTCATTCCGTTTTTGATGGTTTGAAGGGCAAAACAGCTAAAATCGCTGTTTTGCCTTAATTTTATTCGGGCGTTTTCAGAACACCGAAGCGCCTTCGTCAGCCCGTCCGGCGATCTGGCGGAAGGCGCGGAACAATTCGCGTCCCATGCCATGTTCATTGCCGGAAAGATCGGGCCGGTCATCGCCGCGATCATTCAGCAGGGCGATATTGGCCAAAACCTCCAGCGTACCATTGACGGCATCGAGGCGGATAACATCACCGTCGCGGATTTTTCCGATGACACCGCCATCGAGCGCTTCCGGCGTGACATGGATGGCGGAAGGCACCTTGCCAGATGCCCCCGACAGACGGCCGTCAGTGACAAGGGCAACGCGCTGGCCGCGATCCTGCAAGATGCCGAGGACGGTCATCAGCTTGTGCAGTTCCGGCATGCCATTGGCTTTCGGACCCTGATAACGGACCACGGCGATGAAATCGCCGGTCAGTTCGCCAGCCTTGAACGCGGCCTGCATTTCCGCCTGATCGTTGAAGACCTTGGCGGGTGCTTCAATGACCTGACGCTCCGGCTTCACGGCGGAAACCTTGATGATCGCATTGCCGATATTGCCGGTCA
>Ga0164243_10014685_pt1 | contig 10893 bp, 6 predicted proteins | sample OricompcompostOP_FD_108781 | JGI IMG/M metagenome (GOLD analysis project Ga0164243, IMG submission 108781) | Organic Plus compost microbial communities from Emeryville, California, USA - Original compost - Organic plus compost (OP) | ecosystem: Engineered > Solid waste > Mixed feedstock >...
CGACAATCCGATCGAAACCTACACCACCATCAACGACAAATATGATGTCACGACCAGCTTCGCCAACGCGCCGGAAGCGACGCTTTACGGTTTCGAGCTGGAGGCGCAGAAATATCTGCCGCTCGACGGGTGGAGTGCGCCCTTCTTCCAGAGCCGCCGCGTCGTCCTGATCGGCAACTATACCTATACCCAGTCGAAGCTGAAGGTGGGCGCGGACGACACGACCATTCCCTATAGCTACACGACCGGACCGCTGCCCGCCGCGACGGACTATTTCCGGGACGGCGCGCCGATGACGGGGCAGTCGGATCATCTGGTGAACCTGCAACTGGGGCTGGAGGATACCGACAGGCTGTCGCAGCAGACGCTCTTGCTGACCTATGCCAGCCCGCGCGTCACCAGCCGCGGCCCCAATCTGCAACCAGACATCAAGGAAAAACCGGGCCTGACGCTGGACTTCGTGGCGCGTCACGGCGTGAAGCTGTTCAATGCGATCAACAGCGAATTCAAGTTCGAAGCGCGCAACATCACCGGCCGGAAATATCAGGAGGTCCAGCAACTGGACGGCAACAAGGTGTTCTACAACAGATATAAGGTCGGCACGACCATCGCGGCATCGCTGACGGTGGCGTTCTGATGCGTGGACGGCGGGACGCGAAGGCCGATCGCTCCCGCCGTCATGGGCGATCCCGCATCACTTGCCCGGTTTGGTCTTCGCCTCGCGGACGATCCGCGCCCAGGGATTGAGGTCAGGCTCGGCGATCTTCGTCAGGCTGTTCCGGTCACGATGCAGGAAGGGCTCGTCGCGGCCCCGCACCTGCAATGTGGTGTCGGACACATAGCTCCATGAACCATCGTCGTGGAAGTCGACCTCGATGCGGTAGGAATCCGTGCGAAACGCCAGTTCGAGAAAGGTCGTCGAGCAGATTCCATATTCGGTCTGCCCGCGATTCGCCGTCAGGACCAGCTTTGTCGCGTTCGGCTCCGCATGGCCGGCGGCGATCGCGACTTGCCCGCGCGGGATCGCCACGGTCTGGAGAATGAGGCCGGTTGCCGGTTCCCAAAGCCAGTAGCCGACCTGATCGTGGAAGGCGATCTCCTCCTCCGGCGTGTTGATGTGGACATGATAGCGCAGGCCGTAGAAAAGTTGCGGCCCGTTGGTCTGCGGGTCGATCGGCTGCATTTCGATGCGCTCATAATAGGCCCGCTGCTCAGGCCCGTCCGCCTTGGGGTTGAGATCGACGCCCCGATGTCCCTCCCATATTCCCGCGAGCCGCCGCAGCGGCCCCAGATTGGTCAGGGTGTCGGCATCGATGGGATCGGGTTCGGTGAAAATATCGTCTGGAATGTCCACGCTGTTGCTTCCTCTCGGTTGATCGATGGCGATAACCGTCGTTCGGTGAATTGCTGTTGTTCGATTTGGCCGTTTCACGCGCCGGAGGCAAGGCGGACTCCTGTTTGGGCTTGAACGGCATCCAGCCCCATCGCTGTGCCACATTCCCCCTGCCTCTTATACATTGCACCTATTTCGACAGGCAATGCCCTGTTTGAGGCATATTATCGCAGAAAACAGCCATTTTCCTCCTGCGATGGAATAAACTTAGGCCTATTAAGTCATATTTCCATTGTTGTGTTTCCCTCTCGCTGATACGATCGACGCATAGGCAAGGGGGATGGCAATGAAGGCTGGGCGCGCGCTCGCCAACGCCATGGAAGCGGACATAAAGGCCCGGTGCCTGCCGGCTGGCACGTTGATCGGTCAGGAAGCCGGTCTTTGCGCGCAATATGGGGTCGGCGTCGCTCAACTGCGTCAGGCCGCGCGGATATTGGAGGCGCGCGGAGTCGCCCGGGTGCAGCGCGGCGTCGGGGGCGGCCTTCTCGCGACGACGACATCCCTGTCCCAGGTCGCCAATTATATGGCCGCTCATCTCGAGGCGGCGGGTGTGGCGGTGGAATCCTTGCTGGCGGGGGCGGAGATCGTCGACAGCGTCATGTTCCGGCTGGCGAGCGAGCGCATGACCGCACGCGAGGCGCGCCGGTTGCTGGACTTGCTGAACGCCAGCCGCGATGTGGCCGATCCTATCGAACGCAGTCAGCGCGCCGGAGAACGCCAGCGCGCGCTGGCGGAACTGGCGGGCAATCCCTTTGTGACGCTGGCGCACATGATTGCCGTCCGCTTCATGACCAATGCCATGCCGTTCGAACTCTATCCGCAGGATGAGCGGCTGGTTCGCGCGCTGCATCAGGTAGACATGATCGTGCAGGGCGTGGTCGCCGGAGATATCCGGCGGGCGGAGCATCAATTGCGATTGTATCATCGGGACATACTCAGCCGTTTCCAGCGATGGCGGGAGACGGCCGACGTCGTCGACGCCCCCCTCGGCGCTTCGCCGCATAACCGGCCGGTCGCTCTGGCGAGACGGATGCTGCGCGAGATCAGGGAGGCCCGATCGGCGCCCGGCACTTTCCTGGGTTCGGAGGCCGACCTGATGGCGCGCTATGCGGTCAGCCGGGGAACCTGGCGGGAAGCGCTCCATGTCCTGGAGGAATATCGGGCGGTGAAAAGTCGGCGGGGGCGGGGCGGCGGCGTTTATGTCGCTGCTACCGATGCTGACGAGGCGATGCATCTGGCGCGGGAGTGGCTCCAGGCGGAACGGGCGACGCTGGAACAACTGCTGGAACTTCTGGCGCCGCTTGCCTTGCCGCATGTCGCGCTGCTCTTCGGCGTAGAGGACAGGCCCGCGCCTTCTCTCGCCGCGATCCTTGCCGCGATCGCCGAGGTGTCGGGATGCCCCATATTGGCAATTCTGCTGCCGGAACTGGACTCTTTCCTGAGCGGCTCCGCGCTGGACCAAGCCGCTTGCGCGCATCTGTCCAGCGAATGGAATGAGGCCATGGCGCAGAGGAACGAGCCGCTGGCACATCGGCTGCTGCTCATCATGGTTCGCGATATGCGTGCAGCCGCCGCCCGTCGCGAGCCTGTCCTTCCTCATCGCGCACTCAAGGAAGGAAGGACGGAACAACCATCCAGACGCAAGGCGAAATAATAAAAATTAAAATGGAGAGGAAAGATGATGAACAGACGCCAGTTATTGGGATCGGCTACCATCATGGCCGCGAGTTTCACGCTGACCGCCGCCGCGCCTGTGCCGGGACCGGCCGATGCGCCCCGGACATATGATGCGCCGGCCGGAAAATGCACCGTCGCCGTCATTCAGGCGATGGTGGCCGCCGACACCGTGATCGAGAGCGCCGCGCCCACCGCCGCGCCTGTGCCGCATTGCCGGATCGACGGTTATGTCACCACCACCGATCCGGGGCCGAACAAGGTCCGCTTCCGCCTGCAATTGCCCGACAAGGGATTTAACGGCCGCTTCATCATGGCGGGCCTGGGCGGCGCGGCGGGCTATGTGCCGACGGATATGCAAATCCCGAACGGCAATGCCATCCTGGCCGGTTTCGCCATGGCCGGGACCGATACGGGCCATAGCGGCGAGATGCTGGACTGGAGCTTCATCCGCGACAATCCGGCCCAGAGCGTGGACTATGTCCATCGCGGCGGACATGTCTCCACGGTCGCGATGCAGAAGATCACCCGCGACTATTATGCGGTCCAGAAGCTCTATCGCTATCATTCGGGCTGTTCCGGCGGCGGCCGCATGGGGGTGCAGGCGGCCGAGCGGCATCCGGAGGATTATGACGGCATATTGATCGGCGCGCCGGGGCGCAGCACGGCCACCATGCTGATGTTCATGTGGGCGACCAAGCAGATGGCCCGCGAACCGGGCGCATGGCTTTCCCCGGCGAAACTCGGCCTGATCGAACAGAAGGTGACGGCGCAATGCGACGCGCTGGACGGGGCGAAGGATTCCATCGTTCAGGAACCGGGCAAATGCCATTTCAAGCCCGAAGTCCTGCAATGCAAGGGCGCCGACGGCCCGGACTGTCTGACCGCGCCGGAAATCCGCACCTTCAAGGCGATAGCCGAAGGGCCGAAATATCCCGACGGCACCCGGATCACCGGCGGTATGCCGATCACGAATACCGCCGCGGGCTGGATGTCGTTCCTGGGCGCGACGCCGCCGCCCTGGCCCGACAGCATCAGCCTGAAGGACATGGCCAGGACCAACGCCGCCACGATCATGGGGCATGTCATGTCGAAAGCCTATTTCGGCCCGGATTTCGATTATTTCCGTGACTTCGACTTCAACAACCAGAAGCAATTCGACGCATGGTGGGCCGCGGCCGACCGCACCGGCTTCGGCCGTCCCAGCACCGCCGATCTTTCCGGGGTGGAGCGCGCCAACACCAAGATCATCTGGTGGCATGGGGTGAGCGATGCCGGGCCGACACTGGACACGACGCTCGGTTATTTCCGCGATGCGCAAAAGTCCCTCGGTGGAAGCGCCGCGCGTCTCGACAAGGTGGCCAAGCTCTACGAAGTGCCCGGCATGCTGCATTGCGGATCGGGCACGGGTCCGGACGACGTGCCCGACCAGCTGCTCCAGACGCTGATCGCCTGGACGGAAAAAGGGGTGAGGCCCGGGCCGGTGGTGACTGGGCGCGGACCGAGCCGGGCACATCCCATCTTTGCGGACAAGAACGGCCCGACCACGTCCGGCGTGCTGATCCCGACATCGAAGGGAGCCGATCGCGATTTCCTGCTCTGCCCCGCTCCGCAGGTCGCCAGGTTCAACGGCAAGGCGGGAGGGGAAAATGATGCCGCCAACTGGAGCTGCGTAAAGTCCTGACGAATGACCGGCCGGCCCGTCGGAGCCGGCCGCCTTCCCATGACCGGCGATTCCGCGGCGCCGGCCAATCATTAAGCGGGTAACAGGAGAGGGTAAGAAAATGAGTGGTCATAAAGCCATTGTCACGGCACTTCTGTCGGCATCCGGCATTGCGCTGGCGTTTCCGGCGGCCGCGCAGGAATCGCAGGCTTCCCAACCTCCCCAGGCGGACCCGGGCAGCGGGCTGGGCGATATCGTCGTCACGGCCCGCAAGCGGGAGGAATCGCTCCAGAACGTCCCTGTCGCGATCACCGCTTTCGGCGGGGAAGCCCTGCGGGAAAAGAATATCGATACATTCTATGACGTGCCGCTGCACACGCCGGGGCTGACCGTCCGCACCGCCAGTGCGGAACGAAGCGGCGCCGATTTCTTCATTCGCGGCCAGGGATCGACCTATGGGTCCGGGCCGGGCGTGGTCAGCTATTTCTCCGACGTGCCTGCCTTCGGTTCTTTGCTGGGCAACAATATCCAATTCTACGATCTTGCCTCCGTCCAGGTTCTCAAAGGTCCGCAGGGCACCCTGTTCGGCCGCAGCACGACAGGCGGCGCCGTCCTGATCGAACCCGCCAGGCCCACGGCCGACTTCGGCGGCTTTGTGGAGGTCAAGGCCGGCAATTACGACATGCGGGAGGTGACGGGCGCACTCAACGTGCCGTTGGTGGGCGATGTGCTGCTGCTGCGCGTGGCGGGCAATATCGTCCGCCGCGATGGTTTCACCATCAGCTCCACGACCGGGCAGAAACTGGATGACCGCCGGCGGGAATCCTATCGCGTCGGTCTGTTGTTCCGACCGTCCGAGAGCTTTGAAAACTACACGCTCTTCTATGGCGAACATATCAATGAGAACGCGTCCGGCTCCGTCCTGCTGGAATTCAACGACACGTCGATCGCGCAATTCGCCGCGCCGTCGAACCTTGTCATAGCAGGCTTTTGCGCCAACCCGGCCGTGGCGATTGCGGCCAACTGCGCCGGCACGGCCGCTATCCGGGCCGCGCGCCTGGATGCGCTCCACGCCGCCCTGAACGCGGAAGAAGCGCGCATCAAGGGGGGAGGCAGCATTCGCCAGACGCCGACCGCCTATCAGGATTTCCTGCGCGGTTCGTCACAGGTGTTGCAGAACACCACGACGATCAGGCCCGGCGAAGTGCCGGTGCTGGGCGATCTGATGATCAAGAACATCTTCGCGACCGGGCGGACGATCAAGGCCGCCAGCACGCGGGAGATCGGCGGGTCGCCACTGCCCCATGGCCAGCCGATCAACGGTCAGGAACTGATCGGCGGCGTGCCCACCATCACCAATCGATCGGGGACCACCAAGTTCTTCGACCATTTCACGGAAGAGGTGCAATTGGGCGGCGGATCGCCGACGGTCGACTGGCTGGTGGGATATTTTGTGGAGGTGGACAAGAATCCGCTTTCTTTCCCGCCGATCTTCCCGGCGTTCAACAACGCCTTCTCCATTCCGCTCGATGCGCTCGCCTATCAGGGGCAGTTGGTCCTCAATCAGAAGGACATAGACCGGGGCCTCTTCGGTCAGGCGACCGTGAAGCTGGATTCGTTGATCGGCGGACTGTCCGTCACCGCCGGCTATCGCAAGTCGAAATCGACGCGCAGATCCTTCAACGCGCCGGCTGTCGTTACGCCGACCGGGGTCGTTCCCGGCGTGGTCGTGCCGGGCGTCGGCTTGAAGGAAAAGGTCAGCAGCTATAATTTCAGCGTCGACTATCGGGCGGCGTCGAACCTGCTGCTCTATGCGGCCACGCGCAAGGGTTACAAGCCGGGCGGCGTCAACCCCCCTCCGGCTGAACCGATCCCAGGCGCGCTGACCAGCTTCCGGCCGGAAATTCTGAAGGACGTCGAACTGGGCGCCAAATATGACTGGGAAAGCGGCGTCGTGAGCGGGCGCACCAATATCGCGCTCTACAAACAATGGTATAGCGACATCCAGCGCAACCAGATCCTGATCAACCCGAACCCGCCTTTCGGCACGGTGACGCAGGTGGCGAATATCGCCAGGGCGTCGATCAAGGGGCTGGAGCTGGAAAATGTGATCCAGGTCGGCCGGCGGTTGACCTTCACGCTGAACTACAGCTTCACCGACGCGAAATATACCCGCTACCCCGGCACGACGACGGACATATTGGGCAATGTCATTCCCAATGTCGAGGCGCCCTATGTCGGCACGCCCAAGCATCAGGGGACGCTGGGTATTCGCTTCCTCGCGGTCGAATCCGACAATGTGGGCAATGTGTCGATATCGGGCGACCTTTATCGCCAGAGCCGCGTGTGGCTGGACGATCAGGCGCTGCAAGATCCGGAACAGGTCGGCAAGCAGAAGGCGTGGAGCAATCTGAACCTGCGGCTCGACTGGAACAATGCCGGCGGAACCGGAATCGACGCGGGCCTGTTCGCGCGCAACGTCACCAAGAATGTCCATCTTCTGGGGGTCGGCAACCTGATCAACAATCTGGGCGTCATCACCGGCATTTACAGCGAACCGCGAACCTGGGGCATCGAATTGCGGTACAAATTCGGCAGCTAGGAAAAATGGACGATCGCCCGCCGCGCGACCCGTGGCGGGCGACAGCATGGGATGAGGATCAGATGAGCGAAACGAACAAGGGCACGGACAGGGCATCAGGCCATTTTTCCGCAGACCGCCGCACAATGCTGGGCGGGCTGGCGGCGGCGGGCATCACCCCAATCTTAGGCATCGGAATGGAAACGGCAATGGCGGCGGACAAGACGGGCAAGGACGATCTGACATGGATGCCGGCATGGCGCATCCGGGACATGGTCGCGAGCGGCAAGATCACCGCCAGTGCGGTGACCGAACATTTCATCGCGCGGATCGGGAAGATCGATCCGGTGCTGCATGCCTTTCGCGCCTTCGATCCGGAAGGCGCGCGCAGCCAGGCACGCGCGATCGACGAAGCGGTCGCGCAGGGGAAGCCCGTGGGGCCTCTCGCCGGCGTTCCCATCGCCATCAAGGATCATGTCGCGGTCAAAGGCCTGCCGGTCTTCGACGGCTCCCCGTCGAATAACAAGGCCGCCGCGCTCCAACCGGCTGCCCGCGATTCGGTGGTGGCGGAACGTCTGCGCGCCGCCGGGGCCATCATCATGGGCGTGACGATCATGCCGGGCATGGGGATCGGCGCGGGAATGCCCGATCTTGCGCGGCATCCGCGCAATCCCTGGGACCCCAAACGCGTGCCGGGTTCGTCCAGCGCAGGCAGCGCAGCGGCCGTGGCGGCCGGCATGGTGCCTGTGGCGATCGGATCGGATGGCGGCGGATCGACGCGCCTTCCCGCCGCTTTGACCGGCACCATCGGCGTTCATACGACGATCGGGCGCGTGCCCAACCTCAATCTGGACCATCCCGACCTGCCGCTGACGACGAGCCTGGGTCCCATCGCGCGTGACGTCCGGGATGCCGCCATCGTCATGCAGGCCATCGCTGGCCCGGACGGGCGCGATATGCTGTCGACCATACATCCGCCCGCGCCCGACTATCTGGCGGCGCTGAACGATGGCGCGCGCGGAATGAAGATGGCCTGGACCGACGACTATGGCTTTACCCGCTCCTTGGGATCGACCCAAACGGACGGGATCATCGATGCCGTCCGAAATGCGGCGCAGGGTGTGAGCGCGCTTGGTGCGGCCTTCACGCCCGTCGACGAGCAATGGGAAAGCTTCTGGCCGCATTATCTTGTCACGACAGCCGCCTATTCCGTGCGGCCCGGAACGCAGCGCCCTTCTACGGAGGACCTGATCCGTTCGTCGGAAGTGCGTGCGCGGAACCGGGCCAAATTCGATGCCCTGCTGACTCGCTTCGACGTGCTGATGAGTCCGACCATCCAGTTCACCGCGCCAACGGTGGAAGAATGGGATCGATCCTGGCGCGACGTGCTGAAGTTCAGTCCGGTCTATACGTCGGACACATTCATGTTCAACTGGCTGGGCTTGCCGGCCATGTCCGTTCCGTGCGGCTTCGTCGAAGGACTGCCCATCGGGCTCCAGCTTGTCGGGCCGCCCGACAGCGAACCGAAGCTCTTCCGGATTGCCCAGGCTTTCCTGACCCGCTTCCCACGCACGGAAACGCCGCCTCCTGTCGCATGATGGTGGCCGGACGGGCCGCGGCGCGGCCGATCGCATAGTCGTCACGCCCTAAACGGCCATCCCGCGATGGCCGTTTGCAAACTGCGTCTTGTCTTGAAAGATGGCCGTAATGCGCGGCGCTGATCGGGGCATGACGGCCAGGCGGCCCGCGCTTGCGGCCAACAATGGTGCGGGCGGTCGGACTCGAACCGACACTCCTTGCGGAACCGGATTTTGAGTCCGGCGCGTCTACCAATTTCACCACGCCCGCGCATGGTTGGGGAGCGCCAGATGACAAAAAGCGCGGCAGGCGTCCAGCCAAAAATCATCCGGCGGGATTTGAAGGGATAATTGCCGTTCCTCATATTGCGGGAGCGGACATGGCCCGATAGCTTGGCTTGCGTCTCGAAAACGGCTCGTTATAAAGGCCGCTTCGTGCAGACATAACACTCCAACGGAAAAGGGTGATCCTTTGACCGAACCGTCTGCCACGTTCCTGTTGTTCGGCGCCACCGGCGATCTGGCGCACCGGATGATCTTTCCCTCGCTCTATAATCTGCTGGCGGACGGGTTGCTGCCGGACGATTTCCTTGTCGTTGCATCGGGCCGCTCCGACCTGTCGGACGAAGCCTTCCGCGCGGATATAAGGGCCAGCCTGCCCAAATTCCTGCCGGCGGACCGCCACGACGCGGCCGTGGCCGACCGCCTCTGCGCCATCATCTGCTATCAGCCGGTCGAGGCGGGCAATGCGGATCAATTCGCGGCTCTCGCCAGGCGCGTGGAAGGACGGCTGGATCGCGGTCTTGCCGTCTATCTTTCGACTCCGCCCTCGCTCTTCGCGCCCACTGCGCAGGGGCTGGCGCAAGCGGGGATCATCACGCCTAAAACCCGCATCGCCATGGAAAAGCCGATCGGCAAGGATCTGGCATCCTCGAAACAGGTCAATGACGGCATCGGCGCCTTGTTCGCCGAAGATCAGATTTTCCGCGTCGACCATTATCTCGGCAAGGAAACGGTCCAGAACCTGCTTGCGCTGCGCTTCGGCAATGTGATGTTCGAGCCGCTGTGGAACGCCAGCGCCATCGACCATGTGCAGATCACCGTGGGCGAGACGGTCGGGCTGGAAGGCCGCGTCTCCTATTATGACGGCGTGGGCGCGTTGCGCGACATGGTGCAGAACCATGTGCTCCAGATCCTGTCGATCATCGCCATGGAGCCGCCCGCGCGCATGGACCCCACCTCCGTGCGGGACGAGAAGGTGAAGGCGCTGCGCTCCCTGCGTCCCATGACCGCCGAAACGGTCAAGACCCACAGCGTGCGCGGCCAATATACGCCCGGCGCGGTCGGCGGGCAGATCGTCACCGGCTATGCCGACGAACTGGGGAAGCCCTCCGACACCGAAACCTTCGTGGCCCTGAAAGCCCATATCGACAACTGGCGCTGGCAGGGCGTGCCCTTCTACCTCCGCACCGGCAAGCGGATGCCCGCCCGCCAGTCGGAAATCCTGATCCAGTTCAAGCCGGTGCGTCATTCCATCTTCGGCCGCGACGGCCATGGTTCGGGGCTGGAACCCAACACGCTCATCATCCGCCTTCAGCCGGAGGAATATATCCGCCTGCTCATCATGAGCAAACGCCCCGGCCTCGAACGGCAGGTGCATCTGGATGAAGTGTCGCTGGACGTGTCGCTGACCGCCGCCTTCGCCGGGCAGCGCCGCCGCATCGCCTATGAGCGGCTGCTCCTCGATCTGCTGGCGGGCGACCAGACGCTGTTCGTCCGCCGCGACGAGGTGGAGGCGCAATGGACCTGGATCGATTCCATCATCGACGGCTGGAAAGCCGCCGGAATGAAGGTTTCGCCCTATGCATCGGGGAACTGGGGGCCGTCCTCAGCCATTGCCCTTATCGAACGCGATGGAGCAAGCTGGCATGACTGACCTCAACCCGGTGATCGCCAAAGTCACCGACCGCATCATCAGGCGCAGCGCCCCGCGCCGCCGCCAATA
>Ga0164243_10014686_pt1 | contig 10893 bp, 7 predicted proteins | sample OricompcompostOP_FD_108781 | JGI IMG/M metagenome (GOLD analysis project Ga0164243, IMG submission 108781) | Organic Plus compost microbial communities from Emeryville, California, USA - Original compost - Organic plus compost (OP) | ecosystem: Engineered > Solid waste > Mixed feedstock >...
TGCGCATCGAAGGCGTCGTCGTGGAGTTCCTCGGCGGCGTGGACGATCTCTCCGAGTCGCTGCGCGACTTCCGACCCGGCCCCGACCGGAAGGTCGGCGTGTTGGTCGACCACCTGGTGCCGGGCTCGAAGGAGAGCAAGATCGCGGCTCGCATCCAGGCCTCGCCGCTGGGGCAGCACGTGCTGATCGTCGGCCACCCCTTCATCGACATCTGGGCGGCGGTGAAGCCCGAGCGCATCGGCAAGCGCGCATGGCCCGAGGTGCCGCGGCACCTCGAGTGGAAGAAGGGCGTGTGCCAGCAGTTCGGCTGGCCGCACCGCGACCAGGCGGATATCGCCCGCGCCTGGCAGCACATCCTCTCGAAGGTCGACTCCTGGCACGACCTCGATCCGGCACTCATCGGCCGGGTCGAGGAGCTGATCGACTTCGTCACCGGGTGAATCCGGGGTCGGGCCGAGCCGGTCTGGCGGCCTTCACCCCCGGCCGCGGCTCACGCCTCCGGGCGCAACGGCCTTCCCTGGGGATCGCGGATGTCGTCGTTGACGAGGATCAGCACCCCGTCGACGACGCTCCACAGCGATCCCAGCCCACAGGTGAGAATGGCCACCAGGCACTGCGCGACACCCAGGCCGACATGGCCGAGCACCATGCGCCCGACGCCGAAGGGCACGACGATCTGCAGCAGGCCCACCAGGAGCTTGGACTTGTCGGAGTAGGGGATCCCGAGCGTGGGGTGCACGCCATAGGGCGCGGCCGGGTCGACCGGCCGACCCCAGCGGTCCCAGTGCGGCGTCGGCCCGTAGCCGGGCTGCCCGTACGGCTGCCCGTAACCGGGCTGCCCGTACGGCGGCTGCTGCGGTCCGGTCTGCTGGTGCGGATCCTCGGGGCCTTGGCTCACACACTCAGCCTAGGACCTGCCCCAGAGCGCGATCACCTACGCAGGTGCCACACCGCGCCGGTCGAAGTGTCGGCGGCGGATCCGACGCTCGCGCTCCCGCTCGACCTGGTCCACCGCGGGCAGGGCCGACTCCGAGCGCACATCCGTCACCGGGAGCATCCGAACGCCGACCGGACGCGGCAGCACGCCCTCCGCGATCCCCTGCCAGCGCAGGAAGATCAGTCCGGAGGTCTCCCCCGCCGTGTCGATCCAGTTCGCGACACCCGGGTCGTCGGCCGCGATCACGTAGCGCACGAACCCGTCGTCGCCGACGACGCTCTGGGTGAGGTTGCGGCTCGAGGTGTGATCCCAGTAGTCCGTCGAGACGAAGAGCGCGTCTCCGAGTTGGAGACCCAGGTAGGGCGCACCGCAATGCTCGACCGTCAGCTCGAGCGCGTGACCAGGCGGAAGCTCGAAGCGGCCGTAGGCACTTACCTGCCCCGGCAGGCCGCCGACCGACGGAGCCGGGTCCAGGACCGTCTGTCCCGGCAGTGCGAAGATGCGCGCGGTGTAGGTGTTCCAGAACTCGACAGCGTCACGGGTGCGTGCCGCGGTCTCCTCGGCGAGCGGCGCGGTGGGCGCGGTGCGGGTCGGGCCGCTCACCTGCCGCAACCGCAGTGCGACCGGGATCTCGTTCGCCCAGTCGTTGAGGGTGTCGCGGAAGATGAGCATCGACCGGCCTGACGGCAGCGAGAGGTGCGGCCCGTCGACCTCCGAGGCGTCCCGGGCGTCGATGGTGATCCGGAAGCGGCCCTGGGCGTCCGGCCTCAGGTCGGCGCCGGTCAGCAGGCCGAGTGTCTCGTGGAGACTTCCGTCCTCACCCGGCTGCCCGTCCATGAGCTGGAAGTAGACGTCAGAGGAGCTGTTGCGCTCACCCTCGATCACATAGCCGGCGGCGCCGTCCAACGCGGCAGTGCGGTAGACGTTGTCGGGGTTGTCCAATCCCGCCCGGCCGAGCGGGTACGGGCTGCGGAGCAACGCCGGCTCCGGCCGACGGTTGAGGATGCCGGTGATCGCCTTGACCAGGGCGACGCCCTCCACGTAGTCGTCGATCCGGTGCCGGGCGATGCCGGCCTGCCGCACATGCGGAGTGCTCGCCAGCGTCTCGACCAGCTCGGCGACCGCCTCGCGCACCACGGCTTCGTCGAGTACGGCGCGCGCCGGCTCCAGCGCCTGCTGGCAGGTGTCGAGATCCTCACCCCGGAAGCTCCGGTCGAAGCCGGCGGGCGAGGCAGGGTCACGGGGTTGGGTCTGGGCGGTCACGAGAGTCGCCTTCCATAGTCGAGGGAGCGCTGCTCCAGCTGTTGTTCCCGCTCCTCCGATCCGACTGCCTGCTCCGCGAGCAGCGCCGCCACGTCGGCGGCGGGCACGAGCCGACACTCGCGCACCGCTCCGTCGAGGTCGGACGGCGTCTCGGCGAAGGACTGCCAACGCAGCGTGAGCATGCCGTTGTGCAGCCCGCCGGTGTCGAGCCAGTTGTGGATGCCGGGGTCGACGGCGCCGACCACGTAGGTGATCGTGCCGTCCGCGTTGCGTCTCGCCTGCGCCTGGTTGAGGCTGCCGGTGCGCCCGACGTACTCGAGGGCGACACCCCAGGGGTCGGTGAGCTGGCAGCCCACGTAGCCGGCTCCGGTCGGGTCTACCGTGACGAGCAGGCACGTTTCCGGTGCCAGAGAGAACGTGGTGGAGGCCGCGGCGCCGAAGGCGCGGAGGCGCGGGGTCAGCAGCCGATTCGGCTCGCGACTCCAGAGGTAGAGGTTGTTGTACTCGAGCCAATAGCGAGCGATCTGGGGTGCCAGCTCGACGGCCCGGGCAGCCGCCTTGGTGTGGTCCAGGACCTGCTCCTTCTCGGGTCGGGGCTCGATCGTCAGCTCCGTCGGCAGGTCACGGCCCCAGTCGCCGAGCGCGTCCCGGACGATCAGAAACCTGGCCCGACCGCGGGTGCACAGGTGCAGCGGGCCGCCGTCGGGCTCGGGGCCCACCGTGATCTCGAACCGCTCGCCCGGTGTGGGCACATGCACGACCACATCGATGATCTCCGCGCCTTCCCGGCCCATCTCCCCGGTGCCGGGGAGCTCCGCATAGAGGATGAAGGTCTGCTGCTGCGGGGCACCGTCGCGCGCACGCCCGAGGATCCGGAACTCCGCCAACGGGTCGACGCCCGTGTTGCGGTGGACGTTGTCGGGATTGTCGATGCCGTAGCCGGACGACGGCACCTCGAGGCCGTGCCATGCATGCGCGGCGTTCGCGGTCCACTGCACCCGCATCCCGGTGTCCGCCTCGGCCAGCGCGTACTTCACGGCAGCATGCGTGATCGCCCGGGCGGCCGCCGCCGCGGTCGTGGCGCCGTCCGGCGTCGCTCCCGTCGCGTCGGCCGCGTAGAGCTGCTCGATCTCCCGCACCGCTGCCGCGACCTCGGGCGTCGCCAACGCCGCCAGCGCGGCGCGTTCCATCTCCACCTGATGTGGGGTGTCCAAGATCCCCATGGCTCCGCGTCTCCTCCTTGCGCCGGCGGCACCCCGATCGCCCCGGGGATCGCCCCGGGGCCGCCGCCGACGCTAGGGCGTCGCGCGCATGTGGCGCGGATCTCACTTCCATCCACTGGGAAGCAGGCGAGCCGTCAGGGCAGGAGGTCGCGCACCACCGCGTCCGCGAGCAGACGCCCCCCGGTGGTCAACCGGATGACGGATGCGTCGTGCTCCACGAGGCCGCGCGCGACGAGATCGGGCACGACCGCCTCTCCGCCGGGCTCCAGCAGCGCGATGTCGAGCCCCTCCCGCAGCCTGAGCTCCAGCAGCACCCGTTCGACGCGCCGGCTCTCCGCGTCGAGCACCTCCCGACCGTGGGCAGGCGTGCGCCCCGCCGCCAGGCGCGCCGCGTAGGCGGCTGGGTGCTTCACGTTCCACCACCGGACGCCGCCGACGTGGGAGTGCGCCCCGGGCCCGACACCCCACCAGTCCGCGCCGCGCCAGTAGTACAGGTTGTGCCGGCAGCGCGCCATATCGTCGCGGGCCCAGTTCGACACCTCGTACCAGCCCAGCCCCGCCTCGCTCAGCAGGCGGTCGGCCAGCAGATACTTGTCCGCCAGATCGTCGTCGTCGGGCATCGGCAGCTCGCCACGACGCACCCGGCGCGCCAGCGCGGTGCCCTCCTCCACGATCAGGGAGTACGCCGACACGTGGTCGGGCGCGCACGCGAGGGCGGTGCGCAACGAGGCCTCCCAGTCACCCATGCTCTCCCCCGGCGTGCCGTAGATGAGGTCGAGGCTGACCTGGTCGAAGCCCGCAGCGCGAGCCCACTCGACGACTTGCGGCACCCGCTCGGGATCGTGGGTGCGGTCGAGCGTGGCGAGTACGTGCGGCACCGACGACTGCATGCCGAAGGAGAGTCGCGTGAAGCCGGCCTCCCGCAGCGCCGCCAGACTCTGCGGGGACACCGAGTCCGGATTGGCCTCCGTGGTTACCTCGGCATCGGGGGTGAGCCCGAAGTGACGGCGTACCGCATCGAGCATCGCGGCAAGGTCGGCCGCGGGCAGCAGGGTCGGCGTACCCCCGCCGAAGAAGACCGTGTCGACCGTCCGGTCGTCGGGGCCCAGCACGCGGCGGGCGAGCTCCACCTCTGCGATCACGGAGTCGGCATAGGTGGCCCGAGAGACGCCCGGCCCGAGCTCGTCGGCGGTGTAGGTGTTGAAGTCACAGTAGCCGCAGCGGGTCGTGCAGAAGGGCACGTGGACGTAGAAGGCGAGCGGCACCCCGCCGCGGGCGGTGAGTACGTCGTCGGGCAGCGCGCCGTCGTCGGGGACGGGATCACCGTCGGGGAGGGCGGAAGGCACCCCACCATCCAAACAGACGCCGGACACGGACCCCAGGGCCCGTGTCCGGCGTCTGTGACGTGGGGCTCAGGTGTAGAGCGACTCGAGCAGGTCGGCGTTGTTGTTCTCCACCACGTTGCGCTTCACCTTCAGCGACGGAGTGAGCTCCCCGGACTCCACCGAGAGGTCGTTGTCGAGGATCGCGTACTTCTTGATGGTCTCCCACCGGTTGAGGTCACGGTTGAGCTCGTCGACGTAGCCCGCGACCATCGCCTTCACCTCGTCGCTGTTGACGATCTCGGTGTAGCTGGCGCCGGCCATCCCGTTCTCCTCAGCCCAGGCGGCCATCGCCTCCGGGTCGAGCGTGATCAGGGCGACGACGTAGTTGCGCTCCGCGCCGAAGACCATGAACTGGCTGGCGTAGGGGCAGATGACCTTGAACTTCGCCTCCAACGCCGGCGGGGCGATGTACTTGCCGCCGGAGGTCTTGAAGAGCTCCTTCATCCGTCCGGTGATCCGCAGGAAGCCGTCCTCGTCGAGCGAGCCCTTGTCGCCGGTGCGGAACCAGCCGTCGTCGGTGAGCGCCTTGGCGGTCTCCTCCGGCAGATTGTGGTAGCCCTCCATGACCCCCGGGCCCTTGATCCAGATCTCGCCCTCTGCGGCGTCGTTGCCCGATTCGTCGACGACCCGCACCTCGCTGCCGGTGAAGACCGGCCCCACGGTGCCGAACTTGTATTCGTCGGGGTGGTTGACGAAGGAGCCGGCGGAGGTCTCGGTGAGGCCGTAGCCCTCCAGCACCACGATGCCGGCGGCATGGAACCACTCGGCGACGTCCTTGTTGAGCGCCGCGGCGCCCGAGATGAAGAAGCGCACCCTGCCGCCGAAACGGTCACGCACCTTGGCGAAGACCAGCTTGTCGAAGAGTCGGTGCTGGAGCTTGAGGCCGAGCGGCACCGAGGCGCCCCTCGCCTTGAGCTCGTCGACGCGACGCCCCACCTCGAACGCGCGGGTGAAGATCTTCTCCTTCAGGCCGCCCTCGGCCTGCTGCATCGTGATGATCTTGGCGTAGGCCTTCTCGAAGATCCGCGGCGCGGCTCCCATGAAGGCCGGCTTCACCACTCCCAGGTTGTCGACGATCTTGTCGATCCGGCCGTCGATGGCAGTGGCGAAGCCGCAGGCCATCTGCGCAGACAGGAGCACCTTGCCGAAGGAGTGCGCCATCGGCAGCCACAGGAACTGCAGGTCGGTCTCGTCGAGGATGTGCTGGTTACGGATCGCCTCGCCCTCGTAGACCCACGAGCGGTGCTGGAGCCGCACCCCCTTCGGGCGACCGGTGGTGCCCGACGTGTAGATGAGGGTGGCGAGCTGGTCGGGACGGATCGCCTCGGCATGCTCCTCGATGGTGCCGGGATGGCCGCCGAGGTAGTCCTCGCCGAGCTTGGCGAGGTCGTCGAGGCCGATGATCCAGTCACCGTCCGCGGTGCCGTCGAAGACGACCACCTTGGTGAGCTGAGGCAGCTCGGCGCGATGCTCGACCAGCTTGGCCACCTGGGAGTCGTCTTCCGCGAAGACCACGCGCGACTCGGAGTCGCCCAGGATGTAGGCCGTGTCCGCAGCGTGCGTGCTGGGGTAGACGGTGGTGGTGGCCCCGCCGGAGACCATCACGGCGAGATCGGCGAGGATCCACTCGAAGCGGGTGCCGGAGAGGATCCCGACCCGCTGCTCCGGCTCGATGCCCAGCGCAAGCAGACCCGCGGCCAGCTTCGTCACCCGGTCGCCGGTCTGTTGCCAGGTGACCGACTCCCAACCCTCGCCCCGCGGGAAGCGGAACGCTTCCGCAGGGCCCGACGTACGGACCCGGTCGAGGAACTGGACGGCGACGTTCTTGGGCATGGAGTCGATGAAGGAGGCGTCGTGGTTGATCGGCATTGGCTCATGCTCATTTCGTTCGGCGGTGGGGCTGGGACCACGTGGGCTGACAGTCCTGGAAGTAACCTAGATCACTGGTCCTACTCGCGGGTAGCCATCGGCGAAATCGACCCCCGCCGGGTTCGTCGCGGACTGTCGTCCGGGTTCTTCCGGTGAATGGGACATCACCCCGAGGCGACGGCCGTCGCGTCCCTACCGTGACGCCCGACACTCGCCGGTCGCGCGTCTGCGCGCACCGGCACCAGCTCATGGAGGATTCATGCTGAACCGCACCGCGACGCGGACCCGCGTCGCTGTTGCCGTAATGGCCGGCGCCCTGCTGGTCACCGGTTGCGCCAACTCGGGTGACGACAAGGACGACAACAACTCCGGCTCCAACAACAGCAGCTCGCTGTCGAAGGAGGACATCTACGTCCAGGGCATCGTCGGCGACACCACTGCCCCCGGTGAGCCGAAGGACGGCGGCACTCTCGAGGTCGTGGAGTACGCCGAGGCGCGCAGTCTCGACCCCACCAAGACCATCCCGAACGGCGCCGTGGGCGGCAACGCCCTCGCAGCGATCTACGACACCCTGCTGCGCTACGACACCACCGAGAACACCTACGTCCCCCAGCTGGCCGAATCCCTCACCACCGAGGACGACGTCACCTGGACGCTGAAGCTGCGCGAGGGTGTGAAGTTCACCGACGGCACGCCGCTGAACTCTGCGGCGGTGCTCGGCAGCATCGGCTACTTCATGGAGAACAAGGGCTTCAACGTGCTCGTCCTGGCCACCAACATCAAGGACATGAAGCCGGTCGACGACCTCACCGTCGAGTTCACGCTCCAGCGCCCGTGGGCGACCTTCCCCATGATGCTCACCTCCGGCGCCGGCATGATCCTCGCCCCCGCGGCGATCAAGGGCGGACCGGACAAGTTCAAGCCCATCGGCGCCGGCCCCTTCAAGTTCGAGAGCTACAGCCCCGCCGAGGAGCTCGTCCTCGTCCGCAACGAGACCTACTTCGGCGAGAAGCCGCACCTGGACAAGATCCGCTTCACCTGGATCCAGGCCGACCAGGCCAAGTACGACGCCTTCAAGACCGGCAGCGTCGACGTGATCAGCATCCGCCAGGCTGCCGTGCTCGAGGAGGCCCGCAAGGCGGGGCTGCCCGGCATCATGAACCCGGTCGGCAACGGCAGCACGATCTGGATCAACAACCGTGACGGCCGCCCCGGCAGCAACCTCAAGGTGCGCCAGGCGATCAACGCAGCCATCGACCCGCAGCTCTACCTCGACCGCTCCGCCGATGGCGCCGGCCTGCCCTCGCGCAACATCTACAGCAAGGCCTACCCCTACTACAGCGAGGTCGAGACGGCCGACTACGACCCCGAGCTCGCCAAGAAGCTGGTCGAGGAGGCCAAGGCCGAGGGCGCCGAGACCAAGCTCTCCTACGTCGGTCAGTCCGACCCGGTCTCCCAGGCCGCGGCCGTGACTGTCAAGGCCATGCTGGAGGAGGCCGGCTTCACCGTCGAGCTCGACCTGGTGCGCGACGTCGCCGAGCAGACCGCCCGCCTCTACGTCACCAACGACTTCGACCTGGCACTCGGGGCGATGAGCATCGCCGAGGACCCCTACACCTCCTTCGTCAACAACATCTACAGCAACTCCCCCTCCAATCCGGCTGGCTACGCCAACAAGGAGATGGACGCGCTGCTCGACGAGCTGCAGACCATGCAGCCGGTGGAGGCGATCGACACACTCAAGGCGATCAACGAGCTGTGGCAGGAGACGATTCCCGCTGTCGTACTCGCCGAGGGTGGCTTCTTCTCGCCCTGGCAGGACAACGTCCACGGCATCATCCCGACGTCGCAGAACATCATGCTCTACGGCGGCGCCTGGAAGTCGTGATCCAGCACCACGCCTGACCAGCCGAACGTGCAGGTCAGCCCAGCAACAGCGGAGCGCCCGGTCGAGTCATCCGACCGGGCGCTCCGGCATCTTCCGGTGAATGGGACGCCGAGCGAACGCGACCTACACCACATCCCTACGGTGACCGTCGACACATTCGCCGACCCTTGCTCTGCATGGACGGCACCCAGCTCATGGAGGATTCATGCTGAACCGCACCGCGACGCGGACCCGCGTCGCTGCAGCCATGCTGGCCGGCGCCCTGCTGGTTACCGGTTGCGCCAACTCGGGTGACGACAAGGACGACAACAACTCCGGCTCCAACGGCAACAACAGCGGGGAGATGTCGAAGGAGGACATCTACGTCCAGGGCATCGTCGGGGACACCAGCGACGCCGGTGAGCCGAAGGACGGCGGGACTCTCGAGGTCGTGGAGTACGCCGAGGCCCGCAGCCTCGACCCCACCAAGACCATCCCCAACGGCGCCGTGGGCGGCAACGCACTCGCAGCGATCTACGACACGCTGCTGCGCTACGACACCACCGAGGACACCTTCATCCCCCAGCTGGCCGAATCGCTGGAGAGCGACGACGACGTCACCTGGACGCTGAAGCTCCGCGAGGGTGTGAAGTTCACCGACGGCACGCCGCTCAACGCGGCGGCGGTGCTCGGCAGCATCGGCTACTTCATGGAGAACAAGGGCTTCAACGTCCTTGCCCTGGCCACCAACATCAAGGACATGAAGCCGGTCGACGACCTCACCGTCGAGTTCACCCTGAACAAGCCGTGGGCGACCTTCCCCATGATGCTCACCTCCGGCGCCGGCATGATCCTCGCCCCCGCGGCGATCAAGGGCGGGCCCGACAAGTTCAAGCCGATCGGCGCCGGCCCCTTCAAGTTCGAGAGCTACAGCCCCGCCGAGGAGCTCGTCCTCGCGCGCAACGACGACTACTTCGGCGAGAAGGCCCACCTGGACAAGATCCGCTTCACCTGGATCCAGGCCGACCAGGCGAAGTACGACGCCTTCAAGAACGGCAACGCCGATGTGATCAGCGTCCGCGCGCCGGCAGTGCTCGAGGAAGCCCGGCGCGACGGCTGGTCGGGCATCATGAACCCGGTCGGCTCCGGTGCCACCATCACCATCAACAACCGCGAGGGGCGTCCTGGCCACAGCCTGAAGGTGCGCCAGGCGATCAACGCGGCCATCGACCCCGAGCTCTACCTCGAGCGCTCGCAGGACGGCGCCGGCCTGCCCACCCGCAACCTCTACAGCAAGGCCTACCCCTACTACACCGACGTCGAGACCGCCGACTACGACCCGGAGCTGGCCAAGAAGCTCGTGGCCGAGGCCAAGGCCGAGGGCGCGGACACCACGCTGAGCTACATCGGCCAGTCGGACCCGGTCTCCCAGTCGGCCGCGGTGACGATCAAGGCCATGCTGGAGGAGGCCGGCTTCACCGTCGAGCTCGACCTGCTCCGCGACGTCGCCGAGCAGACCGCCCGCATCTACGGATCGCGCGACTTCGACCTCGCCGTCGGGGGACTGAGCATGGCCGAGGACCCCTACACCTCGCTGGCGAGCAACGTCTACAGCACCTCGCCCTCCAGCGGCAACGGCTATGTCAACAAGGAGATGGACAAGCTCATCGACGAGCTGCAGAGCAAGCGGCCCGTGGAGGCGATCGACACCCTCAAGGCGATCAACGAGCTCTGGCAGGAGACCATCCCCACGGTGATCCTCTCCGAGGGCGGCTTCTTCTCTCCCTGGCAGGACAACGTCCACGGCATCATCCCGACGTCGCAGAACATCATGCTCTACGGCGGCGCCTGGAAGTCCTGACCGCACCCGTTCGATCATCGGCAACCGCGAACGCCCGGCCGGGCCACCCGGCCGGGCGTTCCGGCATTTCCGGTGAATGGGACTGACAGCCGAAGCGGCGCGCATCACATCTCTAACGTGACCTCCGACACATCCGCCGACCCGTTGCCCTGCACGGACGGCACCAGCCCATGGAGGACTCATGCTGAACCGCACCGCGACGCGGACCCGCGTCGCTGCAGCCATGCTGGCCGGCGCCCTGCTGGTCACCGGTTGCGCCAACTCGGGTGACGACGACAACAACGACTCCGGCTCCAACAACAGCAGCTCGCTGTCCAAGGAGGACATCTACGTCCAGGGCATCGTCGGGGACACCAGCGATCCCGGTGAGCCGAAGGACGGCGGGACTCTCGAGGTCGTGGAGTACGCCGAGGCGCGCAGTCTCGACCCCACCAAGACCATCCCGAACGGCGCCGTGGGCGGCAACGCCCTCGCAGCGATCTACGACA
>Ga0164243_10014687_pt1 | contig 10893 bp, 9 predicted proteins | sample OricompcompostOP_FD_108781 | JGI IMG/M metagenome (GOLD analysis project Ga0164243, IMG submission 108781) | Organic Plus compost microbial communities from Emeryville, California, USA - Original compost - Organic plus compost (OP) | ecosystem: Engineered > Solid waste > Mixed feedstock >...
GCTCACACTCGCTGGAGGCACCGATGGGTGACGCCGAGATCATCCCGATCGGCACGCGCGGCCAGCCCGGCCGCGGCACCGGCAAGCGCCCCTCGGCCGCGGCCCGCGGCCTTGCCCCCGCCAAGGGTGGTACGCCGCGCAAGAGCCCCGCCCCGAAGCAGCCGGCCCAGCCCGCCCCGAAGCAGCCGGCCCCGGCCGCCGAGCCGCCAGCGGGCGAGACGGCAGCGGATGAGTCGGTGGACGCCGCGGCTCCCGGCGCGGTGCGCCCGGAGCGGGCCGGCCACACTCCCGCCGACACCTCCGCCGACACCTCCGCCGCCACCCCCGCCGACACCGCGGCAGCCACCCCGGCCGCACGCACCGAGGAGCGCGGCGCCGGCCCCCTCGCCGGCATCCCGGTCGGGGACTGGCTGGCGGCCTTCCAGCACGCCAGCAAGGAGCTCTTCGGCGACCAGTGGGAGCCGCAGCTGGCGCGCTTCCTCGCCTTCCTCCGCCGGCGGCTGACCGGCGACTACACGGTCGACGAGTACGGCTTCGACGCCGAGGTCACCGAGCGGTTCTTCATGGCCGCGCTGCGCCCCGTGGCGCAGAAGTGGTTCCGGATCGAGGTCCGTGGCGTGGAGAACATCCCCGCCGAGGGCGGCGCGCTGGTCGTCTCCAACCACTCCGGCACCATCCCGGTCGACGGCCTGATGACGATGGTCTCCATCCACGACCACACCGGCCGGCACCTCCGGCCGCTGGGTGCCGACCTGGTCTTCCGGCTCCCCGTCGTCGGCAGCCTCGCCCGCAAGGGCGGCGCCACCCTCGCCTGCACCGAGGACGCCGAGCGGATGCTGCGCGGCGGCGAGCTGGTCGGCGTGTGGCCCGAGGGCTTCAAGGGCATCGGCAAGCCGTTCTCCGAGCGCTACAAGCTCCAGCGCTTCGGCCGGGGCGGCTTCGTCTCGGCGGCGCTGCGCACCGGCGTCCCGATCGTGCCGCTCTCCGTGGTGGGGGCCGAGGAGATCTATCCGCTCGTCGGCAACATCCCGTCGCTGGCCCGCCTGCTCGGTGTGCCGTACATCCCCATCACCCCGTTCTTCCCGCTGCTCGGCCCGCTCGGACTGGTGCCGCTGCCGTCGAAGTGGCTGCTGGAGTTCGGCGAGCCGATCCGCACCGACGAGTACGACGACGGCGCGGCCGAGGACCCGATGCTGGTCTTCAACGTGACCGACCAGGTGCGCGAGACGATCCAGCAGACGCTCTACAGCCTGCTCATGGAGCGGGAGTCCGTCTTCGGCTGAGCCGCGCCCCGGGGGAGCGCTGGGCTCCCCTACGTCGCCGTGGACCGCCGGGCGGTCACTTGGTGGTGGTGCCGAGGAGTCCGCCGAGGACGCCCACGACGCCGTCGACGAGGGTGCCCGTCAGCGACGGCGAGGTGGCGCCGTCGGCGGGCTGGCTCTGACCGTCGAGCCCGAGGTTCCCGGTCAGCTCACGGGTGGTCTCCTCGAGGCTCTTGCCGACGTTCTTCGACGGCTTCGTGCCCTCCGGGAGGACCGGCACCGCGGACGGCGGGGCCGGCGGCGGAGCGCTCGGCGTGGCCTGGGGAGCGGTGGTCGTCGGCGCATCGGCCGGCTTCTGCTTCTTCTTCGCGGCCGGCGGCACGGGGTCGGTGACCGAGGCCGTCATGTCGCCGGTGAGCACCGCGCTCAGCGGGAGGGTGGCGAAGTCGGGGAGCTCCGCGATGGCGCCGTCGGCGCAGCTCGGGCACGCCTCCCACGCCGCCGCGTCGATCTGCCGGATGGTCTGGGTCGCGGTGATCATGCTCGACCGGCTCGCGGTCGGCACCTGCGGGCCGAGCGCGCCCAGCACGTCCATGCTCCGCGCGGCGAACGCGCGCAGGTCGGCGATCGGCTCGGGCTGGCCGGTGGCGGTGTAGTCGTCCAGCGCGAACTGCGAGGCCTGCCGCGCCTGGTCGGTGAAGTCCTGGAGGGTCTTGTTGACGGCGTCCGCGTCGGCGTCCTCCGCGACCAGCTCGCGCAGCTCGCCGAGTCGTGCCTGGGCGTGGGAGAGCAGCGCCTCGGCCTTCGACGCCTCGTCGGGCTGGAGGTTGGTCTGCGCGTTCTCGATCGCCCGCTTCACGGGGTAGAGCACGTCGCCGGGCAGCGCGTCCTGGGCCGCCATCGCCATCGAGCCGGTCGCCGACACGACCGCGAACCCGCCGATCGCGGCGGCGAGGCGCCGCTCCCGCGAGCCGCGGCGCTGGCGGGGCGTCAGCCGGACCGCGAGCGCCTCCTCGGCCCGAGCGGGCTCGCGCTGGGCGGCCGCCACGAGCTGGGTGCGCAGCGAGGACACGAACTCCGGTCGCGCCGTCACGGGCGGGACGTCGCGCAGCGCGGCGACGAGCTCGAGGAGCTCGGCATAGGTCTCGGGCGCCGGCGCGTCCGCGCTGGCGCGTCCCGAGACCAGCGCGTCGAACTCCTCGGCGCCGCGCGACCAGGCGTTCCCGCGCATCACTTCGTCCGTCCTCGTGTCCGGAGGGTCGACCCGACCCTGCTGTCCTCTTCACCGGTCAACGAGGGGAGCGGCTCGCTGGTTACGGCCCGGCGGGCTATGTCGGCATGGCCCGAAATGACCATCCGGGCGACGACGGGTCCCGGCCGCCTCATCGGATGCCCTCCGGCATCAGCTTCGCGAGGTTGCGCACCCCGCGCAGCTGCAGCTGCTTGATGGCGCCGTCGCTGCGGCCCAGCGCGGCGGCCGTCTCGGCGATGCTCATGCCCTGCAGGAAGCGCATGATGAGGCAGTCGCGCTGCTCGTTGGGGAGCTTGGTGAGCGACTCCAGCAGGATCTCGTTGGTGAGAGTGGCCAAGACGGCGTTCTCGGGTCCCTCGGTCGCGTCGTCGTGCTGGCCCATGTCCTCGGTGGTCAGCTCGAGACGGGTGCGGCCGGCCTTGAAGTGGTCGGTGGCGAGGTTGCGGGCGATGGTCATCAGCCACGCCCCGAAGTCCTTGCCCTGCCAGCGGAAGGACGACATGTTGCGCAGCGCGCGGAAGAAGGTCTCCGAGCACAGGTCCTCGGCGACGACCGCGGAGCGGGTGCGGTAGTAGAGGAACCGGTAGACCGACGGCTGGTAGTGGTCGTAGAGGAGGCCGAAGGCCTCCGCGTCACCGCCACGGGCCAGCTCGACCAGGCCGATCAGGCGCTCCCGGGCCTCCGGCGAGTCCTCCGAGCTCGTCGCCAGCGTGGAGTCGCCGAACCCGCCGTCGGTGCCGGCCCCGTCACCGTCGAAGCCGTCGGTCGAGGCCTCGCTGAGCAGCCACCGCTCGTCGTACGCCGGCCGCGACGTGCCGCTGCCGGCGTGCGCGAGCGCGGGGGCCAGGGCAGGCGACAGGGCGGGCGTCAGGGCAGGGGACAGCGCGGCGAGCACGGCCTCACGCAGGGCCTCCAGGCCTTGCGACAGGTCGGTGCGCTGCCAGGTCATGCGGGTCCCCTCCCTACTGCCCCCGGCAGGGATCCTACGGCGGATCGCGGCGCAGTGGTACCGGAACGGCTCAACCGGACAGGTGCCGGCGCACCTGGCGGCGGACGACCGCTCCGGCGATCGCCGCGCCGGTGGCGGCCGAGCCGACGACGAGACCGGCCCGGGCCGCCTTGCGGCCGGTGCGGTAGTCGCGGATGCGCCAGCCCTGTGCCCGGGCGTGCGCGCGCAGCTGGGCGTCGGGGTTGATCGCACAGGGGTCGCCGACGAGGCTGAGCATGGGCAGGTCGTTGTAGGAGTCGCTGTAGGCCGAGCAGGCCGCGAGGTCGAGGCCCTCGCGCTCGGCCAGCGCACGCACCGCGACCGCCTTGGCGGGGCCGTGGAGCATGTCGCCGACGAGCCGGCCGGTGTAGACGCCGTCGACGTGCTCGGCGACGGTGCCGAGCGCCCCGGTGAGCCCGAGCCGGCGGGCGATGAGGCCGGCGATCTCGATCGGCGCCGCCGTCACCAGCCACACCCGCTGGCCCTGGTCGAGGTGCATCTGGGCGAGCGCGCGGGTGCCCGGCCAGATCCGGTGCGCCATCGCCTCGTCGAAGATCTCCTCGCCGATCTCCTCGAGCTCCTGCACGGTGTGGCCGGCGATGAACGCCAGCGCGGAGTTGCGGGCCTCCGCGACGTGCTCGGGGTCCTCGACCCCGGCGATGCGGAAGTAGGCCTGCTTGTACGCCGCACCGAGGATGTCGCGGGTGGTGAAGAACTTGCGGCGGTAGAGGCCCCGGGCCAGGTGGAAGATGCTCGCGCCCTGCATGACGGTGTTGTCGACGTCGAAGAACGCCGCGGCGTGGGGGTCCACGGGGTGGGCCAGCGCCGTCTCGACCTCGGCCGCCGCCGCGGCGGCCTCGCCCGCGAGCCGGGACCGCTGCTGCAGGTTCAGCCGACGAGGACGGTCAGCGGGCGGCGCCATGGGCTCACTCTAGGGCGTGGGGGGCAGTCCTCGCCGCCGCCACGGGGATGGGCGAACCTGCTCAGGAGCGAGGGGCCGTGGCCCGCGGCCGCGCCACGTAGGATCCCCCCATGTCGTTGCCCGAGACCGCGGCCGCCGTCCCGGACGTCGCCGCGCTCGTCGCGTCGGCCGCGGCCGACCTTCCCGACCGGCTCGCCGTGGTGGAGGCGGGTGGGCGCGGGCTCACCTGGGCCGAGCTCGAGGACGAGGTCGCCGGGGTGGCGACCGGCCTGGGCCGGGTCGGCGTCGTGGCCGGGCACCGGGTGATGCTGGTGCTGGGCAACCGTCTGGAGTTCGTGACCGGCTATCTCGGCGTCCTGCGCGCCCAGGCCGTCGCGGTGCCGGTCAACCCCGGCTCGCCGCCCAGCGAGCTCGCCGCGCTGCTCGTCGACAGCGGCTCGCGCCTCGTGGTCGCGGACGCCGCCACGGCCGACGCCGTCCGCGAGGCGGTGGCGCGCACCGAGGTGATCGCCGCCGCTCGCGACGAGAACCGCCCGGCGCCGCGGGTGGCGGTCGTCGGCGTCGAGGCCGGCCCCGACGAGCTGACGTACGACGAGCTGCGGGCCACGCCCGCCGTGCCGGTGCCGCCGCTTCCCGACCCGGAGAAGCTTGCCGTGCTGCTCTACACCAGCGGCACCTCCGGCCGCCCGCGCGGCGCGATGCTCACCCATCGCGCGCTGCTCGCCAACGTCGAGCAGGTCGCCGCGGTCGAGCCGCCGATGGTCCACTCCGACGACGTGGTCCTCGGGGTGCTGCCGCTGTTCCACGTCTACGGTCTCGGCGCCGTGCTCGGCGGCGTCCTGCGCCATCGCGCCAAGCTGGTGCTCGCCGAGCGCTTCGACGCCGAGGGCACCTTGGACCTGGTCGAGGACGAGGCGTGCAGCGTGGTCCCGGTCGCGCCGCCGGTGTTCGCGGCCTGGCGGCACGTCGACGCGCTGGCCGAGCGTCTCGGCCCGGTGCGCATGATCCTCTCCGGATCGGCGCCCCTGCCGGCCGAGACGGTCGAGGAGTTCACGGCCCTGACCCGGATCCCGATCCACCAGGGCTACGGCCTGACCGAGGCCGCACCGGTGGTCACCAGCACGCTGTGCTCGGCGAAGCCCAAGCCCGGCTCCGTCGGAGCCGCCCTCGACGGCATCGAGATCCGCCTGGTCGACGACGACGGCGTGCCGCTGGACGGCGCCGCGGCGGACGACCCCGGTGAGATCCAGATCCGCGGCGCCAACCTCTTCAGCGGCTACTGGCCCGACGGCCACGACGGGCCGGGCGACGACGGCTGGTGGTCGACCGGCGACGTCGGCTTCCTCGACGCCGACGGCGACCTCTTCCTCGTCGACCGGGTCAAGGAGATCGTCATCGTGTCCGGCTTCAACGTCTATCCCACCGAGGTGGAGGCGGTGATCGACGAGGTCCCCGGCGTGCGCCAGGCGGCGGTCGTCGGAGCGGAGGACGAGCAGACCGGTGAGGCGGTCGTCGCCTATGTCGTCCCCGACGCCGACGCGGACCCCGACCTCGTGGTGGCCGCGGTCCGGGCCCGCGCACAGGAGCGGCTGGCGCCGTACAAGCGCCCGGTGCGCGTCGAGGTCGTCCCGGCCCTGCCGCGCACGGTGACCGGCAAGATCCGCAAGGGCGTCCTGCGGGGAGCCGAGCGGCGCAAGACCCTGGGGATCTTGGAATGAGCGGCACGGCACCCCGAGTCACCCTCTACAGCCGGCCCGGCTGTCACCTGTGCGACGACGCCCGGGCCGTCATCGAGGCGGTCTGCGCCGAGCTGGGGGAGAGCTACGAGGAGATCTCGATCGACGACGACGCGGCGCTCGCCGACCGGTTCGCCCACGAGATCCCGGTCACCTTCGTCGACGGCCGCCAGCACGACTTCTGGCGGGTCAGCCCCGACCGGCTGCGGGCGGCGCTGCGCGCCTGATCCGGTTCCGGTGTGACCTAGCATTCGCCCCGCAGAGTTGCGCCTGCGCCCATTTTGTTCTCACGTTCACAAACTCCTACAGTGATCGAGCCGCGCCACGGACGTTCGGCCGCGCGGCTGGAAAGCGGAGCTGTGACCACACGGAGTTCGACCGATGCAGCCCGGGTCATCCCCGAGGCAACGGTCGCGCGGCTGCCCGTCTATCTGAGGGCGCTGACGGCCCTTGCCGACAACGGGATCCGCACCTGCTCCAGCGAGGACCTGGCCGGTGCGGCCGGGGTCAACAGCGCCAAGCTGCGCAAGGACCTCTCCTATCTCGGCAGCTACGGCACCCGGGGCGTGGGATACGACGTGGACTACCTGCGCTACCAGATCGCGCGCGAGATCGGCGTCACCCAGGACTGGCCGGTCGTCATCGTCGGGATCGGCAACCTCGGCCACGCCCTCGCGAACTACTCCGGCTTCCGCAGCCGGGGCTTCCGGGTGGTCGCGCTCCTCGACGCCGACGAGCGCCTCGTCGGGCGCACCGTCGCCGGCGTCGTCGTGCGGCCCTTCGACGATCTCGAGGAGATCGTCCGCGAGCACGACGTCGCGATCGGCGTCATCGCCACCCCGGCCGTCGCCGCCCAGGACGTGGCGGACCGGATGGTCGCCATCGGCATCACCAGCATCCTCAACTTCGCGCCGGCCGTGCTCGCGGTCCCCGAGGGCGTCGACGTCCGCAAGGTCGACCTCTCCATCGAGCTGCAGATCCTCGCCTACCACGAGCAGCGCAAGGCCAACGGCGCCGACGCCGCGACCCCGGCCGCCGACGGAGGTGCCGCATGAACCACGCCATGAACCACGCCACGTCGTCCTCCGCCGCCTCGCTGCGCTCCTGCGCGGACAACCGATCGGGGGCCCCAGCATGAGCGTCCTGGTCGTGGGGATCTCCCACAACTCCGCGCCCGTCTCCCTGCTCGAGCGCGTCGCGCTGGACCACGACGGCGTCCAGAAGCTGATCACCGACGCCGCGTCGTGCGAGCACGTCAGCGAGGCGACCGTCATCGCCACGTGCAACCGGCTCGAGATCTACACCGAGGTCGAGCGCTTCCACGGCAGCATCGAGCAGATCTCCCGGCTCCTCGTGGAGCGCGCCGGGGAGTCGACCGAGGCGTTGCTGCCGCACCTCTACGTCCACTACGACGACGGCGCCGTCTCGCACCTCTTCCAGGTGGCGGCCGGACTGGACTCGATGGCGGTCGGCGAGGGCCAGATCCTCGGCCAGACGCGTGAGGCACTGCGCCGTGGCCAGGAGCTCGGGACTGTCGGGCCCGCGCTCAACCTGCTCTTCCAGCAGGCGCTGCGCGTCGGCAAGCGCACCCGGGCCGAGACGGACATCGACCAGGTCGCTCCCACCCTGGTCAGCGCCGCGCTCGACGAGACCGCGAAGGTCATCGGCCCGGTCGAGGGCAGGAGCGTCGTGGTCGTCGGCGCCGGCGCCATGGCCGGCCTCGCCACCGCCACCGCCAGCCGTCTCGGCGCCGGACGCCTCTCGATCGTCAACCGCTCGGTGGACCGCGCCGTCCGGCTCGCGGTGCAGTACTCCGGCGAGGCGGTGAGCCTGACCGACCTCGGTGCCGAGCTCGCCCGGGCCGACATCGTCATCAGCTGCACCGGCTCCTCGGGCACCATCATCGACCGCGCGCAGCTCGTCGCCGCGCGGGCGGGGAACGACCGGCCGCTGGGCCTGGTCGACCTCGCCCTGCCGCACGACATCGCGCCCGACGTCGTCGACCTCCCCGGCGTCCACCTGGTCGGCCTGGCCGAGCTGGCCGAGCTGCTCCACGGCGGCGTCACCGGCCGCGAGGTCCAGGAGGTGCGACGGATCCTCGGCGAGGAGGTCACCGCGTTCCTCGCCGCCCGCCGCCAGGCGAGCGTCACGCCCACCGTGGTCGCGCTGCGCTCGATGGCGACCAACGTCGTCGACGCCGAGATGACCCGGCTGGAGGGCCGGCTGCCCGGTCTCGACCAGGCGACCCTCGACGAGATCCGCCAGACCGTGCGCCGGGTGGCCGACAAGCTCCTCCACGAGCCGACCGTGCGGGTCAAGGAGCTCGCCAACGAGCAGGGCGCCGTGTCGTACGCCGCCGCGCTGGCCGAGCTCTTCGCGCTGGACCCCGACGCCGTCGACGCCGTCACCCGCCCGGTCGTCACCGAGGAGGGACTCCCATGAGCGCGCCCCTGCGCATCGGCACCCGGCGCAGCGCCCTGGCCACGACCCAGACCGGTCACGTCGCCGCGGCGCTCGCCGAGCTCGGCGTGGCCACCGAGCTGGTCGAGATCGTCACCGACGGCGACCGCAGCCAGGCCGCGGGCACGCCGCTGGTGGGCGCCTCCTCCACCGGCGTCTTCGTCAGCGCGCTGCGCGACGCCCTGCTCGCCGGCGAGGTCGACGTCGCCGTCCACTCGCTCAAGGACCTCCCGACCTATGCGACCGAGGGGATCGCGCTGGCCGCCGTCCCCCCGCGCGAGGACCCGCGCGACGTCGTGATCGCCCGCGACGGGCTCACCCTCGGCGAGCTCCCGCCCGGCAGCAAGGTGGCGACCGGATCTCCGCGGCGGGTCGCCCAGATCGCCGCGCTCGGCCTCGGTGTCGAGCTCGTCGGCGTGCGCGGCAACGTCGACACCCGGATCGCGCGCGTGCGCGAGGGCAGCTACGACGCGATCGTGCTCGCCCGCGCGGGCCTGGCCCGCCTGGGCCGGCTCGACGAGGTCACCGAGGTGCTCGACCCGCTCCAGATGCTCTCCGCTCCCGGTCAGGGCGCGCTCGCGGTCGAGTGCCGCAGCGACGACACCGCCACCCGCGCCCTGCTCGCCCGGATCGACGACGCGCCGAGCCGGGCCGCGGTGAGTGCCGAGCGGGCGCTCATGGCGACCCTGGAGGGCGGCTGCGCGGCACCGATCGGCGCCCTGGCCGAGATCGCCGAGGGCGACGCCGGCCCGGAGCTGTGGCTGCGCGCCGTCGTCGCGTCCGAGGACGGCGTGCTCGCCGTACGCCGCTCCGCCTCCACCCCCCTCGGCGCCGACCCGGCCGCCTGGCCGGCCGACGCCACCCGCCTCGGCCGCGAGCTCGCGGCCGAGATGCTCGCCGAGGGCGCCGACGAGCTGATGGCCGGCCTCCGGGCCCAGCTGCGCGACGCCGGCCCCACCGACTCGAACTCCCACCTGTCCGCACGATCTGCAGAGGTGCACCACCCATGACGCGAGCCACGACGGCCAAGAAGGCTGCTTCGACTCCCGCCCCGGTCCAGCCCACCCAGCCGCAGGGCTCCGGCTTCACGGCGTTCGTCGGCACCGGTCCCGGTGACCCCGACCTGCTGACCGTGCGTGCGGTGCGGTTGATCCAGGACGCCGACGTGATCATCACCGAGGAGCCCGGCCACGCCGACCTGGTCGCGGCGGTGCGCGCACGCGCCGAGCGCCCGGCGGACGCACCGGTCGTGGAGCCGGAGATCGTCGACGGCGGCTTCGGCGAGGACGGCCAGCCGCTCACCCACGCCGCCCGGGCGAAGGTGGTCGTCAAGCAGGCCAAGCGCGGACTCCGCGTGGTCCGCCTGCTCGGCGGCGACCCCTTCCTCTACGCGTCCGGCCCCGAGGAGGCCCAGGCGGTCGCCAAGGCCCACCTGGCCTTCGAGATCGTCCCCGGCGTCTCGTCCGTCGGCGCCGTCCCGGCGTACGCCGGCATCCCGCTCACCACCAAGGACCACCGCGAGGTCGCGGTCGTGACCTGCGGCGAGAAGGTCGACTGGAGCCGGTACGCCGACACCCCGACCCTCGTGCTGCTCTCGGCGGTCGGCCAGATCGGCGACATCGCCAAGCAGCTCATGGCGATCGGCCGCTCCCCGGAGACCCCCGTCGCCATGACCCGGGTCGGCACCACCACCGAGCAGCAGACCGTCACCTCCACCCTGGAGCGGATCGCCGCCGACGCCCGCGCCGCGCGGATCTCCCCGCCCGCGATCACCGTCGTCGGCGCGGTCGTCGACCTGCGCGAGAAGCTGTCGTGGTTCGAGACCAAGCCGCTCTTCGGCTGGCGGGTGCTCGTCCCGCGCACCAAGGAGCAGTCGGCGTCGCTGTCGAACCGGATCCGCGAGTTCGGCGGCGTGCCCGAGGAGGTGCCCACCATCTCGGTCGAGCCGCCGCGCAACCCGCAGCAGATGGACAAGGCCGTCCGCGGCCTCGTCGAGGGTCGCTACGAGTGGATCGCCTTCACCTCGGTCAACGCCGTCAAGGCGGTGCGCGAGAAGTTCGAGGAGTACGGCCTCGACGCCCGCGCCTTCTCCGGCCTCAAGATCGCGGCGGTCGGCGACAAGACCGCCGAGGCCATCGCCGACTGGGGTCTACGCGCCGACCTGGTGCCCTCCGGCGAGCAGTCCGCCGCCGGCCTGCTCGAGGACTGGCCGGAGTACGACGAGCAGCTGGACCCGATCAACCGGGTCTTCCTGCCGCGTGCCGACATCGCCA
>Ga0164243_10014688_pt1 | contig 10892 bp, 9 predicted proteins | sample OricompcompostOP_FD_108781 | JGI IMG/M metagenome (GOLD analysis project Ga0164243, IMG submission 108781) | Organic Plus compost microbial communities from Emeryville, California, USA - Original compost - Organic plus compost (OP) | ecosystem: Engineered > Solid waste > Mixed feedstock >...
GACCGCCTCGACGGTGCGCATCACGTCCGCGGCACGGACCCCGCCGGCGAGCGCGATCTCGCTGGCGCGTTGGATGACCGGACCGTCCATCACCGGATCGGAGTAAGGGAAGCCGATCTCGACGAGGTCGACCCCGGCCTCGGCCATCGCGCGTGCCGCGGTGATGCCGCCCGCCACGGTCGGGAAGCCCGCCGGCAGGTAGCCGACCAGGGCAGCCCGCCCGTCGGCGCGTGCCTTCTCGAACGCCGGACGCACGCTCATGACAGCAGCCCGAAGTAGGCGCCCGCGGTCTGCATGTCCTTGTCGCCGCGCCCAGACAGGCAGACCAGGATGGTGGCGTCCGGGCCGAGCGTCGGGGCGATCCGCAGCGCCCCGGCCAGCGCGTGCGCGCTCTCGATCGCGGGGATGATGCCCTCGGTGCGGGCGAGCAACCGCAGGGCCGCCATCGCCTCGTCGTCGGTCACCGGCTCGTAGCTGGCCCGCCCGGTCTCGGCCAGGTAGGCGTGCTCGGGACCGACGCCGGGGTAGTCCAGCCCGGCTGAGATCGAGTGTGACTCGATGGTCTGTCCGTCCTCGTCCTGCAGCACGAAGGTCCGGTTGCCGTGCAGCACGCCGACCGCCCCGGCCGAGATCGACGAGGCGTGCCGGCCGGTCTCGAAGCCGTCCCCGCCCGCCTCGAAGCCGTACAGCCGGACGCTGGTGTCGGGAATGAAAGCGTGAAATATGCCGATGGCGTTCGACCCGCCGCCGACCGCCGCGCAGACCGCGTCGGGCAGCTTTCCGAACTCCTGCAGGCACTGCGCCCGCGCCTCCACCCCGATGCCGCGCACGAAGTCGCGCACCATCACCGGGAACGGGTGCGGGCCGGCGACCGTGCCGAGCAGGTAGTGGGTGGTCTCCACGTTGGTCACCCAGTCGCGCAACGCCTCGTTGATGGCGTCCTTGAGCGTGCGCGACCCGGTGGTCACCGGCACCACCTCGGCGCCGAGCAGCCGCATGCGGGCGACGTTGAGCGCCTGCCGCTGGGTGTCGACCTCGCCCATGTAGACGCGACACTCCAGGCCGAAGATCGCCGCCGCGGTGGCCGAGGCGACCCCGTGCTGGCCGGCGCCGGTCTCGGCGATGACGCGCCGCTTGCCCATCTGCCGGGTGAGCAGGGCCTGCCCCAGCACGTTGCGGATCTTGTGCGCCCCGGTGTGGTTGAGGTCCTCGCGCTTGAGCAGGATGCGCGCACCCACCTCCGCCGACAGGCGCGTCGCGTCGTAGAGCCGGCTCGGCAGTCCCGCGTAGTCGCGCAAGAGCCGGTCGAACTCGGCCTGGAACGCCTCGTCGGCCAGCGCGTGGCGGTAGGCCGTGTCGAGCTGGTCCAGCGCGTGGACGAGCGCCTCGGGCACGAACCGCCCACCGAACCGTCCAAAGTGGCCGGTCGCGTCGGGCACCAGCCCGGCCGCCAGCATCATCGCCGCGGACTCGGCCGACTCCGCGGTGTGCGCCGCCGTCATCGCCCGGCCCACGGTGTGGCGGGGTGGCTGCCGGCCGTGACCAGCTCGGCCACCGCTTCGCGCGGGCTCTTCTTGGTGACCAGCCCCTCGCCCACGAGCACCGCGTCCGCCCCGGCCGCGGCGTAGCGGATGAGGTCGTGGGTGTCACGCACGCCCGACTCCGCCACCTTCACCACACTGGCCGGCAGGCCCGGCGCGATCCGCTCGAACACCCCCCGGTCGACCGTCAGCGTCGCCAGGTTGCGGGCGTTCACGCCGATCACGCGTGCCCCCGCGGCCAGCGCCCGGTCCGCCTCCTCCTCGGTGTGCACCTCGACGAGGGCGGTCATCCCGAACGACTCGACCCGTTCCAACAGACCCATGAGCGCATTCTGGTCCAGCGCGGCCACGATCAGCAGCACGATATCCGCGCCGTGCGCCCGTGCCTCGTGCACCTGGTAGCTGGAGATCACGAAGTCCTTGCGTAGCACCGGGCACTGCACGGCGGCCCGCACGGCGTCCAGATCGGCGAGCGACCCGCCGAACCGGCGGCCCTCGGTGAGCACGCTGACGCAGCGCGCCCCGCCGGCCTCGTACTCCTGGGCCAGCGCGGCCGGATCGGCGATCTCCGCGAGCCGCCCCGCCGACGGCGAGGCCCGCTTCACCTCCGCGATGACCCCGACCCCTGGCGCCCGCAGCACGGCCAGCGCGTCACGCGGCGGCGGAGCCGCGGCGACGGCGTCGCGAAGCGCGGCGAGCGGGACCTGCTTCTCCCGCTCGGCGAGGTCCTCGCGCACGCCGGCCAGGATCTCATCGAGAACCGTCACCACATCGCTCCTCGGCTTCGCGCTGCCTCACGACCACGCGCTGACCTGTGTTCGCTCGCGACTGCGGGGCTCACCGGCGCTCGCCGCTCACGCTCGCTACCGGTTCCCATGCGGGCGATGGTAGGGCGCTGGGTCCGGCCGCCGTGGTCCGGGGTATGGCGCTGTTCACCATCCGGCGAGGGCATAATGCCCCACTTGCCCGGGCGGGGGGCCCGTCCGGGCGTCAGGAACGGATCTCGGCGAGCTTGCCGTCGACCACCCGCAGCGCCGTGATGTCACCTGTGGCCACGTCTCCGGTGGCCGGCACCACGTGCACCTCGTGCCCCAGCACGGAATCGGCCGCGGGCACGGTCACGCCGTCACCGTCCAGCACCACGTTGCGCACCCCGGCCCGCGAGCCGTCCGACTTCTCGATCGCGGCGAGCAGCACCTGCAGCGCGGCCACCGCGTAGAGCGGGTAGCTGGTGAAGTCGCCGCGGATCTCGCGGCCGTACTCGGCCTGGAAGTCGGCGATGAACGTCGCGCCCGGCCCGGTGCCGGCCGCCAGCGCGGCGGTGCTCCGGCCGGGGAAGGTGACGTAGGCACCGGCCGCGTCACGCAGCGACAGGAACTCGGGGTAGCCGGCGAAGCCGTCCAGGGCCAGCAGTGCCACCTTGGTGTTGTCACCGAGGATCGCGACCTTGTCCCGCACCAGTTGGGCACCGTTGTTGTCGAAGTGGCCGGCGAGCACCACGCAGTCCGGGTTGGCCGGCCAGGCGTCGCTGAACAGGCGCAGGTAGCTGCTCTCCGCGCGGCGCCACGACTGCCGGCCGATCACCTCGATGCCGGCGGCCCGGGCGGTCTCGGCGAAGCTGGCCGCCATGGCGGCACCGGTCGGCTCGCCGTCGTCGAGCACCAGGCAGCGGGTGAGCCTGAGTTCCCCAGCGGCGAACCGGGCCGCCGCGGCGCCGTGGGCCGACTCGCTGGTCAGTACCCGGGCGAAGCTGCGCTTGCCGGTCGGGAAGTAACGCCGGGCCTCGTCACCGGACAGGTCGGCGGTGAGCCCGTCCGCGGTGCTCGCGTGCGACACCGCCAGCAGCGGGCCCGCGTCGGCCTGGTTGAGCGTGGGCAGTTGGGCCTTGACGCAACCGTCGTTGAACGGGCCGATCACCGCGACCAGACCGGCCGTCGCCACGTGCTCGGCGGCGAGCTTCTGGCACGCGGCCTCCGACCAGGCACTGGTGCCGTCGGCGGTGTCGTTGCGGACCAGCCGGACCGCGTACTGGCCGGCGCTGTTGTTGCGCTGCTTGAGGTAGAGGTTCAGCGCGTCCATCGTGTCCTGCGACGTCTCGCGCGCCGAGCCGACCGACGGCAGATCGACAGAGATCGTCACCGTCAGCCGCGAGTCGACCTGGTTCGTCCCGTTGGTGCAGGCGCCCGCGGCGAGGATGAGCGCCAGCGCTCCCGCGACGACAGCCATCGACCTGACGCGCATGGGGCACATCCTTCCGGGGAACTGGGCCGATCTGGCGCGGATCGTACCAGTCCCGGCCCCCGACGCGGATCTGTCCACAATGGAGCGTTATCTCGTCGCCGCGCGCTTCGTAGAATCAGCCGATGCGTCGATCCGCATTCGGCCGGGCCGCGGCCGTCACCGCTCGGGCCGTGGCTGCCGGCACCGTCGCCGCTCTGCTCGCCACCGGATGCACCGCGGACCCGGCACCGCCACCTCCGCCGCCTCCGCTGGAACTCGCGTGGCAGGAGGTGAGCCTGCCCGCCGCACCCGCGGGACTGCGCACCCTGCTGCGCGCCGCGGCCATCTGCGACGGGCGCTGGTACCTCGTCGGCGGCTACCTCGACCCCACCCTCGGCGACTCCCCCGACGCCACCGCGCCGGCCGCCTGGACCAGCACCGACGGGCGCACCTGGACCCCCATGGCGTTCGCCTTCTCCGGCCGCAACTACTGGGCGACGGTCGCCGTGCTCTACAGCGCCGCGTGCCGGGGCGAGCACCTGGTGACGATCGGCGCCAAGCCCGGCGGAGCGCACGGCAATCCCCGGGTGATGACGTTCCACCCGGTGCCCGCGCCCGACGGCACCGACGTGCTGACCGAGCAGGTGGCCTATTTCGAGACGTACGGCGGGCCGACCGCGAACAACGTGAGCCTGCTGCGTTCCGGACCCGACGGCCTGCTCATCACCGGCAACCGGACCAGCGGCGCGGCGGTGTGGAACTCCACCGACGGCGTCGAGTTCGAACTACTGGAGAGCGCGCCCGTGCTGGCGGTGGCACCCGGCGAGCAGACCTGGGCCTACGACGCGGTCGCCGTCGACGGCGGCTGGGTGGTGGTCGGTGGCGCCCTGCCCGACGGCCGCATCGACCGCGACGCCGCCGCGTGGCAGTCGGCCGACGGCCGGACCTGGCAACGGATGGCGGTGCCGCACGACGACACCGCCTACGACGAGCTGGGGCTGGTCATCGCCGACGGCGCGACCCTGGTCGCGGTCGGCCGTACGGGTGATCACTTCCAGGCCTGGCGGCGCACCGCCGGGGGCTGGCGCTACGGGGGCACCTTCGGCTCGGCGGTCCTCGATGCGGTGACCCCGGGCGGGCCGCTCTCCGTCCCCTACCCCGCGGACCTGGCCGGGGTCGGTGGCCTGCTGGTGACCGCGGTGGCCTCACGCGGCACGCACGAGCTCTACGGCAGCACGGACGGGGGCCTGACCTGGCGGTTCGTCCCCCTGCCGCAGCCCGGACCGGCGGGCGCGGGGCGCGACGTCGTGCTCGCCGGCGTACCCGCCCGCGACGGCGCGCCCGACCGCCTCCTCATGGCGATCGATGACGGTACCGACGCCCGACTTTTCCTGGCCGACCTGGCCGCCCGATAACGCCGTTACCAGCTTGTTTCCCCCCGACCACGAGGTCGTTTACATTGATCGCCACCCATGCGGCACAGGTCCATAACAGTTTGGTAGAAGGCCCGCGCGACGTTACCGCCGCGTCGGGGATTGCGATAACGTCCGCGATCACGGAAATCGTGCGGTCTCCGTCGGAGCAACCCGTGCGCGGCGTCCCTGGCGCTGTGCGAACCGGCGGTCGGCGCGAGAACTTTACGTAGGAGGAAGCTAGCCGTGAGGCGAATCAATCTTCGTGCGGTCGGCTTGGTCGCGATCGCCGGCATGCTGGCGGCGGGAACCGCGGCCTGCCAGAGCACGACCACCACGACCACCGCGTCCTGCGGTGGCAAGCTCGGCATCTTCGGCGCCTTCACCGGCGGCGACTCCGGTCTGGTGATCCCGTCCAAGCAGGGTGCCGAGCTCGCGGTGTCCAAGCACAACGCCGCGCACCCCGACTGCCAGGTCACCCTGGTCTATGGCGACAGCCAGGGCTCCGCCGACCAGGCCACGCCCTTCGCCAACGCCTGGGCGGCCGACCCGAGCATCCTCGGCGTGATCGGTGGCCACTTCTCCGGTGAGTCCGCCGCCACCACGCCGATCTTCACCGCCGCCGGCCTGGTCATGATCTCCCCGTCGGCCACCCGCGTGGACCTGACCTCCGCGCCGTCCGCCTTCACCCGCGTGGTGGGCAACGACGGCACGCAGGGCCGGGCCGTCGCGGCCGCCCTCGCGAAGCAGGGCGCCACCAAGGCGTACGCCGTCGACGACAAGAGCCCCTACGGCGCCGGCATCGTCGACGAGCTCGTCAAGGCCGCGACCGGCAGCATCGAGGTCAAGCGCGGCACGGTCGAGAAGAACCAGCAGGAGTTCTCGACGCTGGTCAACGACATCAAGGCGTTCGCGCCGCAGGCGATCTTCTACGGCGGTTACACCACCGAGGCCGCGCCGCTGGTCAAGCAGCTGCGTGAGGCCGGCGTGACCGCGCCGTTCATCGGCCCCGACGGTCTGTACGACCCCAACTTCCCCAAGGGCGCGGCCGGCGGTGCCGAGGGCGCCATCATCACCTGCCCCTGCCTTCCGGGCAGCAAGGTCGGTGGCAACTTCGCGGCCGACTTCAAGGCGGCGACCGGCGTGGAGCCCGGCTCCTACGCGGCTGAGGGCTACGACGCGGCCCAGATCTTCCTGGACGCGTTCCTGGCCGGCAAGCAGACCCGTAAGGACATCTGGGACTTCGTGAAGGCCTACGACAAGGAGGGCCTGTCGAAGTACATCAAGTTCGACGCGAACGGCGACGTCGACCCGAGCAAGGTCGTGATCTGGACCTACACGATCAAGGGCGAGACGTTCGAGCCGCTGGCGCCGGTCAGCCTCAGCTAGTCCCGTTTTTTCGAGCAGAGTGCGGTCGGGGCCTTTCCCGGCCGCACTCCGCTCATTTCGGGGCTTTATCCCTCCCGCCACACAGTGCGAGGCAGCCCCACCTCGTACGGCTGTAACACCCGGCGCATACACTGCCGGGCCAACAACAGGGCGACATCGGCCGGACTGACCGGCGCAGGGAGCACGCGTTGTACGACTTCTTCAACAATCTCGGCCAGAACACGGTCGACGGGTTGACGCGTGGCGCGATCTACGCGCTCATCGCGCTCGGCTACACCCTGGTCTATGGCGTTCTCAAGCTCATCAACTTCGCGCACTCCGAGGTCTTCATGACCGGGACGTACGCGGCGCTGGTCACCTACACCCTCCTCGGTGTGCCGTTCGGCTCCCTGGTGGGCCCGGAGTTGCCGACCGCGTTGCTCTACCTCCTGGTCGCCCTCGTCGTCAGTGCCGTCGTCTCCGGCGGGCTGGCGCTGGGCATCGAGCGGGTGGCGTACCGGCCGCTGCGGCGCAAGAACGCGCCGCCGCTGATCTTCCTGATCACCGCGATCGGCTTCTCACTGCTGCTGATCGAGATCATGGGCTTCCTGATCCCCCGCTTCCTCGGGTCACAGGGCATCCTGCCCAACGTCTTCGGTCGGGAACGCCCCAACACCCTGGGCTTCCCCACCCTCATCACGCGGTCGGACGCGTTCGAGTTCCTCGGGGCCACCGTGACCAACCGCCAGATCGTCGTGATCGTGGCCGCGGTGATCATGATGATCGGCCTCGATCTGTTCATCAACCGCACCCGGTACGGCCGAGGGGTGCGCGCGGTGGCGCAGAACCCCGAGACCGCCGCACTCATGGGCATCAACCAGGACCGCGTGATCATGCTGATCTTCGTGATCGGTGGCGCGCTGGCCGGCGTCGCGGCGGTGCTGTGGGGCGTCTACATCGGCAACACCCACCCCAACGTCGGCTTCATCCTCGGCCTCAAGGCGTTCACCGCCGCCGTGCTCGGCGGCATCGGCAACATCCGCGGGGCATTGTTGGGCGGCTTCCTGCTCGGCCTGGTCGAGATCTACGCGACCCAGCTGACGAGCTACCCGTGGCAGGACATCTTCGGCTTCATGGTCCTCATCGTGGTGCTGATGTTCCGCCCGACCGGCATCCTCGGCGAGTCTCTCGGGAAGGCGCGGGCATGAGCGAGACAGTGGCAGAGCGTCCGGTCGAGACGCCGAGCGCGCCCACCCCACCGACCGGGCGCGCGCGGCAAGCGTTGAACGCCATGGGGGAACGGTGGCGGGCCCAGCCCAAGTGGGTACGGTGGCTGTTCGGCGCGGCCGGCATCGGTTTCCTCTACTACCTGCCGTACCTGGGCATTCCGGGCCTGACCTACCTGCGCACCGACCCGCCGCCGATGGGCCATGTCGAGGGCGGCACCAACTGGAGCGCGACCCTGTTCACCATCTCGATCTACGTGCTGGTGGCGGTCGGTCTCAACGTGGTGATCGGCCTGGCCGGCCTGCTCGACCTGGGCTACATCGGCTTCTTCGCCATCGGCGCCTACAGCGTGGCCATCTTCGGCTCCACCAACTCACCGGTGGTGCAGGCGATCCAGCACCGGTTCGGCCTGTCGGAGACGTGGGCGGTCACGTGGGCGTTGTGCATCCCCATCGCGCTCGTGCTCACCATGATCTCGGGCGTGATCCTGGGCTGGCCGACGCTGCGGCTGCGCGGTGACTACCTGGCGATCGTGACGCTGGGCTTCGGAGAAATCATCCGCATCCTGGCCCGCAACCTCGACGGGCGGTCGGGGCCGGACATCACCAACGGCACCAGCGGCATTCTGCAGATCCCGGGACCACAGGGCCCGCCGTCGCCGAACAACACGATCTTCGGTCTCATCGACCCGACGCCCTGGTACTTCCTGGCCATCACGATCGTGCTGGTCATGATGTTCTTCGTGCGCCGGCTGGAGCACAGCCGGGTCGGCCGGGCATGGCTGGCCATCCGCGAGGACGAGGACGCCGCCGGGATCATGGGTGTGCCCGGCTTCAAGTTCAAGCTCTGGGCCTTCGCCATCGGCGCCGCGCTCGGTGGCCTGTCGGGCTTCCTGTTCGCCAGCCGCTACGCCTACATCGACCCCTCTCAGTTCGATGTCACGCGATCGATCACCTTCGTGGCGATGGTGGTCATCGGCGGTGCCGGCAACATGTACGGCGTGGCCGCCGGCGCGGCGCTGCTGTTCTACCTGCCCGAGCGGTTCCGCGAGTTCAACGACTACCGCCTGGTGGTCTTCGCCCTCGCACTCATCCTCATCACGATCTTCCGGCCGCAGGGGCTGATCCCCAGCAAGCGCCGGGCCCGCGAGTTCAAGGACCGGGCAGAGGAGGCCCACGCCGATGCCTGAATCGAGCATCCTCACCATCGAGCAGCCGTCGTCGCCGGACTACCGCGAGGTCCTGCTCGAGGTCGATCACGTCACCCTGGCCTTCGGCGGCCTCGTCGCTCTCGACGACGTGTCCTTCTCCCTCTACAAGGGAGAGATCCTCGGCCTGATCGGCCCCAACGGCGCCGGCAAGACGACCTGCTTCAACGTGATGAGCGGGGTCTACAAGCCGACGTCGGGCGAGGTCCGGTTCGCCGGCCAGCGGGTCAGCGGTCGCAAGCCGTACCAGATCAGCCGCATGGGCATCTCCCGTACGTTCCAGAACATCCGTCTCTTCCCCGAGATGACGGCGATCGAGAACGTGATGGTGGGCACCGACTCGCGGCACAAGACGAGCGTGCCCGGGGCGCTGTTCCGCCTCTATCGGGTGTGGCCCAAGCCCGAGGACCTGCCCCAGGTCACCGAGCCGGACGGCATCGTGCGGTTCTGGCAGCAGGTCCGGCGCACCAGCGCCCAGCTCTTCGGGCTGTCGCGGCACACGATCGAGGAGCGCACGGCCGAGCGCAAGGCGTTGGAGCTGCTGCGCTTCGTCGGCATCGCCGACCGGGCCAACGACCTGGCCCGCAACCTGCCCTACGGCTACCAGCGCCGGCTGGAGATCGCCCGCGCGCTCGCGACCGAGCCGCAGCTGATCTGCCTCGACGAGCCGGCCGCCGGCTTCAACCCGGCCGAGAAGGAGGAGCTGCTCCAGCTGATCCGGCGCATCCGCGACGTGGGGCACACCGTCCTGCTCATCGAGCACGACATGCGCCTGGTCATGGGCGTGACCGACCGGATCGTGGTGCTGGAGTTCGGCCGCAAGATCGCCGACGGTGCCCCGGCGCAGGTCAGCCGCGACCCGCGGGTCATCGCCGCCTACCTGGGGGAGCCCACCGATGCTGCTTGAGCTGACCGACGTCAAGGTCACCTATGGCCGGATCGAGGCGTTGCACGGCATCTCGTTGCACGTCAACGCCGGCGAGGTCGTCGCCCTGATCGGCGCGAACGGCGCGGGCAAGACCACGACGATGCGCGCCATCTCCGGGCTGCGGCCGGTCTCCGCCGGATCGATCCGGTTCGACGGTGAGGACATCACCCACCTGCGGGCCGACCTGCGGGTGGTGCGCGGCCTGTGCCAGTCGCCCGAGGGCCGGCAGATCTTCCCCGGCATGACGGTCTTCGAGAACCTCGACATGGGCGCCTACACCCGGCGGGACCGGGCCGCGGTCGCCGAGGACCTGGAGCGCGTCTACTCGCTCTTCCCGCGACTGAGGGAGCGCTCCAAGCAGGTGGCGGGCACGATGTCCGGTGGCGAGCAGCAGATGCTCGCCATGGGACGGGCGCTGATGGCGCGACCCAAGCTGCTGCTGCTGGACGAGCCGTCGATGGGCCTGGCGCCCATGCTGATCCAGCAGATCTTCAGCATCATCACCGAGATCTCCAAGCAGGGCACCACGATCCTGGTCGTGGAGCAGAACGCCCAGCAGGCGCTCTCCCGGTCCGACCGGGCCTACGTGCTGGAGACCGGCAACATCATCAAGGAGGGCAGCGGCTCCGACCTGCTGCACGACCCCGCCGTCCGCGAGGCCTACCTCGGCGCCGTCTGACGCCCACCGCGCGATCGTCCAGTCGCGATCGTCCAGTCGCGATCGTCCAGTGTGGAATGTCCGCACTGGACGATCGCGCGTTCGGCGCCGTTTTCGGAGGCCGGCCGGGTCGCGCCGGGTGGGGTCGCGACGGGTGGGTCGCGCCGGGTGGGGTCGCGACGGGTGGGGTCGCGGGCTAGCGGGTGGGGTCCTCGCCGCGGTCCAGCGCGTCCCACAGGTCCCGGTCGTTGCCCGCCGGCGCCGCGGCTTGTCCACTTTGGACCGGTCGGGCGGGGCGGTCGTACCGGCGGCCCAACGCCGGCCAGCTCGC
>Ga0164243_10014690_pt1 | contig 10891 bp, 10 predicted proteins | sample OricompcompostOP_FD_108781 | JGI IMG/M metagenome (GOLD analysis project Ga0164243, IMG submission 108781) | Organic Plus compost microbial communities from Emeryville, California, USA - Original compost - Organic plus compost (OP) | ecosystem: Engineered > Solid waste > Mixed feedstock >...
CGGTCGCACGAGGCGCACGGCTCCTTCATCCAGGCGGTGCCCCGAAACTTCTGAAAGGCCTCGCCACGGAACCATATATCCGCCAGCGCCTTCTCGCGCACGCTGTCGACGGAAATACCAGGGATGTCCTGGCACGCATGGCACGGCAGCACTTTGCCCGTCGGGGTAATGTCGATCAGGCTGCGGCCCCAACCGCCCATGCACGGCTTCGGGCGAACGGCGTAGTGATCGTGTGCAACCACGTCGAACACGAGCACGCCTTTGAGGCGCTCCTTGGCTGCGTTGGTGATCTCCACCGATTTGAGAAACTGCTCGCGCGTCGGAATCAGCGCCGCCCGGTTCTTCAAAGCCCACGAATAATACTGCGTATGCGCAACCTCGATGCGCCCGGCGCCGATCTCGACCGCATAGTCGATCATCGCCGGAAGGTTCTCGATATTCTGGCGATGAATGACGGCGTTGAGCGTCAGCGGAAGCCCAAGCTCGCGCACCCAGTCCGCGAACGCGCGCTTTTTCTCAGAGCCACCCTTGTATCCGCAGATGCGCTGGGCGTTGTCCGGGTCGACGTCCTGTATCGAAAGCTGGACATGATCCAGCCCGACCTTCGCCAGCCGCTCCAGCCGCTCGCGCGTCAGCGTCACGCCAGAGGTGATGAGATTGGTGTAAAGGCCGGCGGCGACGGCACCCTCGAGGATTTCCTCGAGATCCAACCTGAGTGTAGGCTCGCCGCCGGATAAGTGGAGCTGCAGCACACCGAGTTCCGCCGCCTGACGAAACACTTGGCACCACTCCTCTGCCGATAGCTCGTTGCCGCGCTCCATTTCCAAGGGGTTGGAGCAATAGGGACACTGCAACGGGCAGCGATAGGTGAGTTCGGCCAACAGGCCGATCGGCGCCCGCGTATATGCGGGCGCAGAGGCATCGAGCGCGGCAAGCGGCTTCAGCTCGGTCATTGCCGCTCACTCGGGTTTGTAGGCGCCGGGCGGGACCATGCCCTGCACGTAGGCGAGATAAAGCGCGTCGAGCTGTGCCCACAACACGTTGCACTTGAAGCGCACCGCATCGACACATGCCTCCTGCATCTCGCGCGTGCGCGCATTCGTCTTGATGAACTCCAGCGCAAAGCTTGCATCGCGCGGCGCTTGCGACAGCCGGCGCTTGAAGTAGGCCATCACGTCGTCGTTGACGAAATCGTAGTTGGCCAGCATGCCCGCGATGCGCTCGCGATGGATGGATGGAGCGAACAGCTCGGTCAGTGAAGACGCAACCGCAATCACGAGCGGCTGCTCGACAACGAAGCGCACGTAGGCTTCTACGGCGAAGCGCGTCGCGGGCAGGGCGCCGCGCATGCTCGTCACATACTCGCGATCGAGCCCGAGGCAGTCGGTCAGCACCAGCCAGCGCTCGATGCCGCCCTGCTCGTCGGGCAGCATGCCGTCGTGATCGTGCACGCGGTGGATCCACTCGCGCCGGAATTCGCGATCGTAGACGCGGCTCATCAGTGCGGCGTCCTTGCGCGGCACGGCTTCCTGATAGCAGTAGCGGTTCAGCGCCCAGGCGGCCACCTGGCCCTTGTTGAGCTTGCCGCCGTGCAGCAGCTTATGGAATTCGTGCTTGTCGTGATAGCGCTCGTCGCCAACCGCGCGGATGTTGGCTTCCAACTCCTCGGGGGTCCAAGGCTTCTCGATTGCTTCGAACGTCCTGACAAATTCATTCATAGGCGCACCTCCATGCCGTCGTATCCGACTTCCCAGCCCGCGTTCTCGACCGTTCTGCGCGCAGCAGAATTGCCATCGAGCACCGGATTGGAGTTGTTGATGTGAACGTAGATTTTTCTTGTCACGTCGAGACCGCTGAATGCGCTGATCGACCCCTGCGGCCCCGAGATCGAGATGTGGCCCATACGCTCGCCCGATTTCGCGAGCAGACCCTGATCGATCATCTCGTCGTCATCGAAAAGCGTGCCGTCGAAGAAGATGAGAGAGGCGCCTTTAATGCGCTGGGCGAGCGCGTCATCGACGTCGGCGCAACCGGGGATGTAGAAGAACGCTTCGCCCGTCGCCGTATCGGTGATCTTCAAACCGACCGTGTCGCCCGATTGAGTGCCGAGCCCTGGGCCGGCACTGGCGTCTTCCAGATATAGGGCAATCTTGCCCGGCACATCGAACGCTTCAACCGAAAGTCCGAGATCCACCCCCGCGCCGGTCAGTGCCGTGGGCTTGCCGAGCGAAAGTGCGACGCGGTCGACAACGCCAGGCGCCAGGATGCGGAAGATCGAGTTTGCCTCAAGCACGCCCAGCACGCGGGGCGTTGCGTAGATCGTGAACGGTTGCGCCTCGCGCAGGTTGATGAGACCGGCAATGTGGTCGACATCGCCATTCGTCAGCACCGCCGCCTTGATCGGGCTGTCGCGCAATGTGCTGTTGCTTGGAGCAAGACCGGGCGCATCGGCCATTTGCTGACGCAGATCCGGCGATGCGTTGAGCAGCACCCAGTCATGGCCGTTCGCGCTGACTGCCAAAGACGACTGCGTGCGGGAAACGAACCCTGCGTCACCGCGGCGTACAGAGGCGCAGTTGCGGCAATTGCAGTTCCATTGCGGGAACCCGCCCCCGGCGCCCGAGCCGAGCACACGCACCCTCATGATCCGGCGCCCCAAACATCAACGCCGGACGCGGCATCGCGCCAACCTCTCATAGCGTCCTCCAGAGTTTTTTCTTTTCTGGAAGCAATTAGAGAGGATTGCGCAAAGCGCTCTTGATCCACATCAACAGGGCGATCACAGGCTCGTAAACCGCGTGTGAGCCTGCACGCGCGATGTCAGTCGAGGTCGCCCTCGGCAATTGTCCGCAGCAGGTCGGGGTTCAACACCGTTACGCTACGGCGGCCCGCGGTGGATACGACCCCCGCCAGCTTCAACGACCGCATCTCGCGGCTCACCGTCTCGATCGTCAGCCCGAGAGCATCGGCGATTTCGTTACGTGAGAGCGGCAGATCGAATTGCAACGCCATCTTGCCGGCAGTTGCGCCAACGCCGCCGAGCGGACGGTTGATCCGCGTAGCAATCGAGACCAGCAGGCTTGCCACCTTCTCTCGTGCAGTCTTGCGGCCGAGAAGAAACATCCACTCGCGTGCTGTCTCTAGATCGTTGAGCGCACGCCGATACAGAGCCTGCTCGAGGGTGGGGTGGTTGCGCATCAGGGTTTCGAACGCCGAGCGCGAGAAGCAGCACAGCTCCAGATGCGTCGTTGCCTCGGCGATTAGCGAACTCTTCGCCGCATAGGGATGGCCGACAAAGTCTGCCGCATACTGCAGCCCGACGATCTGCAACCGTCCATCCCTTTGCGCCTTGACGAGCTTGACGACGCCCGAGACGATAATCGCGAGAGAGCCCAGGCCCTGGTGCTCACTATGGATGACCTGTCCCACGGGTATGCGCCGATGATGCGCAATTGGCGCCAGCTCACGCGCAGCCGTTTCAGAGACTTCGCTGCACAACGATGCCTCCCGCACGGCGCAACGGTCGCAGTAATATCGTCCTCGCATATCCGTCTTAGGCCGTAGTTCTGCTATCGCTTGGGAGCCGTCCGGGGGAGCAGCAGAGTTCACTTTGCTGGAGCCTTTCGCCTGGGCCTTTGATCTAGATCAAAGTGCAGAATGTGGAGGTTACTGGCCGATTGAAATGATCTTCCAGATGACGCCGGCGTACACTAGGCACGACATGGCGAGGAAAGCACATAGAGCGATATGCGGGTGCGCAGACCCAATACGCTTCGCGGCGGTTTGCATTCGGTCCTCCTGACAAGAGCGCTGACGTACGACATTGGACATTGCCGAGCGTCGCAGCCCTAAACTTGATCTTCATCAAAAATGACTGCGACAAAGCGGGCGCGCCGGGACCGCCTGACACAGATTTCTCGGGCCCGCCTGCGCGCAAATCCGCGGGAGCCGGCGCCCATCCAGAGCCGCCGCGCGGCAATTCGTGCAGCGCCAGCTTGAGATGTATCAAGCCGTGCCGCAACGGCTTCATCCAAGCTCCTGCGAAAGAGTCGTCTCGGAGCCAAGCATCGCCGTGAGCTGCGCTATCGACGTCATCATTGCAGGTGGTGGACCCGCAGGCCTGAGCCTCGCGTGCCTGCTTGCCGACCGGGGCATGAACGTCACTGTCATAGAGCGCCAGCGTGAGCAGGCCATCGCGGAGCCGGCCGCCGACGGCCGCGACATCGCGCTGACACATCGGTCGATACGTATTCTCGCCGACATCGGTGTTTGGGCCGAACTGACGCCCGCGGAGATCGCTCCGATCCGGTGTGCGGAGGTCAGAAACTCAAATCAGGCGGCGCGGCTGCGGTTCGATGCTGGCAAAGCCGGACGCGATTCACTGGGTTACCTCGTGAGCAATGCGGTGCTGCGCCGGGAACTTTACCGCGCGGCAAAGCAGCGTACCCGCATCACGCTTCGCACGGACGAAGCGGCAAGTCGCATTCAGTTGGAAGACGCGGCAGCCGAAGTGTCCTTGGCGTCAGGCGAAACGTTCTCCGCGCCGCTGTTCGTCGCCGCCGATAGCCGCTTTTCCGAGTTGAGGTGCATGGCTGGGATCGGCGCTGACCTCCGAGACTTCGGGCACCTTTGCATCGTTTGCCGTCTCAACCACGAGAAGCCGCACGATGGGACGGCTCACGAGTGGTTCGACATCGATCAGACGCTTGCAGTCCTGCCGCTCAACGACCGGACGTCATCGATCGTGCTGACGCAGCCGGCGAGCGTCGGCAGAAAAACGCTTGAACTTCCTGCCGAGGAATTTGCCGGAGAAATTGAGCGCAGGCTTGGCGCGTGCTGGGGGCGCATGGTGCTCGATGGTAGCCGCCACGCCTATCCGCTCGTCGCGGTCTACGCCGATCGCTTCAGCGGTAAGCGGTTCGCGCTCGCCGGCGATGCGGCAGTCGGCATGCATCCTGTCACCGCGCACGGATTCAACTTCGGTTTGCGTGGAGCAGAGACGCTCGCCACCAAGGTAGGGCAGGCGGCGCAGGCCGGCTGCGACATCGGCGCGGCTTCCGTGCTGGACAGCTACGCCCGCGAGCATCGCGCCGCCACGCTGCCGCTCTACCTCGCCACCAACGCCATCGTGCGGCTCTACACCGACAACACGGCGCCGGCCCGGGTGCTCCGCCACGGACTGTTGCGCATCGCCAATGCCGTCTCTCCAGCCAAAAACTTCATGCTGCGGAAGCTGACGGAAATCGACAGGGGACTGGCCTCCGCCTAGCGGAGCCAAATCAACTTCAAAAGAGGCTCTCATGACGAGCGAAGCAGCCGCCTATGCCCAAACGCTGGGGGACGAGCAGAGCATTTGGTTCAAGATCTCTCCGTTCACAAACACCGACGACCCGATGGGCATTCTCACGCGGCTCGCCGCGCGCCATGGCGGATGCATACCCGTTTCGTTTCGCTCAGAGCGCATCTTCATCTTGAGCGAGGTGGATCACTTCCGCCGCGTACTCGTCGACAACGTCGATAACTACCAGAAGTATTTTGACGGCCTGAAGCCGATCTTCGGCAAGGCGATGATCACCGTCGATGGCGCGCTTTGGCAGAAGGTTCGCCAGCCACAGCAGGCGCACTTCCATCCCACGGTCTACGCCGATTACATCCCGTACCTGATGGTCTCTCTGCGCAACAAGGCAGAAGCCTGGTCACGGCTCGCCAGCCGGGGTACCGCCTTCGAGATGCTCGAGCAAACGTGGAGTCTCGCGGCCGACATGATCTGCCGCGCCCTGTTCGATCGCGAGGTGCCGTTCAACCCTCAGGTCGTCTTTGGTGCCGTGAAGGCGTACACCGATACGTCCAACCATCGCTCCATTCGCATGAAAAAGGTCGCGAACGGCATCGCCGATGTCGCCGAGGACGAGGCCCCCGCGCGCGCGATCAGCGCGTGGCTTACGCTGCCGGAAGCGGTCATCTCGGCGGAGCCGTGGCAGGGCCGCGAAAAGACACTGCTGAAGATGATGCTCGACGCCGAGGACGACGCCGGGAAGCCCGCCTGGGATCACCAGCAGGTGCTGGACGAGATCAAGCAGTATCTCTGGGCCGGCACCGAGACGACCGCGCTCACACTGGCCTGGACCTTCTACCTCCTGTCGCGACGCCCCGATGTCGCCGCACGTATCAGGCGCGAAGGCTGGGACGTCTACGGAGACCGCGAGCCGACCGCCGCCGATGTCGAACGGCTCACATATACACGCTCGGTGATGCTGGAGGCGCTACGTCTTTATCCGCCGGCCTGGGCACTCATCCGCACCGCCGTTGCCGACGACGAAATTGCCGGACAAAAAATCCAGGCCGGCGACCGCATCGTCCTTTGCCCTTACGTCGCACACCACGATCCCAAATACTGGGACGATCCAGAAGAGTTCCGGCCCGAGCGCTTCGATCCCGCCAACGCCAAGAAGCGCGTCAAGTACAGCTACATCCCCTTCGGCGCCGGCAAGCGCTTCTGCCTCGGCGGCCAGCTTTCACAGATCGAAGTGATGCTCGCATTGACGCAGCTGCTGCGCCGCTTCGAGCCCGAGTACCTCGGCAGCGTGCCTCCGCCCGTTGCCGCAAGCGTGACGCTCATACCCAAAGGCGGGCTGCAGTTCCGTCTGCGTGAGTTGATGTGAGGCCGCGCGAAGCGAGGGGAGGGACCCAATGACAACAGAAGCGATCGCAGCTCAGCTCAGTCCGTATCAGGTCGAGGTCGAGGCTGGGCAGACATATCGCTGGTGCCGCTGTGGACGCAGCAGCACCCAGCCCTTCTGCGACGGCGCTCATGCAGGCACCGGGATCGAGCCCATGATGTTCGTCGCTGAGCGAACCGAGACGGTGATGCTTTGCGGCTGCAAGGAGAGCGGCGATCCCCCGTTCTGCGACGGGACACACAACGTGCTGTGATGCCTGCTTCAGCAGGACGCCCCCCGGCTTCAGCGCACGGGGGGCAACGCATCGGCGGGATGGCCTCACGCCTTCCCGCCGCTAACGCTAGAAGCGCTTCACTTGCAGGGGCGCGCCTCGACAAAGCAGCCCCAGCCGCTCGTGGACTTCTCGCACTTTAGCGACTTGGAATGCGCACGCCCATAGCGAGCCCAATCGCTGCCGTACTCCAAGTCGACGAACCCTGACCACGACCTGACCGCCACTGCCTTTGCCGCGCGCTCACTCGCCTGTCCGGCGCTGCTGCCGTAGTGGAAGTGGTCGAGGAAGCAGAGCTGCGCACCCTCGCGCCGCATCGTGTGGACGTCTGCGAGCCCGGTTTCGTCGGCTAGTGCAGGCGGTGCGATCATAAAGCAAAGCGCGGCGGCGGCAGCAGCCGTGCTGAGCGGCAGTTTGACGGCCATTTGCGTGTTCCCCTCAGAATAATCCCAGCGTGCAGCAACGCCTGATTCCTCGCCGCCGCGCGGTGATTTGGATCAACTCAGTAACGCAACGACGGCCCATTGCTGCACGAGCGCAACGATCACTGCCCCGCCCCGGCGCGAGGCCCTCGCGCACTCGGAAATCGATGGCTCGCAGCACGGCATGAGATGCCTTTTCAGTGCCGTATATCCAATATATGGATACAGTATCAATGCAAAGCCGGGCGGATGCGTATGTCGATCAGTCCCAAGCAAGTGGTGCCTCATCTCAATCTGATCGATCAGGACGACGTCCTGCCGATGCTGCGCTTCTGGCGAAGCAGCGGGATGCGGGTGGCACTGGTGACCTTGGTTGGTGTGGTCGGAGGCGCACCCCGCCAGCCCGGCGCGCAGATGGCCGTTGCCGAGGATGGCTCATACGTTGGCTATCTTTCGGGTGGCTGTCTTGAACAGGCCGTGGCGCTCGAGGCCAGGGATGTGATCGCCCGGGCTGAGAACCGCTTGGTTCGCTACGGGGAGGGATCACCCTACCTCGACATTAGACTCCCGTGCGGCAGCGGCCTCGATTTGTACTTCGACCAGGCCCTCGATGCCCATGTCTTGGATGCCATGGTCCTGATGCGTGCGGGACGCCAATCCTTTTCCGTGACGACCGAGCTTTCCAGCGGCGTGAGCATCGCGCAGGAGCTCGACGACGAACCTTTGCCGGCCAGCGCCAGGTCGGGCGACGCGTTCACGCGCGTATACCCCGCTCCTTTGCGGCTAGCACTCATCGGCAATGGCCCTGCGCTTACCGGGATTGCAACCCTCGCACGGGCAACCGGCGTCGAAACCATGGTCTGGTCGAGCGAAGAGGCAACGCGAGCGCAGCTGGACCAACTCGGGCTCGAGGCGCGCAAGACCCCCGGCGAACTCCCCGCGATGATCGAGGCGCTGGATTATACCAGCGCCACCGTGCTGGTCTTTCATGACCACGACGCCGAGCCGGAGATCCTCCGCCAGCTCCTGCGGCGCCCTTGCTTCTATATCGGGGTGCTCGGCAATCGCGCCGTCCACCGTGCGCGGCTTGATGCGCTGGGGAAAATGGGCGTAAACCCGCAGGAATTCGCGCGCATCCACGCGCCCGTGGGCTCGATCCCAAACGCAAAGAGCAAGACCACATTTGCGTTCGGCGTTCTCACTGAAATGCTCGCTGAAGCGAAGCTGCACAACATCATCGCTTAACTAACTAAGGCGATCTTCGCCGCTGCGTCGGTCGGCAGGGCGCGCCTTGATGCGTGCGAGCACGCGTCTGAAGTGCGGGTGATCACACGTCCGCAGCCACTCAAATAGCACCATTTCTAAGTTGACAATTGACGCGCCAGACGCATCGAGCCTCTTCAGGGCGAGATGAAAATCGTCTGTTGAGCGTGATCCGCAGGCCGATGCGACGACGCGCAGACGGTATCCCGCCGCCAGCAAAGAGAGCGCTGTCTGCAGCAGGCAGACGTGCGTCTCACACCCGCAAATTATCAGTTCGCTCGGCGTCGCTGGAGCGATCATCGCGATCGTCGATAGCAGCCCGTCTGCGCAAGCGTCGAAATGCTTCTTGGATATTACTGCATCACAATGCCTGCGAATTCGGCAGTCCAACTGCCCGAGCTTTTCGGGATTGTGTTCTGTGCCGATCACTGGAATGGCGAAAAGTTTGGCAGTCTCGGCGAGGAGGATCGCATCGCTGATGACGTCGTCCGCACGATGGATGGCAGGCATCAATCTCGCCTGATGATCGATTGTGACGACCACTGACGAACGCGCCTCGATCAGCCCCATGCCCATTCCTCAAAGCTCCCTCTGTTGCGCCGCGCGAGCTGCTCGCCGTGCCGCTGGCTGAAGGCTTCTTGCCGGCCAACGAGCACGAGCTTGCGCTGTGGCAGAAGCGAGACAGCGACCTATCGAACATGTCGATGGCCAGTTGACGGACTTACGCCCGCTGAATGAACATATCCGCTATGTGGATAGCGAGTCCACAAACAGGGGATCGTATGTGGGTGTCTTGTGTACGGGGAGAGACTGGGAATGAGGATGCAGGGAATGAGTAAGTGGCGCAGTGGTGCTGCCGGTGTTGCTATGGCGGCTGTTGCAGCGTGTGTGGGTTCGCCGGCTGAAGCCGCGGACTGGAGCACCACGGAAGTTCAGTTTCAGTACGGCAACCTGAAGAGCCCGTTCGCGGGCGGTGACTCGATGACACCGATCGTCACCCTTCAGCACGCGAGTGGCTGGAAGTTCGGCGACGTGTTCTTCTTCGTCGACTTCATCAACGACGCCGATGTCGACGGCTTCAACGACAAGGACGCCTACGGCGAGTTCTACGCGAACTTCAGCTCCGCAAAGATCTTCGGCATCAACTACGGCAAGGGGCTGGTGAAGGATGTCGGCTTCATGGCCAGCATGGACTTCGATGCGGATGCCGGCTACCTCGCCTGGGTGATCGGCGGATACGCTGACTGGAATGTCCCCGGGTTTATGTTCCTGCGCACTTACATCGCTGGCGTCATCGATCAGAGCGACATCGCTCAGGACGATGGATGGCAGGCAGATATCGCCTGGGCTTATCCCTTCACGATCGGCGGCCAGCGCTTCAGCTTTGAAGGACATGCCGAATACACCGGCAACTCCGCCAACATTTATGGCAAGCAGCTTGATTGGATCCTTGCGCAGCCGCAGTTCCGCTGGGACGTCGGTTATGCGCTCGGTGGCGACAAAGATCGCTTCTTCATCGGTACCGAATATCAGTACTGGCGCAACAAGCTCGGTACCGACGTAGACGAGAGTGCATTCCAGGCGCTTGCCGTCTGGCGTTTCTGAGACTGACCTGAGCCCCCGACTGCAAGGGCTGCACTCGTGCAGCCCTTTTTTTGTTTGGGACGTCCGCGCACTGCCCGCGCTCGTGCAGAACAACCTTGAAAGGCAATGGCTTGGACGTGACTGAGGCCGATACGCGACACCTCGCAAAAGGCGCGTGCGCGCAGCTTCGAGAGGCGGTCAAAGCGACTTGATTATCCCAACCCAACATGCATTATATGAATGCAATATCCAATATGCGGATACGCGAGGGACAGATGGGACTACGTATTGCGATCGATACCGGCGGCACTTTCACTGACGTTGTGGCGATCAATGACGCGACCGGCGCCATAACGGTGGTGAAGACGCCATCGACCCCGGCAGATCCAAGCGTGGGCTTGTTGAATGGCGTCCGTCGCGTGCTCGATGAGGTCGGTGCCTCCGACCGCGACCTCAGCATGCTTCTGCACGGCTCGACCGTCGCGACCAATGCGGTTCTCGAGCACAAATTCTCAGGGCTGGGACTGATCGTAACGCGCGGCTTCCGCCATATGATCGAGGTTGCCCGCCAGTCCGTTCCCGACGGCTACGGCAACTCGTTCTTCTGGGTTAAGCCGCCGCGCCTCGTGCCGTTGCACCTCGTGCGCGAGGTCGGCGGCCGCATGAACTTC
>Ga0164243_10014691_pt1 | contig 10891 bp, 10 predicted proteins | sample OricompcompostOP_FD_108781 | JGI IMG/M metagenome (GOLD analysis project Ga0164243, IMG submission 108781) | Organic Plus compost microbial communities from Emeryville, California, USA - Original compost - Organic plus compost (OP) | ecosystem: Engineered > Solid waste > Mixed feedstock >...
CGTCGAGATCGCGGAGGCGATCGCGATCGAGGCGCCGTCGGTGCCGCGCGCGCTCCGAGCGCTCGCGACTGATCGCGGTGCGCAGCTGATCGTCGTCGGCTCCAGCCGCCGCGGCCGGCTCGGTCGTGTCGTCGCCGGCAGCGTCCCTGAGCGGCTCGTTCACGACAGCGGCGTCGCGGTCGCGGTCGCGGTCGCGCCGGCAGCCTGGTCGATCGGCGCCCCGCGGGTGCTGGGCTCGATCGGCGTCGGGTTCGACGGCGGCGTCGAGTCCCGCGCCGCTTTGGAGCTCGCCGCCGCGCTCGCCCGCGCCGCCGAGGCGCCGCTGCGCGTGATCGGCGTCATCGGGAGCCGCCTGGTCGACCTCGTGCCCGTTGCCATGAACGACATCTCACGCGCGGCGCACCTGGCCGCGATCGAGCAGCGCGAGCAGATCGCCGTCCACGAGACCGTGGCGGCGCTGCGCGATGACGGCGTCGACGCCGTCGCGGAGCCGCATTTCGGCGCGCCGGCCGCGATGCTGACCGCCCGCAGCGGCCACCTCGGCCTGCTCGTGCTCGGCTCCCACGCCTATGGCATGCTGCGCCGCGCGATCTACGGCTCGGTCTCGACCGAGCTGCTGCGCGCGGCCGCCTGCCCCTTGGTCGTCGTGCCGGCGGGAGCGGCGCCTGCCGACGCTCAGCCTACGACGCTCGTGAGAGCCCATCCCGCCCACGCCGCGACGACCACCGCCACCAGGCCCGGACAGATCGACAGCGCGTAGCGGCGCCGGCCGGCCCCGGCCGCGACGACCGCCTTGCTCACCGTGTTCGTCGTCAGCGCGACCAGGACGGCGAGGACCGCGTCTGCGGTCGGTGCATGGCCGCCGGCAGCCAACGTCGCGGCCGAAGCGGCAGCCGACTGGGAGTCGGCGAAACCGGCGATCCCGCTGCCGAGCAGCACGCCCCCGCGACCGAGCGCGGCGTTGAGCGCGCCCGCTGCCAGCAGGACGATGGTCACGAGAGCGGCGAGCCCGAGCGCGATCCGCAGGTCGAAGGCGCGCCCAGGATCGGTGTCGGCAGGCGGCGGCCAGCGGACGGACCGAACGGCGAACAGCAGTGCGTAGGCGAGCGCGGCGGCGCCTGCGAGGGCGAGCGGCAGCAGCAGCTGACGCAGGACCCGGCCGTCAACGGCGCCGACGACGATCGCCAGCAGCACGATCGTCGCGACCGTCGAAGCGACTCCGGCGGCGGTGGCGCTTCGCCGCAGCGCTGGCTGCTCGACAGACCGCGCGCCCATCGTCGCGATCGTCGCGGTGCTCGACACCAGTCCGCCGAGCAGTCCGGCGACGAGCAGCCCGTAGCGCGGGCCGATCAGCCGCAGCGCGACATAGCCGGCACCCTGCATCGCCATCACGATCACGACCAGTCGCCAGACCGTCGCCGGGTTGAGCGCGTCGTTCGGTCCGAGCCCCTCGTCGGGCATCAGCGGCAGCACGATCAGCGCGCACGCGCAGAACAGCAACGCGTCGTGCAGCTCGCGCTCTGACAACGCGTCGCGCACGAGCATGTGCAGGTGTTCGCGTTCGGCGAGCATGAGCGCGACCGCGACGGCCATCCCTGCCGCGAGCGCTGTCTCGCGTTGCGCGAGCACGCCCATGAGAAACGTCACGACGAGCGCCACCTCGGTCGTCAGGCCCGGGTCGTCGCTGTCGCTGCGGATGTAGCCGACGACCGCCGCGCCGCTGACGAACGCCAGCGCGACCGGCACCGTCGCGGCACCGCCGATGCGAGTCGCGAGCCCGCCCAGCAGGCCGACCAACGCGAACGTGCGCACGCCTGCCGCGCCACGCTCCGGACCTTTGCCCTTGTGCCGCTCGCGCTCGATTCCGAGCAGCAACCCGATCCCGAACGAGACGACGAGGTCGAGTGCGTCGCCTTCCATCGCCGCTCCTCGACGCCGCCTCGGCCGGGTCAGCGCGCGCGCAAGGAGGTCGCGATCTCGTCGCCCCAGGCGTCGATCGCGGCCCAGTCGCGATTGTCACCGGCGCGGCAGCCGAGCAGCCGAGCGAGCGTGCGGCCGCGCCATGGCGGCTGTGTCAGGTCGTTGACGCCGGCGAACGCGCGCACGCCGCGCGGCCGGATCCGATCGCGCAGCCGCGGCAGGCCCTTCGGGGCTCGCTGCACGATGCTGCCGAGCTGGTGGTCGGAGAGCGCGCCGACGCTGAACATCCAGACCGGCCGGTTGGCGAGGCTGCCGCGGTTGCGCTCGGCCAGCTCGGCCGCCTCCGGCAGCCAGCGGCCGTCGTAGACCGCGCTGCCGAGCACGACCGCTTCGAAGCGCGACAGGCTGGCGACGTCGCCAGCCGCTGTCAGCTCGACGGCGCGACCGCGCTCTTCCAGCTGCCGCGCGATCCGCTCCGCGATGCCGCGCGTGGAGCCGCCGCGGGTCGCGTAGGCAACCAGCACCGGGGCGTGCGCAGCCTCGCGCGCGAGCTGCTCGAACGGCTCGTAGCTCCTCGTCTGGGCCATGCGCCCAGCATCGCGCCAACCGCCGCTGCCGCCATCCGCTCACGCTGCCGAACGCGTTCGCGGAGAACTACTGAACCGGAAGCCGGAGCGGCAGCGGATGACCGCACCGCGCGCGGCGAGGACGATCGGAAGCATGACCGTCTCCGAGCGAAAGGCAGAGCGATGACTGGCCTGACGTCCCCGACGATCGTCGTCGGCTTCGACGGCTCGGCCCGCGGCGAGGACGCGATCGAGCTCGGCAGCCTGCTCGCCGACCTGCTCAGTGCGCGCATGGTCGCGGTCTGTGCCTGGAGCCGCCCTGCCCTCTCCGGCGCCGGCGACGCGCTGACGCGGGTGCTGCGCGAGGAGGCCGAGCGGATCGCCGGCCAAGCCGTGCGGATGGCGAGCACGCCGGTCGAGGCCGCGATCGCCGTCGAGGAGGTGGCACCGGCGCGAGCGCTCGCGCGCGTCGCCGCCGAGCGGGAGGCGTCGTTGGTCGTCGTCGGCTCCAGCCACCGCGGCACGCTCGGACGCCTCGCCGTCGGCAGCGTGCCCGAGCGGCTGCTGCACGAGGACGGGGTCGCGGTCGCCGTCGCGCCGGCCGGCTACGTGACCGGCGAGCCGCCGGCGCTCTCCTCGGTCGGCGTCGGCTTCGACGGCAGCCCCAGCGCCCAGGCCGCGCTCGCGCTCGCCGCCGTGATCGCCCGCGCCGCCCGCGTGCCGCTGCGGGTCTTCGGCGTCATCGGCCCCGAGCTGGTCGGCCCCTTCCCCGCGACGCTGAACACCGACGCGCGCGCCGCGCACATCGCCGCCATCAGAGCCCGCGAGCAGATCGCGCTCGAGCACGCGGTCGCCGAGCTGCGCGGAGCCGGCCTCGAGATCGTCGTCGAGCCCCGGCTCGGCGACCCTGCCTCGTCGCTGGAGGCCCGCAGCCGCGAGCTCGGCCTGCTCGTGCTCGGCTCCCACGGCTACGGCGCGCTGCGCCGTGTCCTGCACAACTCGGTCTCGACCCACCTGACGCGGTCGGCGGCCTGTCCGCTGATCGTCGTGCCGCCGAGCTCGAAGCTGGTGCGGGCCGCGAACGAGCAGGCGACGGCCGCGGCCTCGGCCGGAGCGGGACGATGACCGCCGTCAGCTCGCTCGACGGGATCTTCCTCGAGCTCGAGGACGACGATCCCGCAGCTCACATGCACATCGGCGCGATCCTGCCGTTCGATCCGCTGCCGGGAGACCGGCCGGACCCTTTCACGCGCGTCGAAGCGCTGCTGCACGAGCGGCTCGATGCGCTTCCGCGCCTGCGACAGCGCCTGTCCGAGGACCGTGTCGGTGGGCTCGCATGGCCGAGCTGGGTCGACGACGACCGCTTCGACCTGGCCCATCACGTCCACCGCGTGGCGCTGCCGCAGCCGTGCGGCGCCGCCGAGCTGGACGAGTGGAGCGGCGACTTCTTCGGCCGCCGCCTCAACCGCTCGCGTCCGCTGTGGGAGGCCGCCGTGATCGAGCGGCTCGACGACGGCGGCTGGGCGCTGGCGATCAAGCTCCATCACTGCGTCGCCGACGGGCTCGGCTCGCTCCAGCTCGCCTACCGCCTGCTCGGCTCAGAGCCTGCCGCGCCCCCGCCGGCGCCGCCGCAGCGGACCGCCGCGAGCGCCGCGCTCCGCGAGGGAGCCGCCGTCGTGCGCGGCGGCGCCGACGCGCTCGCCCATCCGCGCCGCAGCGCCGCATCGCTCGCGGCCGGCGCGGAGCTGCTCGCGCGCGAACGGCTCGCGCCTCCGCCGCAGACGAGCGTCAACGGCGAGATCGGCTCCGCACGCGCCTTCACGAGCGTCACCGTCCCCCTGCGGGAGCTGAGAGCGATCTCGCGCGCGCTCGGCGGCACCGTCACCGACGCGCTGCTGGCGACCGTCGCCGGCGCGCTGCGCACGCTGCTGACCGAACGCGGCGAGCGCTGCCCTCACGACGGGCTGCGTGCGATGGTGCCAGTCGACATCCGCGCCGCCGGCTCTGAGCCCGAGGGCAACCACATCAGCTCGCTGTTCGTCGCGCTGCCGGTCGCGCTCGGGCATCCGCTCGCCCGTCACGCCGCCGTCCGGCGCGAAACCGAGCGCCGCAAGCACAGCAGCCAGAGCGGCGGCTCGTCGCTGCTGCTGGAGCTCAGCAGCCTGGCTCCGCCGGCCGTCCACCACCGCCTCGCACAGCTCTTCGCGACGCCGCGTCTGTTCAACCTCACGGTCACGAGCATGCGCGGCCTGGAGCGGCCGCTGCGCGTCGGCCGCGCACGGCTGCGCGAGGTGCGCGCGCTCGTGCCGCTGGCCCAGGGTCACCGGCTCGGCATCGCGATCGTCTCTCACGGCGCCGCCACCACCTACGGTGTGATCGCCGACCGCGACACGGTCCCCGACCTCGACCGCTTCGCCGCCGCGCTGCGGGAGGAGCACGCCGAGCTGCGCCGCGCCGCCCGCCGCCGCAACGCCGCCATGCGGCGCGGCGGTCCGGCGATCGCGTCGGCTTTGGAGGGAGTGCCGGACTGATGGAGGCCATCTCGCGGATCCGCGGCCGCACGCCGCTGCTGCAGGACTACGACGTCGCGTGCCGCGACTTCAGCTGGGCGCAGGCTCGCGCTGAGCTCGACGGGCTTCCCGGCGGACGCGGGCTCAACATCGCCCACGAGGCGGTCGACCGCCACGCCCACGGGTCGCTCGCGGACGCCGCCGCGCTGCGCTGCCACCGCCGTGACGGCGCACGGCGCACGCTCACCTACCGCGAGCTCGCCACGGAGACGAGCCGCTTCGCCAACGTCCTGAGACAGCTCGGCGCCGCTCCCGGCGCCCACGTCGCGACGCTGCTGAGCCGCGTGCCGGAGCTGTACGTCGCGGTCCTCGGCACGCTCAAGCACGGCAGCGTCTGCAGCCCGCTGTTCTCCGCCTTCGGCCCAGAACCGGTGGCGCAGCGGCTGCGCCTCGGCCGAATCGAGCTGCTCGTGACGACGCCGCGCCTCTACCGCCGCCGGATCGCCCCGCTGCGTCACCAGCTGCCGCAGCTGCGACGGGCGCTGCTCGTCGGCGAGGCCGCGGAGATCGAGCCGCTCGCCGCCGCCGGCGAGCCGGTGGCCGATCTGAGAGCGTTGCTCGACGGCGCCCCCGGCAGCTGGGAGATTCCCGCGACCGCACCCGACCAGCTCGCTCTGCTGCACTTCACCAGCGGCACGACCGGCATGCCGAAGGGCGCGATGCACGTGCACGAGGCGGTCGTCGCCCACCACCAGACCGGCAAGGTCGCGCTCGACCTGCGCCCTGGCGACGTCTTCTGGTGCACCGCCGATCCCGGGTGGGTGACCGGGATCTCCTACGGCGTCATCGCCCCGCTGACGCGCGGCGCGACCGTCGTCGTCGACGAGGGCGAGCTCGACGCCGACCGCTGGTACCGGCTGCTGGAGGAGGAGCGCGTCGACGTCTGGTACACGGCGCCGACGGCGATCCGGATGCTGATGCGCGCCGGCGCGGACGCCGCGCGCGGGTACGACCTCAGCCGACTGCGGCTGGCCGCCAGCGTCGGCGAGCCGCTCGACCGCGAGGCGGTTCTGTGGGGCGAGCAGGCGATCGGCCTGCCGTTCCGCGACACCTGGTGGCAGACGGAGACCGGCGGGATCATGATCGCCAACCTGCGCGCGCTGCCGGTGCGGCCCGGCTCGATGGGCGTGCCGCTGCCGGGCGTCGAGGCGGCGGTCGTGCGCGCCGACCCCGACGCTCCGTCCGGAGCCGCGCTTGACTCCGCCGGCCGCTGCGCCGAGGTCGCGGCCGACGAGCCCGGGATGCTGGCGCTGAGACCGGACTGGCCGTCGCGCTTCCGCGGCTATCTCGGCGACGACGACCGCTACCGCCGCTGCTTCGCCGGCGGCTGGTACCTCACGGGCGACCTCGTGCGGCGCGACCGCGACGGCTGGTTCTGGTTCGTCGGCCGCGGCGACGACATGATCAAGTCCTCCGGCCACCTGATCGGCCCGTTCGAGGTCGAGAGCGCGCTGCTGGAGCATCCCGCCGTCGCCGAGGCCGGCGTGATCGGGATTCCCGACCCGGTCGCCGGCCAGCTCGTGAAGGCGCTGGTGAAGCCGGCCGCCGACCGCGCGGCCGACGCCGAGCTGGAGCGAGAGCTGCTCGCGTTCGCCCGCAGACGCCTCGGCGCGGCCGTCGCCCCGCGCGAGATCGGCTTCGTCGACGCGATCCCGAAGAACCGCTCCGGCAAGATCGTCCGCCGGCTGCTGCGCGCCCGCGAGCTGGGCCTGCCCGAGGGCGACACCTCGACGCTGGAGGAGGGCGCATGACCACCGCGCCGACCCGCGACGGCGCCCACAGCCGCGCGCTGCTGCGCCAGATGCTGCGGATCCGCCGCTTCGAGGAGGCCTGCGTCGAGCTGTACAGCGCGACGAAGATCCGCGGCTTCCTCCACCTCTACATCGGCGAGGAGGCGGTCGCCGTCGGCGCGATGGAGGCGCTGCGCGCCGAGGACGCCGTCGTCGCCACCTACCGCGAGCACGGGCACGCGCTCGCCCGCGGCGTCCTGCCCGGCCGCGTGATGGCGGAGATGCTCGGGCGCGCCGAGGGCTGCTGCCGCGGCCGCGGCGGCTCGATGCACCTGTTCGACGCCGCCCGCCGGCTCTACGGCGGCAACGCGATCGTCGGCGGCGGCCTGCCGCTCGCCGCCGGGCTCGCGCTCGCCGACCGGATGCAGGGTCGCGACCGCGTCACCGCCTGCTTCTTCGGCGACGGGGCCGTCGCGGAGGGCGAGTTCCACGAGACGCTCAACCTCGCCGCGCTGTGGAAGCTGCCCGTGCTGTTCCTGTGCGAGAACAACCGCTACGCGATGGGGACGTCGCTGGAGCGCTCGCACTCACAGCCCGACCTGGCGCTCAAGGCGGCCGCCTACGCGCTGCCGGCGTGGCCGGTCGACGGGATGGACGTCGAGGCGGTCGAGACGGCCGCTCGCGACGCCGCGACGATGGTTCGCGGCGGTGAGGGCCCGGTCTTCCTCGAGCTGCGCACCTACCGCTTCCGCGCCCACTCGATGTACGACCCGGACCTCTACCGGTCCAAGGAGGAGGTCGCCGCCTGGCGCGAGCGCGACCCGCTGCTGACGTACCCGCGGCTGCTGCGCGAGCGCGGCCAGCTCGACGACGACGCGCTCAGACGGCTGGAGGCCGAGGTCGCGGCGGAGGTCGCGGCGGCGATCGCCTTCGCCGAGGCCGGCACGCTCGAGCCGCTCAACCAGCTGGAGCGGTTCGTCTATGCCGAGGAGGCGATCGCATGAGCGACGCCGCCGCTCCCTCTGCCGCGGTCGCGACCACCAGCTTCCGCAGCGCGCTGCGCGAGTCGATCCGCGCTGCGATGCTCGCCGACGAGCGGGTCTTCCTGATGGGCGAGGACGTCGGCCGCTACGGCGGCTCGTTCGGCGTCAGCCGCGGCCTGCTCGACGAGTTCGGCCCCGAGCGGATCCGCGACACGCCGCTGTCGGAGTCGGCCTTCGTCGGCGCCGGGATCGGCGCCGCGCTCGGCGGCATGCGGCCGATCGTCGAGGTGATGACGGTCAACTTCAGCATGCTCGCGCTCGACCAGATCGTCAACACGGCCGCGGCGCTCTCGCACATGTCCGGCGGCCAGTTCGCGGTCCCGCTCGTGATCCGCATGACGACCGGCGCCGGCCGCCAGCTGGCCGCCCAGCACTCGCACACGCTCGACCACTGGTACGCGCACGTGCCCGGCCTCAACGTCGTCGTCCCGGGCACGCTGGAGGACGCGCGCGGGCTGCTGGCGCCGGCGCTCGTCGACCCCAACCCGGTGCTGATCTTCGAGCACGGCTCGCTCTACAACGTCGAGGGCCCGCTGAGCGACCCGCCGCCGCCGGTGTCGCTGTTCGGCGCCGCGGTGCGGCGCCGCGGCGCCGACGTGACGGTCATCGCGTGGGGCGGCTCGCTTCCGAAGGCGCTCGCGGCCGCGGAGACGCTCGCGGGCGAGGGGATCGCGGCCGAGGTCGTCGACCTGCGCGCGCTGCGCCCGCTCGACCTCCCGACCGTGCTGGGATCGGTCGCGCGGACCCATCGCGCAGTCGTCGTCGACGAGGCGTGGCGGACCGGCTCCTTCGCGGGCGAGCTGTCGGCACTGATCGCCGAGCAGGCCTTCTACGAGCTCGACGCGCCGGTCGAACGGGTCTGCAGCCGCGAAGTGCCGATGCCGTACGCGCGGCAGCTGGAGGAGGCGGCGCTGCCGAGCGCCGAGCGGATCGTCGCGGCGGCGCGCAGGACGGTGGGACGCGATGGCTGAGTTCCGCATGCCCTCACTCGGCGCCGACATGGACGCCGGCACGCTGACGGCCTGGCACGTCGCGCCGGGCGCGCGCGTCCACCGCGGCGACATCGTCGCGACGGTCGACACCAGCAAGGCGGAGATCGACGTCGAGATCTTCGACGACGGCGTGATCGACGAGCTGCTCGTGGCGCCCGGCACGCGCGTCCCGGTCGGCGCGCCGCTGGCGACCCTCACGACGGAGGCCGGCGCCGCGACCGCGCCGGAGCCGCAGCCCGCACCTGGGTCCGCCGCATCGCCGGGCCCGCCGCGCCGCCCGCGCGCGCTCCTGGCCCCTCCGCGCGGCCCACGCCGGCACCTGCGCCCGCCGGACCGCCTGCGGTCGCCGCGCCGCTTCTGCCCCTGACGCCCGCGGCGCCGCGGACGGCGGCCGCCGCGCCCCCGCCGCTGGGCACCGCGACGCCCGCGGTCGAGCGCGCGCGCGTCTCGCCACTCGCCCGCCGTATCGCCGCCCGGCTCGGGATCGACCCCGCGACCGTCCACGGCAGCGGACGCGGCGGAGCCGTCGTGCGCGCCGACGTCGAGCGGGCCGCCGGCGCCGCGCTCGCGGCCGCCGCCGTCACGCCGCCCGCCGTGTCCGCGGCCGCCACGCGGCCCGCCGCACCCGTGCCCCCGAGCGGCAACGGAGACCACCGCGCGGCCATGCGGCAGACGATCGCCGCGGCGATGAGCCGCTCCAAGCGCGAGATCCCGCATTACTACCTGGCGACGACGATCGACCTCGGCGCAGCGACCGCCTGGCTGGGCGAGCGCAACGCTCAGCTGCCTCCGGCCGAGCGGCTCGTGCCGGCGGCGCTGCTGCTGGCCGCGACCGCGCGGGCGGCGCGCGCCGTGCCGGCGCTCAACGGCCACTGGGTCGACGGATCGGCTCAGCCGGCCGCCGCCGTCCACCTCGGCGTGATCGTCTCGCTGCGCGGCGGCGGCCTCGTCGCGCCAGTGATCCACGACGCCGGGGAGGCCGGTCCCGCGGCGCTGATGGCGACGCTCGGCGACCTCGTCGCGCGCGCCCGCGGCGGCGGCCTGCGCGCCTCTGAGCTGGCCGGCGCGACGATCACCGTCAGCAACCTCGGCGAGCGCGGCGCCGAGCAGGTCTTCGGCGTCATCCACCCGCCGCAGCTGGCGCTCGTCGGCTTCGGCGCGATCCGCGACCGGCCCTGGGCCGTCGGCGGCGACGTCGTCGTCAGACCGCTCGTCAGCGCGACGCTGTCTGCCGACCACCGCGCCAGCGATGGCCCGCAGGGCAGCCGCCTGCTGGCCGAGATCGACCGCCTGCTGCAGAGACCGGAGGAGCTGTGAACACCACCGACACCGAGCGCCGCCTGCGCGCCCTGCTCGGAGCGATCGCTCCCGACGCCGACGTCGGGGCCCTGCCCGCCGACGCCGACCTGCGCGAGGAGCTGGAGCTCGACAGCCTCGACGTGCAGCGCTTCGTCGCGGCGATCGACGCCGAGCTGGACGTCGCGATCGCCGACCGCGAGATCCCGGGGCTGCGCACCCTCGCCGACGTCGCGCGCCGCGTCGAGGCCGCCGCGGGCGAGGTGCCACGGTGACGCCGGCGATCGAGGCCCGCGGCCTCTCCAAGCGCTACGGGGAGACGGTCGCGCTCGACGCGCTCGACCTGACCGTCGCGCGCGGCGAGGTCTACGGCTTCCTCGGCCCCAACGGCGCCGGCAAGACGACGACGATCCGCCTGCTGCTGGGGATCCACCGCGCCAGCGCGGGCAGCGCGCGGCTGTTCGGCCGCGACGTCTGGCGGGAGTCGGTGGAGGCCCATCGCGAGGTCGCCTACGTCGCCGGCGAGCCGTCGCTGTGGCCGGCGCTGACGGCGGCCGAGACGTTCGAGCACCTCGCGCGCCTGCGCGGCGGCGCCGACGTCGACTACCGGCGGCTGCTGATCGAGCGCTTCAAGCTCGACCCCGACCGCAAGCTGCGCGCGCTGTCGAAGGGCAACCGGCAGAAGGTGCAGCTGATCGCCGCCTTCGCGAGCCGCGCGCCGCTGCTGCTGCTCGACGAGCCGACGTCGGGCCTCGACCCGCTGATGGAGATGGC
>Ga0164243_10014692_pt1 | contig 10891 bp, 9 predicted proteins | sample OricompcompostOP_FD_108781 | JGI IMG/M metagenome (GOLD analysis project Ga0164243, IMG submission 108781) | Organic Plus compost microbial communities from Emeryville, California, USA - Original compost - Organic plus compost (OP) | ecosystem: Engineered > Solid waste > Mixed feedstock >...
CGTTCCGGCTGCCGTCCCGCGCAGGATGCGGCGAGCGGTCTTCTCCGGTGAAAACGGGCTGGTTTCTGCGGTCATGATGGTCTAGTCCGGTTGGGTTGGCTGCCGGATGGGCAGTTTCCGGCGGCAGAACGAAAATCGTGGCAAGCCGGGGCGAAACGTCGCAAAATTGGACCCATCCGTTTGAATCCGCTAGGGATCGTTGCCACAATTAGTGCGCATTGATGGCGGCAAAGGCGGGGGCATGCTGCCGGGGCCGGAGATTCCGGCGCCGTAACGATGGAGAAAGCCCTATGCCGACGATTGCTCTCGTCGACGATGATCGCAACATCCTCGCCTCCGTGTCGATCGCTCTCGAATCCGAGGGCTACCGGGTCCTGACCTACACGGACGGTGCCTCGGCCCTCGACGGTTTCCAGGCGGCCATGCCCGATCTTGCCGTGCTCGATATCAAGATGCCGCGCATGGACGGCATGGAGCTGCTGCGTCGCCTGCGCCAGAAGACCGACCTGCCGGTGATCTTCCTCACCTCCAAGGATGACGAGATCGACGAGCTCTTCGGCCTCAAGATGGGCGCCGACGACTTCATCAAGAAGCCCTTCTCGCAGCGGCTTCTGGTCGAGCGCGTCAAGGCGGTGCTCCGCCGTTTCCAGCCGCGTGGCGCCGAGGAGAAGAAGGGCGTCGAACCGCAGCGCGTGCTCGAGCGCGGCACCCTCTCCATGGATCAGGAGCGCCACACCTGCACCTGGAAGGAGCAGCCCGTCACGCTCACCGTGACCGAGTTCCTCATCCTCTACGCGCTCGCCCAGCGCCCCGGCGTCGTCAAGAGCCGCAACGCGCTGATGGATGCGGCCTATGACGATCAGGTCTATGTCGACGACCGCACCATCGACAGCCACATCAAGCGGCTGCGCAAGAAGTTCAAGGCGGTCGACGACGAGTTCGACATGATCGAGACGCTCTACGGCGTCGGCTATCGCTTCAAGGAGGTATGACCGGCGAAACCGGTCATTGAGCCGCCATGACGGCAGGCGTCGAGCAGCATCCGGCGATCGAGACGGACCCGCAGCCGAGTCGGGGAAACCGGCTATACCGCGGCGCGGGCCGCTTGCTGCGGATCGTCGGCCTGCACGCCTTTTCGAGCCTGACGCGGCGGATCATCATCCTCAACCTCGCCGGCCTCATCGTCATCGTCTCCGGCATCCTCTACCTCAACCAGTTCCGCGCCGGCCTCACCGACGCGCGCATCACCAGCCTCCTCACCCAGGGCGAGATCATCGCCCAGACCATTGCCGAGCGCGCCACGGCGGATACGGCGAGCGTGCCGCTCGACCCGGAGGAGTTCATGGGCCTCGGCGTCGGCGAGAGCCTCTCCGTGCTCGACCGGCCGACCGGGGGCATCGACTTCCTCATCAACCCCGAGCGCGTCGCGCCGATCATCCGCAACCTCACCTCGCCGACCGGCACCCGCGCCCGCGTCTATGACCGCGACGGCACGCTCATCGTCGATACGCGTCACCTCTACTCCCGCGGCCAGATCCTCCGCTACGACCTGCCGCCGGCCGCGGGCGAAGAGCGCTCCTGGCTCGAGCGCCTGACCGACCGGGTCAACACCTGGATGCAGCGCGGCGACCTGCCGGTCTACAAGGAGATCGGCAGCGCCAACGGCCGCAACTACCAGGAGGTGGCGAGCGCCCTCAGCGGCACGCCGACCAGCATCGTGCGCATCAGCGATCGCGGCGAGCAGATCGTCTCGGTCGCCGTGCCGATCCAGCGCTACCGCACCATTCTCGGCTCGCTCCTTCTCTCGACGCAGGGTGGCGACATCGACGCCATCGTCCATGCCGAGCGCATGGCGATCATCCGCATCTTCCTCGTCGCGGCGGGCGTCACCATCCTCCTGTCGATCCTCCTCGCCTCGACCATCGCCATGCCGCTCCGCCGGCTCGCCGATGCCGCCGACCGCGTGCGGCGGGGCATCCGCTCGCGTCCGCAGATTCCCGACTACTCCAATCGTGGCGACGAGCTCGGCCATCTCAGCATCGCCTTCCGCGACATGACCAACGCGCTCTACAAGCGCATGGAGGCGATCGAGAGCTTCGCCGCCGATGTCGCCCATGAGCTGAAGAACCCGCTGACTTCGCTCCGCAGCGCCACCGAGACCCTGCCGCTCGCCAGGACCGAGGAGGCGAAAGCCCGCCTCACCGCCATCATCCAGCACGATGTCCGCCGGCTCGACCGCCTCATCAGCGACATCTCCAACGCCTCGCGGCTCGACGCCGAGCTTGCCCGCAACGACGCTGCGCCGGTCGATCTCGCCCGCCTCCTCAACACCGTGGTCGGCGTGGCCCGCGAGATGACGCCCGATGGCGGCCCGAAGATCATGCTCGACATCAGGCGGACCAGCGACCCGGCCACCTATTTCATCTTCGGCCATGACGGCCGTCTCGGGCAGGTCTTCAACAACCTCATCGACAATGCTCGCTCCTTCTGCCGCAAGGACGGAGCGATCCGCGTTTCCATGAATGCGCGGGCCGGCATGATCGAGATCATGGTGGATGATGACGGGCCCGGCATCAGGCCCGACCAGTTCGAGCGCATCTTCGAGCGCTTCTATACCGACCGCGAGGGCGAGGACGATTTCGGCCAGAATTCCGGCCTCGGCCTGTCGATCAGCAAGCAGATCGTCGAGGCCCATCGCGGCCGCATCTGGGCCGAGAACCGGATCGCGACCAATTCCGTCCAGGGTTCCGAGCCGAAGATCCTCGGCGCGCGCTTCATCGTCCAGCTTCCCGCTTCATGACCCCGGACAGCACGGGGGAAACCATCCATGCCAGCGCCGTCCTCCTCGGCGAGGCCGGCATCCTCGTGCGCGGGCGCTCCGGCAGCGGCAAGTCGAGCCTCGTCCTGGCGCTTCTGGAGGCCTTTCCCGACGGCGCCCGCCTTGTTGCCGATGATCGCGTCCTGCTCACCCCGGCCGGTGGCCAGCTTCTCGCCGCGGTTCCGCCGGTCCTTGCCGGGCAGATCGAGGTCCGTGGCCTCGGTATCCTCCGCCGGGACCACATTTCCCCGGTCGTTCTCCGCCTCGTCATCGACCTCCTGCCGCCCGCCGATTGCCCCCGCCTGCCCTCGGAAGAGGAGCAAATTGCGGCCCTTTCCGGCGTGCGGCTCGCCCGTCTCATCCTCCCCGAAGGCGCCGCCGACCCCTCCCGGATCCGCCTCCGGCTGTCCGCGCTTTGCACAGGCTGAGACGGAAATCCTCTTGCGTTGCGGAATCGAATGGTCAAGATGTGCCTCCCTATGGAGCCGGGTTCTTCGCGCCGCACAATCATGAGACCTGACAGGCGTCAGCCGGGCCGGAGACCTCTCCGGGGAAGACTCAAACGATGATCGGACTCGTTCTCGTGACCCATGGCCGTCTGGCCGTGGAATTCCGGGCCGCGCTCGAGCATGTCGTCGGCCCGCAAAGCCAGATCGAAACCGTGTCGATCGGCCCCGAGGACGACGCAGAACGCCGCCGGCAGGACATTGTCGAGGCCGTCGCCAAGGTGAATGACGGCTCCGGCGTCATTCTGCTCACCGACATGTTCGGCGGAACTCCCTCGAATCTCGCCATTTCCGTCATGGATGCCGGCCGCGTCGAGGTGATCGCCGGCGTCAACCTGCCCATGCTCATCAAGCTCGCCAGCGTGCGGGCCGAGAAGCCGCTTGCCGAGGTCATCGCCAAGGCGCAGGAAGCCGGTCGCAAATACATCAACGTTGCGAGTCAGGTCCTGAGCGGAAAATGACGGGCGGCGCGATTTCCCGCGATCTCCCCATCATCAACAAGCGCGGCCTTCATGCCCGGGCCTCGGCGCGCTTCGTCCAGTGCGCCGAACGCTTCGACGCCGATATCGAGGTCTCGAAGGACCAGAACACGGTCGGCGCGACCTCCATCATGGGGCTGATGATGCTGGCCGCCGGCCCCGGCTCGGTCATTCAGGTCACCGCCAGGGGCCCCGACGCCGAGGCCGCGCTCGCCGCCCTCGCCGCCCTCGTCGCCGACCGTTTCGGCGAGGAAGAGTAACCGTCTTCCAAAGGACATAAAGAAATCTTTATATCCTTATTGAGACATGGCGTGCCTTCGCCTATAGACGGGCACGCATGAACCGACCGTGACCTGAAGGAGCGCGCGCATGGCGCAGAATGCCGATTACGTCGTCAAGGATTTGAGCCTCGCGGACTGGGGCCGGAAAGAGATTTCCATGGCCGAGACCGAGATGCCCGGCCTCATGGCGACCCGCGAGGAATATGGTCCGGTCCAGCCGCTCCGCGGCGCGCGCATCGCCGGCTCGCTCCACATGACCATCCAGACCGCCGTGCTGATCGAGACGCTGAAGGCGCTCGGCGCCGATGTCCGCTGGGCCTCCTGCAACATCTATTCGACCCAGGACCACGCCGCCGCCGCCATCGCCGCGGCCGGCATACCGGTCTTCGCGGTCAAGGGCGAGAGCCTTGCCGAATATTGGGACTACACCCACCGCATCTTCGAATGGGCCGATGGCGGCGCCCCCAACATGATCCTCGACGATGGCGGCGACGCCACGCTCCTCCTCCATCTCGGGCAGGAGGCGGAGAAGAATCCCTCCCTCATCGCCAACCCGACCAATGAGGAGGAGGAAGCCCTTTTCGCCGCCATCAAGGCGCGGCTCGAAAAGGAGCCGGGCTGGTACCGGCGCATGGCCAAGGACATTCGTGGCGTCACCGAGGAGACCACCACGGGCGTCAAGCGCCTCTACCAGATGGCCAAGGAAGGCCGGCTCCTCTTCCCGGCGATCAATGTCAACGACTCCGTCACCAAGTCGAAATTCGACAATCTCTATGGCTGCCGGGAATCCCTCGTTGACGGCATCCGCCGCGGCACCGATGTGATGATGGCGGGCAAGACCGCGATGGTCGCCGGCTTCGGCGATGTCGGCAAGGGCTCGGCCGCCTCGCTCCGCAATGCCGGCTGCCGCGTCATGGTTTCCGAGATCGACCCGATCTGCGCCCTGCAGGCGGCGATGGAGGGCTATGAGGTGACGACCATGGAGGATGCCGCCCCGCGCGCCGACATCTTCGTCACGACCACCGGCAATGTTGACGTCATCACCATCGACCATATGCGGCAGATGAAGCACCGCGCCATCGTCTGCAATATCGGCCACTTCGATTCCGAGATTCAGGTCGCCGCGCTGAAGAACCTGAAATGGCACAATGTGAAGCCGCAGGTCGACGAGATCGAATTCTCCGACGGCAAGCGCATCATCCTCCTGTCGGAGGGTCGGCTGGTAAATCTCGGCAACGCCACCGGCCATCCGAGCTTCGTCATGTCGGCAAGCTTCACCAACCAGACCCTCGCCCAGATCGCGATCTTCACCGAACCGCAGAAATATGAGCGGAAGGTCTATGTTCTGCCGAAGGAGCTCGACGAGAAGGTGGCCCGGCTGCATCTCGCCAAGATCGGCGTGAAGCTCACCGAGCTCAGCGACCGTCAGGCGGCCTATATCGGCGTCAGCACGGAAGGTCCCTACAAGCCGGACCACTATCGCTACTGACGCGACGGATCGCCGGGCGGCAGGTTTTTCCCGCCCGGCGGATTCACGCCGAATCCCCGAGCCGCTACATTAGGGTGATTCGGCGGCCGGCCGGATGGTCCGAGGGCCCGGATCGTCCGGGCCGTCATGGCATTTGCGGCGGGAAGGTGCCTCAGCATGCGGCGGCATCGCGGAAGGAAAACGGCTATCCGGGCGGCGCGACCGCTGGGAGCTGTCCTTCTCACCACGCTCGCCGACAACGCCCTCGCCCAGCCTGAACGCGCGATCCAGGCCTTCGGCACCGCCGTCAATCCCAGCCAGCTCGTCTCCCTCAGTGCGCTTGTCGGTGTGACCGGCTTCGCCGTCTGGGCCGTCATTGCCATGATGCGTGCCCGCCAGCGCGCCGAGACGGAGAGCGGCGAGCTTCGCGGCGAGGTCGCCCGGCTGAAGGCGGTCGCCGACCGCACCGAGGCGCTTTTCAACGGCGACGACCAGCGCTTCGTCGTCTGGGGCGCGCCGGGCGAGGCGCCGACCGTGACGGGCCATATGCCGGCGGCCTGCGGCGCGCCCGCCGATCGCGGCGCCTTCCTCGCCTTCGGCACATGGCTTTCGCCCGATTCGGCAGCCGAGCTCGACCGTGGCGTTGGCCGGCTGCGCGAACGGGGCGAACCCTTCACCGCCGACCTCGCCACCGGTGCCGGCCGGATGGTCGAGGCGTCCGGCCGGACCGTCGGCGGCTATGCCGTTCTTCGCTTCCGCGACCTCACGGGCGACCGGCAGGCCCGCGCCGAGATCGAGGCCCGCTACCGTCGCCTCTCCGGTGAGGTCGAGGCCATGCGCTCCATGCTTTCGGCCGCGCCCATGCCGATCTGGCTCCGCGACGCGGATGGCAAGCTCGTCTGGGTCAACGCCGCCTATGCCAAGGCAGTAGAGGCGGCGGACGAACGCGACGCGCTCCTGCGCAATCTCGACCTCCTCGACAGCGGCAGCCGCGCGACGATCGTCAATGCGCACCGCACGGATTCGGTCTTCATCCGTCGCCTGCCCGCTGTCGTTTCGGGCAGCCGGCGCATCTTCGATGTCGCCGACATCGCCTCGCCCACGGGAAGCGCCGGCATCGCCGTCGATGTCACCGTCATCGAGGAAGTCCGCGCCACGCTCCGCCGCGAGATCGAATTCAACGCGCGCACCCTCGACCAGCTCGCCACCGCAGTCGCCATCTTCGACCGCGACCGCCGGCTCGTCTCCTACAATGCCGCCTATCGCTCGCTTTTCGGCCTCGACACGCCCTTCCTCGAATCGAGGCCGGACGAGTTCACTGTCCTCGACCGTCTGCGCGCCGGCCGGAAGCTCCCCGAGCAGGCGGATTTCCGCACTTGGCGGACCGAGCTCCTTGCCGCCTACCAGTCGCTCGAGACGCGCGAGCACTGGTGGCACATGCCCGATGGCCAGTCGCTCCGCGTCCTTGCCAATCCCAATCCGCAGGGCGGCATGACCTGGATCTACGAGAACGTCACCGAGCGTCTCGATCTCGAAAGCCGCTACAATTCGCTCATGCAGGTTCAGGGCGAGACCCTCGACCATCTGGCCGAGGGCGTCGCGGTGTTCGGCTCCGATGGAAGGCTGCGCCTCTCCAACCCCGCCTTTGCCCGCATCTGGGGGCTGGAGGACGACTTCCTCGCCGGGCGGCCTCATGTTGCGCGCATCGTCGCGGCCTGCCGCCGGACGGGCGACGACGAGACGCTGTGGACGCGGTTCCTCTCCTGCGTGGCCGGCCTCGACGAATCCCGCGCCAACCTCAATGAGCGGATGGAACGGGCGGACGGCACGGTTGTCGACTATGCGGCGATCCCGCTTCCGAACGGCCAGACCATGGTCACTTTCGTCGATGCGACCGACTCGGCCCGGGTCGCCCGCGCGCTGGTCGAGCGGAACGAGGCGCTGGAGGCCGCCGACAGCCTGAAGAACGCCTTCATCCAGCACGTCTCCTACGAGTTGCGCTCGCCCCTCACCAACATCATCGGCTTCACGCAGCTTCTCGCCGATTCCGGCGTCGGACCGCTCAATCCGAAGCAGCGCGAATATACCGGCTACATCATGTCGTCGAGCACGGCCCTCCTCGCCATCGTCAACGACATTCTCGACCTCGCCACCATCGATGCCGGGATCATGGAGCTCGATCTCGCTACGGTCGACATCGCCCGCACCGTCGAGAGCGTCGCCGAAGGGCTGCAGGACCGGATTGCCGAGAAGCACCTCCGCCTCGACCGCAGCATCCCGGCCGGCCTTGGCGAGTTCGTCGCCGATGGCAGGCGCATCCGGCAGATCCTCTTCAACCTCCTCGCCAATGCTGTGACCTTCTCCGAGGATGGCGGCCGCATCACCATCTCTGCCGCCCGAAATGGCGACATGGTCGAGTTCACGGTCTCCGATGACGGGCCGGGAATCCCCGAGGATTTCATCGGCTCCGTCTTCGACCGCTTCGCCAGCCGCTCGCGCGGCGAGGCGCGCGGCGGCGCTGGGCTCGGCCTTTCGCTGGTGCGGAGCTTCGTCGAGCTTCATGGCGGCACGGTCGAGATACGCTCCGGCGAGGGGCGCGGCGTGACGGTTGTCTGCCGGCTGCCCGCAAGTCCGGGCATTTCCGCGGCCGCCGCCGAATAGCCGCCTGCCGACATGGCCCTTCCGGACATCGTTATCGACCTGCCGGATGAAGCCGCCACCACGCGGCTGGCGGAGGATGTGGCGCTGGCGCTCCGATCCGGCGATGTGGTGACGCTTTCCGGCGATCTCGGCGCAGGCAAGACCACCTTCGCCCGCGCGCTCCTGCGGGCGCTCGCGAACGACCCTGACCTCGAAGTGCCGAGTCCCACCTTCACCCTCGTCCAGCTCTATGGCGAGGGGCGGCTGCCGGTCGCCCATTTCGACCTCTACCGGCTCTCGGCCCCGGAGGAACTGGACGAAACCGGCTTCGACGAGGCGCTCGAAGCCGGCGCCGTCCTCGTCGAATGGCCGGAACGGGCGCTCTCGCGAATGCCGGGCGAGCGCCTCGACCTCGCCTTTGCCATTTCAGGTGCGGGCCGCAGCGTGCGCGTTTCGGGAGAGGGTCCGCTGGCGGACCGCTTCACCCGTAGCCGCGTCATCCGTGCCTTCCTCGACGAAGCCGGATGGAACGATGCGGCGCGGCGCTTCCTGCAAGGCGATGCTTCCACCCGCGCCTATGAGCGCGTCGCCGTATCGGGCCGCCGGGCCGTGCTGATGGACTGGCCGCCGCCTGCGCTGAAGCCGGTGCCGAAGGAGCGGCGCTTCATCTACCGCGCCGAGGATGTCAGGCCCTTCCTTGCCGCGGATACCGCCTTGCGCGAGGCCGGCTTCTCCGCGCCGGAAATCCATGCCACCGACCTTTCCGCCGGGCTGCTGCTGATGGAGGATCTCGGCGCCGAAGGCGTCGTCTCCGACGGCACGCCGATCCCCGAGCGCTATCATGCCGCCGTCGCGGTGCTGGCCGCGCTTCACAGCAAGCCCCGTCCCCGCGACCTGCCGCTGCCGGATGGAACCGTCCACCGCCTGCCGGTCCTCGGCATCGAGGCGCTGACCGCCGAGGCGGAAATGCTCCTCGACTGGTATGTGCCGCATGTCACCGGAAAGCCGGCCGGCGAAAGCGCCCGCGCAGCCTTCCTCGCCATCTGGCGCCCGCTTCTCGAAAAGGTCGCCGATGACGAACAGAGCTGGGCGCTCCTCGATTATCACTCGCCCAACCTCATCTGGCTGCCGGATCGCGAGGGCATGAAGCAGGTCGGGCTCCTCGATTTCCAGGACATGCATCTCGGCCCGACCGCCTATGATGTCGCTTCGCTCGCCCAGGATGCCCGGGTCACCGTCCCTTCCGGTCTGGAACGGGACCTCATCGCCCGTTACATCGCCCTGAGACAGGCCGGACCGGGGGCGTTCCAGGCCGTTTCATTCGCCGAATCCTACGCAATTCTGGCCGCCCAGCGCGCCACCCGCATCCTCGGCATCTTCGCCCGCCTCGCCGACCGCGACGGAAAACCCGGCTATCTCAAGCACATGCCGCGCCTCCGCGACTATCTCGCGCGCACCCTGCAACACCCTGTTCTGTCCGGCCTCTCGGTCTGGTATGAGGAGCAAAACCTCCCATAGACCGACCGGACTTTCCGCATGACTTCGCCGATTTCGATCCGCCCCAGACGGGCGATGGTGCTCGCCGCCGGGCTCGGGAAACGGATGCGTCCCATCACCGCCACCGTCCCGAAGCCTCTCGTCGAGGTGAACGGCAAGGCGCTGATCGATTACGGCCTCGACAAACTGGAGCGGGCGGGCGTCGAATCCGCTGTCGTCAATGTCCACTACCTGCCGGACCTCGTCAGCGTGCATGTCGGCCGCCGCCGGAAGCCGAAGGTCACGATCTCCGACGAACGCGCGAAGCTCCTCGACACGGGCGGCGGCATCGCCAAGGCCCTCCCGCATTTCGAGGGCGAGCCCTTCTATGTGATCAATGCCGATTCCTTCTGGATCGAAGGCGCGCGGCCCAATCTCGACTGGCTCGCCTCGACCTGGAATCCGGAGGCGATGGACGCGCTTCTCCTGCTCGCCTCGACCGTTCGCTCGGTCGGCTATCACGGCCGTGGCGATTTCCGTATGGACGCCGCCGGCCGGCTGTCGCGCCGGCCGGAACGGGAAGTCGCCGCCTTCGCCTATTCCGGCGCGGCGATCCTCCATCCCCGCCTCTTCGAGAACTGTCCCGAAGGCCCCTTCTCGCTCAACCGCCTCTTCGACAGGGCGATCGAGAACGAGCGCCTTTTCGGCGTGCGCATGGACGGCATCTGGCTCCATGTCGGCACACCCGAAACCATCGGCGAGGCGGAGCTTTCGATCGCCGACAGCGCCGCCTGACGGATCGAGATGAGCGAAGACCGGATCGATCCCAAGGTCTTCTCCATACCGGCCGGCGTCCCGTTCCTTCCGGCGCTCGCCGACGCCTTCCTCTCCGGTCGCCTCGCGCCGATCGCCGATTTCTCCGCTGATCCGCTGGCGCTTTCCGATGCGACGATCCTGCTGCCGACGCGGCGCGCGGTCCGCGCCTTCCGTGAAATCCTGATCGAAAGGCTCGGTGGCAGGGCCGTCATCCTGCCGCGCATCCGCACCATCGCCGATGTCGATGAGGAGGATCATCTCCTCTCCGAAATCTCGGATCGGCCGGAAGACCGGCTGGTCCTGCCCCCTGCGATTTCAGCACTTTCCCGCCATTTGATCCTTGCCCGGCTCATCCGCGAATGGGGTGTCAGCGTAAGGCGGGAATTGCTGCAGATCGGGCCGGACGA
>Ga0164243_10014693_pt1 | contig 10890 bp, 8 predicted proteins | sample OricompcompostOP_FD_108781 | JGI IMG/M metagenome (GOLD analysis project Ga0164243, IMG submission 108781) | Organic Plus compost microbial communities from Emeryville, California, USA - Original compost - Organic plus compost (OP) | ecosystem: Engineered > Solid waste > Mixed feedstock >...
AAGCCGGAGCGCTGCGCAGCTCACCGCCGGACATCCCGACGCCCAGCGGCGCGCCCGACGCGTCGATGTCGAAGAAGTCGCCGTTCACCCCGGCCACCGCGCCGGTCCGAGCCGTCTGCTCGGCCAACGGCGAGCGCTGCGAGGCGGTGCCCGGGCTCAGGTACTGCGGCCGCAAGCCCGGGTCGGACAACTCCGCGGTCAGCGCATCACCGCGCAGCCACCCGTCCGGCAGGTACTGCTCGAACTCGGTCAGCGTCAGCCCCGGCGCGACCGGCGAAGTCCGCCGCGAGGTTTCGATGCCCTCGGAGGCCGTGCTGCGCGCTGCACCGGACCGAACCGACACCGGCCCGTCCTCCAGCGCGGAGGCGCCCGGCAGATCCTCCACCGGAACCGGCACCACCTCGGCACCGGCATTCGGTGCAGGCCACCCCGCCAGCACCAGGCCCGACAGCACCACCGCGCAGCGACGCCAGCTCATCCGCCCTCCAGGTCCCGCAGCACCGGCGGACAGCAGATCGCATCAACCCCACGGCCGGATCTCCACCCGCTGAACGCCACTCGAACGGACGATCACAGCGGACCCTGGAAAGCACGGCGGGGAGCCGGTCCGCAGACCGACTCCCCGCTCGCGCTCGAACGATCAGCTGCAGCCGGAGGTCGAGCCGCAGCCCTCGCACAGGTAGCAGGACCCGGACGGCCGCATCTTCGTGCCGCAGGTCATGCACAGCGGCGCGTCCGCCGCCTTGCCCAGCCGCAGCTCCAGCAGCTCCGTGGAGCTCCCGGCGTTGCGGTCCTCGGTGCTCTTCTCCGACTCCTGCGGTGCGGACTCCGCCGTCGCCGAGTAGTCCACAGTGGACCGCATGGTGTCCAGGTCCACCTCGCCGCCACCGCTCTGGTCGGCGTCGTAGCCGGCCGCCTGCGCCGAGCGCTCCTCGTTGGTGAAGATGCCCAGCTGGGCGCGCTTCTCGTACGGCAGGTAGTCCAGCGCCAACCGCCGGAACAGGTAGTCCAGCACGCTGCTGGCCATCCGCACGTCCGGGTCATCGGTCATGCCCGCCGGCTCGAAGCGCAGGTTCTGGAACTTCGAGACGTAGAACTCCAGCGGGATCCCGTACTGCAGACCCACCGAGATCGACATCGAGAAGGCGTCCATGACGCCCGCCAGCGTCGAGCCCTGCTTGCCGAGCTTGACGAAGATCTCGCCCAGCCCGTCGTCCGGGTAGGACCCGGCGTGCAGGTAGCCCTCCGCACCGCCGACGGTGAACGAGACCGTCTGGCTCGGGCGCTTCTTCGGCAGGCGCTTGCGCACCGGCCGGTACTCGACCTGCTTCTCGACGGTCTTCTCCGACTCGCCGGACTCGCCCTTGCCCGCCGACAGCGGCTGGCCGACCTTGCAGTTGTCGCGGTAGATCGCCAGCGCCTTCAGGCCCAGGCGCCAGCCCTCGAAGTAGATCTCCTCGACGTCGGCGACGGTCGCCTGCTCCGGCATGTTGACCGTCTTCGAGATCGCGCCGGACAGGAACGGCTGCACCGCGGCCATCATCCGCACGTGGCCCATCGGGGCGATCGAGCGCTCGCCCATCGCGCAGTCGAACACCTCGTAGTGCTCCGGGCGCAGGCCCGGCGCGTCCACCACGTGCCCGTGCTCGGCGATGTACTCGACGATCGCCTCGATCTGCTCTTCCTGGTAGCCCAGGGCCTTCAGCGCGCGCGGGACCGTCTGGTTGACGATCTGCATCGAGCCGCCGCCGACGAGCTTCTTGAACTTCACCAGCGCGAGGTCCGGCTCGACCCCGGTGGTGTCGCAGTCCATCATCAGCCCGATCGTGCCGGTCGGGGCCAGCAGCGAGGCCTGCGCGTTGCGCCAGCCGTTCTGCGCACCGATCTCCAGGCACTCCTGCCACGCGCGCGTGGCCACCTTGTGCACCGCGACGTCGTTCTGGTGGTAGGTGCGCACCAGGTCGTTCGCGGCGGCGTGCTTGCGCATCACGCGCTGGTGGGCGTCGGCGTTGCGGGCGTAGCCCTCGTACGGGCCGACCGCGCCGGCCAGCTCCGCCGACCGCTTGTAGGCGACACCGGTCATCAGCGAGGTGATGCCCGCGGCCAGCGCCCGGCCGCCGTCCGAGTCGTAGGCGTGCCCGGTCGCCATCAGCAGCGCACCGAGGTTCGCGTAGCCGATGCCCAGCTGGCGGAACTTCCGCGTGGTCTCCCCGATCGCCGGGGTCGGGAAGTCCGCGAAGCTGATCGAGATGTCCATCGCGGTGATGACGAACTCGACGGTCTTGGCGAACAGCTCCGCGTCGAAGGTCAGGTCCTCGCGCAGGAACTTCATCAGGTTCAACGAGGCGAGGTTGCAGCTGGAGTTGTCCAGGTGCATGTACTCCGAGCACGGGTTCGACGCGGTGATCCGGCCGCTCTCCGGCGCGGTGTGCCAGTCGTTGATCGTGCCGTCGTACTGGATGCCCGGGTCCGCGCTCTCCCACGCGGCCTGGGCCATCTTCCGGAACACGTCGCGGGCGCGGACCGTCTCGACCACCGAGCCGTCGGTGCGGGCGCGCAGCCCGAAGTTGCCGTCGCTCTCCACCGCGCGCATGAACTCGTCGGTGACCCGGACCGAGTTGTTCGCGTTCTGGTACTGCACCGAGGCCATGTCCGCCCCGCCGAGGTCCACGTCGAACCCGGCGTCGCGCAGCGCCCGGATCTTGTGCTCCTCCTTGGACTTGGTCTCGATGAACTCCTCGACGTCCGGGTGGTCGACGTCCAGGATGACCATCTTGGCCGCCCGGCGGGTCGCACCACCGGACTTGATCGTCCCGGCCGAGGCGTCCGCGCCGCGCATGAACGACACCGGGCCCGAGGCGGTGCCGCCGGAGGACAGCAGCTCCTTCGAGGAGCGGATGCGGGACAGGTTCAGCCCGGCGCCCGAGCCGCCCTTGAAGATCAGCCCCTCTTCCTTGTACCAGTCGAGGATCGACTCCATGGTGTCGTCGACCGAGAGGATGAAGCAGGCCGAGACCTGCTGCTTCGAGCTGGTCCCGACGTTGAACCAGACCGGGGAGTTGAAGCTGAACACCTGGTGCAGCAGCATCCAGGTCAGCTCGTGCTCGAAGATCTCGGCGTCCGCGTCGGTGGCGAAGTACCCGTGCTCCACGCCCGCGCGCACGTAGGTCTTCACGACCCGGTCGATGAGCTGCTTGAGGCTGCTCTCGCGCTCCTCGGTGCCCTGCGCCCCCCGGAAGTACTTGCTGGTCACGATGTTGACCGCGTTCAGCGACCAGAACTCGGGGAACTCCACCCCGCGCTGCTCGAAGTTGACCGAGCCGTCCCGCCAGTTGGTCATCACCACGTCCCGGCGCTCCCACGACACCTCGTCGTAGGGGTGCACCCCCTCCGTGGTGTAGACGCGCTGCACCCGGATGCCCTTGCGGGCATCTGACTCCGGCTCCCCCGCGGCACCGGCCGGGCTGCCCACGGTCTCTGTCATGACCTGTCCCTCTTCCCTGTTGCTCGCTCGTGCATTCCCGCCGCCGTCCGGTCTCCCCGTCCGGTTCGGTCGCATCCCACCCGCGTTCGCCGGCCGCTTGCGCCGCGCCGACCGCCGCTTCGGCTTAGCCACTCGCGTTCTCCCCGGTCAGCTCCGCGTCCCCGCCACCCCGGGCGGCACGGAGGTCGGCGATCTCCTTCTCGAAGTCCTCGACCGAGGAGAAGGCCCGGTAGACGCTGGCGAACCGCAGGTACGCGACCTCGTCCAGCTCGCGCAGCGGCCCCAGGATCGCCAGGCCGACCTCGTGGCTGGGCAACTCGGACACACCCCGGGACCGGACCGCGTCCTCGACCCGGTGAGCGAGTTGCTGCAGCGCGTCCTCCTGCACGGGCCGCCCCTGGCAGGCGCGCCGCGCGCCGCGGAGCACCTTCTCCCTGCTGAACGGTTCGGTGACGCCGGAGCGCTTCACCACCGACAGCACCAGCTCCTCGACCGTCGTGAACCGGCGACCGCAGCCGGAGCAGGACCGCCTGCGCCGGATCGCCTGGCCCTCCTCGACCTCGCGGGAATCGATCACCCGCGAGTCGTCGCCACGGCAGAACGGGCACCGCATCGCACTCACCCCCTTCCGGCCGTCGTCACCCACACCTTCGCAGCAGCCGGACGCACTCACCGTGCGTGGACACAAGGGTACTCCGCGATCCCAAGCTGTGGAGTAACTACACCGGCGTAACTACTAGATGTTGTGGTCAACTCTAAGCTGCCGCACATCGCGAAGCAAACCGACCCGCCGGGGGAGCACCGGACGAGTGATACCGGTCGGAGCAGTCCGCGGAAACAGCAGGTGACCGCCTCGCGAACGATCAACCCCGCTGCACCGGCACCACCAGTTCCCCCAACTCGGCCGGGCGCGCGGCGTACAGCCGGTTCAGCTCGACGATGCGGCGGACGACCGCCTCCTGATCGCTGCCCGGCGCGAAGCGCGCCGCGACATCCGGGAGCGAGTCGTGCGCACCGACGGGAACGACCGCCGTGGCCGCCGGCACCGGACGGACACCGGGCTCCGACGCGAGCAGGCCGAACGCCAGCACCACCGCGAACGCCGACACGCCGACCGCCCCCAGCCAGGCGAACTCGCCGAGCGCGCGGCGCCAGCGCGGTGCCGCGCCCGCGGGAACCGCGACGTCCGGATCGCCATCCCACCGCACGTCCTCGCGACGCGTGCGCGGGGGTTCCAGTAAAACGGCACCGCGGGCTTTGCTGGGCCGGGTCGCCGCGCCGGGCAACGCCACCATGAGCACCTCCGAGTTCCGGGCCGAGCGGTTCGGGGCCGAGCGGCCGATCGAGCACGATCATGATCGAATGGTTGTTCGATCGAATCTTCGTGCGATTGTGTACCAGTCGCGGCCGCGAGCGCCAGATCCGGCGCGAAATTAGCTCGAACAGGTGTTTGATCTTCCTCCGGGGCCCGTCTACTGTGGAAATCGGAGTCACGAGCAGTCCCGTTCACGAGGGCAGGAGGCAGTGGTGGTCAGCAACACGACGGAGTCGATCAGCAACAGCCACACCGGTGCGCCCGGTGGTGACGCCCGTGCCGACGGGGTCGTCACCGACATCAGCAGCGCCCGGGCCGACGACGGCGCCACCACCGCGGAGGCCCCGGCCAACGCGGTGCCCGAGCAGCCGGGCACGGCGGAGCTGAGCGACCGCCAGCTCAAGGTGCTCGAAGCGATCCGCGAGTGGATGCGCGACCACGGCTACCCGCCGAGCGTCCGCGAGATCGGCGACGCGGTCGGCCTCACCTCGACCTCGTCGGTCGCGTACCAGCTGCGGGTGCTGGAGCGGAAGGGGTACCTGCGCCGCGACCCGCACCGACCACGCACCGTGGGCGTGCTCGTGGCCGACTCCGAGCAGGGGGAGCTCGCCGGCCAGCCGAAGCCCGCCTACGTGCCGGTCGTGGGCCGGATCGCCGCCGGTGGCCCGATCCTGGCCGAGGAGTCCGTGGAGGACGTCTTCCCGCTGCCGAAGGAGATCGTCGGCGAGGGCGCGTTGTTCCTGCTCCAGGTGGTCGGCGACTCGATGGTCGACCTCGCGATCACCGACGGGGACTGGGTCGCCGTCCGCCAGCAGCCGGACGCCGACAACGGCGACGTCGTGGCCGCGATGATCGAGGGCGAGGCGACGGTCAAGACGTTCAAGCGGGCCGACGACCACGTCTGGCTGCTGCCGCACAACGACGCCTACCAGCCGATCCTCGGCGACGACGCCACGATCCTCGGCAAGGTCGTCGCGGTGCTGCGGCGGCTCTGAGCGAGCACCCGAAGCCGCTCGGCCTCGGGCGTGGGAGACGAGCTCGGGCGGACGCGGATCAGCGCCGCCGCAGGCGCACCAGGAAGAACAGCAGCAGGGCCGCTGCACCGCCGGCCACCACCACGGCCGGGGCCGCGGACAGGCCCTTCCCCGCGGAATCTGCCTGACCCGCACCGTGCTCGCGGTCCGGGGCGGCGCTGCCGTCCTCGTCCGCCTCGGTGGAGTCCGGTGCCGCCCGGGGCCGGACCAGGTCCTGCGCGCCGGGCACGGCGCGGACCGGCTGCTGCGGTCCTTCGGACGCGGACAGCAGGGCGCCGTCCGGTTCCCAGGCGATGGCCTCGCCCTGGGGCTCGTTCGGCAGCGGGACCGCCACCGGCGTCCGCTGCAACGCAGCGACGACGTCCCCGTCGGGAGCGTCGAACACGTACGCATCGGTGTAGGTCCGCAACGCCACCAGCGTGCCGTCGCGGCTGACCGAACCTCCGGTGACCAGCCGCGAACCGATCTCCCCCACCGGCCCGCCCGGAGTGGCGGTGGTGGGCAGCGTGACAGCGCCGACCCGCTGCCACGGCACGACCCGGTCGGCGGCCAACGGGCCGGACGGCCGGTAGATGTAGGCCATGCCCAGCGGTTCCTTGGTAACTACATAGGGAATGCCGGCCTTGTCGAGCAGCAGCGCCTCCGCGTCGTGCGGGCCGTCGGGGTAGCTGAGCCGGTACAGCTGCGATCCCCCGCGCGCGGGCAGCACGTGCAGCGCCGTGGTGGGGCGCGTGCGCTGGTTGTCGCCGGTGTCGGCCAGCCAGATCGCACCGTCCGGCGCCAGCGCGAGGTCCTCGACGTCGTACGGGTTCACCTCGGACGTGCGCGCGCCGCGCACCGAGCACGTCGCCGGGTCCAGCACGTCCACCCGCACCGACTCACCGCCGTCCCCGACCGCGAACCACCGCGTGCCGTCGGAGGCCATGCCGGACAGCTCCGCGAGGTCCGGGTCGCCGAGCCGGCAGCGCTCGACCGGCGTCGGAGGTGTCGCTCCCGGAGCCGCAGCCGCGTTCCCGGCCCCGGCCGGACTCGGTCCGGACAGCACCATCACCGCCGCGCTCGCGAACACCGCGGTACCACCGCGCAGCGCGTGCGAGAACGACCTCCGGACGCGCGAGGCCGTTTCGATCGGGGAACCGGGGGACGGGGAACCGACTTCGGGCACGCCGCGACCCTATGGCACGCAGCTACCCCGAACCGGCGCGACGCTGCGCGCCGAGGCGCGCCCGGTGCGGACGGCGCCCCGGGAGCGATCAGCTCGCGGTCGCGAACGGCTGGAGCGCACCGGCCAGGTCGGAGCGGACCTTCGCCCGCACCCGGGTGCCTTCCGCGGTGTGCTCCTCGTCGACGATCTCGCCCTCGGTGTGCACCCGGGAGACCAGCTCGCCGCGGGTGTAGGGCACCAGCGCGTCGACGAACACGTCGGGCCGGGGCAGCCGGTCGGCGATCAGCTCGCGCAGCCCGGCGATGCCCTCCCCGGTGTGCGCCGAGACGAACACCGCCCCGGGCAGCAACCGCCGGAGCTCGGCGACGCGGGTGGCGTCGACCTGGTCGATCTTGTTGACGACCAGCAGCTCCTCCGGCACCGGGGCGCCGTGCTCCTCGGCGATCTCGGAGACCACGTTGCGCACTGCGGCGACCTGCTCGTGCGGCGACTCCTCGGCACCGTCCACCACGTGCACCAGCAGGTCGGCGCCGGTGACCTCCTCCAGCGTGGAGCGGAACGCCTCCACCAGCTGGTGCGGCAGGTGCCGGACGAAGCCGACGGTGTCGGTGAGCGTGTAGGCCCGGCCGTCCGGCGTCTCCGCGCGGCGGGTGGTCGGGTCCAGGGTGGCGAACAGCGCGTCCTCGACCAGCACGCCCGCGTCGGTCAACGCGTTGAGCAGGCTGGACTTGCCGGCGTTGGTGTAGCCGGCGATGGCCACGCCGGCGACCTTGCGGGCCTCCCGGCGGCCGCGCTTGGTCTCGCGGACGGTGCGCATCGCGGCCAGCTCCTTGCGGAGCTTGCTGATCCGCTTGTGGATCCGCCTGCGGTCGGTCTCCAGCTTCGTCTCACCAGGACCACGGGTACCGACACCACCGGTGGCGCCGCCGGCACGACCACCGGCCTGCCGGGACATCGCCTCGCCCCAACCGCGCAGCCGCGTCGCGTAGTACTGCAGCTGCGCCAGCTCGACCTGGGCCTTGCCCTCCTTGGAGCTGGCGTGCTGGGCGAAGATGTCCAGGATCAGCGCGGTCCGGTCGATGACCTTGACCTTGAGCTTGTCCTCCAGCTGCCGCAGCTGGCCCGGGGACAGCTCGCCGTCGCAGATCACGGTGTCCGCACCGGTCGAGACCACGACCTCGCGCAGCTCGCGGACCTTGCCGGAACCGACGTAGGTGGCCGGGTCCGGGCGCGGGCGGCGCTGCACCAGCCCCTCCAGCACCTCCGACCCCGCGGTCTCGGCGAGGCGGGCGAGCTCGGCCAGCGAAGCCTCGGCGTGCGCGGCGTCGCCTTCGGTCCAGACGCCGACCAGCACGACCCGCTCCAGCCGCAGCTGCCGGTACTCGACCTCGGTGATGTCCGAGAGCTCGGTGGACAGCCCGGCGACCCGACGCAACGACGCGCGGTCCTCCAGCTCCATCTCGCCGGTGGAGGGGCTTTCGGACGCGGAGTCCGCGGACTCGCCGTCCGCGGCGAAGTCCTCGTCGAAAACGATCTCGGAATCGAAGCGCGAGTCGTCGGATTCGTCGTAGCCGGCCGCCGGGGAGGCGAACTCGGAACCCGGGCTCACCTCGTGCGACCACAGTGCGGATTTCTTCATATCGGTTCCATTGTCCCACGGTGCGCGACCGGTTTTCACCCTTCAGAACCGGACGATCGCTCCGCAGGTGCCGGTCAGGCCGTCTCCGCCGCGCTCCACCAGGCGGCGTCCAGCCGGCCGCGGGCGACCAGCTCGGCCGGGCCGGTGAGCAGCGTCGTCTCCGCGGTCACCTCGACCTGCACGGTTCCACCGGGGATCTCGACGATGCGCCGACCGGTGGCGGCGCCGTCGGCGTGCAGTGCGGCGACCGTGGCCGCGACCGTGCCGGTGCCGCAGGAGCGGGTCTCGCCGACGCCGCGCTCGTGCACCCGCATCCGCACCCGGTCCGGCCCGATCGGCTGGACGAACTCGACGTTCACGCCGGTCGGGAACAGCTCGGCGTCGTGCGGCGGGGCGGTCGTGAGGTCGAGCCGCTCGACCTCGACGTCGGTGACGCAGGCCAGGTGCGGGTTGCCCATGTCCACGGCCAGCCCGCCGAAGCGGTGGCCGTCCACGGTGGTGGCGGATTCGCCGAAGGTCCGGGCCGGGCCCATGTCGACGGTGCTGCCGCCGTCCGGGTGCGCGCGGACCCGCTTCACGCCGCCGCGGGTGCCGATCTCGAACTCGGAACCGGTGACCAGGCCCGCCTCGACCAGGTAGCGGGCGAAGACCCGGACGCCGTTGCCGCACATCTCGGCCAGCGAGCCGTCGGCGTTGCGGTAGTCCATGAACCACAGGTCCGCGGGCACCGAGTCCGGGGCGTCCGGCACGGCGGCCGTCGGCACCACCCGCAGCACCCCGTCCGCGCCGAGGCCGCGCCGGCGGTCGCACAGCGCGCGCACGTGCGCGTCGGTGAGCTTCAGCTCGCCGTCCGGGTCGGGCAGCACCACGAAGTCGTTCTGCGTGCCGTGGCCCTTGATGAACTCAGGTCCCTCGGAAATCCCCACGGGTTCAGTCTACGTGCGCGGCACCGCGCAGAACCTCGGCCACCAGCGAGGATCCGGTCTCGGCTGCCAGCGGCCGGATGCGCTCGTCGCGGCGGAACCAGGAGCGCTGCTTGCGCACGAAGCGGCGGGTCTGGCGGGCGGTCTCGGCCGCGGCGGCGGTCATGTCCTCGCCGCCGTCGAGCTCGGCGAGGACCTGCTGGTAGCCGAGCGCTCGGGAGGCCGTCGGCCCGCGGCGCAGGCCGCGGCGCACGAGCTCGCGCACCTCGGCCACCAGCCCGGCGTCGAACATGCGGGTCACGCGCTCGTCGACGCGGGCGTCGAGTTCCGCGACCGGCCGGTCCAGGCCGAACAGCACGGCGTCGTAGCGCGGCGGGCCGGGCGTGGGCAGGTTCGCGGAGAACGGCTCCCCGGTGATCTCGATGACCTCCAGCGCGCGCACGATGCGGCGGCCGTTGCTGGGCAGGATCGCTTCCGCCGCCGCGGGGTCCACCTCGGCCAGGTGCCGGTGCAGTGCGGCCGCGCCCTCGGCTTGCAGCCGCTCGGTCCAGCGGGCGCGGACGTCCGGGTCGGTGCCGGGGAACCGGAGGTCGTCGATCACGGCCTGCACGTAGAGCCCGGAGCCGCCGACCAGCAGCGGTGTCCTCCCGCGGGCGAGCACGTCCTCGATCGCGGCGCGGGCGTCGCGCTGGTACGCCGCGACCGAGGCGGTCTCGGTCACCTCCAGCACGTCGAGCAGGTGGTGCGGGATGCCGCGGCGCTCCTCGGTGCTGAGCTTGGCGGTGCCGATGTCCATCCCGCGGTAGAGCTGCATGGCATCGGCGTTGATCACTTCCCCGCCGAGCTGTTCGGCCACCTCGACCGCGAGGTCGGACTTGCCGGTGGCGGTGGGACCGGTGATCGCGATGAGTCGGCGGGGCGGAGCGGGCACGGGGCAACCTTAAAGGCCGCCCCGCACCGCCCGGGCACCGCTGGTGCGCAGGTCAAGCGGTTCGCGACCAGACCCCGACGTGGTAGGTCACGCCGTGCGGCGTCGCCGAGTGCAGCAGCTCGCCGCGCCAGCCCCCGCCGCCGGCCGCACCGGCGGCGCACTGCCAGGCGGCGCGGCTGCGCACGCCGACCTCGGCGCACAGCTGCGGGTCCAACCCGAGCAGGGCCTCCGCGTCGGCGTCGCGCAGCGCCTCCCGCAGCTGCTCGTCCACTTCGGGCGCGCGCGGATGCGGCGGGTGCGGGGAGCTCTCGTCGCGCCGGTCGCTGCCCTCGGCGAGCACCAGCAGGCCCACGTCGTCACCGGCAGCGAACCGCTCCCCCAACGCGGCCGCTTCCGCCG
>Ga0164243_10014695_pt1 | contig 10889 bp, 12 predicted proteins | sample OricompcompostOP_FD_108781 | JGI IMG/M metagenome (GOLD analysis project Ga0164243, IMG submission 108781) | Organic Plus compost microbial communities from Emeryville, California, USA - Original compost - Organic plus compost (OP) | ecosystem: Engineered > Solid waste > Mixed feedstock >...
GCGGCCTGGTGCTGCTGGACGCGCAGCGCCGCGGAATGGGTGAGCGGCGAGCATGAGTGAAGCCGAGACCGGGCCGGTGCTCTACGCCGAGAACGGCTCCAGCTGGTGGCCGGTGGTGTGGGGCCCGGTGTTCGCGGCCTGCGGCCTGGTGGTGGAGATGCTCACGCCCGGCCCGGTGCACCTGGCGACCTGGCTGCTGCTGGCCTTGGCGTTGGCGGTGGCCTCGGGCGTGTGGGTCTACGCGCGGCGGCGCGCGCTGGTGGTGCGGCTGACCCCGGCGCAGCTGACGGTCGGCCGGGAGTCGCTGGCGGTGGAGCGGATCGCGGCGATCACCGACGTGGGCGCGCCGATGGGCGTGCGGGTGCTCGGCGGCGGGTTCACCACGCCCCGCGGCACCGGGGAGATCCCGCTGCGGCTCACCGACGACAAGGTGGTGCTGGCCTGGGCCAAGGACCCGATCACGCTGGTCGAGCGGCTGCGGCCGCTGCTGCCGGAAGGCTGATCGGCGGCGCGTGAGACCCTGCCTGCCGTGACGATCCCGGAACCGTGGCCCGCGGACGGGCCGACGCTCAGCGAGGACCTGCCGGATTCCCCGACCACCTCCGCCGGTCGGCTGGCCCAGCCGTGGCGGCTGGGCGTGGTCGCCGCGGAGGTCGTGCTGCTCGTCGCGCTGGTGGTGGCCGCGTGGTGGTGCTGGGGGAACTCGCAGCTGGACGTCGAGGTCACCACCGGCGGCGACGCACCGGTCCCGGCGGTCCGCGTGGCCGGGCACTGGGTGGCGCTGAGCGTGGTGGCCGGAACGGCGGCGGGCCTGGTCGTGATCGACGCGGTGCGGCAGCTGCTGCTGTCCTGGCGGGTGCGGCGCACCCGGACCCAGCGCGGCTGACGGACCCGGCGGGCTGACGGACCCGGCAGGGTTGACGGCCCCGGCGAGGTTGACGGACTCGCGGGGCTGACCGGGCGTCGCCGCTGGCGGAGGCGCCGGGGTGCGGCAGGGCACACCGCGCGGCCTGTCAGACTGGAGGCGTGGCAGCCGAGAACCCTGGCAACGCGAATCCGGACGTGGCTCCCCGTTCCCGGGAGCTGTTCGACAGAGCACAGGAAGTGACCCCGGGTGGCGTCAACTCCCCGGTCCGCGCCTTCCGCTCGGTCGGCGGAACCCCGCGCTTCATGGTGCGCGGCGAGGGCCCGCTCCTGTGGGACGCCGACGGCAACGAGTACGTGGACCTGGTCTCGTCCTGGGGCCCGATGGTCAACGGGCACGCGCACCCGGACGTGGTCAAGGCGGTGCGCGACGCGGCCGAGGGCGGTCTGTCGTTCGGCACCCCGGGCGTCGGCGAGATCGACCTGGCCGCCGAGATCATCCGCCGGGTGGAGCCGGTCGAGCAGGTGCGCCTGGTCAACTCCGGCACCGAGGCGACGATGAGCGCGGTGCGGCTGGCGCGGGCGTTCACCGGCCGCCGCAAGGTCGTGAAGTTCGCCGGCTGCTACCACGGCCACGTCGACTCGCTGCTGGCCGGCGCCGGTTCCGGCCTGGCCACGCTGGGCCTGCCGAGCACGCCGGGCGTCACCGGCGCGCAGGCCGGGGAGACGGTCGTGCTGCCGTACAACGACGTCGAGGCGCTGCGCACCGCGTTCGCCGAGTTCGGCGACGAGATCGCCTGCGTGATCACCGAGGCCGCCGCCGGCAACATGGGCGCGATCGCCCCGCAGGCCGGGTTCAACGCCGCGCTGCGCGAGATCACCCGCGAGGCCGGCGCCCTGCTGATCATGGACGAGGTTATGACCGGCTTCCGCGTCTCCGCGGCCGGCTGGTTCGGCGTCGACGGCGTGGCCGGCGACCTCTACACCTTCGGCAAGGTCATGTCCGGCGGGCTGCCTGCGGCCGCGTTCGGCGGCCGCGCCGACGTGATGCAGCTGCTGGCCCCGACCGGGCCGGTCTACCAGGCGGGCACGCTGGCGGGGAACCCGGTGGCGGTGGCCGCGGGGCTGGCGAACCTGCGGGCCGCGGACGCGTCCGTGTACGAGGCGCTGGACCGCAACGCGGCCCGGCTCGGCGAGCTGCTCGGCTCCGCGCTGACAGCCGAGGGCGTGCCGCACCAGGTGTCCTTCGCCGGCAACCTGGTCAGCGTCTTCTTCAGCGAGTCGCCGGTGGCGAACTACGAGCAGGCGCAGGGCCAGCAGGCCTGGCGCTTCCCGGCGTTCTTCAACGCGTTCCTGGAGCGCGGGGTCTACCCGCCGCCGAGCGCTTTCGAGTGCTGGTTCGTCAACGCCGCGATGGACGAGGCCGCCTTCGAGCGCATCGCCGAGGCCGCCCCGCACGCCGCGGCGGCCGCTGCGGCGGCGAAGGAGCCCGAGGCGTGAGCCCCACCAAGACCGTCGTGCACTTCCTGCGCCACGGCGAGGTGCACAACCCGGAGAAGATCCTCTACGGCCGGATGCCCGGCTACCACCTGTCCGACCTGGGCGAGCGGCAGGCGAAGACGGTCGCGGAGTTCCTGTCCGGGCGGGACGTCGCGCACCTGGTGGCCTCCCCGCTGCAGCGCGCGCAGCAGACCGCCGAGCCGCTCGCCGCGGGGTTCGGGCTGGCGGTGGACACCGACGAGCGGCTGATCGAGTCGGAGAACAAGTTCGAGGGCCTGCGGGTCTCGGTCGGCGACGGCGCGCTGCGCTCCCCGCAGCACTGGCCGAAGCTGTGGAACCCGTTCCTGCCGTCCTGGGGCGAGCCCTACCTGCGCATCGCGCACCGCATGTTCGCCGCGGCCCAGCGCGCGCGGGCCGCCGCCGCGGGCCGGGAGGCGGTGTGCGTGTCGCACCAGCTGCCGATCTGGACCCTGCGCCGCTTCGTGGAGGGCAAGCGCATGTGGCACGACCCGCGCAACCGGCAGTGCTCGCTGGCGTCGCTGACGAGCCTGGTGTTCCGGGACGAGGAGCTGGTCCGGGTGGCCTACGCCGAGCCGGCCGGCGAGACGGATCCGCGGGTGACCGGCGCATGAGGCGGGCGGTCGCGCGGGTCTCGCTGGTGGCCGCGGTGCTGGCGCTGCTGGGCGGCTGCGCCACCGCGGGCAAGGACGCGGTGGACCAGGGCAGCGAGTTCACGTTCGTCTCGCCGGGCGGCCAGACGAAGATCCACTACCCGCCGGCGGAGCGGCAGAAGCTGGCGAACCTGGCCGGGGAGAGCCTCACCGAGCAGGGCAAGCAGATCGGGCTGCAGAACTTCCAGGGCAAGGTCGTGGTGCTGAACCTGTGGGGTTCCTGGTGCGGCCCGTGCCGTTCGGAGGCCGACGACCTGCAGGCGGTGCAGGACCAGCTGGGTCCGCAGGGCGTGCAGGTGCTCGGCATCGACGTGCGGGACTCCCGCTCGGCGGCGCAGGACTTCCACCGGGACCGCGGGCTGACCTACCCGTCGATCTACGACCAGGCGGGCCGGTCGCTGCTGGCGCTGCGGGGCTATCCGCGCAGCGCGGTGCCGTCGACGATCGTGCTGGACCGGCAGCACCGGGTGGCGGCGGTGTTCCTCACCGAGATGCTGCAGAGCGAACTCGTTCCCGAGGTGCGCGCGATCGCGTCCGAACCGCCGGCCTGACGCGGCTTTTCCCGGGAATCGCCGGGCGGTGGATTCGACGATTCCGCGGGGATCAGCGGAATGGCCGCACCTGCGATTCCGACAGGACGCGCCAGCAGTCCATGCAGGTGCCGCGGTGGACCCATTCGGCTTCGCTGCGGTCGTGCAGCTCGGCGGCGTCGGCGTGCACTCCGCAGTACGAGGTGACCTGCTCGCGCGGCTCGGCGTCCAGGGCGTCGGCCGCGAAGGCGTGCCGCCCGGACGGGATCGGGCGCCACACGTAGGTCAGGCCGTGCTGCCGGTGCATCGGTCGCTCCGTTTCGACTGCCAGCTCGGGGTTTTCGCGCGTCGCGGCGGGCTGCCGGCGCCGGGTCGCGGTGCCGCGCCCGGCGCGGGGCCGCCGGGTGCTGCGGGTGGTGCGGTGCTGCCGTCCGGCCGGCGGCGGTGCGGTCGGGGTGGCGTGCCGCGGCCGGGTTCGCGGGGCGGCGGAATCGGCGTTCCGCCGCGCACTCGGAAATGAGACCGTCCCTGCGCGCGGAATGGCAATGCGCTTCACCGAATCGAGCGATGGCACGGTCTCAGCGCACGAAATAGGTTCCTGATATGAGCAGTGTTCGAGCACCCGAAGCCCGAACCACCACCGGCCAGAACGCGGGCAGAACGGGAAATGCCCCGCGCTCCGGCGGTTCCCGGAAATCCGGCTCTCCCGCTTCGCGCAGCGGTGTTCCGCGCGGGGCCACGGTCCGCTCCCGCGGCCTCGGCACCGAGATCCGGAACCTGCGCAAGGCGGCCGGCCTGCGGCTGGAGCAGCTGGCGCAGCGCTGCGGCTGGTCCCGGGCCACCCTCGGGCGCATCGAGTCCGGCGAGCGCATCCCCAGCGAGACCGAGATGGCCACGCTGCTGGGCACGCTGGGCATCACCGGCTCCGAGCGCACCCGGCTGTTCGAGCTGGTGCAGGCGGCCGCCGAGCCGCGCTGGTGGGAGGTCGGCGGGCACACCGGCACCCCGGCGGCGCTGGCCGCGCTGATCGACTTCGAGCGGTTCGCCACCGAGATCACCGATCTGTCCCTGACCCGCGTGCCGGACCTGCTGCAGACCCCGGACTACGCGCGGGCGGTGCTGACCGCGACCGGCCTGGACGGCCCGGACCTGGAGTCGCGGGTGGCGCTGCGGCTCGGGCGGCAGGGCGTGCTGACCCGCCGCCACCCGGTGCGGTTCCAGGCCTACCTGGACGAGGCGGTGCTGCGCCGCCCGGTCGGCGGGCCCGCGGTGCTGGCCGACCAGCTGCGGCACCTGCTGCGGATGGCGCAGCGGCCGAACATCTCGGTGCACCTGCTGCCGTTCGCGGCCGGGGCGCACGCCGGGCTGGACGGTGATCAGCTGCTGCTGCAGTTCGAGCGGCAGCGGCCGATCGTGCACGTGGAGAACCTGCGCTCCGGGGAGTTCCTGGACGACGCCGCCGACACCGCCCCGTTCTTCGACGCGCTGTCGCGGGTGGCCGCGGTGTCGCTGCCTGCGGGCGAATCGGTGCGACTCATCACCGAGCGGGCCGCCGAGCTGGAGCGGGAGGCCGTCCGGCAGTCCGACCGGGCTGCGCGCCCGCTGGGCTGACCTGCAGCGGCGTCGTCCCGGCGCAAGCGGTTGTGGGCGTGGTCACGCGGGGTGGTGCGTAGCCACGCTAGAGCCATCCCTACCCTCGGAGCCGTGAACCCGACCGAGCTCGCCGCGTCCGGCCCGCTGCTGTTCGCGGCCGCCGTAGCGGTGCTCGCCGGGGCCGTCAGCTTCGCGTCGCCGTGCGTGGTCCCGCTGGTGCCCGGCTACCTGGCCTACCTGGCCGGTGTCGTGGGTGCGGAGGCGCCGCCGGTCGACGCGGAGGAGGCGGCGAAGGCGCGCCGCGGCCGCTGGCGGGTGGCCGGTGCGGCGCTGCTGTTCGTCGCCGGGTTCTCGGTGGTCTTCGCGGCGAGTTCGCTGCTGGTGCTGGGCCTGTCGGACGCGGTGCTGGCCAACGAGCAGCTGCTGCAGCGCATCGGCGGCGTGGTCACGGTCGCGATGGGCCTGGTGTTCCTCGGCATGATCCCCGCGCTGCAGCGCGAGGTGCGGGTGCACAAGGTGCCCAAGTCCGGCCTGTGGGGCGCTCCGCTGCTGGGCGCGGTGTTCGGGCTCGGCTGGACGCCGTGCCTGGGCCCGACGCTGACCGGCGTGATGTCGCTGGCCATCGGCACCGAGGTGAGCAGCACGGCGGTGCGCGGCGTGGTGCTGGTGGCCGCCTACTGCGTCGGTCTCGGCCTGCCGTTCGTGCTGCTGGCGCTGGGCGCCCGGTGGGCGGTGCGCAGCGCGGACTGGCTGCGCGCTCGCGGGCGCGCGATCCAGCTGGTCGGCGGCGGCCTGCTGGTGGTGGTGGGCGTCCTGCTCGTCACCGGGCTGTGGGGGGAGTTGATCGCGGTGCTGCGTGAACCCGTCGCCGGATACGAGACGCCGATCTGATGAGCCGAGTCCGCTTCGCCCTGGCCTTCCTGCGCAACACCTGGCGCGGGCTGACGTCGATGCGCACCGCTCTGGTGCTGCTGTTCCTGCTGGCGATGGCCGCGCTGCCGGGGGCGCTGATCCCGCAGCGCTCGTTGAACCCGCCGCAGGTGGACAAGTACTTCAAGGACTACCCGGACCTGGCTCCGCTGATGGACAAGGTCGGGTTGTTCGAGGTGTTCAGCTCGGTCTGGTTCGCCTCGATCTACGTGCTGCTGTTCATCTCGCTGATCGGCTGCCTGCTGCCGCGCTGCTTCGAGTACTACAAGCAGCTGCGCGGCCGGCCGGTGCGCACGCCGAAGAACCTGGCGCGGATGCCGCACCACGCCGAGGCCACTGTGGACGGAACGCCGGACGAGGTGCTGGCGCGGGCCCGGCGCCGGCTGCGCGGCTGGCGCAAGGAGGAGCGCACCGACGACGAGGGGCGCCGCTCGATCAGCGCCGAGCGCGGCTACCTGCGCGAGGCCGGCAACCTGGTGTTCCACTTCGCGCTGGTGGGCCTGCTGGTCGGCATGGCAGGCGGCAAGCTCTACGGCTACGAGGGCCAGGTGATCGTGCTGGCCGACGGTTCGCAGTTCTGCAACTCCGGCACCTACAACTACGACTCGTTCCGCGCCGGGCTGAGCGTGGACGGCACGAAGCTGAGCCCGTTCTGCGTGCGGGTCAACGACTTCCACGCCACCTACCAGCACAACGGGCAGGCCAGCAGCTACCGCGTCGGCATGGACTACCAGTCCGGCGAGGACCTGGCGACGAACTCCTGGAAGCCCTACGAGCTGCAGGTGAACCACCCGCTGCGCACCGCGGGCGACCGGGTCTACCTGACCGGCAACGGCTACGCGCCGAAGTTCACCGTGACCTGGCCGGACGGGCAGCAGCGCACCAGCGTCGTGCAGTGGCAGCCGATGGACCCGACGACGATGTTGTCGCAGGGCGCGACGAAGTTCGACCAGCCCGGCGTGACCGACGAGGTGCAGCGGCGCAAGACCCAGCTGGCGGTGACCGGGCTGTTCGCGCCGACCGCGGGCTACGACGGCGCGATCATGGGTTCGCAGTTCCCGGACCTGCTGGACCCGGCCGCGGCGGTGGACGTGATGCGCGGCGACCTCGGGCTGGACTCCGGGCGCGGGCAGTCGATCTTCGGGGTGGACCAGAAGATGGTCGCCTCCGGCCGCCTGCAGCGGGTCGCGCGGGAGAACATCAAGGTCGGCCAGGAGATCCGGCTCGACGACGGCACCCGGATCCACTTCGACGGGGTGGAGCGCTGGGCGAACCTGCAGATCTCGCACGACCCGTTCCAGGACTACGTGCTGGCCGCGGCGATCGCGGTGATCTTCGGGATCGGCACCTCGCTGAGCATCAAGCGCCGCCGGTTCTGGGTGCGCGTGGCCGAGCACCCGGACTCGGGCGAGGGGGGCTCCGCGCGTACCGTTGTCGAGGTCGGCGGACTCGCCCGCACCGACCAGGCCGGCTACGGCGAGGAGTTCACCCGGTTGGCCAAGGACCTGCTCGGGACCGACGGCTCGGAGTCGGAGTCGCCGGAGGCCGAATCCGCGCGCGGGAGGAAGAGCTGATGGGCGTCAACCAGACGTTGTCCACGTACAGCGACATGGCCTTCGCGACCTCGGTCGTGATCTACATCGCCGCCATGCTGCTGTACTTCGCCGAGTTCGCCTACGGCGGCCGCAAGCAGGCGCAGCGGGCGCGCTCGGCCGAGCTGGTCGGCGCCGGTGCGCCGGTGACCCCGGCCGCCTCCGAGGGCGGGGTCGGCCGCGTCGAGGAGCCGCAGAAGCGCCCGCTGTCCGAGCGGTTCGGCGGCATGGCCGTGGCGATGACCGTGCTGGGCATCCTGGTGCACGGCGGTTCGCTGCTCTTCCGCGGCGTCGCGGTGGGCCGCGCGCCGTGGGGCAACATGTACGAGTTCGGCTCGGCGATCTGCCTGGCCGCGGTCATCGCGTTCACGATCGTGCTGTTCCGGCAGATGCGGGCCGAGCGGCGGGACGCGGCTCCGGCGCAGCTGCGCGGGCTCGGCGGGTTCGTGCTGCTGCCGGTGGTGGTGCTGCTGTTCCTGTCCGGCACGGTGCTGTACGCGAAGGCCGCGCCGCTGCAGCCCGCGCTGCAGTCCTACTGGATCGTGATCCACGTGACCGCGGCGATCATCTCCAGCGGCGCGTTCATGTTCGCCGGTGTGGCCAGCATCCTGTACCTGCTGCGGGCCTGGCACGAGAACGACCCGCGGAAGCTGGCGCGGTTCGCGCCCCGGCTGCCGAGCGGGGAGGCGCTGGACCGGATGGCCTACCGCGCCACGGTGATCATCTTCCCGGTGTGGACGTTCGCGATCGTCGCGGGCGCGATCTGGGCGGAGGCGGCCTGGGGCCGGTTCTGGGGCTGGGACCCCAAGGAGACCTGTTCGTTCATCGCCTGGGTCGTCTACGCTGCCTACCTGCACGCGCGCGCGACCGCCGGGTGGCGGGGAATGCGGGCCGCGTGGATCAACATCGCCGGTCTGGCAGTCATGATCTTCAACCTGTTCTTCATCAACATCGTCGTCTCCGGGCTGCACTCGTACGCTGGGCTGTGAGTCCATGATCCAGCCGGGGCGCGGTGGGCCGCGGTCGTCCCGGCGGTGGTCGAGCAGCCGAGTGTGGGAGGTACGGGAACGGTGACCGGACGGTACGAGGAGCCCGAAGCTCAGGCGGGTTCGGCGTCGCCCGGTGCGGCAGCGCGCCCGGAGGCGTCCGCGGAGGCGCCTTGGACCGCGGCCGCGGAGACCTCGTCCCCGGCGCCCGGCGGTGCTGCCTCGAACGGTGCCGCGCCCGGGGTGGCCGAGCCGGATTACGGCGACGGCGGCTACGCGGATCCCGGCACCACGCCGAACGCGCGGCCCGAGGGGTTCACGCCGCAGTACCAGCCCTACCCGCTCTACAACGACCCGTCCGGCGCGCAGCAGTCCGGGGCGCACCCGGCTCCGGGCGGCTCCGGCCCCTACACCGTCCAAGGTGGACAGTCGGGGGCGTATCCCGCGCAGCCGGGCGGATATCCCGCCGCCGGGCCGTACGCGCCGGTGGCCGGGCCGTTCCCGCAGCAGGCCGGTTTCCCGCAGAACAACCCGCAGCAGCCGCCGCAGGCTCCGCAGGGCGGTCCCCAGCAGCCGCAACCCCAGCAGCCGCAGGGACAGCAGCCCTTCCCGCACCCGCAGCAGCCGCAGGGCACCCAGCAGCACTTCGGCGAGGACCTCTCCTCCGCCCAGCTGCTGCGCCAGACCAAGCGCGCGCCCCAGTCCGGCTGGCGCAAGGCCGTCTACCTGGCCACCGGCAAGACCGTGAACCTCGGCGAGAGCCCCGCCGACGCGCACCGCCGCGAGCTGATCGGCCGGATCAACCAGCCGCTGCAGGGCTGCTACAAGATCGCGATGCTGAGCCTGAAGGGCGGCGTCGGCAAGACCACCACCACCGCCACGCTCGGCTCCACGTTCTCCTCGCTGCGCGGCGACCGGGTGATCGCGGTGGACGCGAACCCGGACCGCGGCACGCTGAGCCAGAAGATCCCGCTGGAGACCACCGCGACCGTGCGGCACCTGCTCCGCGACGCGCAGCGCATCCGCAAGTACAGCGACGTGCGGGCCTACACCTCGCAGGGCCCGAGCCGGCTGGAGATTCTCGCCAGCGAGCAGGACCCGGCGGTGTCCGAGGCGTTCAGCGAGGACGACTACCAGCGCACCGTGACGCTGCTGGAGCACTTCTACAACGTCGTGCTCACCGACTGCGGCACGGGCCTGATGCACTCGGCGATGAAGGGCGTGCTGGACGTCGCGGACTCGCTGGTGATCGTCTCGTCCAGCTCGATCGATGGGGCGCGCAGCGCTTCGGCCACGCTGGACTGGCTGGACGCGCACGGCTACGGGCAGCTGGTGGCCCGCTCGGTCGCGGTGATCAACGCGGTGCGGCCGGGTTCCGGCAAGGTCGACGTGGACAAGCTCAGCGAGCACTTCGGGTCGCGCTGCCGCGCGGTGGCGCGCATCCCGTTCGACCCGCACCTGGAGGAGGGCGCCGAGGTCGAGCTGGACCAGCTGGCCGGGCCGACCCGCACGGCGCTGCTGGAGCTGGCCGCGATCGTCGCCGACGACTTCCCGCAGGCGTTCGGGCGGCAGCGGCAGGTCTGAGCCGCCGCGGAGCCGGTCGCGGCCGGGGGAAGGCCCGGCAAATTCCCGGTGGGGGTGGCTGCGCGCCCGGCCGGTGATCGGCGATCATGCCGCGGCGGACAGCTCAACAGGGGAATTCCGGTGCTGCGTCAGTCCTGGTCCTCGCCGCGGTTCCGCTGCTGCTCGGCGAGGCGCTGCAGGAACTCGGGGTCGTCGTCCGGGGCCACCGGGCGGCTCGCGCGGTGCGGCGCGTCCTCGCGCAGCGGGCCGAACGCCCGCCAGAGGAGCACGGCCACGGTGAGCGCGCCGATCGCTGCCAGGACGTAGATCATCGCTGCACCTCCACTGCGTCTGCTCCCGACACTAGTCGGAACTGCGCGGGTGGTGGTTGCGCCGATCCGGCGGCGCCCCGGAACAACGGTGAGATGCAGAACGCCGTGGGATGCAGGACGCCGGTGAGATACGGAACGCCGTGAGATGCAGGACGCCGCTGGGCTTCGGAACGCCGCTCGGCCCGGGGCCTCGGCAGGCTCGTCAGCGCGGGTGAGGCTCGGAACATCGGCGGGACGGCACGTCGGCAGGGCCCGGAACATCGATCCGGCCGGGAACATCGGCAGGCCCGGAACGCCGGCGGGCTCCGGAACCTCGGTGAGCCCGGAA
>Ga0164243_10014696_pt1 | contig 10889 bp, 6 predicted proteins | sample OricompcompostOP_FD_108781 | JGI IMG/M metagenome (GOLD analysis project Ga0164243, IMG submission 108781) | Organic Plus compost microbial communities from Emeryville, California, USA - Original compost - Organic plus compost (OP) | ecosystem: Engineered > Solid waste > Mixed feedstock >...
CGGCGTGGTGGCCGCTCGTGCGGCGCGGCGCTGGCAGAGTTCGGGTGCCGGCCTTGCTCGCGGCGGCGTGGGTGAGGTGAGCGGGGTTCGTGGACTGACATGCCCGCCGGCTGAGCGGGGTTCGTGGACTGACGTGCCCGCCGCCGGCTTCGGCTGACGACCGCGACGAGCATGTCCACCGCCGGCGAGGCGGCGTGGTGGCCGCTCGTGCGGCACGGCGCTGGCCAGGTTCGCGTTCCGGCCTCGCCGACGGCGCCGTGGGCGAGGCGAGTGCGGTTCGCGGACGGATTGACCTTCCGGTGAATCGTTCGGCGGAGGGGGGCACCTCCTGCGGCCATAATACCATCGCAACCATGGCAAGATTAGCGTCCCGGCCCGGCAGGGAAGCGCGGGACCGGGCTGGCAGGGAAGCGCGGGACCGGGCTGGCAGGGAAGCGCGGGGACCGGGCTGGCAGGTTGCTGGGTAAGAGCAAGAAGGGCACCTATGCCCGGCTTGTCCCACTACGCTGGGCTACTGTGGCATCCACCGTGCGCGAGTTGCTGTCGCGGCCGCCGCCTTCCGGCGGGGCGGGGGTTGAAGGGCGGCGGTGGGTCGGTGTCGCCGGCACGGTCGTGGTGGTGTTGCTCTACGTCGGCGGCGCCTTCTACGTGACCGGTGGGCTCTGGGGCGATCTCAGCCTCCGGACCCCGGCCGTCAACCCGCAGGACCACGTCTTCTTCCAGTGGGTGCTCGCCCACGGAGCCCAGGTGGTCGCCCACGGAGCCAACCCCTTCACGACGACGGCCATCAACGTCCCCAACGGGGTCAACCTGATGGCCAACACCTCGATTCTCGGGCTCGGGATCCCGCTGGCGCCGATCACCCTCCTCTGGGGGCCGCAGACCTCGTTCGCGCTCCTGTTGATCATCGGGCTCGCGGGGACCGCGTTCGGGTGGTACTGGGTGTTCAGCCGGCATCTGGTCGACAACCGGATGGTGGCCTTCGCGGCCGGCGCGCTCTGCGGGTTCGCGCCGGGCATGGTCAGCCACGCGCAGGGGCACGTCAACTGGACCGCCCAGTTCGTCGTGCCCTGGCTCGTCGTCGCCGTTCTCCGGATCGGCAAGGGGCACCCGGTGCGGCGGGGGGTCTGGTTGGGGCTGCTCGTCACGTACCAGGCCTTCGTCAACGAGGAGGTCCTGCTCTACACCGCTCTGGGGATCGGCGTCCTCCTGCTCGCCTACACACTGATCAACCGGCGGGCCGTGCGGCACCGGGTGCTTCCGTTCCTGGGCGGCGTCGGCACGGCGGGGCTGGTCGCCGCCGTCCTCCTCGCGTACCCCCTCTGGGTGCAGTTCTTCGGGCCGCAGAGCTACCACGGCGTACCCACCGAGGTGAAGGACGTCAGCAGCGACCTCGCCGCCTACCCGGCGTTCGCCCGGCTCTCGCTGGCCGGCAGCACCGAAGGCGCGGAGGGACTTACCCAGGGGCCGGCCGAGGAGAACTCCTTCTTCGGCTGGCCCCTCCTGATCATCTGCGCCGCCGCCGTGGCCGTCGCGTGGCGGCGGCGGGTCACCTGGGCACTGCTCGTCACCGGCGTGCTTTTCGCGGCCCTCTCGCTCGGGCCGCACGTCATGATCCGCCAGAAGGACACCGGCGTCGACGGGCCGTGGCGCTGGCTCGCGGAGTTGCCGATCTTCAACGCCGTCGTGCCGACCCGGCTCTCCCTCGTCGTGGTGCCGGTCGCCGCCGCGCTGCTGGCCCTGGGGGCCGACACGCTGCTGCGGAGCCCGACCAGACGACCGGTCAGGATCGCGGTCGTCACCGCGCTCCTGCTCGCCGCGCTCGTGCCGATCGCGCCGAAGCCCATTCCGGTGGCCGACACCGCGCCGACGCCGCCGTTCGTCACCGACCAGATCTGGCGGCAGTACGTCCGACCCGGCGAAGCCGTCGTCTTTGTGCCCGTGAGCACGAACATCTACCTCGACGGCCAGCTCTGGTCGGCCCGGGCCGGGCTGGGTTTCCCGATCGCCGGTGGCTACTTCCTGGGCCCCGACGACTCCGGCGCCGGCCGTGCCATCTTCAACGCACCGACCCGCTTCACCGGCGCGCTCTTCGACCAGGCCGCGCGCTCCGGCCGCGTGCCGCCGGTCACCGCCGAGACCCGGTTCAAGTTCACCGACGACCTGCGCTTCTGGCGCGCGGGAGCCCTGGTGCTTCCGCAGACCGAGCGCAACGCGGACACCTTGCGCACGCTCGTCACCCGACTCACCGGCACGCCTCCGGTCGAAGCCGGCGGCGCCTGGGTCTGGCGCGTCCAGCCCGGCTGAGGGGAGGAGCGACTCACCAGATGCCGAGGGCCGCCGCGGTTTCCGTGCGAAGCGCGCGCACCGAGGCCGACGCCCGCTCCCTCGCGGCGGCCACGTCGCCGTCGACGACCGGCTCGACCACCTCGACGTACGCCTTCAGCTTGGGCTCCGTGCCCGACGGCCGGACCACCACGCGGGCCGACTCGGTGCGGAGCGCGAACACGTCGTTCTCCGGAAGCAGGTCCTCGACGGCGGTCACCGGCTCGTCGAGCAGCGAGCCCGGCGTCTTCGCGCGGATGTACGTCATCGCCGTCTCGATCTCGGACAGGTCGTCCACCCGCACCGAGAGCTGGTCCGTCGCGTACACGCCGAACTCCGCGGCGATCTCGTCCAGCCGGTCGCCCACCGTGCGGCCCGCCGCGCGCAGCTCCGCCGCCAGTTCCGCGACGAGCAGCGCCGCCGTGATGCCGTCCTTGTCGCGGACCAGGTCCGGGGCCGTGCAGTAGCCCAGCGCCTCCTCGTAGCCGTACACCAGGTCCGCGCCGGCGCGCACGATCCACTTGAAGCCGGTCAGCGTCTCGCCGTACGGCATGCCGCGCCGTTCGCACATCCGCGACAGCAGCGTCGACGACACGATCGTCGTGGCGTACCGGCCGGTCACACCCCGGCGCATCAGGTGGTCGGCGAGGAGGACGCCGACCTCGTCGCCGCGGAGCGTCCGCCAGCCGGCCGGCCCCGGCCCGGTCACGGGCACCGCGACCGCGCACCGGTCCGCGTCGGGGTCGTTCGCGATCGCGATGTCGGCGCCGGTCACGCGGGCGACCTCGATCACCCGATCCATCGCCCCCGGCTCCTCCGGGTTCGGGAAGGCCACCGTCGGGAACAGCGGGTCCGGCTCCGCCTGCTCGGCCACCTCGTGCGGCCGCGCGAAACCGGCCCGCGCGAAAGCCGCCGCCAGCACGCGCGCGCCGACCCCGTGCAGCGGCGTGTACGCCACCACGAGGTCCCGCGGCCCGCCCGGCGCCACGACCCCGGCGGCGCTCTCCACATAGGACGTCACCACGTCCTCGTCCAGCAGGACACCCGGATCACCCAGCGGTACGGCGGAAAGGGGCCCCACAGCCCGGATGGCGCTCTCGATCTCGGCGTCGACCGGCGGCACGATCTGCGCGCCGGCCCCGAGCTCCCCACCGAGCGCGGCACCCAGATACACCTTGTAGCCGTTGTCCTGCGGCGGGTTGTGGCTGGCGGTCACCATCACCCCGGCCGCCGCCGACAGTCGCCGCACCGCGTGCGCGAGCACCGGCGTCGGCAGCGGATGCGGCAGCAGCAGCGCCTCCCGCCCGGCCCCGGTCGCCACCCGCGCCGTGCGCTCGGCGAACTCGCGCGAGCCGTGCCGCGCGTCGTACCCGATGACCAGCGGACCCGGCGCGCCGCGGGCCGCGAGCCAACCGACGAGCCCGGCGGCCGCCTGGGTGACCACCGCGAGGTTCATTCCGTTGGGCCCGGCGCGCAGGGGCCCGCGCAGCCCGGCGGTGCCGAACGTGAGCGGCCCGGCGAACCGGTCGGCGAGATCGGCGGCGGTGCCGGGCAGCCCGGCGAGCACGCGGGACAGCTCCTCGCGGCTGGCCTCGTCGGGATCGTCGGCGAGCCAGGCCCGCGCGCGTGCGGTCAGGTCGTCGAGTCCGGTCTGGGCCGTCATGCCGTCCTTGATAGCACGCGTCCCGTCGATCAGCCGCCGGCGGTCAGCTGGAACGAGCGCACCATCTCGTCGAAGATCGGCTTGCTCTCGGCGAAGCGCGCCTCGGTGCTGGAAAGGAAGAACGAGTACGCGTGACCGCCGTGGACCACCGCCCGCCAGATGCCGTGCCGCTGGGTGTCGCCCTCGCCGCACGTGTACTCCAGCTCGCCGGAGACCCGGCCGTCGAGCTCGCCGTCGCGGAGGTCGACGCGGCTGTACGGCTTGGGGCAGGACCGCGCGTTGCCCTTGAGCCCGCGCTCCGCGGTCTGCAGGAAGCCGGTCGGCGTGGCCCGGTCGCTGACGTCCTCGACCAGGATGCGGACCTTCCGCCCGCTGTCCTCGGGGTCGATGAAGTCGAAGTAGACGGTCTTGCCGCCGCCGCTGCGCTTCCATCCCTTGGGGACGTTGACGGAGACGCCGCGCTCGGCGTGCACCTGGGTGTCGAACGCCGCCGCGGTCGGCGCCGCGGACGGCACGCCCGCCTGCGCGTTCGTCGTCGGCGGGTCGTCGCCGCCGAACGCCGCGATGCCGACCGCGACCAGCACCACGACGGCGAGCCCGCCGGCGAGGCCGAGCTGAGCGGCCCGCGGCCAGCCCTTGACGGTGTCGAAGAGGTCGGCGCCGCGCCGCTTCAACCCGGCCAGCAGAGGGCCGAGCGGTGCCCCGGGCGGAGCGGAGGCCGCAGCCGGCGCCAGGGCCGGCGCCGGCAGTTCACCGGTGGCCGCCTGGACGGCGGGCACCGCGGCCGTGGGCTTGGCCCCGTTCCGCAGGGCCGCCAGATGGTCGGTCAGCGACTCGCCTGGCGCGATCATCGCCCGGCCGCCGATCTTGCCCGTCGGCCGCTCCGGCGGCGGCGCGACCGGCTGGAAGGGCGAGCGCTGCGCCGGCACCACCGCGTACGGGTCGGTCATCAGGTGCGCCGGCGCCGTGCTGGCCAGCGGGCCGGCGAGCAGTTCCCGCAGCATGCCGCGGGCGGTCGCCACGTCATAGCGCCGTGCCGGGTCCTTCTCCAGCAGGCCGAACAGGACGTCGGTGAGCACGCCGGCGCGGTGGGTCGGGGCCGGCGGATCCTCGACGACGGCGTGCATCGTCTCGATCGGGTCGCCCTTGTCGAACGGCGGCCGTCCCTCGACGGCGGTGTAGAGCGTGACGCCGAGCGAGAACAGGTCGCTGGGCGGGCCGAACTCCTGGCCCATCGCCCGCTCGGGCGAGATGAAGTGCGGCGATCCCAGCACCATGCCCGGCGTCGTGAGCTGCACGTCGGTGGGCATGCGCGCGACGCCGAAGTCGGTGAGCACGCACCGGCCGTCGGAGCAGATCAGCACGTTGGCCGGCTTGACGTCGCGGTGCAGGACGCCGTTCGCGTGCGCCACCTCGAGCGCGCCGAGCAGAGCGATGCCGATCTTGGCGACGGCGCGCGGCGCGACCGGGCCGTCCTCGATGACCATGTCGGCCAGGCTCCGCGCGTCCAGCAGCTCCATGACGATCCACGGCCGGCCCGCCTCGGTGACCACGTCGTAGACCTGGACGACCGCGGGGTGCTGCAGCGCCGCGGCGGCGCGTGCCTCGCGCAGGGTCCGCTCGTACATCGCGTCGCGGTCGCTCGGCGCCAGGCCCGGCGGGAGGATGACCTCCTTGACGGCGACGTCGCGCCGGAGCAGCACGTCGTTCGCCCGCCACACGGTGCCCATGCCGCCGTGACCGACGGCCGCGCGTAGCTGGTAGCGGCTCCCGACGATGCTGCCGGGAGCGGCGCGGCCCGCCACCGCGGTGCCCGCGCTCGGTGCCGAATTACTGGATCCGCTGGTGGGGGAGCCAGCGCCACCGCTCCACGTCGGAATCTGAGTCACGAAACAGCCGCCGGGGGGTCGAGGGCCAGTTACCAACCTCCCTATCTTGGTGGAGTCGCGGCCATAAGGGAAACCGGATCACCTGTTGTGATGGATCCCCGACTTTCGGTGCCGGGGACCGGAACCCTCTGTGCGCCATCCCTCACCCTCACCCGCCGGAGCGCGGCTTAGTATCCGTTAATGGCGCAGCGGAGAACCGAGTCGGGCTTCCCGGTCAAGCCGGTTTACGACCAGGCTGACCTGCCCGGCGATCTCGACAAGAAGATCGGTCGGCCGGGCGAGTTCCCGTACACCCGCGGTGTCTACCCGACCATGTACACGTCGCGTCCGTGGACCATGCGGCAGTACGCCGGGTTCGGCACCGCGACCGAGTCCAACGCGCGCTACCACCAGCTCCTGGCCGCGGGCACCATGGGCCTCTCGGTGGCGTTCGACCTGCCGACCCAGATGGGGTACGACTCGGACGACCCGGTCGCGCACGGCGAGGTCGGCAAGGTCGGGGTCGCCATCGACTCGCTCGCCGACATGAAGACGCTCTTCGACGGCATCCCGCTCGACAAGGTGTCGACGTCGATGACGATCAACGCACCGGGCTCGGTGCTGCTCCTGCTCTACCAACTGGTGGCCGAGGAGGCCGGGATACCCGGGTCGGCCCTCAACGGCACGATCCAGAACGACATCCTCAAGGAGTACATCGCCCGCGGCACGTACATCTTCCCGCCGAAGCCCTCGCTGCGGCTGGTCGCGGACACGTTCGCGTACTGCCGCAAGGAGGTGCCGAAGTGGAACACGATTTCCATCTCCGGCTACCACATGGCGGAGGCCGGCGCGACGCCCGTGCAGGAGATCGCGTTCACGCTGGCGAACGGCGCCGAGTACGTGCGCGCCGCGATCGACGCCGGGCTCGCCGTCGACGACTTCGCGCCGCGGCTCTCGTTCTTCTTCGTCGCGCGCACCACGCTGCTCGAAGAGGTGGCCAAGTTCCGGGCCGCGCGGCGGATCTGGGCCCGGCTGATGCGCGACCAGTTCGGCGCGCAGGACCCGAAGTCGATGATGCTGCGGTTCCACACGCAGACCGCCGGCGTGCAGCTCACCGCTCAGCAGCCCGAGGTGAACCTGATCCGGGTCGCGGTGCAGGGTCTCGGCGCGGTGCTCGGCGGCACGCAGTCGCTGCACACCAACTCGTACGACGAGGCGATCGCGCTGCCCACCGAGAAGGCGGCCCGGCTGGCGCTGCGCACGCAGCAGGTGCTCGCGTACGAGACCGACCTGACCGCCACCGTGGACCCGTTCGCCGGCTCGTACGTGGTCGAGGCGATGACCGACCAGATCGAGGCCGAGGCCGTGGCGCTGATGGAGCGCGTGGCGTCCTACGGCTCGGCTGTCGACGCGATCGAGGCCGGCTTCCAGAAGGGCGAGATCGAGAGTTCGGCGTACCGGATCGCGCAGGAGATCGACAGCGGCGCGCGGGTGGTGGTCGGGCTCAACAAGTTCACGATTCCGGAGGAGGAGCCGTACGAGCCACTCCGCGTGGACCCGGCGATCGAGGCGGCGCAGGCGGCCCGGCTGGCGGCGATCCGCGAGTCGCGCGACTCCGCGGCGGTCGACCGGGCCCTGGCGGCGCTGAAGACGGCCGCGGCGGGTAGCGAGAATGTGCTCTACCCGATGAAGGAGGCGCTGAAGGCGTACGCCACCGTCGGCGAGGTCTGCGGCGCGCTGCGCGAGGTCTGGGGCGTCTACCACCCGATGGAACGCTTCTGACCCTGGATTGGAAGGGCCCCTTCCTAACGCCCAGGCGCTAGGAAGGGCCCCTTGCAATCACCAGGGTTGGGAAGGGGCCCTTCCCATCGCCCAAGCGCTAGGAAGGGGCCCTTCCCATCGCTCTGGCGCTAGGAAGGGGCCCTTCCAAGCGACACGGAGAGTGACCGAGGCGGTCCGCAGGGTGATTACTCTGCGCCACCAAAGCGTCCGACGCACGTGGTGTGCGGCGGTGATCGTCGGAAAGTGTCAGGGTAAGTCGACTCACCCGGCAAGGTGACCGCGGCCCCGGTAGATTGGGGCTGGTTAACCGGATTTGGCGCGCGATTCTTGGCGTATCCCGTGACCGCCGCCACCGTCACGCGTTGTAGGAGGTGTGGGAGAGTTGGCTAGGTCCAAGACGGCCGCCGACTCTGTCCCGCCGCTTGGCGAACGCTCCTACCAGGGCTTTTGTGACTCTGCGCGACCCGATCACTACCGTAACGATGTTGCGCAGCGTCACCGCCGGAGGTCTAGGCTAGCCGAGTCCCCACCCGCCCAGAGTGATCGAGATTATCCCGTGACGAGTGCGTTGACGCTGCCCGACAGCAGCCAGATGGCGTCCTCATGGCCGGAGACACCGCCTGGGGCCGACCCGCTCCCTGGCCAGCTCGACCGCTGGCTCGCCTCCCGGGGGGCCGAGCTCGTAGCCGTCCGCCGTCACATCCACGCCCACCCTGAGCTGTCCCACCAGGAGTTCGAGACGGCCTCGCTGGTCGCCCGCGAGCTCGCCGTCGCCGGCCTGACACCGCGCCTCCTGCCCAAGGGCAACGGCGTGATCTGCGACGTCGGCGAGGGCGACCGGGTGATCGCGCTCCGCGCCGACCTCGACGCGCTGCCGCTGCCCGACGCCAAGGACGTGCCGTACCGCTCGACCGTCGACGGCGTCGCGCACGCCTGCGGTCACGACGTCCACACGACGATCCTGCTCGGCACCGGTCTCGCGCTCGCCCAACTGGCCGAGCGCGACGAGCTGCCCGGCCGGATCCGCCTGCTGTTCCAGCCGGCCGAGGAGTGCATCCCCTCCGGCGCTCCGGAGGTGATCTCCGCCGGCGGGCTGAAGGACGTCGCGGCGATCTACGCGCTGCACTGCGCGCCACAGTTGCCGGTGGGCCTTGTCGGCGTCCGGTCCGGGCCGTTCACCGCCGCCGCCGACACGGTCGAGGTCAACCTCCGCGGCCGGGGTGGGCACACGGCCCGCGCGCACCTGACCACCGACCTCATCCACGCGCTGGGCCGGGTGATCGTCGACGTGCCGGCCCTGCTCGACCGCCGGGTCGACGCCCGGGCCGGGGTGTCGATGGTCTGGGGCCGCGCGCACGCCGGCGAGGCGTACAACGCGATCCCGGCCGAGGGCAACCTCAAGGGCACCCTCCGGATCCTCAACCGGGACGCCTGGCGCGAGGCGCCGGAGCTGATCACCGGGCTGATCCGCGACGTCGTCGCCGCGACCGGCGCGGAGGTCGACGTGACGTACACCCGCGGTGTCCCGCCGGTGATCAACGACCGGATGGCCACCGCGGTGGTCGCCGGGGCGGCCGGCGCCGCGCTGGGCCCCGACCGCGTGGTCGAGGCCGAGATCAGCATGGGCGGCGAGGACTTCGCGTTCTACCTGGAGCAGGTGCCCGGCGCGATGATCCGCCTGGGTACGACCCCCCAGGGTGCCGAGGTCAAGCCCGACATCCACCAGTCGACCTTCGACGTCGACGAGCGCGCGATCGGCTACGGCGTCCGCGTCATGGTGCACACCGCGCTCGCCGCCCTCGCCGCCGGCACGTTCTGAGCGTGCCCGCTAGCGGGCCACACGGACCCGCCCGCGGGCCGCGGGTCAGCCGTCGACGTCCGCCGGTTCCTTCTGGGCGGGCACCGGCGGAGCCGGCGCGCCCGCCACCGCCACGGCCGGGCGGCGGCGGAAGCGGCGCGCGGCGTAGAACGCGGCGAGCGCGACACCCGCGACGACCAGCCACGGCACGAGCGCACCCAACACCGTCAGCGCCACCCGCAGCGACGCCGCGAACGCCTTCCATCCGCCCTTCAGGCCGGCCAGGAAGCCCGTGCCGTCGTCCTCCTCCGGCGCTGGCTGCGCGTCCGGGCCGAGGAGCGTCGCGGTGATCGTGGAGAGGGCGGTCAGGTCGTCGAGGCGGCGCTTCTTGGCCTCCAGGGACGCCAGATCGGCCTCGCGCCGGCCCAGCTCGTTCTCCAGCGAGATCAGGTCGCTCAGGTTCTTCGCCTGGGCCAGCAGGCGGCGCGCACTGTCCACCCTGGCGCGCTGCGTGGCGATGCGGGCGTCGAGGTCGATGGACTCCTCGGTGACGTCCTCGGTGCTGATCTCGCGGCGGTCGTCGGTGCCCTTCTCGGCGATCGCGTCCACCACCTGCGTGAACCGCGCCGCCGGGACGCGCAGCGTCAGCACCGCCTCCGACCGGTTGCCGTTGTCGTGCCGCTTGTCGCCGCCCACGAAACCGCCGGCGCCGGTGACCAGCGACGTGATCTCGGCGGCGGTGCGCTCGACGCTCTCCACCCGTACGGTGATCGAACCGGTGTAGATGATCTGCCGCTGCTCGACGCCACCACCCGTGCCGGGCTGCGGCGCCTCCGGTTCGGCTGCCTTGGCGGCGGGCGGGACAGCGCCGGTGTCCGCGCCACCCTCGGCGGTGTCGCGGGCCGGTGCCGCGCCGGACATGCCCACCGCGGAGTCGTTGCTGCTCTCGGAACCGCCGCAACCGGCGAGGGCCAGGCCCGCCGCCAACCCGAGGGCCGCGAGCGCGGCCGTCGCCCGCCCCCGTCGTACGCTGCCCATAGAAGTCCCCTCCGAAATCGTCTGCGTGCGTGTCCGTGAGACGCGCGGTGCCAGTGAGACGGTTCCGGCAGACTCGCGGAGGAGACATCACGATTCGGCCGACAGGGGGTCACGGAATGCGACTCACCAAGTTTGGGCACTCGTGCGTGCGGATCGAGCATGACGGCGCCGTCCTGGTCATCGATCCGGGCAGCTACACCGAGCGGGCGGCCGTGGACGGCGTCGACGCGGTGCTGATCACGCACGAGCACGCCGACCACCTCGACGTCGACGCCCTCGCCGACGCCCTGGCCAAGCGGCCCAGCGTCACCGTGCACACCCACCCCGACGTGGTGTCCAAACTCGACGCCATGCGCGAGGCGGTGACCGCCGTCGAGTCCGGGCAGACGTTCCAGGCGGCCGGGATGACGGTGAA
>Ga0164243_10014698_pt1 | contig 10889 bp, 7 predicted proteins | sample OricompcompostOP_FD_108781 | JGI IMG/M metagenome (GOLD analysis project Ga0164243, IMG submission 108781) | Organic Plus compost microbial communities from Emeryville, California, USA - Original compost - Organic plus compost (OP) | ecosystem: Engineered > Solid waste > Mixed feedstock >...
CCGGGGGGGGGGGGGGGGGTTTTTTTCCATCCCCCCGCGCCCACCCGTGTGGGTTTCAAACAGGGAAGGGGCGGCCCCCCGCGGGGGGCGGGCCCCCAGGGGGGGCCGGGGGCCGGGTTTTTGGGGGGGGGGGGGGGGTAAATCCTCCCCGCTCCACGTCCCTGTGCGGCGCTCTGCCGCGCTGTGGCGGTATTGAATACCTGTCCTCGGCTCGCGGCCAGCAGGATCGCCTGCACGGTGGTCTTTGCCCCCAGCGCCTTGCGCGCCAGCCGCAGATGCTTTTCCACCGTGGCCGGGGTGATGGACAGAAGCTGGGCGATCTCCTGCGTGGTGCGGCCGATCGAGATGCATTCCAGCACCTCGCGCTGGCGCGCCGTCAGCACGCATTCGCGTTCGGCCCAGGGCAAGGTCCAGATGCGCAGATGCATCAGCCCCGTCAGCAGCTCGACCACCCGGCCATGCCGGGCCCAAAGCTCGTCCAGCCCGTCTTGCGGCAGGCCGATGCCGCCGCCGACGATCACGCCGGCGCAGATCCGCTCGACCTCGTCGCTCAGCCCGATCGTATAGCCGGAGACATGGCCGTGGCGCGCGAAAACGTCCAGCGCCCGCCCTTCGCCCGGCGTCAGCCGCCCCTCCTGCCGGCGCTGATGCAGCCAGGCCCAACTTTTGCTGCCCCGTCGATCGCCCAGCCACAGTTGCGACGGCATATCGCCGGACGGTTCCGCATCGGCCAGCTCCAGCATCAGGCCCGCAGAATAACTTGACAGCAGGATGCTGCCTGCGGGCATCCGGCCGCAGCGCGCCTCCAGGATCCGAACCGCGTGATAGGAGACATTCGGAAAACCCAGCTCGACCAGTCGTGCAGCATAATGTTGCCAGACAGCCTGTGTCGAACGCGCCGCAAGCATAGTCTCCATATCTTTCAGCATTTCCATCTTGACCTAACTCTTCCCAATACCATTGGAATAAATTTCACCCAACCGGATGCCTTTGAAATATTATTTCTATTAACCTCAACGGATCAACGCATTATATGCAGGCAGTCCGGCTTACGTAAGGTCAACTTTTCGCGCATTGCCAAAGAAACAACGCGATCCATACGAAGGGCAATTAAACTTGCAGTTGAAATAATCCGCTTTCCAACAGGGTTTTCCCGACCTGTTTCGGTTTCGTTTACAAAACGGGGGAAACCTTTCGCCATACCCTTCAAATCATTTCGACCCGGCTGCAATGCAGCAAGATGCCATCGGCAAACGCGAGCCTGTTCCATATCCCGGAACCGGCTTTGGCTGGAGCCTTGGCAGGCCCTGGCTATCGCGGAGATTTCGACACCCGGACCGGCGCCCTGTCGGGCCACACCGGCGATGTCCGAATGCCGTGGCGGCAAGTACCATATCCCGTTTCGGAAACAAATGGATGACGGAAATTCGTCACCCTGCGGATCAACGGCACGCATTTGCCCCGCCCGTCCTGGAAGGCCGCCGGTTCAACCGGCAAACCGCATTCCCCGGCATCGGCGAAAGCGATATCCGGCGGCCGGCCGCGGATTTGCCGCGAATCGGGGCGGCGAACCCGTCCCAGTCCCGCCGGCCAGGTCCCGGTCCCGGTCCCGGGACCTGGCCGGCGGAGCGGCCGGTTTCAGGGGGTCAGGAACTCGACCCCCGGCAGGGCGGCGATCTCGGCCATGTCGGCATCATAACCGGCGGTGATGCGATCGACCATGTCCTGGGTCCAGCCAGGCAGATCCAGCTCTGTCTCGATCTGTTCGGGCAGGGCGTATTTCGCCAATGCCGCGGAAAAGATACGGCGGCGGGTATCGACGGTCAGCCGCTCTTCCTGCGCCAGGGCGTCGCGGATCATGCGGATGCCGTCGGGATGCAGGATATCGCCCAGGATCTGCAACCCCGCCCGCAGCGGCACATCCGCCGGCATGGTCGAGATGCGGCGCACCACCTCGGGCCAGATCAGCGAAGTGTCCTCGTGGCACCAGACGACCAGGCGGCGGCCGGGCACGGCCGACAGGATGCGGCGCATGGCCGGGCCCCAGCGCAGCAATTCGGGATCGACGCCGCCCATCAGCTCGGCATAGGTGCCGACATTTTCCTGTGACAGGATCGAGGCGATCAGCGTCGCCGGATTCTTCATCGCCATGAAGAACTCGACCTCGGCGCTGGGAAACAGGTTCGCCAGCGCCGCCATTTTTTCGCCGGCGGTGACATAGAGCCCTTCGGGCGAGACCGCCCGCGTCGCCTTGCCCAGGAAGGTGGGCGTGCTGCAGATGATACGGTGAGGATCGTCCGATTCCAGGATCGCATCCAGCATCACCTGCTCCATCTCGGCAGTGGCGGGACCGCCGCGCAGCGCATCCAGCGCCTCGTTGAACACCTCGCGATGGCGGTTGGGGGTCACGGGCTCGATCCCGTTGCGCAGCAGCCAGTCGCGGTTCTGCAACAGCGTCTTGACCATGCGATAAAGATCCGTGCCATGCACCCCGCAATGAAAGACGACCTGCATCCGCCCGCAACTCCCGATCCGTTTCCGCGCACAGTAACCAGCATTCCTGTCCGGGAAAACCTGTCGATTGCCCCGCCGCCCATATGTCCGGCCCCGGCGGGCCGCGGCCGGACCAGGCCCCCTGCGCGCCGGGGCCCGGAAAGGCAGCGCGCAGCCGGCCCGCGCCCGGCCCCGCGTCCGGCCCCACGCCCGGCCAGGACGGATTCGGGGGCCGGGCTAGCATGCCCCCTCCTCCCACAGGATCACCCGGCCCCGGCCCAGGGCCTTGGCGCGATAAAGTGCCGCATCCGCCATCTCGAAGAGCTGGTGATGATCAGGGCGGAGCGCGGCATCGGACACCGCAACCCCCACGCTTGCCGAAAGGCCGGCGCAATCCGGGCATATCGCCAGCGATTCGATCCTTTGGATGATTCTCTTGCAGACCTGCCGGGCATCCGCCTGCGGCCGGCGGGTGAACACCAGCATCAGGAATTCATCCCCGCCCATGCGGCAGGCCCGGTCGCCGGAGCGCACCTCCGAGGCCAAGACCGAGGCCACCTCGACAAGCGCGCGGTCGCCGGCCGCATGGCCGAACCTGTCGTTGATTTCCTTGAAACGGTCCAGGTCCAGATGGACCAATGCAAAAGGCGTCCTGGCTCTTTGCGCAAAGGCCTTGGCGAACTCTGCCTCGAATCCGCGCCGGTTCAGCAATCCCGTCAGCGGGTCGGTGATCGACAGGATCTGGGCGTTTTCGCGAGCCTCTTCCAGATGGGTGTTGACCCTGGACAATTCCTGCATCGCGGCGCGGTTCGCCTCGTGCAGGAACAGGAATTCCATGGCAAGATCCGAGGGGGCGAAATCCGAATCCGTCAGCGCGAATTCCTGCACGGCCGGGGAAAGGCAAATCCCGAAGCCCAAGCTGAGCACGGCAAGATCGGACGAGACATGGACGCCATGCCCGCGCAGGACCACGTCCCGATGATGCCGCATCTGCAGGAATATCCGCTTGCCGCCGTCCAGCTGGGAAAGCAGCCCGTCGAAACAGATCCGCTGCCCGGTGCTGCTGGAAAAGACGAAAGCCTCGTCCAGCCGCGCGGCATTCCCCAGGACCCTGGCAAGCGTCCGCCCGCGCGACAGGATCGCGCCGCCGCGATCCACCGTCAGGTGCATCGGCATCAGCTCGGCCAGCTTGCGAATGTCGATCAGCGGGATATTCACGGCCGCACCCGCATCGGCGCAAGCTCGAACCGCCGTTTGCTGGCATAATCCGGCAAGGCGATATGGAGGTCTATGCGGTCGCGCGCCGCCGATATGATCGCCAGGGCGCCGTAATCATCGGCCATGCCGCGCAGCATGCCGGCCAGGACCCGCATGAAACCCGGCTGGTATATATCGGCGATAATGCAATAATTTCCCGCACCATCGGATGCGACCGAAAGAGAGGGAAGCTCAAGATCGGGCACCACCAGCCTGATGCGCCCCGGCATTTCATGCAGCGATTCGACGAATTCCTCGAAATTCGCGCCGCCGAAGCGAAGCAGCCGGCGGATCTGTTCCTGGCCGCTCAGCCATGCGCCGATATCTTCCAGCAATTCGGGAACCGATTTGTCCAGGCGCCGGGCCGAGGCGATCACCAGGGCATGGGTTATCCTGTCCGGGCTTTCGCCCCAGGTCAGGAAGCCGCCGGGATCGACATTGGCCCGGGCGGCGATCCTTTCCCACAATGCGCCGCCATAGCTGCCGCGCAGGAAAGCCTCGATACAGCGATTGACAAGACCATGCATTTGCCGGTTTCCGCCTTCTTTCTTTTCCCGTAGGTCAGTGCCAGAGCCGGCGCCGGCCCGGCTCGTCGACCGATGTGATTTCCAGTCCGGCCTCGCCCAGGACGATGGCCGTCGCGCCATGCCGGCGCAGATATGCGGAATCCAGCACCAGGCAGGTCCCGCGGGCCTCTTCCCCCAGGGACAGGGGGCGGTTGGAGACCAGGATGCCGCCTTCGCGGCAATGGGCCTCGGCCTTCTCTCCGGCCGCCTTGCCGGTCAGGTGGCGGATGCGGATGCGCATTCCCGCCCGGTCGAGTTCCGTCCAGCGATCGCCGCCTTCGCCCATCCATAGCGGCCGCGCGGCCGCCAGGGCCTGATCGGCGGAATCGCCATCGGCCACGAGCCATTTGCCGACCGCGAAGCTTCCCCCCGCCGGCTTGGAGGGCACGCGGCCGGACGGGCCCAGGACGGCGACGGCGTCGCCGGCCGAAGAGATCAGGATATCGGGGCGCTTGGCATCCAGCCACAGCAAGGCCGCCGCAGCCATCAGGGCCAGGCCCGCGCCACGGCGCAAGAGCCCGAACCGGGGACTGCCGCCGGCTTCAGCCATCCTGGGCAGCAGCGCCAGCACCGCCCCGGCCGCCGCCAGGGGCAGCACGGCGCGCGGCGCCGCGGGCAGCAGCGTGACCGCGCCGTTCAGGCCGGATATCCATTCCGCGACCGCCAGCATCCAGCCGGTGCCCAGCCCCATCAGCCACAGCGCCGGCTGGGCCAGCCCCAGCGGGGCCAGCAGCGCCGCCAGGACGCCGCCGGGCATCACCAACGTGCCGACCACGGGCACGACCAGCATATTGGCCAGCAATCCGTATTGCGTCATCCGCCCGAAATGGGCGGCGGCGATGGGCGCCGTCGCCATGCCGGCCACCAGCGAGGACAGAAACAGCATCAGCACCGGCCTGGCCCACCGGGGCAGCCCCGAGGACAGCCGCATCCATGGGGCCTGCGCCAGGACAAGCGCGACGGTGGCGGCAAAGCTCATCTGAAAGCCGGGCTCGGTCAGCGCCTCGGGCGCCAGCACCAGAACGATGCAGGCAGCCACGGCGATGGTGCGCAGCGACACCGCGCGCCGGTCGGCGATGATCGCCAGCAGCATCACCGCCACCATGATGAAGGCACGCTCGGTCGCGACGCCGCCGCCCGACAGCCACAGATACAGCGCCGAGGCGCCAAGCGCCCCCGCCGCCGCCAACTTGTGCGCCGCGGCCATCCGAAGGCCGCCGATCCCCTGCAGCACCACCCCGGCCAGGCGCAGGGCGGCATAGACGAACCCGGCCAGCATGCTCATGTGCAGCCCCGAGATCGACACGATGTGATAAAGATTCGAATCGCGCATGATGCGGTTGGTCCGTTCGGCAATGCCCGAGCGGTCCCCGGTCATCAGCGCCGCCGAAACCGCCCCAGCCTGGCCGCCGATGTCTTCGCGCATCGCTTCGGCAAGCGTCATGCGGATGCGGTGCAAGCCAAGCGTTCCGCCCTGGGCCGGCGGATCGACGGTCAAAAGCGGCGTCCGGGCATAGCCCACCGCCCCCAGGCGGTCGAACCAGGCCATGCGGCGGAAATCGAAGCCGCCGGGTTCCGCCGGACCCGGCGGCGGGCCCAGATGCGCGGTCAGCATCATCCGCTGGCCCGGAACCGGCAAAGGCTGGTCCGCCAGCAGCGAGATGCGGACCCGCGCCGGCGTGCGGCCGGGCGCGACCTCGTGCAGCCGCACCTGGTCCAGCACAAGCCGCATCCGGTCGCGGGCGGATCGGTCGATGCCGATGACCCGCCCCTCGACCGGGCCGTAATAGCGAAAGCCCAGCACCGGCGCGGCGACCATATGCGCCCGGATGCCGGCAAGCCCGGCCCCGAGCGCGGCCAGGAACAGCGCAAGCGCGGCAAGGCGCAGCCGGTCCGCCCAGATCCAGTCGAGCCGGCCGAGACCGGCCAGGCGCACCGCCCAGGCCGGCAGCAGCAGGCCCAGCCCCCCGGCCAGCACCAGCGCCGCATGGACATGCCGCCCCGGCTCGACCGGCAGCAGGAACCAGCCCCCAATCCCCAGGGCCAGCCAGAATGGCGCCCAGGGCAGCAGCCCCGCCCGCATGGCGACCGAGGGTCGCGGCAGGACCGCCGCATGCCGGATGCGGCCCGCGGCCAGGGCCGGGGGGCGCAGTCGCAAAGCATTCACCGATTCCGTCACCGAAACTTGTCCTTGCCGTGGCACTTGCTTATCTGTGGCGCCAAGATTGGCATGCCGATCCTTTCGGAAGGATTAACGGGCATGGCCAATGGCCCGGATTTTTCTGAATGGACCGCCGATGACCGATTCCCGCCCCGTCGTGACGCGCTTTGCCCCCTCTCCCACCGGCTATCTGCATATCGGGGGCGCGCGGACCGCGCTGTTCAACTGGCTCTATGCCCGCGGGCGCGATGGACGCTTCCTGCTGCGGATCGAGGATACCGACCGCGCCCGCTCGACCCCCGAGGCGACCGAGGCGATCTTGCAGGGATTGCGCTGGCTGGGCCTGGATTGGGACGGCACCCCGGTCAGCCAGTTCGAGGGCCGCGAGCGCCATGCCGAAATCGCCCGAGCCATGCTGGAAAACGGCACCGCCTATAAATGCTTCTCGACCGCCGAAGAGATCGAGGCGTTCCGCGAACAGGCCCGGGCCGAGGGGCGATCGACCCTGTTCCTGTCACCCTGGCGCGACGCCGATCCGGCCAGCCTGCCCGACGGCCCCCATGCGATCCGGCTGAAGGCGCCGCGCGACGGCGAAACCGTGGTGCGCGACGCCGTGCAGGGCGACGTGACCTTCGGCAATGCGCAGCTTGACGACATGGTGCTGCTGCGCTCGGACGGAACGCCCACCTATATGCTGGCGGTGGTGGTGGACGACCACGACATGGGCGTGACCCATGTGATCCGCGGCGACGACCACCTGACCAATGCCGCGCGGCAGATCCAGATCTATCAGGCCATGGGCTGGGACATCCCGGTCTTTGCCCATATCCCGCTGATCCACGGGCCGGACGGCAAGAAGCTGTCCAAGCGCCATGGCGCCGTCGGCCTGCACGAATATGCCGCCATGGGCTATCCGGCGGCGGCGATGCGCAATTACCTGGCCCGGCTGGGCTGGAGCCATGGCGACGACGAGCTGTTCGACGACGTGCAGGCCAGGGCCTGGTTCGACCTGGACGGCATCGGCAAGGCCCCGGCCCGTCTGGATTTCAAGAAGCTGGAACATGTCAGCGGCTGGCATATCGCCCGGATGGAGGATGATGCCCTGCTGGACGAAATCGCCGGTTTCCGCGCCGCGGCCGGGGCGGAGCCGCTGTCCGAACGCCAGATCGCCCGGCTGCGCCCGGCGCTCGGGGCGCTGAAGGCCAAGGCGAAAACCCTGCCCGCCCTGCTGGACCAAGCGCATTTCGCCCTGGTCGACCGGCCGGTGCAGGTCGAGGAAAAGGCGGCCTCCGCCCTGGATACTGTATCCCGTGGTATACTGAAGGAATTGACTGCCGCGGTGCAGAATGCTAGCTGGGGGCGCGATGAACTCGAGGCGGCAGCCAAGCAGGTTGGCGAGTCGCACGGGCTGGGGCTGGGCAAGGTCGCGGCGCCGATTCGCGCGGCGCTTGCCGGGCGCAGTTCGACACCCAGCGTGTTCGACATGATGTTGGCACTTGGCCGCGACGAGACGCTGGCCCGGCTGCAGGATCAGGCGGGCTGAGACCCGCGCCCATCACCCGGCCCGCGGGCCGGAGACAGGTGAAAGGAACTGGGAATGGCAGAACAGAAAGCCGCAAGACTGCATCTCGCGGGCAAGGATTACGACCTCGCGGTTCTTTCTCCCACTGCGGGACCGGATGTCATCGACATCCGCAAGCTCTACGGCGAGGCGGGCGTCTTTACCTATGACCCCGGCTTCACCTCGACCGCCTCCTGCGACTCGACGATCACCTATATCGACGGGGACAAGGGCGAATTGTGGTATCGCGGCTACCCGATCGAGCAGCTCGCATCGGAATCGCATTACCTCGAAGTCTGCTATCTGCTGCTTTACGGGGAATTGCCGAACCGCGACCAGCTGGTCGATTTCGAAACCCGCGTGACGCGCCACACCATGGTGCATGAACAGATGCACTATTTCTTCCGCGGCTTCCGCCGCGACAGCCACCCGATGGCGACCATGGTCGGCGTGGTCGGGGCGATGTCGGCCTTTTACCACGATTCGGTGGACATCAACGACCCGGTGCAGCGCGAGATCGCCTCGATCCGGCTGATCGCCAAGGTGCCGACCATCGCGGCCATGGCCTATAAGTATTCGATCGGCCAGCCCTTCGTCTATCCCAGGAACGAACTGGATTATGCCAGCAATTTCCTGCATATGTGCTTTTCGGTCCCGGCCGAGACCTATAAGGTCGATCCGGCGCTGAGCCGCGCGATGGACCGCATCTTCACCCTGCATGCCGATCACGAGCAGAACGCCTCGACCTCGACCGTGCGGCTGGCCGGTTCTTCGGGCGCGAACCCTTTCGCCTGCATCGCCGCCGGCATCGCCTGCCTCTGGGGCCCGGCCCATGGCGGCGCGAACCAGGCCTGCCTGGAAATGCTGCGCGAAATCGGCACCGTGGACCGCATCCCGGAATATCTTGCCAAGGCCAAGGACAAGAACGATCCGTTCCGGCTGATGGGCTTTGGCCACCGCGTCTACAAGAACTTCGACCCGCGCGCCAAGGTGATGAAGGAATCGGCCGACGAGGTGCTGGACCTTCTGGGCATCCACAACAACCCGACGTTGCAGGTTGCCAAGGAACTGGAAAAGATCGCGCTCGAGGACGAATATTTCGTCTCGAAGAAGCTCTATCCCAATGTCGATTTCTACTCGGGCATCATCCTGGAGGCGATGGGTTTCCCGACCTCGATGTTCACCCCCATCTTCGCCCTGTCGCGGACCGTGGGCTGGATTTCGCAGTGGAAAGAGATGATCGCCGATCCGCAGAACAAGATCGGCCGCCCGCGCCAGCTTTATGTCGGCTCGCAACGGCGCGACTACAAGCCGCTGGACGCACGCTAAGCGATCCTTGCCATCCAGAACGGCCCCGGAAACCTTCCGGGGCCGTTTTCATTGCGCGCTTGCCTGCCCTGCGCCCTGGCCTGCGACGTAACGCATCCGGGCCGCGCCCGCCTCCCGACGGAGATGGCGGCCCACAGCCAGCACACCCGGCCGGGCGGCAGATCCCGGAGCGCATAGCGTGGAAATGCTTGGACCATCGGCCGGCACCGATCAAGCCGGGGCACAGGCCGGGCGGCGCGAAATGAAAAACGCCGCCCCATGGGGCGGCGCATTCGACTGCAATGGTCGGTCGGGTCGGGATCAGCGCCGGCCCATCAGGCTCCAGCCACCGGCCACGGCCATAGCGGCGATGACCGCCTTGACCAGCGCGCCCAGAAGGAAGGGAGTCACGGCCAGCGCCACGACATCGGCCAGGCTCTTGCCCAGCACCAGCGCCAGGGCGCCGGCACCCGGCACGAACAGCAGCAGCGCCGGCACCAGCGCCGCGACGAACAGCCGGGCAAAGCCGCGGTCCAGGCCACGCTCGACCAGCCAGCCGGTCAGCCAGGCCATCGCGACAAAGCCCCACAGAAAGCCCGAGGTCGGGCCCATCAGCGACGCGATGCCGGCGCCGGCATTGGCAAAGACCGGCAGGCCCATCGCACCCTCGGCCAGATAGGCAAGCACCGTGGCCGCCGCCAGACGCGAGCCATAGGTCAGGCCGATCAGCGACACCGCCAGGGTTTGCAGCGTCATCGGCACCGGAAACATCGGCACCGTGGCCTGTGCCGAAAGCGCCAGCAGCGCCGAACCCCCCAGAACCAGCAGGATATTGGTCAGCGCCGAGCGGCTGGGCAGCGCAGCTTGGGTCAAAGTCATGTCAGGGCCCTTCGTTTCGCGAATTTTTCTGCACCGCATCTTGCCGCTTCCGGCGCGGAAGTCAATGTGACGCAGCCCGCCCGCGCGATGCCCAAGGGGCTTGCGCGCGGCTGCGGCCGATGCGAAATCGGCGCCATGACCGAACATGACAAAATCGCGCTGGTCACCGGCGCCTCGCGCGGCCTTGGGGCCGCTTTGGCCGAAACCCTTGCGGCAGACGGCTGGCATATCCTTGCCGTGGCCCGGACCACCGGCGCGCTGGAGGAACTGGACGACCGCATCCGCACGGCCGGCGGCTCGGCCACGCTGGCGCCGATGGATGTGGGCGAACCGCAAGCCATGATCCAGATGGTGCAGGCGGTGCTGGAACGCTGGGGCGGGCTGGACCTTTGGGCCCATACCGCGATCCATGCCGCGCCGCTGTCGCCCGCCGGCCATATCGACGCCAAGGATTTCCAGAAATCGGTCGATCTGAACATCGTCGCGACGCGCGGGCTGATCAACCTGATCGAGCCGCTGTTGCGCGCCCGTCAGGGCACGGCGCTGTTCTTCGACGACAAGCGCGGCGGGCAGAAATTCTTCGGCAGCTACGGCGCGACCAAGGCCGGGCAGATCGCCCTGGTGCAAAGCTGGCAGGCCGAGAATGCCACCCTGGGCCCGCGCG
>Ga0164243_10014699_pt1 | contig 10888 bp, 10 predicted proteins | sample OricompcompostOP_FD_108781 | JGI IMG/M metagenome (GOLD analysis project Ga0164243, IMG submission 108781) | Organic Plus compost microbial communities from Emeryville, California, USA - Original compost - Organic plus compost (OP) | ecosystem: Engineered > Solid waste > Mixed feedstock >...
CGCGACCTGGCGGTCGCTGCGGGCGAAGGGCCTGGTCGGCCGGATGCGGCCGGGGTGCCCGCTCGCCGGACCGGGCACGAGGTCCGCGCGCCTGCGCCCGCCGCTGCGAGGCTCCGTGGACCTGACGCGCCGCTCGCCGCGTCGCGTCCGCACGATCGCGATCACCGGGGGCGCCGAGGCCCGCGGCGTCGGCGTCGGCTCCACGCCGGCCGAGCTGCGCGCCGCGTTCCCGCACGCCCGCTTCGACCACACCACCGACGAGCTCTTCGAGGCGACCCTCGTGCGCATCCCCCGCCGCGACGGCGGCCCGCTCCAGTTCCTGGTGAGCACCACCACCGACCGCGTCCAGATGATCGGGATCCCGCTGATCCCGTTCTGCGAGTAGCGCCGCCCTCGCCGCCACCACCGTTGTCAGTCTGCCCTCGCTATGCGACCGCGAGACGACAACGGCCGCGCGGCCGGAGCGGCATCAGCGAGGGCGAGCGAGCGGTGCCGGGCGGGCGCGGGGTCAGCCGCCCGCGAGGACCACGTCGTAGCCCTCGGCGCGGAGGACCTCGACGACGACGTCGCGGTGGTCGCCCTGGAGCTCGATGACGCCGTGCTTGGCGGAGCCGCCGACCCCGCAGCGCTTCTTGAGGCGGCCGGCGAGCTCGCGCAGGCCCGCGTCGTCGAGGGGGACGCCGGAGACCGTCGTGACGGGCTTGCCGCGGCGGCCGGCGACCTCGCGGCGCACCTTCACGCGCCCGCCCGCGCCCGCGGGCGGCGCGTCCGCGCGCCCCTCGCGGTCGCGGCGGTCCCGGCCCCGGCCCCGCCGGCGGTCGCCGTCGCTGCTGGACCACACCACCTCGGCGTCGCGATCTCGCATGGCCGCCGAAGGTAGACCATTCGCTGAGCGCGCCGCCCCCGTGGGTAGGGTGGTCGGGCCTCGGACGCCTCAAGGATGATCATCGTGCCGCGCCCCCTCCGCCTGCCCCTCGCGCTCGCCGCCGCCGGGCTCCTCGCGCTCCTCCTCGCCGCCTGGCCCGCGGCCCGCGCCGGTGCCCAGGCCGGCCAGGCGCCCGCGGCCTGCCCCACGACCGCCGGCGCGATCGACGTCACCCGCACGTCGGTGCCCGAGCTGCGCGCCGCGCTCGACGCCGGCACCGTGACGTCGCGCCAGCTCGTCGAGACCTACCTCGCGCGCATCGCCGCGGTCAACCGCTCCGGGCCCGACCTGCGCGCCGTCATCCTCACCGCCGCCGACGCGCTCGCCCAGGCCGACGCCGCCGACGCCGCGCGCGCCGAGGGCCGCCCGCAGGGACCGCTCGCCGGCATCCCCGTCCTGCTGAAGGACAACCTCGACACCCACGACATGGCCACGACGGCCGGCGCCAAGGCGATGCTCGGCGCCCCGCCGCCCACCGACGCCACCGTCACCGCCCAGCTGCGCGCCGCCGGCGCCGTGATCCTCGGCAAGGCGAACATGAGCGAGTGGGCCACGTCGATCTCCAAGCGCGCCGGCCTGAGCTTCTCCGACGTCGGCGGCCGCCTGCACAACCCCTACGACGGCGGCGAGACCAGCGGCTCCTCCAACGGGTCGGCGATCGCCGCGTCGGCGTCGCTGGCGGCGCTCACCGTCGGCACCGAGACCCAGGGCTCGGTCGTGCTGCCGTCGTTCCTCAACTCGGCGGTCGGGATCAAGCCGACGATGGGCCTGGTCTCGCGCGGCGGCATCGTCCCGCTGCTGCCCGCCTTCGACCAGCCCGGCCCGATCACCCGCAGCGTCACCGACGCCGCCCTGCTGCTGTCGCTCATGACCGGGATCGACCCGCGCGACCCGGTCACCCGCCGGCAGCGCGGCCACGTGCCCGCCGAGGGCTACGAGGCGTTCCTGCGCACCGGCGCCCTGCGCGGCGCGCGCATCGGCGTCGCCCCCGCGCTCGCCGACGACCCGATGGCGCGCATCGTCGGCCAGCGCCGCCTCGTCGCGACGCTCCGCCGGGCGGGCGCCACGATCGTCCCGGTCCGCAGCAGGCTGTGGGTCGGCACCGCGCCCGCCCGGGCGCTGTACGGCGAGTTCAAGCGGTCGCTCAACGCGTATCTGCGCGAGCGGGGCCCGACCTCCCCGCGCCACTCGCTCGCCGAGGTGATCGCCTACAACCGCAAGCACGGCCGCGAGGCCGTGCGCTACGGCCAGACGTTCCTCCTGCGCGCCCAGGCGGCCGGCCGGCGCGCGCAGCGCACCGCCGGCCGGCGCCTGGCCGCCTACGTCGCGGCCTCCAGCCGCGCGATCGACCGGGCGATGGACCGCCACCGCCTCGACGCGATCCTCTCCCCGCGGCTCGTCGCCGCGGTCACCGCCACGTCGGGCGGCCATCCGCACGTCACCGTCCCCGCCGGCTACGCCGGGCGCACCCCGTACGGGCTCGTCCTCGTCGGACGCAAGTGGTCGGAGCCGAAGCTGATCGGCTACGCCTACGACTTCGAGCAGGCCACCCGCGCCTGGCGTTCGCCGGCAGACCTCAACCCCGCGTTCGCGGCCGTGTGCGCGGCGGGCTGAGCGCGGCGCTGTCAAGCTGAGGACATGCGCCGCCTGACCGCCGTCATGCTGCTCGGCCTGCTCGTGTGGGCGCCACCCGTGCTCGCCGCCGCCGGCGGCGGCTCATCCGGCTACGGCGGCGGAGGCGGCGGCGGAGGGGGCGGCTTCTCCGGCGGCGGGAGCGGCGGCAGCGGCACCAGCACCGGCGCGGGCGGGCTCGTCTTCGTGCTGCTGATCGTGCTCGTGTTCGCGATCGTCGCCGTCGCCGGCTTCCTGGCCGAGCGCCGCCGCCGGCGCCGGCGCAACGCGCGCGTGGCCCAGGTGCGGCGCGCGGCCGCCGAGGCCGCCGAGGACGACCCCGCGTTCCACCACGAGGTCGTCGAGCGCGAGGGCGCCGCCCTGTTCGTGGCCATCCAGGGGGCGTGGACCGCCCGCGACACCGACGCGCTCGCGCGCCTGTGCGGGCCCGACCTGCTCGTCGAGTGGCGCCGCCGCCTGAAGGACTTCGCCCGCAAGGGCTGGCACAACCAGGTCACGGTCGTCGGCCAGCCGGAGGTGCACTACGTCGGGCTCGTCAACCGCGAGGCCGACGACGAGGACCGCGCGGTCGTGCTGATCGAGGCGACGCTCCGGGACGTCGTCGTCGACCGCCACGGCCGGCGCATCAAGCGCAAGGACTCGAGCTCGGAGACGACCACGCTGCGCGAATACTGGACGCTGGCCAAGCGCGAGGGCCGCTGGACGCTGCGCTCGATCGAGCAGATCGGGGAGGGCGACCACCACCTCGAGTCCGAGATCGTCGCCTCGCCGTGGGGCGACGGCCGCCTGCGCGACGAGGCGCTCGTCGAGACGGCGGTCGCCGACGCGGCCGGCGACGCCGCCGAGGTCGCCCGGCTCGTCGACCTCGACTTCGCCGGCGACGCCCGCGCGGCCGCGCTCGACCTGAGCCTCGTCGACGGCCGCTTCGCGCCCGACGTGCTCGAGGCGTGCGCGCGCGCCGCGGTCGCCGCCTGGGTGGAGGCGATCGACGGCGAGGACGAGCCGCTGCTCGCGGTCGCCGACCGGGCCGCGGTCGACGCGCTCCTGTACCCGCGCGGCGACCGCCGCGCGCGCCGGGTCGTCCGCGGCGCCCGCGTGGAGCACATGACGCTCGTCGCGCTCGACGGCGAGGCCGACCCGCCGCGGATGGTCGTCGAGCTGTCGCTCGCCGGCCGCCGCTACCTCGAGGATCGCGACACGGCCGCCGTGCTCGACGGCTCGCGCGAGCGCGAGGTCCGCTGGACCGAGCGGTGGACGTTCGCGCTGCGCGACGGCACCGACACCCCGTGGACGGTCGTGGGCGCCGGCGACGCGCCGATCCGGCAGACCGCCGCCTGACGCCCCGACCTCAGCCGCAGCGCGCCAGCCGGGCGAGCTCGCGCTCCGTCGCGAACAGGTCCCCGTCGGCGCGGCCGAGCACGATCGTCCCGGCCCGGCGCACGTACCGGCGCGCCTCGTCGCCCACCCCGAACGCCCGCAGGAAGCGCTCGTACCCGCGGGCCGCCCGCCGCGCGGCGCGCGCGCTGCGCGCCACGTACACGTCGACCACGTGCCCGCTGGGGAACTCGACGAAGCCGGCGTAGCGCCCGCCCGGAACCTTCACGCCCAGGCGCCCGCGCCCATCGGGGCCCTCCGCCCCCTCCGGCTTCAGGGCCAGGTCCATCCGCGCCGCGCAGCGGCGCACGCTCTCCTCGGTGGCGGCGCCCGCGGCGCCCGCCCCCGCGGCGATCACGACGGCGGCGAGCACCCCCGCCGCCACGGCACGTCGTCGGCATCCCATGCGCCGACGATCGCAGCGGCGCCGCGCCCCCGCATCGTGGAGGCACCGTGAAGTTCTACGCCTGCGGCGCGACCTCGACGTCCAGCTCGATGCGGACCTGCATCGCCACCGCGCCGGTCATCTCGATCACGCGGCTCCACGTCAGGCCGTAGTCGCGGCGGTCGAGCTCGCCGCCCAGGCGCAGCCGGCGGCGGTCCTCGTGGCCGACGACGTTCTCGACCTGCACGGCGAGGTGCAGCGGCCGGGTGACGTCGCGGATCGTCAGCTCGCCGTCGATCGCCCATCCCCCGCCGGGCGCCGGCACGATCTGGGTCGCGACGAACGTCATGAACGGGTAGCGCTCGGCGGCGAAGAAGCTCGGCGCGCACAGGTGCTCGTCGCGCTCGGCGAGGCCGGTGTCGACGCTGTCGACCCGCACGAACCCGTGCGCGGCGGCGCGGCCGGCCCCGACGTCGATCTCGCCGTCGAACGCCGTGAACGCGCCGTGCAGCGTCCCGGCCCCGCGGCGGTGGACCTCGAAGCCGACGCGCGATCGCGAGCGGACGACCTGCCACCGGCCGGTGGGCAGGATCGCGGTCTGCGGGCTCTGGGCGGTCGTGTCCGTGCTCATCGTGCCTCCGAAGGTCCTCTTCAGCCCATCCATGGTGCGGGCCGGACGCCGCTCCGCCCTCGGTGGTTTGCCGCAGGATCGCCGCGGGATGCCCGCGGCGGGCGCTCAGGCCGCGGGCGGCTCGCCGTGCAGGTGGGCGAGCAGGTGCGCGGCGATGACGTCGGGCGCCGGCGGGCATCCGGGGATGCGGATCGCGACCGGCAGCAGCTCGTCGAGCGGCGGCGCCAGCGCGGCCGCGTCGCCGAGCACGCCGCAGCCCATCGCGCAGTCCCCCAGCGCGGCGACCGTCCGCGGCTCGGGCATCGCCTCGTAGGCCTTCAGCAGCGGCTCGCGCATCCGCGCGGTGACCGGGCCGGTGACGAGCAGCACGTCGGCGTGGCGGGGCGAGGCGACGACGTTGAGGCCGTGGCGCGCGAGGTCGTAGTACGGGTTGGCGGCGGCCGTCAGCTCGTGCTCGCAGGCGTTGCACGAGCCGGCGTCGACGTGGCGCAGGGCGAGCGAGCCGCGCCGCGGCGGGGCGGTGAGCGCGGCGTCGCGGCGCAGGCGCTGGAGCTGGCGCAGGAGGACGAACATCAGCGGTCGGCGCAGGCGTAGCAGAGCTCGAAGCTCTTGTTGATGAGCGGGAAGTCCGGCAGCAGGTTGCCGGGGACGGTCTGGGCGAGCGCGGGCCAGTTGGCGTACGAGCCGGTGCGCAGGTGGACGCGCTCGACCACGCCGTCCTCGCGCAGCGCGACCGCGCACAGCGTCTGCCCGCGCGGGCTCTCGATGAGCGCGAGCCCGTCCCGGCGCGCCGGCCCGCCCGGCTCGGTCGCGGCCGGCTCCAGCGGCTCGGCCAGCAGCTCGTCGAGCAGGTCGAACACGACCGGGAGCTCCGCGCCGCGCACCTCGACGCGCGCGGCGACGTCGCCGTCGGCCCGCGGCGGCAGCGCCGGCACGAGGTCGCGGTAGGCCAGCCGCGGCGCGTCGGTGCGGGCGTCGATCGCGACGCCCGCGGCCCGCGCGGCGGGCCCGACGGCGCCCAGGCGCCGCGCGTCCTCGAGCTCGAGCACGCCGACGCCGTCGAAGCGCTCCTGGACCGACCCGGCGAACTGCAGCTCGCGCCAGGCGCGCCGGGTCTCGTCGCGCAGCTCGCCCAGCACCGAGCGCGCCTCGGCCGCCGCGGCCGCCGGGATCGCCAGGTCGCTGCCGCCCACCCGCACGGCGCCGAACAGGAAGCGATGCCCGGTGAGCGTCGCGTTGAGCCGCATCGCGCGCTCCTTCAGGCCCGCGAACGCCATCGTCCCGGGCGCGAAGCCGACGCCCGCGCAGATCGCCGACAGGTCGTTGAGGTGGTTGTAGAGGCGCTCGAGCTCGGCCAGCAGCGTGCGAGCGCGCGCGAGCGCCGGCGTCGCGGCCTGGCCCGTCGCGTCCTCGCACGCGTGCGCGAACGCGATCGCGTTGGCCACCGCGTCGGCCCCGCACGCCCGCTGCACGACCGGCAGCGCCTCGGCGACCGGGCGGCCCTGGGCGGCGCGCTCCAGGCCGCGGTGCTTGTAGAACAGCCGCAGGTCGAGGTGCAGCACGCGCTCGCCGACGACGTGGAAGCGGAAGTGGCCGGACTCGATGACGCCCGCATGGATCGGGCCGACCGCGACCTGGAACACGTCGCGGCCCTCGACCGGCACCGTCCACTCCGGCGTCGGCGCGCCGTGGTCGACGAGCGCCCGCAGGGGCTCGTGGCCGGCGAAGGCGAGGCCGTGGAGGTCGTGCGCCTCGCGCTCGTCCCAGGCGGCCGCCGGCACCAGGTCGACGATCGAGTCGCGCGCGGCGGGCGCGGCGAGCAGCAGCCGCTCGCCGTGGCGCGCGAACGCGGCCCGCAGGCCCGCGTCCTCGGCCCACAGCCCGGCGAAGCGCCAGCCGTCGGCCAGCGCGTCGGACACCTCGGCGCGCCAGGCGGCCGGCGCGACGTCGCGGCGCGCGAAGCTCACGCGACCCCCCGCATCAGGTCGGCGACGAGCGCGGAGTCCACGAGCGCGTAGGCGCCCGCCGTGAGCGCGAGCAGCCCGCACCCGATCGCCGCGGTCAGCGCGATGAGCCGCCGCTCGCCGCGCCGGGAGGCGACCGGCTCGCGCGGCGCGTCGCCCGCGACGCCCTCGATGAGCGCGTGCGCGAGCCCCAGGAAGCCGAGCGCCAGCAGCGCCGCGGCGACCGCCACGACCGCGATCTCCCCCGCCGCGACGCCGCCCGCGAGGATCAGCACCTCGCTGACGAACAGCGGCGAGGGCGGCAGCCCGCTCAGCGACGCGAGGCTCAGCCCCACCGCGCCGGCCGCGGCCGGGCTGGTGGAGTTCAGCGACACCGGCGCGTCGGTGGCGAGCGTGCGGTCGCGGCGCAGCAGCGGGATCGTCGCGTAGAAGCCCAGCGACTTGGCGAGCGCGTGACCGGCGACGTGCACGACGACCCCGGCGACCGCGAGCGGCGTGGCGAAGCCGATCCCCAGCGCGAGGACGCCCATGTGCTCCAGGCTCGAGTACGCCAGCAGCCGCTTGAGCGGCAGGCGCCGCCACAGGAACGGCACCGCGACGGCCAGCGACACGAGCCCGAACGCGATGAACAGCGCCCCGCCGGTCCCGCCCACGGCCGGCTCCAGCGCCGCCAGCGCGCGCCAGGCGACGAGCATCACGGTCGGCAGCAGCGCCGCCGACAGCAGCGCGCTGACCGGCGGCGGCGCCTCGCTGTGGGCGTCGGGCAGCCAGTTGTGGACGGGCGCCCACCCGATCTTCGCGGCCAGGCCGGCCAGGATCAGCACGAGCGCGAACACGGCCGCGTCGTGGTCGGCCCCGGCCGCGCCGGCGTGGATCGCGTCCCAGTCGAGCGTGGCCAGCGACACGTGGTCGCCGGCCAGCAGCGCGTACAGGACGACGATGCCCAGGAGCGCGACGGTCAGGCCGAGCGTCGTCAGGACGAGGTACTTCCAGCCCGCCTCCAGCGCGCGCTCGCTGCCGGTGAACGCGACGAGCAGCGCCGACGCCGCGGTCGTCGCCTCGACGAGGATCCAGGCGACGACGAGGTTGTCGACCAGCGGCACCGCCAGCAGCACGGCCCAGAACGCCAGCAGCGCCGCGTAGTAGACGGGTCGCGAGCGGTGCTCGGGGAAGAACCCGCGGCGCGGCGCGCCCAGGTAGCCGGGCGAGGCGAGCGCGCTCAGCAGCCCGATCGCGGCGACGACGAGCAGGTAGACGCCGCCGCCCGCGTCGACGACGTACCAGGAGCCGTCCGCCGGGTCCGCGTGCCGGACCAGCGCCATGATCCCCAGCGCGCCGGCCGCCGCCGCGGTGAGCAGCGCGCCGGCGACGACGAGGCGGTGCAGCCACGCGCCGCGCGACGGGAGCGCGAGCGCGCCGGCGGCGAGCGGCAGCGCGACGGTCGCGTGGACGAGGACGTCAGTCACGCAGGCTCCTCAGCAGGCTCGTGTCGCTGGTGCCGAACCGCTCGTGGATGCGCGCGCCGAACGCGCCCGCGACGCCGACGGCGACGACGAGGTCGAACAGCAGGCCCAGCTCGACGATCGCCGGCAGGCCGCCCGCGACCGCCAGGCTGGCCAGGAGCACGCCGTTCTCGGCCACGAGGAACCCGATCGCCTGGAAGACGACGGCGCGGCGGACGGCGGCGACGACGATGCCGAGCACGACGAGCGCCAGCGCCGCGTCGCCGGCCGCCGCGTCGTGCAGGCCCAGCGGCGGCGCGAGGCCGATCACCAGGAGCACGAGGGCGAGCGCGACGACCAGGCGCGGCAGCGCGAAGCGCTCCGACGCGACGCGACGCGGCTCGCGCGTCAGCCGGATCACCTGGCCGAGCGCGAGCGGCAGCAGCAGGCCGCGCACGACGACGATCGCGACCGCCACCCACACGGCCCCGTGCCCGCCGATCGCGTGGTCGAGCGCGACCGCGCCCAGCAGCAGCGACTGGACGGCGAGCAGCGCGACGCCGGCCGAGCGGCGGCGCACGACGACGAGGCCCAGCGCCAGGCCCACGAGCGCCCACAGAATCGGCTCGGAGATCACGCGACCCCCGCCAGCCAGCTTCCGAGCCCGGCCAGGCACAGCGCCGCGCCGCCGCCCAAGAACAGCGGCACGCGCAGCACGCGCATCTTCGCCAGCGCGGTCTCGGTGAGCGCGAGCCCGGCGCACAGCACGGCGATCGTCCCGGCCAGGGTCGCCGCCTGGACCCAGAACCCGCCCCCCTTGGGGCCGAAGAGCTCGCCGATCAGGACGAGCAGCAGCCACAGCCGCGCGGCCGCCGCCCACTGCAGGCAGGCCAGCTCGCGCCCGGCGTACTCGAGCAGCGGGCCCTCGTGGACCATCGTCAGCTCCAGGTGCGTGTCGGGGTTGTCGACCGGCTGGCGGCCCGCCTCGGCCAGCGCGACGAGCACGAACGCCAGCGCGGCGCACCAGTGCGCGGGGTCGTCCCACACGCCGCTGCCGGCGGCCGCCGCGCTCATCGCGGTCAGGTCGGTGCTCCCGGCCGGGAGCGCCGCCAGCAGGATCGCCAGCAGCAGGACGGCCTCGGCGAACACGGCGAACGTGAGGTCGCGAGCGGCGCCCATGAGCGCGAAGCCGCTGGCGGTGTCCCAGGCGGCGAGCGCGATCGCGAAGCGCCCGAGCGCGAGCACGCCGACGAGCACGAGCGCGTCGTGGCCCACCCCCCAGTCGGGCGCGCGGCCGGCGATCGGCACGATCAGCAGCGCGACGGCGACCGACGCGACGACGAGCGCGGGGGCCAGCGCGTAGACGAGCGTCGACGGCACCGGCCGCACGCCGCTCTTGCCCCACAGGCGGCGCAGCTCCCGGTAGGGCTGCAGCGGCGTCGGCCCGGGTCGCCCCTGCAGCCGCGCCTTCAGCGTCTGCACGGTGCCGGCGGCCAGCGGCGCGAGCAGCGCGCCCGCGACCTGCAGGGCCCCGGCGGCCACGGTCGCCGCGCTCATCCGAGCACCCCGATCCGCACGAGCGCCAGCAGCGCGACGACGAGCGCGGCCAGGTAGCCCAGGTACATCCGCAGGCTGCCCGACTGCAGGCGCCGGGCGACGCCGGCGGCGCGCTGCGCGCCCCGCCACAGCGGGCCGTAGAGCGCGGTGTCGAACAGGTGCGGCACCTCGGCCCGGTGCGTGACCTCGGCGACGACGCCGCCGCGCGCGCGGACGGCCACCTCGCGCTCCGGGCGCAGCACCGACTCGAGCACCAGCCGCAGCGTCTTCGTGAACCCGGCCGACGTCCACTGCAGCGCCGGCTCCACCCGCTGCCCGCAGGCCCACGCCGGCGCCGCCTCGGCGCGGCCCCGCCGCCGGGTGAGGGCCAGGACGCCGCCGGCGACGACCGCCAGCGCGACGGCGAGGCCGACCGGCGGCAGCCCGCCGGTGCCGGGCAGGTCGATCGCCGCGCCCGCCGCCGGGGCGATCGCGCCCGGCATCAGCGCGGCCAGCTCGGGCAGCAGCAGCGCCGGCAGCAGGCCGAGCGCCAGGCAGGCGGCCGCGAGCGCCGCGAGCGCGCCGCGCGTGGCGGGCGGCCGGTCGACGGCCGTGGCGGCCGCCTCGGTGCGCGGCGCCCCGAGCAGGACGAGGCCGGCGACCTTCACGAAGCAGAACAGCGCGAGCGCCGCTCCGGCGGCCACGCCGGCGGCGGCCAGCGCGCCCGCGACGGCCACGCCCGCCGCGTCGTCGAACGCGAGGCGCAGCAGCGACTGCAGCGTCAGCCACTCGGACGCGAACCCGCTGAGGACCGGCACGCCGGCGATCGCCGCGCAGCCGACGAGGAACGGCCCTCCGACGCCGGGCATGCGGGCCAGCAGGCCGCCGAGCCGGTCGAGGTCGAGCCTGCCGACCGCGTCGGAGAGCGCGCCCGCGCCGAGGAAGAGGAGCGTCTTGAACGCGGCGTGCGCGGCGACGTGCAGCAGCGCGGCGCCGAAC